>Ga0209012_1003142_pt1 | contig 12863 bp, 14 predicted proteins | sample RS3BMetagenome_FD_184735 | JGI IMG/M metagenome (GOLD analysis project Ga0209012, IMG submission 184735) | Ferric oxide microbial mat and aquatic microbial communities from Rainbow Spring, Yellowstone National Park, USA - RS3B (SPAdes) (version 3) ...
TGCGCCCGAGGTAGCTGCCGATGCGCAGCGCCAGGCACTTCTTGCCGAGCAGCACGTTGCCGCCGTAGCCGCTGCCCACGCTCCAGATCGTGTTGTCCTGCGGGAAGTGGCAGATGAAGCGGCGCTCCGGGTTGCAGTCGAGCGTCGAGTGCAGGCCGCGGTTGAAGTCGTTCGAGTCGCCGAGCATCTGCAGGGCCGCGCGCCCCATGCGCGTCATGATGCGCTGGTTGAGCACGACGTAGATGCTGTCGGTCAGCTCCACGCCGATCTTGGAGTGGCTCGAGCCGACGGGGCCCATCACGTACGGCACGACGTACATCGTGCGGCCCTTCATCGACCCGTCGAACAGCGCGCCGAGCTTCCGGTACGCCTCGTCGGGCGCCATCCAGTTGTTCGTCGGCCCCGCCTCGTCCTTCGTGGGGGTGCAGATGAACGTGAGCTGCTCGACGCGCGCCACGTCGTTCGGGTTCGAGCGGTGCAGGTAGCAGCCGGGGAGCTTCTTCTGGTCGAGCGGGACGAGGATGTTCCTGGCGACCGCCTCCTCGGTCAGCCGGTGCTTCTCCTCCTCGGAGCCGTCGCACCAGACGACGCGATCGGGCCTGGTCAGGCGCGCCATCTCGTCGACCCACTGCAACAGATGCGGGTTCTGCGTCAGAGGCTTGCCGGCGTGATCGGTGGGCGGCTGCATCGTCGCTCGAGCTCCTTCGTTCGGGGCGGGAAATCGCGCGGCGCCTCACGCAAGGGGCGTACCGCGCACGAAAGCCCGCACCTCGACGAGCCGAGCGCGTTCGACGGCGTCCGGGCGCCGCGCCTCGCCATCGAGAGAGGCACGTTCTCGTCGCCGAGGAGGCCTCGCGGTCGGGCCAGCAGCCGCTCGCGACAAGATGTCATAGCCAATGCGGGGAGACTCCGGTTGCCGACGTCGAGCCGCGTGGTCGACGCCCGGCTTCGCGGTGCGCGGTGGGCGTGGGCATCTGCGCGTGACGCCGCCCTTTCGAAGGGTGGCGTGCACCTTGCTTCGCCGCGACCGCGTCATGGACGGATCCGAGCCTTCGCTCGACATACGCATCGCCGTCTTCGCGTCCGATCCGGAGACGCTCGACAGCCTCACCGACTACCTTCGCGCCGCCGGGGCGCGAGCGCTGCCGATGCGTGAGCTTCGCCTGGCCGAGCGCGTGGATGTCATCGTTCTGTTCGGCGACGAGTTCGACACGGCGCCGACGAAGCGGTTCGTGCTCGCCTGGGCGGGGGCGGGCGCCTCTCGCCCGATCCTCATCGTGGCCACGGGCCGGCAGGAGATCGTCGACAGCGTGCGTGGCGACAGCGGCGCCGTCGTGCTGCGGCGACCGGTGTGGGGCTGGGTTCTGCTGGCCGCGATTCGATCCGCCATCCGCGACGTCGCGCTGACGAGAGTCGCACACTCGCCGAAGTCGCCCGCGTGATGCCCCCCGCGCCCTCCCGAAACACGCGCCCGTCGGTGACCGTCGTGTCGAAGAACGCGGCCACCCTGCAGGGCCTCGAGAGGTATCTGCGCAGAGCGGGCGTCGCGGTCACCAGCACGGGAGCCATCGATCGCCTGGTCGAGATGACCCCCCCCTCGGCAGCGGCGGTCATTCTCTTTCCCGACGAATACGGGCTCGAGGTCGCGGCACGGGCTCTGGCGACGTTGAAGAAGCTGCGGTCGAGGGTGCTCGCCGTCGTCGTCACCAACGAGCCGCGCGACTTCGACGGGATGGGCCGCGATCCGGATCCGAGGGCGTCGCCCCTCGTCATGCCGAAGCCGGCGTGGGCCTGGACGATCCTGGACGCGGTGCGGGCGCGCCTGGATGCGACGTCGGCCGGATCGCCTGGCGCGACTCGAGCGCACCATCGAACGAAGGGTTAGCCAGATGCGCGAATCTTCCACGCATTCCACGCACGCCACCGGAGCGAACGACGACGATGAGCCCTTGCCCCGATGCCAATGCGGCACGGACGCCCGAAGCAAGTACGCCGTGATCGATCGGGAGTATTCCTTCTTCGGCACGCTGTACCTGCTCTGGGGCGGGACGTCCGTTCCCTCGCGGGTCTCGTTCCGATGCGTGAAGTGCGGCGAAATGTTCGAGTCGACCACCAGCCCGTCGGTGTGCCGCGAGTACATCAAGTGAGCCGCCGAGTCGCCGTGACGTGGCGCGCCGGGGAAATCGCCCCTCAGTGCGCAACGCCCGGGCCACGGGCCGCGTACCGCTGCATCGTGCGCAGACTCAAGCCCAGCCGCCTGGCCGCCCTCGAACGATTCCCGCCCTCGAGCGCGAGGGCCGCTTCGAGGATCCGCTCGATGGCCTCGTTGAGAGGGCGCTTCAGGCTGATCTGCAGATTCTCGTCGCCGCCTGCCACGAGCTCGGGCGCGCTCGGAGGTCCCGGCGCGGCGTCGCGGACGAGCTCGGGGAGGTCTCGCGGGCGAGCGAGCCTGCCCCCGCGCAAGAGACACAGCACCTCCATCGCGTTGCGCAGCTCGCGAACGTTGCCCGGCCACGCGTAGCTCCTCAACGCGGCGAACGTGGCACGGGCGATCCGCGGTGGAACGACGCCGTGCTTGGCCGACAGCTCACCGACGAACTGCTGCACCAGCGGTCCGATGTCCGCCTGGCGCTCGCGCAAGGCGGGCACCTTCAGCGTGATGCCCTGGATGCGGTAGTAGAGATCCGGGCGGAAGCGACCGGCGTCCACCTCCTCGTGCAGCGGCCGAAGGGTGGCGCACACCAGGCGCGTGTCGACGTCGATCTTCCTGTTGCCGCCGACGCGCATGAACCGGCGGCCCTCGAGGAACCGCAGCAGCTTGGCCTGCACGCCGAGCGGCATCTCCCCGATCTCGTCCAGGAACAGCGTCCCGCCCGACGCCGCTTCGATCTTGCCCAGCGCGCGCTCGCTCGCACCGGTGAAGGCCCCCTTCTCGTGACCGAAAAGCTCGCTCTCGAAAAGCGACTCGGGGATGGCCGCGCAGTTGATCGGCACGAACGGGCCACTGCGGCGCGGCGACAGCTCGTGCACGCGGCGAGCGAGGATCTCCTTGCCCGTGCCGCTCTCGCCGATGAAGGTCACGGTGACCTCCTTCGGCGCCACCGTCCTCACGACGCGATCCAGCTGGCGCATCGCGGCCGAGGCCATCACCGGCGCGAACACCACGTCGATACGTCGCTTGCTCGATGGCATCGCGCCGGAGCATAGATCGCGCCGCGGAACGTGACGATGCGTGCATCGTCGCCCGGCCCGCGGCGCTCGAAGGCGCTCACCAGCGAGAGCGCTTGCCGCCGCCGCCGCCGCCGTAGCCGCCCCCGCCGAAGCCGCCGCCGCCGCGGCCCCCGCCGCCACCCTGGCGCTCCTCGGCCTCGTTGACGCGCAGCTCGCGCCCATCCAGGCTCGAGCCGTTCATGCCGGCGATCGCCGCCTGCGCCGCCCCGACGGTGCCCATCGTGACGAAGCCGAAGCCGCGCGGCTGACCCGTCTGGCGATCGGTGACGAGGTGCACGTCGGTGACCTCGCCGAAGCGCGAGAACGCGTCGGAGACGGCGTCCTTGTTGGTGTTGAACGAGAGATTGCCCACGTAGAGTCGATTGCCCATCGGATTGTCCTTGTTCCTTCGTTTCGTTCGTGTCGTTCGTTTCGTCTACGTCACTGGTCGCGGTCGCGTGCCAGCGTCTCGAGCGTCCCGAGGTGCTCGCGCGCGGTGCGGAGCTTGTCGAACGCCGCCTGGAGCGCCTCGCTGATCGTGACCTTCTCTGCGCGCAACGCGCCCCGGATCTCCTGCAGCAGCTCGGCGAGGTCACCCTCCGCCTCGGCCACGGCGTTCTTGGCCGCCCGGACCTCCACCAGGAAGCGCGACTCGTTCATCTCGGTCCCCCCCCTTTCAGATCGCGCGGACCGCGCGCATCGCGCGAGCCACCGACTCCCAGTCGAAGACGGGCAGGTTGCACGCCATGCGCTTCTGGCTCCAGGTCCGCCCCACCGCTTGCAGCGCGTCGGCGCGCGTCACGGCGCTCTCGGCCACGACCACCGCGTCGGGCGAGCTGCTCGTCGCCGCCTCGATGCGCCACTCGGTCGGCGGTTCGTCGTCCGCGCCGCCACGGCCCGTCACGCGCAATGTCAGCCGTCCCGTCGTGCCGCGGAGGTCGTAGACCATCGCCTGGCCCGATCGAAACTGCTGCGTGATGCGAACGGCATCGCTCTCGTCGCTCTCCGGCTTCATGGGAATCGTACGCCTCACTCGCGGCGTACGCCCTGCTCGAGAGGCGTCGTGTAGAGAAACCCTTTCCTCGCTGCCGCGGTCGGGGAGGGCGCGACGGGGCACCTGACGGCCGCGTCGTCACAGCCACACGAGTAGGACCCGAACGAGTCGAGGCACGCGCGCGAGACCGGTGAGTGGGAGTTGTGTAGCGCGTCACGGGGCGTGCCGCAAGCCGAACCTAGCCGAACCCGACCAATTGCTGACCAAGCCGTGACGGCGGCCGCCGCACCGCGGCGTAATCTCCGGACCGCAGCGACCCGAAAAAGGAGCCTCCGTGATCATCCTCGTGTTCTTCGTCGCGCACTGGCAGCTGTCGGTCTTCTTCCAGACCTTCTTCCTCCACCGCTACGGCGCGCACCGGATGATGACGATGTCCAAGCGGTGGGAGCGTTTCTTCTATCTCTGCACGTACGTGACGCAGGGGTCGAGCTTCCTGTCGCCGCGCGCGTACGCGATCCTCCACCGGATGCATCACGCCTTCAGCGACACGCCGAAGGACCCGCATTCGCCGACGAACTTCCCGAACGTCGTCGAGATGATGCTCGCGACGAAGAAGGAGTACGACGACTTCGCCTACCGTCGCGTGGAGCCCGAGGCGCGCTTCGACGGCGGGTATCCCGAGTGGCCGCTCATCGACAAGCTCGGGCAGAGCTGGATGATGCGCGTGGCCTGGGGCGCTTCGTACGTCCTCTTCTACCTGAAGTTCGCGACGGCGCCGTGGATGTTCGCGCTCCTGCCGCTGCACTTCGTGATGGGCCCCATCCACGGCGCGATCGTGAACTGGTGCGGGCACCGGTACGGCTACAGGAACTTCGACAACGGCGATCAGTCACGCAACACGCTGGTGTTCGACGTGCTCACGAGCGGTGAGCTCTTTCAGAACAACCACCACAAGTTCGGCATGAGCCCCAACTTCGCGGTGCGCTGGTTCGAGATCGATCCCGCGTACCAGGTGATCCGCGTGCTCTCGGCGCTCGGGATCGTCCGGCTCGCGTCGACGCAGCGCATGCGCTGGCCGGGGCGCGCCAGCGAGGCGCCGTTGGTGTTGCCGGAACCGTGAGTCGCCCAGCGGGGGACGTCGCGCCACCGGCGCGGCGCGGCGCCGCCAACCCTCACGGGTGCCTGCGCGCGTCGCCCGTCACCTCCTGGAGCTGCCCGTCGATCGCCTCCCAGCGAACCTCGGTTCTGGCGTTCGCGTTCACGCGGTACCGGACCTGGATCACGGTCCCGGGCGCGCGCTGCGACATCGCGACGGCCGCGTCCTTCGCCGAGGCTTCGCTCACCTCCGTACGGCCGCTCAGCTCGAGCTCACTGCCCTTTTGCGCAACCCACCACGCCACGGTCCACCTCGCTCCCCTCCACAGCGTCGCCCGACCCCACGGCAAACGCAATGCGCGTCTGCTCACCTGCGCAAGCTCGGAGAGGAGCGGCTGCGCCCGGTTTTGACGGCGGGGGGGGCCATTGGTAGACGAGCCGTCGAACGATGGACTGGGCCCAGCAGACGGTGCGCCGCGAGGAGGGAGGCGCCGACCGCTTCGCGCACCGGCCGAAGTCCCACCTGTTCCTGGTGATGGAGTGCATGCGCCCGCTCGCCGGCGGTGCGCGCCACGAGCTGTCCGACGTGGACGAGGTGGTCATCGGGCGCGCGCCGGCCCGGACCGCCACGCGCCAGGGTCGCCGCCTCACCCTCGGCGTCCCCGATCCGATGATGTCGTCGACGCACGCGCGCATCGCGGGGCTGGCCGGAGGCTGGATTCTGCGCGACGCCGGCTCCACGAACGGATCGCTGGTCGACGGCGCGCGCGTCGAGAGCGCGATGCTCGAGGACGGAGCGCTCGTCGAGCTGGGGGCGACGCTGTTCACGGTCCGCCGCGTGCCGACCCCGGCCGAAGTGCCGCTCGACGTCGACCTCGACGCGACGACCCGCCAGCCGGCGGAGCGCGACGCGCCCGCGGGCATGTCCACGCTGGTGCCGAGCTACGCGCACGCGCTCGAAGCCCTGCGGCAGGTGATGAAGTCGCCCGTGCCCGTGCTCCTGCTCGGCGACACCGGGACGGGCAAGGAGCTGCTGGCGCGCGCCGTCCACACGCTTTCGACGCGATCGGGCGCGTTCGTGCCCGTCAACTGCGGCGCGATCCCCGAGACGCTCGTCGAGAGCCAGCTGTTCGGGCACGTGCGCGGGGCGTTCTCCGGCGCCGTGCGCGACGAGCCGGGGCTCGTGCGCGCCTCCGACCGCGGGACGCTCTTCCTCGACGAGGTGGGCGACCTGCCGAGGGCATCGCAGGCCGCGCTGCTGCGCGTGCTGCAGGAGAGCGAGGTGCAGTCGATCGGGGCGACGCGGGCCGCCAAGGTGGATCTGCGCGTCGTGTCGGCGACGCACCGGCGGATCGACGCGCTCGAGGAGGCGGGGTTCCGCACGGACCTGTACGCGCGACTGGCCGGGTACGTGCACGAGCTGCCGCCCCTGCGCGAGCGGCGCGAGGATCTGGGCGTCCTGGTCGCCGCGCTCTTGCGCGCGCTCGCCCCCGATCGCGCGAGCGCGATCACGATCGCCCCGGAGCTCGGGCGCGCGCTCTACGCGCACGACTGGCCGCTCAACATCCGCCAGCTCCATCACGCGCTGGCCGCGGCGCTCGTCTTCGCGTCGTCCGGCAGGATCGAGCTCGCGCACGCCCCCGAGGAGGTGCGCGCCACTTCGCCTGCGCGCCGGACCTCCCGGCCGCCCGCGCCGACCGCCGGCGCCCTCTCCGACGACGACGCGCGCCTTCGCGACTCGCTCGTCGCCGCGCTGACGACGCACCAGGGGAACGTCAGCGAGGTCGCCCGCGCGATGGGCCGCACGCGCATGCAGATCCACCGCTGGATGCGCCGCTTCGGCGTCGATCCGGACGCGTACCGCCCGAAGGCGTGATGCACGCGCGCGCTCGGCCGAGCCCGAGCCGCCACTCGGCTAGCCGCCGCGAGCATCCTCGAAATATCTCACGGTCGGCCTGAGCGGCCCCCCGGCCAACCAGCCTCGCTCCGCGCCGAACGGTCGCCCCCGGCGGCTTCGGTCAGCAGCTCGGGTAGCTGCTCGAAGAGGCTCGCGTCGACGTCGTGGCGCAGCCACGCGAGGACCGCGATCCGCTTCAGCGCCTCGCGGTCGCGCCGCAGCGCCGGGTGCGACTTCACGGCGCGCCGCACGGCGGCCGATACACGGTGGAGGTCGCGCGACGGCCTCTGCGCCGACCGCGCGAATCGGGCCCACACGTCGCCGACGTAGCTCCCCTCCTGGGCGAGCTGCGCCTTGGTCGAGACGACCGCCGGGTGCTGGTAGAAGGCCCCCTCGCACCGCAGGCGCGCCTGCTGCAGCGCCGCCAGCAGCGCCCGCCAGGCGCGGACGTCCTTGTTGTTGAAGGTCACGACCACGCGTCCGTCTCGCCGGAGAGCGCCCCTCAGCGCGCCGGCGACGAGGCCCAGGCGGCACGCGTAGCTCTCCCACGTGCCGTCCCCGCGCGACCGGTCGCTGACGGCGAGGTCGAGCGCCGGATCCGGCGCCTCGCCGAGGAAGCTGTTCCACAGCGCCGAGAACTCGAGGTACGGGACCGAATCGCCGTACGGCGGGTCGAGGAACACGACCGAGGCGCGCTCGCCCCCCGGCAAGCCGGCCGCGAGGAGCTCGACGCAGTCGCCCCGGAGCACGACGTGCGCAGGGCCGCGCCCCGGCAGGGCGCCCAGGTGCTGGAAGGCCTTGTGCGCCCGCTGCAGGCGCGCGCGCATGTGCACGATCGGGTTGGTCTCGAGGTGCAGCGGCGGCACCCAGAAGCCGGGCACCGTCCACGCCGGGCCGCCCGTCGTGAGGTCGTTGCGGTACGCGACGAGGCGAGAGCACTGCGCGACCGACGCCGTCAACGTCAGGCGGGCGGCGCTTCGCACGGGCTGCGGCAGCCGTGCGAGGCGCGAGGCGATCGCGGTCAGCGCGGCGAAGTTGCGCGGCGTGAACAGATCGCGCGTGCGCATGCCGCGGTAGGCGAGGATGCGCGCGTTGTGGTGGAACTCGTGATCGAAGCGGGAGACCGCGCGGGCGGAGGGCGCGCGCGACGCCGCCGGCGCCTGCGCGTTCAGGGCCACCGCGCGCCCGTCGTCGAGCACGGCCCGCAACGGGCGCGTGGCGACCAGGTGCTCGAGGTTGAACGACAGCCGAGCGTCGCACGACGGGCACACGTACCTGCGCGCGCGCCGGCCGGCCGCGTCGGCCGACACGCCGGCGCCGCAAGACGGGCACTCGACCACCGTGGCGTGCACGACGTAGCGGATCGGACGTCCGTCCATTTCGAAGGCGCCCGCGAGCTCTCGCTCGACGTCGTCCAGCACGCCGGTGACGACGCGCCGGTACGCCTCCGCGTCGGGCGGATCCAGCATGGCCTTCGTGAGCTCGACGGCGATCGGGTTGACGTCGACGCCGATGCACCTCGCGCCCAGCGCGGCCGCCTCGCTGAGCGGCACGCCGCTGCCGCAGAACGGATCGAGGACGACCGCTCCCGCCCCGACGCCGCACGCCTCGAGCGCCCGTCGCACGACGTTGTGCGGCTTGCGCGCCCAGTACTTGTGCAGCGCGTACCCGGGAGGATGCTTCCGCGCGGCGACCGCGATGCGCGAGAAGTCATCCCCTCTCATGCGCGGCGGCCCGCGCGCGTGAAGAGGAGGACGAAGTCATCGAGCGCGATGCCGACGCGGTCGCCGGTGCGCCGCTGGCTCGCGACCCACGACGCCTCCGTGTACCGGGGCACGCGCAGCACGACGCGATCGAGGCGCAGCGCCGCGTCGGTGCCGTCGATCGCGCTCAGCAGCCGGCGGGTCACGTCGATGTACGTCCCGCGGATCGTCGTGTCGCCCATCATCAGCGCCAGGACGCCGCCGGGCTCTAGCTGACTCGCGACCGCCGCCAGCGCCCGGGCGAGATCGTCGACGTAGTCGTCCACCCTCTCGGGCTTGCCGATCTTGAACGACTCGCGGATCTCCTCGCCGCGCACGCTCCTCGGGGCGAAGCCGAGCCACGCGAGCTCGAGCGAGTTGATGGCCGAGTACTTGTAGTTGTTGAAGTACGGCGGGTGGACGATGGCCAGGCGGAACCGGCGCGCGGCGCGCGGCCGCACCTTGGCGTCGAGCGCCTCGATGCGCACCTCGGCGCGCGGCCTGCGGGGGAGCGACGCCACGGCGGACGCGTACCGGGAGAAGCGGTCGGCGAACGTCGGCCACGCGTCGGGACGGGCCTTGGCCACGTCGAGAAAGAGGCGGCCCTGCTGCGTGGTGGCCTTCGAGACCCGGCGCACCGTGGACGCGAAGGCGGCGAGCAGAAGCTCGCGGACCGGGACGTCGGCCTCGGGCTCGATCGCGGCGCGCAGGCGCCCCAGGCTCGCGGTCGTCTCGGGGAGAAACCAGTGAGCGGCGTTGCGCAGCCCCACCGGCGTCGGAAGGTCGTCCGCCGAGCGCACCCGGCCGTGGCCGCGGGCCATCCGGCGCTCGACGCGACCGAGCGCCCGTCTCGAGTCGGCCTCGCCGACGTGCCTCGTCTTCACGCGGCAGAGGAGCATCGACAGCGGCGACACGTCGCGCGCCACCGCATTGCGGCCGAGCGTGAGGGCCTCCACCGCGGTCGTCCCGGACCCGACCATCGGATCGAGCAGCCAGTCCCCCTCGCCGGAGAACCGCTCGATGAGGTGCTTCGCGATGGGCGGCGGGAACTTGCCGAAGAAGCGGAAGATGCCGTGCGTCGCGTACGCGAGCTGCTGGCTGGTGCCGGTGACCGTCCACGCCTCGGCAGGCGCGAGGTCGCCTAGGTGCGCGAGGCGGAGGAGCTCGCGCTCGCGAGGCGACAGGTCGCGGCCCAATCGGACGGAGATGCCGGGCGACAACGCTCGACGCTAATCCCGCCCCGCGTCGGCCCGCAAGCACCCATCACGCGGAAGCGCCACACCACGGCGGCTTCGCCGCTCACGGCCGAGCCTCGACGCGCGGGCGCGCGAGGTAGCGGCAGAACCACTCGGCCGCCGCATCGGCGACCTGGGCGAGCGCGCCGGTCTCCTCGAACAGGTGCGTCGCGTGCGGCACGATCTTCAGCGCCTTGGGTGCCTGCACCCGCTGCAGCGCCGCCCGATTCAGGTGCAGCACCTCGCGGTCGTCGCCGCCCACGATGAAGAGCGTCGGCGCGCGCACGCGCGCCAGCCATTCCTCGGCCAGATCGGGCCGGCCTCCGCGCGAGACGACCGCCCCCGCGAGGTCGGCGCGCTGCACCGCCGCGATGATCGCCGCCGCGGCGCCGGTGCTCGCCCCGAAGTAGCCGATCCGCAGGTCGCGCAGGTCGCCTTGCTGCCGCGCCCAGTCCGTGGCCGCGACCAGGCGCCGCGCGAGGAGGTCGATGTCGAAGCGCAGGTGCGCGTCGATCTCGTCGGCGATCTCCTCGTCCTCGGTGAGCAGGTCGAAGAGCAGCGTGGCCAGCCCCGCCTTGCGCAGCGCGCCGGCCACGAAGCGGTTGCGCGGGCTCTTGCGGCTGCTGCCGCTGCCGTGCGCGAAGAGGACGAGCCCCTCGGCCCGCGCCGGCACCGCCACGTCGCCGTGCAGGTCCGCGTCGCCGATCGGGATGCGCACCGCGCGCTCGACCGCGCCGAGGCGATCGGCGGGCGCGCCTCGAGCGGCAGGCCGATGGCGCCGCGCGCGCTCGAGGAGCGCCGCGACCTCGTCGTCCTCGACGGGCTCGAAGTCCTCGTACCAGAGCCCGATGGCGTACAGCTCGGCCTGCGGCGACGTGCACACGACGTCGTCGGCTTCGGATGCGAGCGCATCGAGCGTCTCGGTCGCGCCGACCGGAACCGCGAGCACCAGCCGCCTCGGGCCCTTGCGCCGGAGGGCTCGCAGCGCCGCCCGGGCCGTCCCGCCGGTCGCGATGCCGTCGTCGACGATGATCACGACGCGCCCGGACACCTGGGGCGGATCGGCTCCGAGCCGGAAGCGCTTCGCGCGCCGCTCGACCTCGGCGGTCTCGCGAGCGACGACCCGGTTCACGTCGTCGTCGGTCGCGCCGACCGCGCGCACGATGTGCGCGTCGACGAACACCTCGCCGCCCTCGGCCACGGCGCCCATCCCGAGCTCCGGCTCTCCGGGCGCCCCGAGCTTGCGCGCCACCCAGACGTCGAGCGGAGCGTCGAGCGCTCGCGCCACCTCGTACGCGACGGGCACGCCGCCGCGCGGCAGGCCGAGCACGAGCGGGGAAAGGTCGCGGTAACGCGCCAGGAGCTCGGCCAGCTCGCGGCCGGCGTGCGCGCGATCGCGGAAGGGTCGTCGGAAAGAAGCCATGGCGGATGCGCAGCCTCGTCCAACGTGCACGAGCATCGTCCGCGCCAGGCGAGGGCCGGCGCACGCCGCGTGCACCAACCGCGCGGGCGTGAGCGCCATCGTCAAGACGGGCATCACGTCGTGGACGGAGAAGTCGCTCGTCGAGTCGGGCTGGTACCCGCGCGCAGCGCACGATCCGGCGTCGCGGCTGCGCTGGTACGCGACCCAGTTCCGGATCGTCGAGAACGACTCGACTCACTACGCGCTGCCTGATCCGAGCCATGGCCGCCTCTGGGCGGAGCGGACGCCCGAGGGTTTCACGATGAACGTGAAGGCCTTCGGCGCGCTGACCGAGCACTACATCGACGCCGGGCGGTTGCCGAAGGACCTGCGCGAGCGGCTTCCGCCCGAGCTGCGCGACGACGACCGCGTCTACCCCCACCAGCTCGGCGGGGACCTTCTGGCCGACGTCGCCGGGCGCTTCCGCGCCGTGCTCGAGCCGCTCCGGGCGAGCGGACGGCTCGGGGTGGTGCTCTTCCAGTACCCGGTCTGGTTCGTGTGCTCGCCGGACAGTCGCGCGAAGCTCGCGCGCACGCGCGACCTGGTGCCCGGCTGCCGCGTCGCGGTCGAGCTTCGAAACGCGACGTGGATGAACGAGCGGCACGCCGCCGAGACGCTGGCCCTGCTGCGCGCCCACGATCTGGTCTACACGTGCGTCGACGAGCCGCAGGGCTCCCCCGCGTCGGTGCCGCCGATCGCGGAGGCGACGAGCGATCTGGCCGTCGTGCGCTTTCACGGCCGGGCGCGCGCCACGTGGGTGAAGGCCGTGGAGACGGCGCGCGAGCGCTTCGCGTACCTGTACGGCGACGACGAGCTGCGCGAGTGGGTGCCGAGGATCCGGCGCCTGGCCGATCGCACGCGCGAGGTGCACGTGCTGATGAACAACTGCTACGGCGATTACGCCGTGCGCAACGCCCGGCGGATGATCGAGCTTCTCGCCGAGGCGAGATCGTAGCGGGACCTCGATCTCGATCTCGATCTCGAACTCGACCTCGACCTCGACCTCGACCTCGACCTCGACCTCGACCTCGACCTCGACCTCGACCCCGACCTCGACCTCGACCTCGACCTCGACCTCGACCTCGACCTCGACCCCGACCTCGACCTCGACCTCGACCCCGACCTCGACCCTCGCGTCCTCGTGCCAGGCTGCGCCTGGCACTGCGGCCGCAGCGCCTGCTGCGTCGGCGCGATGGCGAGTGAGTTGGAGGCGTCGTTCATGTCTTCG
>Ga0209012_1003145_pt1 | contig 12861 bp, 17 predicted proteins | sample RS3BMetagenome_FD_184735 | JGI IMG/M metagenome (GOLD analysis project Ga0209012, IMG submission 184735) | Ferric oxide microbial mat and aquatic microbial communities from Rainbow Spring, Yellowstone National Park, USA - RS3B (SPAdes) (version 3) ...
CTCGCCGACCCAGAACGGTGGCTCATACCGCAACGCCAGATCCTACCACCCCGACGCTACCGTACAGTCAGGGCTTGCCTATGTCAACTCGGCATGCTTGTCCCATGGTGCGGCCTTAGGAGTGTTCCTTCCACATGACCCGCCAGGTCCGACCGGCGTTGTGCGTGACGAGGATCCGGCTCTGTCCCGAGTTCGCTCCCCAGAGCGCGAGCCAGCCCGTCGTGGCGGTTGGAAACGACAGGTCGAGCATGGTGGGTAGCCCGCCGTCACTCTGCGAGATGGAGACGGGCCGGCTCCAGCGAAGGCCACCGTTCGAGGTCGCCACGACATCGACCGTGGCCCCGCTGCAAAACCGGCACACCCCCAGCAGCAGCGCTGACCGGGCGCCAAAGGTCACAAGAGGGCCGGGGGAGGAGCCCGTACCTCCGGGAACCATCGGCCCGGTCGAGACGTGCGTAGCGACGCCGGGCGGTGGACCGCCACCCGCCGTGCCTACCGCCACGGACGCTGCCCAGCGCGCCCCTCCGTCCAAGGTGCGGTAGACCGCAAAGGAGTTCTGACCCATGCCGTAGCCGCCGGCGAACACGACCCACACGGCCCCGCCCGTGCCGACCACGAGAGTCCCTGTGGCGTAGCCGCCTTGCCCGTTCCCATCGTGCGCGTCAGGTAGCACGAACGACAGCGACCAGGTACGACCCCCGTCCGTTGTCTTGTAGACCCGGTCCGTCGAGGTCAGAGCCCAGCCCGTGCCACCGACCCGCATGCGCACCTGCGCGATGGCGGGCGGGTGGTGGCCCGCGACCCAGGTCCGCCCCCCGTCGCTCGTAGCGTCAAGTCCCGCTGATGTGACGAGGTACCCCCGGGTGCGGCTGACGGCGCTGAAGGACAAAGCCCTGCCGGGACCCTGGTAGCGCGCGACCCACCGGTGGCCGCCGTCCGCCGTTGCAAGCAGGGTGGTCCCGCCCCACGCGTACGCGACAGTGGAACTGACGGCGTCTACGCCCGCGAACTGGATCGGGCCTCGGTACTGGCTCTGCCAGTGGCGGCCCGAGTCCGCCGTGTACCAGACGAACCCCGGGCCCACCACCCACCCCGTCGTGATGGTCGCAAACGAGATGGCGGTGAACTGCACATGTCTGAGCGGCGCGGCCCCCGCGGGAAAGGCAGCCACAAGGACCGTCGCCAGGGCCGCCACGACCCCTGCGGCCCACCGGGCGAGCGCCCTGGCCAACCAGCACCACCTCCAAACCACCCTGTGCGTACGGGTGTCGATGGGCAATGGCCGCCCCCCCAGTCCACACAAGTTGTCACGTGTACCCCGTGGCGAGGTTGCTTCCTCCATGCGAGGCGCGTACGGCCGCCTCAGGCGCATCCGGGTCCCTCCTCCCTAACCGCCGCCGACCCTTGACCCGTCAGGCGGCGCCACCCAACACCACCGCTGCGTCGGAACTCAGACCGAAAGCGGCTGCGTAGCGTCAAGCCCCTGATACCGAGGGGTGTTCACCGCCGCCGTGACCGGGTACCCCTGCATGAGTTCGACGGGGTACGGTCGCGCCAGCTCTAGCAGAAGCTCCGCCGGCGCAGCCGGGCTCAGCCACGTGTCCTCCGCCTCCGGGAGAAGGATCACGGGCATGCGGGGGTGGACGGAGCCGACCACCTCGTTCGCCTCCGTGGTGAGGATCGAGACGGTCTCGACTTCCTCCCCTTGCGCAGACGTCCAGCGGTCCCAGATGCCGGCGAAGGCGTACGGCTCTCCGTCCCGGCGGCGAAAGAAGTAGGGCTGGCGCTTCCCACCGTCGCGGGCCCACTCATAGAACCCCGACGCTGGGATGAGGCACCGGCGCTGCTTGAAGGCGTTCCGAAACGCCGGCTTCGTAGCCACGGTCTCTGACCGGGCGTTGATCATCTTCTGGCCGATGGATAGGTCCTTGGCCCAGAAGGGCACGAGGCCCCACCGGAACACACTCCCCACGCGCGACCCATCGGCGTCCGCGCGCACGGCGAGTACGCCCTGGGTGGGGGACACGTTGGGCGCCGGCAACTTCGGCCCGTCTCCGCTCAGGTCGAACAGGAAGCGCGTCATGAGCCCGGGCCAGTCGTCGACCACGGCGAACCGACCGCACATGGCGGTGACCCCTCCCCTGGCGCGAGGCCGCGTCCATAGCGCTGCCGCGCTCAGTTCGCCGAGGAGTTCGATCACGCCCGCCGCGGAGCCTTCCAGGTATCGGCAGGGCCGTAGCGTGTGAGAAGGCCATCTGCCGATCACGACGGCGTATTTCGCCCCCCCGGCCGACGCCACCCACGGACTCAGGCGAGGCGGGCTGCGGGTCGGCCATGGTCGCAGGTCGGTGGCATCGCCGATTACCGCCAGCCAAGGGGTGGTCGGACCTCTGTGGCGATCACACGCCCCGGCCCGCGCGCCATCAGCACCAGCACAGCATCGTCACGCCTCGTACGCCGTGCGGCTCACTGCGCCCGGCTTCGTTCCAAGACGGCGGCCGCAAGACGAACCGCTTCGCGAGCCTCGTCGGGGTCGGCCTCAAAGCCCGGATAGCGCGCGTCAACGGCGTAGGCACTCAGCACCAACGCAGCCTCCCGCAGAGGTTGCGGGTCCAAGACCCGGGCCGACTCAAGGTGGTCGAGAAGGACTACAAGGTCGTGTGTGCGAGGGACCGGAAGGGCAACGGATTCGAACAGCGCCTTGAGCGCCTTCTCCGCCGCCTGCTGTGCATGAAAGCACGCCGGGCTCCATAACGCGTTCGCCACGGCGAGACGCGCCACGGCCATATCCTCCTCGGCCTTGTGGATCCAGTCCTCAGTGGGGGGCACGGTAGAGCACCTGTGCCTCGCGCATGATCTCCTTCGACAGGGGAAAACCTCGGCGCATTTCGTCCGGTGTGCGAACGAGGATGTCGATGGGGACGCCATGTGTGCTTGGCAAGGCGCGCACGGCGCGCAGCACAGCGAGAGTTCGCTGTGCCGGCCGCAAGTCGGTCGGCATGACGACGAGGAAGTCCCAGTCGCTGTCTGCCGTCTCCTCGCCGCGTGCGCGAGAGCCGAACAGGAGGACGAGTTCAACAGGAAACGTGTCCACGATGTGGCTCACGATCTCCTCAGCCATAGACACTAGCGATTCCCCCGACTACCGCCCCGTGTGCCAATCATAGCGCGAGCGGCGACGGGCCCCCACCAGGGCGGCCCGAGGTGCTCATACGCTCCTCGCCGACCTTGACCGGAACGCCGGGGCGGATCGCGCCCTGCAGCCCTGCCGCTCCAAGAACCGAGTTGGCCGGTTGGTCGTGCCGCGCCTGCCACCACCCGCCTGGATGACTTGCCTGCGCCGCTCCGGGTGGGTGCAAGGAGGGGAGCGCAGGATGCCAGCTATGCCGCGGCCGCGAGGACCGGAGCCTGGAGCTGGCGGGAACGCATGGAGACCGTGTTCTTGGCAGGTAATTGGGTGGCCCGTGACGTGGACCAGGCGGCTGGGTCGGCTACGTCCCGAAAGGCACGTCGACGCCGTGCTGCACCCCCAAAGGTGCGACCGCTCCGGCCTCCTCCCGACTGGCAGGCCATCGCGCCGTTGCGGCCGCTACGGGCGCGCGCAACGATGGCGGTCCAGTCGAGAGGACACCGGAGCGATCGAGCACAAAAGCGCCTCGCCGGCGGTCGGCGAGGCAAGGGAAGGAGCGAAGCGGCCCTTGCCTCGCACCGCTGGCGAGGCAGGCATCACACGGCTACCGATACGGACCTGAAGAGGCCCTAACCCGGATCGCTGCGCCCTGTCGAAGGCTCCACCTGTCGGTCGACCAGGGCCCCGATCTCAGGGGATGAGAACTGGTCGCCGGTCCACACCCAGATGCCGCCGTCGTCTGCGACCGCCCGCAGACTTCCGTATCGAGGCCCTACGTCTGGGTGGCGAAACCCTCCCCAACGCTTGGGATCCCACGCTCGCCGGCCAACGCGGTCAAGCCCGTCCTCGGTGGTGGCTGTCCCCACCGCATGCCATCCGGACCGGTTCTTCTCATCGAGCCGCCACACCTCAACCGTCCAGCGCACGGCATCCGCCTCCCCGCAGTGGATCCCCCCGCTCACGCGGGGAACCGGGTCTCATCCCCGCTGACGCGGGGGAGTTCGGAGGTCGGAATCTAGTTGCGGCAGCTCCTTACCTGCGATGGTGCCGCACAGTGGGTTGCGGGCCCCACACCCCTTACGGGCTTTCCTGAGACTCGACAGTCACGCCCGCCGGCACCGGTTCCTGACCGCCTGAGCCATCGTGCGCCGAGTGCCAGCTCCTTTCACCTGCGGCGGCGTCGATGAAGTACCACGTGCCGTCGGTCGACCGCGCGAAGTCAAGGCTCCAGAACCCCGGTAGCCGCTCTCCCAGCCGCTGGGCGTACTCGGTGAGTAGCTCCACCTCGGCCGCCGGTTCCTCGCTGATCTCCGCGAGCAGCGAGCGCCAGTTGGCGGGAAGGGACGGCTTGCCCCAGTCGCCACCCTCGATCGCGCCCGCTGGCCAGTACGGGTGGTGACACAGGACCGTTCCATCGCTGACGAAGTACCTGCGCTCCCGTGCGATCGGCAAACCGTCGAATGCCTTGAACCGGCTCTCGAGGGTCAGGAACTCGCGCAGCACGATCGCCTCGTATGGCAGGCCCAGGAAGTCGGCCATCTCGTTGAACTCAAGGACCCGATAGATGTGCTGCATCAGTACCTCCGGCCCGGGCACGAACGACGATGAGGCGAACCCGTGCTTGTTGCCTGCCTGGTCGCTTCGCACGAACAACGGGTACTCGACTTCCGCCGCAGCCGACTGCATCGCGGCCAGTGTCTCGTCGCTCAGTCGACCCTCACCGAACACGAACCGGGCCAGGGTATCGTGGTCGACCTCAACGATCCCGGTCCTGGGAATGGGCACCCCGGCATCGGCCACCCTCGGATACCAGTACAGAAGCGACGTCCGATCCCGACCGGTCGCCATCAGCGAGCCCACTCTCTCGTCAAATTGGCGACGCCTACCGCCCGACTCGCACGCCACCGGATGATGCGGTGTCGCCAAACACCCAGACCCGGTTTCCCAGGTAGTTCAGCACCGCACCGACGACAGTCGCCGCCGCCTTGCCCAGCCACAGATCCCCGCCGCTTGCGCTGTGCACCACGTAGAGCACGGCGGCGGCTGAAGTCAACGACAGCGCGTTCACCACGCCGAAGCGCACCGGCTCCATGCCAAGCCGGTGTCCGCGCCGCCCAAACGTCACAGCTCTGTTGAGCACGTAGCTGTTCAAGGCCCCCGTGCCGTAGGACAGCACCTGGGCGACCAAGTACGCCACTCCCGCGCGGCTGAGTAGGTAGAAGAGCGCGACGTCGATCAGGGTGTTGAGCAGCGCAACTCCGTAGAAGGTGCAGACCGTCACGATCTCACGCCTTACCCGAGTGACCATTAGCCGCACGCCGGGTGTGCCCGGCCGATCAGCCCTTGCACCACCAGCTCCTCCTCCCGAGTCCGGTCGTGCAACCCGCTGAACAGCGCAAACGCCGGTCGGTGCGTGCGTGGCCACCGGGTGCGGCGTTGCCGCGCCCGGTCTACCTCCCCGTGGCGCCTGAGTGCCCTGTGTCAGCCAGGGAGCGTAGCTTGCAGCCGATGCACGGCTCGATCGGTAGCCGGTCCTGCGAGGCGTCCCGGAATGTCGTCTAGCGCGGCGACGTAGCTCGCCACGCGATCCCGCCGTCGGGTCCAGTAGAGGAGCACGGTGCGGGGCCCCTGTGATCCGACCCCCCAGCGATCTCCTGCTCCTCCTCCACCGCTCGGGCCGCAGACGCGACTTCGGCCTCCAAGTCCGCCCGCAACTTCGCGACGGCAACGAGGATCAGGGCGCGCTGGGTCGCTGTGAGTCTCGCCACCTACCCCCCTCCTCCGAGGGCTCGTGCCCCCATGATCTCGGGCTCGAAGCGCAGCAGGCCGCCTTCGATGTACGCCCTCGACTTCTCGATGCCGATGAACCTTCGCCCCAGCCGCCTGGCGGCGGCCGCGGTCGTCAGGGACCCTGCGAAGGGATCCACGACCAGGTCACCAGGCTCCGTAAGGAACCGGATGAACCACTCGGGCATCGACTCCGGGAACCGGCATGGATGCACGGGCAATCCGCGCGCCTTCACCGCCTTCAGCCAGGCGGTGTTGCTGGCGTTGTTCTCCATCGGCAGCACCTTGCTTGGGATCGACCCGCCGTTGTCCTGGGCGAACCCGCCCGTCAGCACGTGCCCGGACGGCCGCTGGCGACGCGACTGCCCGCCTCTGGCCATGAGCCGCAACTGGTCCCTGCTGTAGGGCCTGAGCACCCGGCGGTTATCCGCCTTCCACCCGGAGTCGTTGGTCGTGAAGACGAACGCCAGCGCGTATCCGTCGGTCACGGCCACGCGCCGCTTCGTGACCCACTCAGCCGGCGCCGGCAGCGGGGCCCTCTTGGTCAGCACGTGCTCGCCCGCCAGGAATAGCCCCACTTCGTCCGTGAGCGCGAGAACGAGCCGGTGCACGACCGCGCTGCGCACCGGCCGGCCAGGAAGGTACCGACCAGGCGCCACGTTCAGGACGAACGACCCCGTGCGCACGAGCACACGCCTGATCTCGCGGGCGATCGGCACGAGCCAGTCGATGTACTCCTGCTCCGACCGCGGCCCCCCGTAGTCCTTAGCCTCCCGCAGAACGTAGGGCGGCGACGTCAGGGCCAGGTCAACCGACCCGTCCTCGATCACTCCGAGGGCTTCGTAGGCATCGGCCCAGACGATCTGGCCGTCGGGTGCCGAGAGGATGACCTGCAGCGTACCGGGCTCTGCAAACTCGAGCCAGTCGCGGCCGCGGGCCGTCGACGACCAGCGATGTCCTGCGGCCGCAGTGAAGCCGTTCAGCCGCGCCCGCTGCTCCACCCATCGAACGTGCCGGGCCCAGGTATGCACCCCGCGGCCGTCCACATCCTCAAGAACCGTCGTTGGCAGGCCAGCAGCCTCAGCCAACGGCGCGTAAACCTCTCGGGCCCGTAGCGGGCCCGCTTGGGTCAGAACCTCGACCAGCGGGAGCTGGAGTTGGCCTTGCGGTGGGTATCGACCGCGCATCCGCGCCACCTCCCAGGACTCCCGAAGAGCCACCACTGCGCGTGCTGCTCAGCCTCGATCGGCGCACTCCCGCCCACTGCCGGGGTCGACCACGCCCGTGACAAGGCGCTGGTTCACGGTCGCTGCCGCGCACTCGAGCATGCGCTCAAGCGACACCCCGCACCCGCGTGCGAAGTCGCCCAGGATCGGCCCGATCTGGTCGGCCGCGCGGGACGCGAAGCCCGCCTCCCGCTCGGTCATGGGCGCCTCCTCGGCAAGGCCGGCGCTCACCGCACCCAGCGGATCGGGGATGCCGACCACGTTCTCGCCCAACACGGCCTGCTCGAGCGCCTCGCGCACGAACCCCACGGCGTAGTCCCGCACCGACGTCTCCGCAGGCCCGGACAGCTGCACCGTGACGCGCGTCAGGACCAGTACGTCGACGTGCTCGGCCCCGTCCTCCTCCAGCTCCTCGGCCACGCACTGTCCACCTCACAACGACCGGCCGTCCTATGACAGCCGGCTCGCCATTTCGTCCCTCAGAAGCCCCATCGTACCCACCAGCCATCCAAAGCCGCCCGACTACCGGCGATCAGCACCGCCGGCGGCGCTTGTCGCCGCACGCATTTCGTCGCTACCCGACCCAAGGTGCCAAACGCACAACCCAGAGGCGACCGTAGCCCGGCAAGGCCGTGGCCAACTGGTGGTCCATACCGATGCGCTCCGCCTCAAACTCCGAGTCGTTCGTGCCGACAACCTCGCCGCTCTCGAGACAGATCACCTGCCAGAATCCGTACACGCCGTCCGTCTCCTCTACCCCTCACCTGAGCAGCGCCGATGGACCGGGCGGTCTCCCTACGCGCGCGACCGGCTAAGCAGACCTATCGACCGCGGCGCGCCCGTTGACCACGACGGGCCTGGCCTTCCTGAGCCGCCTCGCGCTCCTTGCGACGCCATGCCGGCACCCGCCCCTGCGGACACGATGCCACGAGGGCCATCGGTCGCCGGTACGCGATCACCCCGCCGGAGGAGAACAGCTTGCGAAACTCCACCTTCACACCCCCGTTGCCGCTAGAGTGAGCGTGACAGCGAGCACCGCCGCCAGGACGCCGGCGACGAGCGCCGGACCCACGAATCCGCGTGCCCTCGTCATCGGGCCCGGGTCACATGCGGCGTCGCGGCGGCAGCCCCGGACGGCCCGGTAATCGCCCGCACCGTCCGCAGTACCTCGCACACCGTCAGGTTCCCGCGTTCAAGCACGTAGTCGGGCTCACGCGTCCGGCTGCTGGTCGACGTCACCCGAACGACCCGAACCTCCTTCGGACCGATCGCGACGCCCAGTACCACCGACATCGCCAGTTCCCCCCTCGCGTGACCCTTAGCTCGTGCTCACCGCGCCCAGGAGTTCCCGCACCTCGTCGGGCTCCCAGGTATGCACCTGCAGGCCCGGCTTGCCGAGAACGCCGATGACAAGGTCCGCGTCTCCAAGGGACCGCTTGTAGCTCTTGCGGAACCCGCGCTCGGCCCGCACCAGAACGTGCTCGCCGCCCTCGTGGACGAACGGCTCGACCACCGAGTAGGCGCCGGCCCCGTCGAACACCCCGATGACCCGCATCTCCACAAGGACCCCTCCAATACGAAAGGCCCCGGCGCTTTCTCGCCGGGGCCGCACTGCCTGCTCCATCCCGCATCGCACGTGGACCAAAGGCGCAGGCTGCCGCCTGCTCAAAGGGCGACGCAGGTCGCGTCGCACGCGCGCAGCCTCTCCTCCGGCTGCACGCCGGCGGCAGGAGAGCTCAACCTCCGCTCTCCCGCCCGGGGCAGGGGCCCCTAGAAAGGGACCTCCTCCTCGTCGTTCTGCGGCGGCGCCTCGCCCACACCCGGGTCGTCGTTCGCAGCCCCGTTGCCGTTCGCTCCGTTGCGGTCCTTCGGCGAGTCGAGGAAGCGCACGTTGTCCGCGACGATCTCAGCGGCCTTGCGCTTCTGGCCGTCCTGGGTCTCGTAGGAACGGATCTGGAGCCGGCCCTCGACCGCGACCAGGCGGCCCTTGTTCAGGTGCGCCGAGCAGGTCTCGGCGAGCTTGCGCCAGACCACGATGTCGATGAAGTCCGTCTCGCGCTCGCCGGCCGCGTTCGAGAACGGGCGATCGACCGCCGTGGTGAAGTTCGCAACCGCGACGCCCGACGAGGTGTACCGAAGCTCTACGGCGCGAGTAAGTCTCCCGATGACGATGATGCGGTTCAGCATGGAAGCATCCACCTCCAAAAGTCTTCCGACCTGGCAACCGACCGGGCATGGGACGACTGACCGTCAAGTTTGGGAGCGTAGGCACCCTTGACGGTCAGTCGTCGCCTGCCCACGAGCCTTGCAGTACCACTCACGAAGACCAAGTTCGTCGAGTTTGTTGTAGAAGGTCTTATTCGAGATCCGCAGCTTCTCGCAGATGGCCTTGACTGTACGTCCCGAGCCGACGAGTTCCTGGATGTCGTCCTTGCTGACCCACTTGTAGGCCGAGTGCCCTGCTGGACCGACGCGCGCGGACCACGCACGGCGCGCCGCGCTGATTCGCTGTCTGGTTTGTTGGGACCGCACCGCGCCGCTGTGGTGACGGTGCTGGTGCTCCACCCGACTGAGAACTTCCAGGTTCTCGGGGCGATTGTCGTCCTTGACACGGTTGACGTGGTGCACTTCCTCGCTAGGACGCAGGAGGCGCCCAAGCGTCGACTCGACGACCAGCCGATGTTCCGCGACGTACTTCGACCGGCCCGACCGAGGGTGTTCAGGCGCCAAACGGTACACGTAACCCGTGGCCGTACGTCGCACCCCACGACGTGGGCGCTTGGCGCGCGCTGCGAGGCGGATGGCCCGGAACGCTGCTTCCGAGTGTCGGATGTCACGCCGGCACACCTGGTGCTGGATTGCGCTTGCGGATCGCCGCAGGATGGGAGCCATCTCGGCATAGGTCAGTCCGGTCGACTGCAGGTGCTCAAGCATCGCCAGCTCGTCCGGGGACCACATCGGGTTCTTTGGCATCGGTGTCACCTCCAAACCGCGGGCGTCTGAAGACAACAGGGCTCCCGCCCCGTCCACGTCCCCGCGAGGGGCGCAGACGGCACGGGAGCCTCTGGAATCTCATCCACCACCTGAACCTCTGCGCAGGGCCGCCCGGGTCAAGGGGTAAGCGAAGCGCCCCTTGACCCCGCCGGCCCATGCGCGGTACTAGGCGGCCTTCAGCTGGCGCCGCTCCCACCGCACGAACTTGCGGTAGAGCTGCACGCTTTCCACCTGGCCCGGCCGCAGATCGCGCTCGAGCACCTTCACCGGAAGCGTCACCAGCGTCTCGGGCGTGCAGATGACGGTCGCGACCACGTTCTCGAGGGCGCGCCGGTGCCTCGTCGCAACCCGCTGCTCCATGCCCCGCTTGACCATCCACGAGGCAAAGCGCTTCATGCGGTCCGCCTCGTTCTCGTCGTGGGCGCGCCTGTATGCGTAGAGCGCGGTGTCGCGAACCCACGCCTTGGCGTCGCCCTGCGCCAGGTGGGGCAGGTAGACCGACCGGCGAACCTCGAAACGCTCTCGCAGTTGCCGGTAGGCGAACGACCGGAAGCTCCCGGCCGACACCCCCTGAGCAAGGGCCGCCGCCACCGCGAGCCGCATCGTGGCACGCAGACCGTCGTACTCGTCGGCGAACATCGGAAAGCGGGTGGAGAGGGCGTCGCGCTGCTGGCGCAGCGTCTGCGTCACGCCAGCCATCGCCTCGAACGCCGCCGCCAGGTCGCCGGCCATGGCCGATCCTCGCATGAACGACGAACGGGCAGCCTCCGCCGCCCGTTGTAGCGCGTCCTCGTTGAACCGGAACAGATCCTCGCTCAACCCCGCCACCTCCAGCGGTTATCCTGCCACGGCCTGCTCGGACACGAACTCGCGCCAACGGCGCAGCGCCGTGCGCTCGTTATAGCTCACCTCACGCGTCTGGGCCTCATCCAGGTGGACCAGGTCGAGAACGCCCACGCCAAGCCGGTTCATCGTGATGCACAGTCGGTTGCGGTACGTGCGCGCAGAGGTTTTCGAGAGACCGCGACCGACGAGCCATTCCTGGAACGGTGACAGATGCCGCCTCACATGGCGCCTGGCGGTTGGCGGCACCCGGCCCGTGACGACCGCAAACCGCTGTTCTGGAGCCCCGCCACCCTGCACCCGGAGGTACTCGCGCCACCGCTTGAGCGCGGTGCGCTCGTGGCTGTCGGTCGACCGCAGGGCCTCTGCCGGCAGGCGTGCGAGGTCGAGTAGACCGACCCGGGACCGGACCATGAGCCCCGACAGCCGGGCCGCGTACCCTCGAGCGGTCGCCGGCGTGAACCCTCGCTCGACAAGCCAGCGCTCGAAGGGTGCGAGCTCGAAACGCTGGCCACCGGTATCCGAGCGGACATGGGCCCGCCGGCACCGCACCGTGGGCGCGCTAGGACGCCCTGTGACCGCCAGAAGGACGAGCAGCCGATCCCGTTCGACCCGAAGGGCCACGGCCGCCTGAAAGGCGTCCGCCATCGCCTGCGCGAGGCTGTCGCCCGCCTGGCCCATGTTGGTGAAGGCGAGCTGCGCTCGGCGTGCGGCGTCGGACAGGTCGCTCACGACGCGAAGCCGCGGACCCGGGCCTGGGACATCACACGACGGGCAAGCGCCTCGAGCCGCGGGTTCTCGCTGCCCACGGACACGTCGCGCGCCGCGTCAAGGAGCGCGCGCAGCCGGTCGCCCCGAAGGCGATCCACGGCCGCCTCACCCACCCGCAAGGGAACCGAGCCGCTCTTTGCCATCGACCGTCACCCCTTTCGGGATGACGCGTGGCCGCGCGCCCAGAACGGTCGTCAAGGCCGCACGGCCTTGACGACCGTTCTGGCGCGTGGCTGCTCAACAAGGCGTAAGGTCCGCGATCGCACGCCCGCCGGCTGCACCAGGATCAGGTTGGGGGGGCACCGAGTGCGCGCGCCACGCTCGCCTCGACGACAGGCCAGGGCAGCCCCCCAGACCCGCGCCGATCCGTGGAAGCCGGATGTCGCCCAGCGTGAGCAGCACACAGGCCGCACCGAACTCGCGCAGCCCACCCTCGAGGAGTTCGCGGTCGGAGTCCTGGCGCCAGCGCACCCTCGTGGGAAGGCAGACGATGCCGCCGAGCGGCCACCAAAACAGGCGCCGCCGCAGGTCGCCCCTCAGGTGCCCGCCGTAGAGGCGCGGTAACTCCGGGAAGCGCACGGCCGCCTGCCTGGCGATCCCGCCGCCCATGCCGACCACGAGGTTCGTCGGGACCACCCGCCAGCGCGCCGGGCCGCCGTTCCAAAGATCACCGTTCTCCCTGCGCCGTTCGCCTATCTTGCTCAGAACGGCCGCCTCCGGCACCCCGGGGGGCGCCATCGTCATACGTTGCCGCCAAGGAGGGGTGATGCCGTGTGCACGCCGTCCGAGATCCCGATGAAGTGCGTCCGGGCTCCGTTTTCGTGGCGCTCGGTACGTCTCGTCACCGAGGCGCCGTGGACCGGGCTCTTCGGGCCGGCGCCCGCTTCGTGCTGACCGACGATCCCTCCCTGGCTGACGAAGGCGCCGCAGACATGGGCAGGGTTCGCGTGGTTGCCGACGCGCGAAGGGCTTATGCACTACTTAGGACGCACGAGATTACAAAGTCGTTCTATCCGTGGGTGGCGGTCGGGTGGATCACATAGTTCCAGTCGCCATGAAAGTCCTCGCGCTCGATGTGGACCTGCTCGAGATCGGCGTCCGACACCCGGA
>Ga0209012_1003151_pt1 | contig 12833 bp, 12 predicted proteins | sample RS3BMetagenome_FD_184735 | JGI IMG/M metagenome (GOLD analysis project Ga0209012, IMG submission 184735) | Ferric oxide microbial mat and aquatic microbial communities from Rainbow Spring, Yellowstone National Park, USA - RS3B (SPAdes) (version 3) ...
AAGCCGCTCAACCAGCCGGTGGTCGGGATGGCGCCCACCGCCGACGGCAAGGGCTACTGGCTCGTCGCCTCCGACGGCGGGATCTTCGCCTTCGGCGATGCAGGGTTCCACGGCTCCACCGGTTCCCTCACCCTGGTGCGCCCGGTGGTCGGTATGGCGCCCACCCCCGACGGCGGCGGCTACTGGCTCGTCGCCGCCGACGGCGGGATCTTCGCCTTCGGCGACGCCGACTTCTACGGGTCGGGTGCCGGGACGTCGGCCGGGTCGGGGGCGGTGGCGATCGCCGGGACCGCCACCGGCGACGGGTACCTGATCGTCAACGGCGCCGGGCAGGTGAGCAGCTTCGGGGACGCCCCGCAACTGGGCGACCTGACGACGGCTGTCCCCAACTACCAGGGCCACGTCGTGGGGTTGGCCACCACCCCGTAGCCGGGGCGAGGGTCAGGACGGCTCGGCGGCGGTCACCTGGGCCAAGGTGGGGAACCGGCGGAGGCGCCCGAGGCGGCCGAGGCGACCGGCATTGACGCCGTGGTCCGCCGCCTGGAGCAGCCGGAGGTCGCCGCGCGAGTTGCCGTACGCCCAGAGCTCGGGCTGCAGGCCGCCGTTCCCGACGAGGCCGGTCGTCCGGAGCCAGCCGACCACCCTGGCGTACTTCTCGGCCCCCCTCGTGTTCTTGCCTTCGTAACGCCCGGTCAAAAGGCCGCCCCCGCCGACCTGGAGCCGGGTCGCCACCGCCCCGTCGGCCCCGAGGATCTCCGCCGCCACCTGCACGTAGACCTCCGGCGAGGCCGAGACGACCACCACCCGGTGGCCCTGCTTGCGGTGCCAGTCGAGGCGGTCCCGGGCGTCGGCCCGCAGGCGGAGCCGGAGGTGGCGCTCGGCGAACTCCCGGCCGACCGCCTCGACCCGCTCGGCCGGCAGCCCGGCCAGCAGTCGGGTGAACAGCTCCTCCTTGGCCACGTCGGCGTCTGACCCCGAGCGGAGGCCGCCGCGGACGAGCGACGGCAGGCCGCGCAGCACCGCCCGGAGCACCGGCATCGGCCCGCGCACCGCGACGAGGAACGGGAAGACGCTGCCGCCGCGGGTGAGGGTCCCGTCGAAGTCGAAGGCGGCGACGGTGACGGGCTCGCCGGTGGGCCCGGTCACGCCGGCGCCCCGCCGCGGCCCGCCCCCCCGGCGAAGCGTGCCGCCCCCTGCAGGGTCTCGCCGCTGGCGATCACCTCGCGGCCCCGCCGGGCCTCGTTGGCCGCCGCCGCCTCCTCGTCGAGGCCCCACTGCTCGAGGGCGGCGAGGCGGTCGCTGCGAAGGCAGCGCTGGGGGAGGGCCGCCAGCTCGCCGGCCAGGGTGACCGCCGCCTCGAGGGCCTGGCCGTCCGGCACCACCCGGTTGGCCAGGCCGATCGCCTCGGCCTCGGCGGCCGGCACCCCTCGGCCGGTCAGGATGAGGTCCATCGCCCGGCTGTGCCCGATCAAGCGGGGCAGGCGTACCGTGCCGAGGTCGGCCAGCGGGACGCCGAAGCGCCGGCAGAAGACGCCGAACACCGCCCCCTCGGCCGCCACCCGCAGGTCGCACCAGAGCGCCAGCTCGAGCCCACCGGCCACGGCGTAGCCCTCGACGGCGGCGATCACCGGTTTCGAGAGCGTCATCCTCGTCGGGCCCATCGGCCCCGGGCCGTGGTCGGGCACCGGGCGCCGGTCGCCGGCGGCCAGCGCCTTGAGGTCCGCCCCGGCGCAGAAGTGCCCGCCGGCGCCGGTGAGCACCGCCACCGCTGCCTCCGGGTCGGCCTCGAACCGGGCGAAGGCGGCCCGCAACGCCTCGGCGGCGGCGCTGTCGACGGCGTTGCGCACCTCCGGCCGGTCGATCGTCACCACCGTCACCGGCCCGCCGGCGGTGACGCGCACGGTGGTCGCCTGGCCCGGGCCGACGGGCGGCTGCACTCCCTCACCCGAGGCCATGACATCTGATTGTCGCATGCCCGGACCGTCCCTCCGGGCGATGGGCCGAGAGGGGAACCCCAGGCCAGAGCACCTTCTGCAATCTTGACCTACCGAGTCGACAATTGGTGTTCCTGCCGCTAGGCTGACGCGAGGACGACGACGGCACGAGGGCGACCGACGCCCTGGCCGGTGACTAGGAGGACCTGCGCCATGACAGTTCGACTCGGTGACACCGCACCCGACTTCACCGCTGAGACCACCGAGGGGACCATCCACTTCCACGAGTGGCTCGGCGACAGCTGGGGGATCCTGTTCTCCCACCCGAAGGACTTCACCCCGGTCTGCACGACCGAGCTCGGCGCCTTCGCCAAGGCCAAGGGCGAGTTCGACAAGCGCAACACCAAGCTGATCGGCCTGTCGGTCGACTCGGTCGAGTCCCACAAGGGCTGGGCCGGCGACATCGCCGAAACTCAGGGCCAGGCGCTGAACTTCCCGGTGATCGGCGACGAGGACCACCGGGTGGCCGACCTCTACGACATGATCCATCCGAACGCCAACGACACCCTGACCGTCCGTTCGGTCTTCATCATCGGGCCGGACAAGAAGGTCAAGCTCACCCTGACCTACCCGGCGTCGACCGGCCGCAACGTCGACGAGATCCTCCGGGTGCTCGACTCGTTGCAGCTGACGGCCGACTACCAGGTGTCGACGCCGGTGAACTGGACCGACGGTGGCGACGTGATCATCGCCCCGGCCATCCCCGACGACGAGGCCAAGAAGAAGTTCCCGAAGGGCTTCAAGACCCTCAAGCCCTACCTCCGGTTGACCCCGCAGCCGAACAAGTAGGGGACCGGGCTCAGGGGGCCCGGTCCAGCACCTCCTGGCGCAGCGGCCGCTTGAGGAGCTTGCCGGCCGGGTTGCGGGGCAGCGGGGTGCGGCGGAAGAAGACGTGGGTAGGTGCCTTGAAGGCAGCCAGCCGGTCGCCGACGTGGGCGGTCAGCTCCTCCGCCGACACCTTGTGGCCGGGCCGGAGGACGACCACCACGCCGACCTCCTCGCCGAGCACGGGGTGGGGAACGCCGATGACGGCGCACTCCTCGACCGCCGGGTGCTCGTAGAGGGCGTCTTCGACCTCGGCCGAGTAGACGTTCTCGCCGCCCCGGATCACGACGTCCTTGGCTCGGTCGACGATCGAGACGTAGCCGTCGTCGATCCGGGCGATGTCGCCGGTGTGGAGCCAGCCCCGGGTGAACGTCCGGGCGGTGTCCTCTGGCCGCCGCCAGTAGCCGCGGACGACGTTGGGCCCCTTGATCCACAGCTCGCCGGTCACCTCCGGCCCCGACGGCAGCGACGGGTCCGGCTCGTCGCCGTCGAAGTCCTCGGGGACGACCGCCACCTCGGCGACCGGGACCGGCACGCCGACGCTGTCAGGATGGGCCAGGTAGTCGTCGCCGCTGATCATGCACGTCACCGACGACGTCTCGGTCAGGCCGTAGCCGTTGCCGGGCCGACCGGCCGGGAAGTGGGCGCGGATGCGGCGCACGAGGTCGGTCGGGGCCGGGGCGCCCCCGTAGGAGACCGAGCGGACCGACGAGACGTCGCGCCGGGCGAAGTCGGGGGAGTCGAGGACCCGCATCACCATCGTCGGGACCCCGCCGAAGGTGGTCACCCGCTCCCGTTCGATGAGCTCGAGCGCCCGTTCGGGGTCGAAGTGGTGCATCATGACCAGCCGGCCGCCGCTGGCGGTGTTGGGGACCAGCACCGAGTGGCAGCCGGTGGCGTGGAAGAGCGGGACCGACAGCAGGTAGACGTTCGGCCGGCGGCCGCCGCCGTCGGGAGGAGCGGCCCCGTCCGGCTCGGCCGCCCGCCCTCCGCCTCCCTGTTCGAGCAGGGCGCCGAGGGCGTTGACGAACGCGAGGTTCATGAGGTTGGTGCAGATGTTGCGGTGGGTGCCGACGGCGCCCTTCGGCCGGCCGGTGGTGCCCGACGTGTAGAAGATCGTGGCGTCGTCCTCCGGCTCGATCCCGAGCTCGGGTGCGCCGGCCGCCGGGTCGACCTCGCCCATCGCCTCGGCGAAGGCGACCTCGACCGGTGCCACCCCCCGGCCGGCGGCCGCCGGTTCGGGGTGTCGGTGCTCGCTGGTGACCACCATCGCCCGGAGGTCCGGCAGGGCGGACCCGCCGGTCCCCAGGCGGTCGGCCCGCTCCTCGTCGGTCACCACCACCACCGAGCCGGAGTCCTCGAGGGCGAAGCGCAGCTCGTCGCCGGTCCACCAGGCGTTGAGCGGGACCACCACCGCCCCGGCGAGGGTGGCCGCCCAGAAGGCGACCACCCACTCGGGGAGGTTTCGCATAGCGATCGCCACCCGCTCGCCCTTGGCCACCCCGAAACGCTCGCCGAGGCGACGCGCCAGGGTGGCCGCCTGGCAGTAGTGCTCGGCGAAGGTCATCCGTTCGTCCTCGTAGACGAGGAAGACGTCGCCGCCGTAGCGGCGTGAGCGCTCCAAGACGTCGCCGAGGGTTCCCGGGGCGTTCGCCCACACCCTGGTCGGGATGCCGCCGATCTCGGCCTCGACGATCTCGAACCGCTCGCCGGGCGCCGTCAGCCGGGCGGTGGCCTCCGCCCGGCTCGGGGTCGTCGGCGGGGCCTGCGGCTCCTCGCTCACGTGCCGACGGGACCGGCGGGGACCGGTGCCTCGGCGGGGACCGGTGCCTCGGCCGGGACGGGGGCGGTGTCGGCGGGGCGGAAGATAGCGGACCGGTAGTAGGCGAGCTCGGCCACGCTCTCTTTGATGTCGCCCATCGCCCGGTGTGCCGTCTGCTTGCGAGGCGCCGCCGCCAAGGCTTGCGGGTACCAGCGCCGGCAGAGCTCCTTCAGCGTCGAGACGTCGACCGAGCGGTAGTGGAAGAAGGCCTCGACCTCGGGCAGCTGGGCGGCCAGGAACCGCCGGTCGGTGCCGATCGAGTTGCCGGCGAGCGGGACCGTGCCGGGCTCGGCCACGTGCTCGCGGAGGAACTCGAGGGTGGCCCGGCCGGCGTCGGCCAAACTGAGCGTCGACGACCCGATGGCCTCGAGGAGGCCGGAACGGGTGTGCATGTGGCGCACGACCTCGTCCATGGCGTCGAGCTCCTCCGGCGTGGCCGCCACGACCAGGTCCGGGCCCTCGGCGACGATCGTGAGGTCGTCGTCGGTGAGCAGGGTGGCGATCTCGACGATCCGGTGCCGGGTGGGGTCGAGCCCGGTCATCTCGAGGTCCATCCAGGCCAACATCGCCGTGATGCTACCGGTGGCGCGGTGGCGCCCCACCTTGGCCGCCGGCGCCCGATCGCTAGTGTCACGCGATGCTCGCTGTGCCGATCCACCAGCTCGACGCCGAGCTCCCCCTCCCCGGCTACGCCCGGCCCGGTGACGCCGGTGCCGACCTCTATGCCCGAGCGGGCGCCCTCCTCGCCGCCGGTGGCGGCCGGGCGCTGGTCCCGACCGGGTTGGTCGTCGCCATCCCCGAGGGCTACGCCGGGTTCGTCCAGCCGCGCAGCGGCCTGGCGCTGCGCCACGGCGTGACCTGCCTCAACACCCCCGGCCTGATCGACGCCGGTTACCGCGGCGAGCTGTCGGTGCTGCTGGTCAACACCGATCCCGAGCACGACTACGAGGTGCGCCGCGGGGACCGGGTGGCCCAGCTGGTGATCCAGCGGATCGAGGAGGCGAGCTTCCTCCCGGTGGCCGACGGCGAGCTCCCGGCGGCCGAGCGCGGGCCCGGTGGATTCGGGCACAGCGGTCGCTGAGGTGGAGCCGCTCGGTGGCCTCGACGCCGCCTTCCTCTCGCTCGAGGAGGGTCACAGCCGCCTCCACGTGGCGGCCGTGCTCGTGCTCGACCCGCCCGAGGGGCGCCGGTCGCTGTTCAGCCCGTCCACCCGCTTCGCCCAGATCCGCCGCCTGGTCGAGGAGCGGATCCACCTCGTCCCGCCGCTCCGCCAGCGCGTTCTTCCCGCTCCGTTCGGGCTCCACCACCCGGTGTGGGTGGACGACCCGTCCTTCGACCTCGACGACCACCTCCACCGGGCGGGCCTGCCGGCCCCCGGCGGCCCGCGCGAGCTCGAGGAGCTGGTGGCCGACCTCCTGGCGCGGCCGCTCGACCTCTCACGGCCGCTGTGGGAGATGGCCGTCATCGAGGGGCTACGGGACGAGCGGACGGCGGTGGTGGCCCGGCTGCACCACGCGATCCTCGACGGCGTCTCCGGCGCCTCGGTGCTGGCGGCCTTCTTCGACCTCGGTCCCCGTGCCCCCGCCCGACCGCCTCCGGCCGAACCCTGGGCGCCGCCCCCGCTCCCTTCGGCGACCGACCGTTGGCGCCACGCCCTCGGCGGGCTTGCCCGCCAGCCCGAGCGGGCATTCGGCGCCGTGCAGCGGGCGGTCGACGCCGCCGTCGAGGTCGCCGACCACAACCGGTGGCTGGCCGAGGTGGGGCACGCACCGCCGCCCACGCCTTTCCGGGCCCCGCGCACCTCGCTGAACGGCACTCTGTCGGACCGCCGCCGGTTCGCCACCGCCGCCGTGCCGCTCGACGACGTCGCCGTCGTGCGACGGGCCTTCGGCGGGACCGTGAACGACGTCGTGCTCACCGCGGTGGCCGGTGCGCTGCGGCGGTTGCTCGAACGGCGTGACGAGCGGCCCTCCGGCCCGCTGGTCGCCCTCGTGCCTGTCTCGACCCGGCCCGACGACGAGTGCGGCGCTCTCGGGAACCGGGTCGGCGGCATGCTCGTCTCGCTGGCCACCGACGTCGACGACCCCGTCGCCCGCCTGGCCGCCGTCGCCCAAGGGACGGCGGTGGCCAAGGCGCAGCAGCCGATGACCGGCGGTCGACTGGTCGAGGACCTCGCCTGGCTCGCCCCTCCGGTCCTGTCGTCGAGGATTGCCCGGTGGGCGGCCAACCTCCGGGTCTTCGACCACCTTCCCGCCGTGGCCAACGTCACCGTGTCGAGCGTGCCCGGACCGCAGATGGCACTCTTCTGCGCCGGCGCCAGGGTGGCGGCCCTGTACCCCGTCGGGCCGGTCGCCGAGGGGATCGGGCTCAACGTCACCGCCATGAGCTACGACGACACCCTCTCCTTCGGGCTGCTCGGCTGCCGGCGGCTGGTGCCCGACGTCGGGGACCTGGCCATCTGCCTCGACGGCGCCTTCGCCGAGCTCGTGGCGGCGGCTGTCGGCGGGCCACGTGCGTCCGAGCTGCACCAGCTCCCGCCGGTGGCGGGGGAACGGTAAAGTAACGAGCACACGCGGACGTGGCTCAGTTGGTAGAGCATCACCTTGCCAAGGTGAGGGTCGCGGGTTCGAATCCCGTCGTCCGCTCTCGAAATTTGGTGCTGGAACTGCCGGTCAGGGCGCCAGCGGAAGGCAAGAGACAACGGGAATCGAACGGGACGGGCTCTTCCGGTCGCATTCAACTCCGGGGTGCATGGCGAGTGTTGTGACCCGATGCACCGTATGGTCGCGAGGCGCGCCTACAACACTCGCACGACGCACAGCAACCCAGGCGCGCCAGCCAGCCGGCGGTCAGCCGTCAGCAGCTCGCATCCCAGGCCTTCGGCAAGGCCGACATACGTCGCGTCGTACGCCGTGACGCTCGCGCGCAAGTCGTAGGCACGGCGCATGAACGGCAGGGTCGGATAGCGGTCCAGGCTCAGTTCCTCGAGGTCAGCGATCGCTGCGACGAACCGCCGGTCGGAGATGGTGCCGGCCAGCCATCGCTTGCGCAGGACTGCGACAGTTTCCACGTCGACCAAGTCGGGAGCGGCGACGTCTCCGGCCATTCGCACCTCGCCACGGGCTCGTCGGCCGTCGACACCGTCGTCTCCCACCACGTTCGCGAGCACGGACGCGTCGATGACCATCAACGGGTCGCCCGCTCCTCTGCGAGGTCCACGACGGCTTGCCCAAGCCCGACACGCCCACCGCGGTGTCGCTCGATCCGATCGAGCACTTCGTCGAGACTCGGCTTCTCTGCCAGGCGCTTCAGCTCGGCCGTGAGGTACTGCTGAAGAGACTGGCCGCGCTGCTCAGCCCGCCGCTGAAGCGCAGCGTGGACATCAGGTGGGAGATCACGAACGAGCACGTTTGCCATGCTTGCATTATGCTATCATATCGAGTCCCGGGTCAAGCTGCCTCCCGGGACGAGGGCGAGCAGACGAGCATGGAGCTCGCTCAGGTTCGAATAGCGACAACACAGCAGCTCTCACAAGACATCCAGGTCAGAGCAGATTTTACCGCCTGACATCGCCGGAGGAAGCCGCGAGGGGTCTGCCAAAGCGGTCTACCAAATCGACCCGCCGGCCCCGACGCGGACCCGCCCGGAGCGTCGTCGGTCCACCCCAGGGGCACCCCGGCCGACCGTTCCCCGGCGTGACCGCGACCGTCCGCCCGAGGGCCGGGGAACCCTGCAGGTGAGCGGCGCGTTGGCGACGACCACCGCCGTCGGTGTCTCCGTCCCTGGCCCCAGGGGCGGCGGCCCGAGGCGGCCGAACCGTCGCCGCAGCGGCGGCGTGGTCGAGTTGCGCCCAGGGGTATGGCGGGTCGACGTCGAGGTCGACCGGGACCCAGTTTGCTGGGCGCCGCCGCCGGGTGTCCCGCCGGGTCCACGGGACCCGCGACGACGCAGAGCTGGCACTGGCCCGCCTCCGGGTAGCGCGCCATGCCGGCCAGCTCCCGCAGGCCTCGACCAGCGCAGTGACGGTCGGCTCGCTGCTCGACCGCTACGTCGAGGAAGCCCAAGTCGGGCGAGTCCAACTACGGCCCAAGACCCTGGTCACGGCCCGCTCGGCGGCCAGGGCGATGTCATCCACCCGGCTGACCAGCGGCAAGGCCTTCGGCGATGTGACCCTGTCGGCGCTCACCTGGCGCGAAATCGAGGAGCTCTACGGCGAGATGGCTCGCCGTGGGCTGTCGGCGGCGTGGGTCCGCCGGTGCGCCACGGTCCTCAGCCGGGCGCTCGATCGGGGCCGCAAGTACGGACTGCTGCCCACCAACCCCGCCAAGGACGCAGACCGTCCGAAGCTCGTCCGTACGAAGCCCTACTCTCCAGCGGGCACGGCCGTCCGAGAGGCCTTGGCCACCGCCCAAGAGACGGATCCCGAGATCGCCGATTTCGCCGCGATCGTCGCCAACGCCGGCATGCGGACGAGCGAACTGCTGGGGCTGCGGTGGGAGGACGTCGACGAGGAGGCCGATGAGCTGCACCTGGCCTGGGCGGTGACCGACGGCGGTCCGGGTATCGGGGTGGTGCGGATGCAGCTCAAGCGCTCGGATTGGCGCGACGTCCCCCTGACCCCAGCAGCGCTCGACGCGATCAGGCGCCGGCGGGAGCGGCGCGTGGCGGCCTCCGGGAGCGTGCGCCCGCAGGCCTATGTCTTCTCGGGCCCCGGTGTTGGGTCGTCGCCTCTGCGTCCCGACCGCCTCTCGGAGCGATGGCTGGCGGCCCGCGGTGGGTCGGCGGTCACGTTGCTGGCCCTCCGGCACTACGTCGCCACGACGATGCTCGACGCCGGCGTGCCCTACCGGACGGTGGCCGAGCTGCTCGGCAACAGCGAGGCCACCCTGCGCCTCCACTACGACGGGCGGACCAACGTGGGGAAGCGCCAGGCGATCGCCGCGCTGTGCCAGGGGTGACGAGGTGCGCGGTCGGCAAGAGGTCTTCAGGCAGGACGCCCTTCGTCGGCGGCGTGGCCGCAGCGGTGGCAACGACCGGGACCGTCGATCCCGCACCACTCGCGCAGGCGGGCCGCGGGGACCCGCAACGCATGGGTTGAGAGCACCACGACCGGCAGCCCGACGGCTCCGGAGGCTCGGAACTGGCGGGCCAGCTCGTAGGCCTTGTTCCGGCCGATCCGCAGGTACTCGGCCGCCTCGGCCACGGTCAACAGCTCCCGGTGGCACCAGCACCGGCAGGCTCTGGACCTGTCCAGTGCCACAAGAGGGATCGCTCGTGCCGTCATCTCTTCCGGTCCTGACGCCATCGTCGTCGCTCCTCCTCGTCGCCGGTCAGCCGGGGAACGGTCGGTCCGAAGTCGGGTGTGGTGAATATGAACGAGTCCCATGTCGGGGCGGGTACGCGGACGGGAAGATGTACATATTCTTGGTACAATCCGGACCATGTTGCGTCCTGGAAGCTGGACCAGCCCAGCGGGTGGAAGTCCCGTCCGGGTAATCGCCGGAGAGCCCGGTAGCAGGCCCCAGCTCGTCGCCGAGAGGCGGCGGGCCGAGCGGGGCGTCAAGAGCCTCTTTGGAGGGAGCAAGCGTGCGGGCCGTAGGTCCACCAGGGCCGAGTCCTGCAGCCTCGTCACATTTACAACAGGGGAGCCGAGCCGCTCATGTCACGGCGAAGGCCCATGTCCGACCGACTGGCAAGTTCCGGAGATGCCCATGGTCGGGTCCCCTCGGGGTACGGGGAGCGGCACGTATGCACGGGGTGGTTCGGAACAGGAGAGGCCCGTCTTGCCAGCCTCGTCAGCAAAGACCGTCGGGATAAGCCAGTGGTGAAACTCGACGGAGGCAAGCGGGAGTCCGACGGGGTCGTAGTACCGCTGATCGCCGGGAGGAACCCGGTGGGAGGGAAGGGCCCCGACTTCGGTCACGCCGGGGATGGAGGTAAGCGCGAGGGCATGCCGGGGACCGCCCCGGACATCTACCCCGAGGGGAAGCATCTTCCTCCCGCCAAAGTGCGACGACTCCAGAACCGGCTATGGGCTGCGGCCAAGCAGTCTTCGGGTCGGCGTTTCCACGCCCTGTACGACCGCATCTACAGAAGTGACGTTCTGTGGGAGGCGTGGGAGCGGGTCCGAGCAAACCGTGGTGCCGCCGGGGTCGATGGTGTGACCCTGGCGGTAGTGGAGGCTTACGGAGTCGAGCGCATGATCGCAGAGCTCCAAGAGAGCCTCCGGTCAGGCATCTATCGCCCAGCGCCTGTGCGCCGGGTGGAGATCCCGAAGCCCGACGGGTCCAAGCGCCCGCTCGGGATCCCTACGGTGAAGGACAGGGTGTGCCAGCAGGCAGCGAAGATCGTCCTCGAACCAATCTTCGAGGCGGACTTCCTCTCCTGCAGCTTCGGGTTCCGCCCGAAGCGGTCGGCTACCGATGCCATGGAGAGGATCAGGGTCGGCTTCATCGAGGGCAAGTGTTTCGTCTTCGAGGCCGACATCCGAAACTTCTTTGGCGAGATCGACCACGAGAGGCTTCTCTCGTTGGTCGGCGAGCGGGTATCGGATCGTCGGGTGCTCAAGCTCCTTCGCCAGTGGCTTGGTGCAGGGGTGCTGGCAGATGGGGTCATCTCCGAGACGGTCACCGGGACTCCCCAGGGCGGGGTCATCTCTCCGCTCCTTGCCAACGTCTACCTGCACGCCTTCGATCGGGCCTGGGTGGAGCGTGGCACCGGAGAAGTCGTCCGCTACGCAGATGACTTCGTGGTGCTGTGCACCTCTCAGAGCCAAGCCGAAGAAGCCGAGAGGCGGGCGACCGCCATCCTAGGTGACCTCGGGCTCTCGCTCCATCCGGACAAGACCGCTGTGGTCGACCTCCGAGGTGGGCGCCAAGGCTTCGACTTCCTCGGGTGCCACTTCCATGCCCGCATGTCCGGCAAGCTCTGGGAGCAGCGGAAGATCGTCCGCTACTACCTCCAGCGCTGGCCGTCTGTGCGCTCCATGAAGCGTGCCCGGGCGAAGATCAAGGCCATGACCGATCGAAGCCAGGTCGGACAAGAGTTGCCGGTCGTCATCGGACGGCTGAACCAGTTCCTCCGGGGCTGGGGCAGCTACTTCCGCACCGGGAACGCGTCCATCAAGTTCAGCGAGATCGACAAGTACGTCTGGTGGCGCCTGTTCCGCTTGCTCGTGAAGAAGCGGGGCCGCAACCTGCGTGCCGGTCAAGCGGACCGCTGGACGTCAGCCTGGTTCCACGACCAGGGCCTGTACCACTTGCACGGGACCATTCGATACCCAAAGGCAGCGTAACCATGTCCAGAAGACCGTCGGTAAGCCGTATGCGGGAAAACCGCACGTACGGATTGAAAGGGGGATGGGGAACCGGGCTCGCAAGAGCACCGCGCCCCTGACTACCAATGAGCAAGACCGTCCCCGTCCGTGCGCTTCGTGCTGAGCTCAGCCAGGTCATCGACCAGGTTGCCGATTTGCGTGAACACGTCATCGTTACCCGGCACGGCCGTCCGGCGGCCGTCCTCGTCCCAGTGGACGAGTACGAGGCTTTGGAGGAGACGGCGGAGATCTTGTCGGACGCCGAGACGATGGCCGCCATCGACGAGGGGCGGCGCCAAGTGGAGCGTGGCGAGACGGTGACGCTCGACGACCTCCGCCGGGACCTGCAGTCGCGCCGTAGAAGGTGAGTCGGGTCGAGCTCGCCCGGCGCGCTCGCAAGGAGATCGTTGACCTCGACTGGCCGATCTCCGACGCCGTGGTCAAGGCTCTCGGACTTCTCGAGCGTGCGCCCGGGGCCGGTCACCTGCTCCGGGGACGGCTTCGCGGACTGCGATCGCTTCGAGTCGGTACGTACCGAATCATCTACCACGTTGACGACGACCAGCGCCTGGTGCGCGTGCTCGCTGTCCGTCACCGGTCCGTTGCGTACACGACCGATCCGCGCTGAGCGTCAGTCTTCGAACAAGGACCCGATGCGCTCCCGCAGCTCGGGCAGGTTCGAATACGGGTGCCTACGGCCCACCACAGAGGTCTTCACGTTTCGGTGGGGACCCACTTCACGTTTGGGCCAGCGTCATCGTCGCGCCGGGCTGTGACTGTCGCTGCCGGAGCCATCGGAGCTCGCAGACACTGGGGTGACGTCCTTCGGGCGCGCCGATGCGCCGCCCGCCACCTGCCGGCGGGAAGGCGCGATGAC
>Ga0209012_1003152_pt1 | contig 12831 bp, 13 predicted proteins | sample RS3BMetagenome_FD_184735 | JGI IMG/M metagenome (GOLD analysis project Ga0209012, IMG submission 184735) | Ferric oxide microbial mat and aquatic microbial communities from Rainbow Spring, Yellowstone National Park, USA - RS3B (SPAdes) (version 3) ...
CAGTGAGGGCAGTGAGGGCAGTGAGGGCAGTGAGGGCTGGGAGGGCTGGGAGGGCTGGCTACGGTCGCCCGTGACAACCCTGGATGGTGAGGGATCGTGTCGAGTGTCTCGTCCTCGCTTCCCGCGGGCAGTGTCTTGTCCATCGCGGTACCCCGGCCCCGCCCGCTCCCTGCGACGGGAAGCCCTACCCCGTGATCCCTTGCGCCGTGTCGGACACCGTCCCGACTGACCGGGCTGCGCCCGCCCACGAACAGACCTCCAGAAAGGTCGTAGACCAATGGACAACATGATGACGCACACCATCGGTGATCCCTCCGAGATCGCCACCCCCGGATGGCTCTCGTGGTTGACCCGATCGAAGAAACCGGCGCTGTTGTGGAACGCCGCTCGCATCTGGCTCGGGGTCATGTGGATCCAGGCAGGGGTATCGAAGCTCTGGGGGGCCGAGAGTGCTTCGTTCATGCACCACAACGGCGCAGGCGTGCTCGGCTTCGCCACCCACGCGTACTCGGTGCCCGGTGTCTCGGCCTACACCTGGTGGGCAAGCTTCCTGCACAGCTTCGTCGCCCCCAACTCGAGTTGGATCGGCGTCCTGGTGTCGGTGGGAGAGTTCGCCATCGGCATCGCCCTCGGGTTCCTCACCCCGCTTGCCGCACTCGGGAGCCTTGCACTGCTGTTCACCTACTCGATGTCGGGAACGGCGGGTGTCACGGCGTTCTACACGCTGTTTGCCGTGGTGATCCTCGCCACCTGGCGCACGTCGGGGTGGATCGGCATCGACGGGGTGATGCACGGGTACATCCAGCACCACAGGAGCCATCCGACCCCGACCACGGCGCAGGGCACGCCGGCGGTGCGTCCCTCGCCGCACATGGCCTAGCGCTGGTGTAACCCCGGGGCGCCGTGCTCCGGGGCGCTCCGGGGCGCTTCGGGGTTGCCACGGCCGGGCACCGGGCACCGGCTGGCCACCTCCCTACAAGTCCCTCATCGGAGCGGATGGGCCCCCTTGTGGGGAAGGGGCCGCCCCGGGCGCGGCGGGAGTTCGGGTCGCTCACCGGTGTCGACGAGATCCTGGGCCACATCCCGGAGCTTCTGGTTGAGGTGCTGGGAGGCCCGGCGCAGGATGTCGAAGGCCGCGTCGGCACTGATCCGCTCGCGTTCGATCAGGATGCCCTGGGCCTGGCCGATCACCTCCCGGGTGGCCAGCGCGTACGCCAGGTTCTCCACCTGGCGCTCCTCGTCCTCGTGGGCCCGGGCGGCGGTGAGCGCCACACCGGACAACGACGCCAACATCGCCGCCTTTGCCCGGTCGACCACCCCGAAGGCGGCGGGGTAGCGGGCATAGAGGTTGAGTGCGCCGACGACCCCGCTGGCGGCAAGGGGCACTGCGAGCACGCTGCGGATCCCAGCGGCGATGGCCTCGGGACCAAACGCAGGCCATCGGGTGTCGATCTCCAGGTCGTCGGCGTAAAAGGCCAGACCCTGGCCGATGGCGGCCAGACACGGTCCCTCGCCATTGGCGTGCTGGAGCCGGTCGATGATGCTCACGAGGGGATCGCTGACCGCCGGCGTGACGACCGTTTCACCCTCGAGGAGGAAGATCCCGGCGAAGGCACAGCCCTCGATGGTCTCGACGGCCAGTTCGACGATCCGCGCCAGGGTGGCCTCGACGCTGCCGGTGGCAAAGAGCAGCCTGGCGATCTCGCCGACATCGGCCGTGAGCTCGCCAAGCGGGTCGGCCAACTGCGGATCGATGGGCTCTATGCAGGTGATCCTTCCCGATCGGTGGCCATCCCCTCCGGTGCAGCCAGAACCCAGGGTATCCCTCGGCCGGCCAACCTCCCCCGTGGCGGTTCTCTCAAAAGGAGCGTAGGGTCGGTTGCACCTTCGGCAGTGAGGGTTGGGAGGGTGGCCTTCGTCACCCGTGACAATCCGGAGGCGGCGACCTCGTGTCCCACACACTGCCCCTGAGGTATCCCTCGGCCGGTGATCTGCCGGAGGCTGCCCCCGCTTCGCTCACCGACTTCGGAGTCGCTGCCAGCGCCACCAGCGAGCAGGTGGTGGTGGCCGTCCGGGGGGAGATCGACGCAGCCGCGGTGCTCGTGCTCGACTCCGTCTTCGACACGGCGATCGCCCTCGGGTATCCCCCGGTCACGGTGGACCTCTCCGATGTCGACGACACCGCCGTCGCAGGGCTGGTGGTGATCGCTACTGCCGCTCGTCGCTTCGCCTCCTGGGGTGGCCAGCTCACGCTTCGGTCGTCGCTGCACGTCGCCGGGCAGATCTCGACCATGATCGGCCCCGCCCCATGGATCCGCTTCGAACCGCCTGCCACCGACCGTCCTCGACCGTCCTCGACCGTCCCCGGGCGGACTCGGGACTCGGGAGCGGTGGCCCTACCAGCCCGACGGGGCAAGTCCCACAGTGAAGAACAACACACCGACCGAGGAGGTCAGCCATGAACGCACTCGTGTATCACGGACCAGGAGCCAAGGCGTGGGAAGAGGTGGCTGATCCCAAGCTGGCCGCCGACACCGATGCCATCATCAAGGTGGACGCCACGACCATCTGTGGCACCGATCTCCACATCTTGAAGGGTGACGTTCCGGCGATGATCGACGGCGTCCAGGCGGAGTACGCCCGCATCCCGTTCGCCGACACCTCGACGGCTCCGGCCGGGCTCTCGGCGATCAAGGGCGCCCACCTGTTCAGCCCCAGCCACATCATCGCCATCGACATGGACGAGAGCCGCCTCGTCGCTGCGAAGGCGTTCGGCGCGGACGTGGTGGTGCACAACACGCACGACGATCCGGGTCCGGACAGAGAGGAGTTGACCGGTGGACTTGGTGCCGATGTCGCCATCGAGGCAGTGGGCTTGTCGGCCACCTTCACGATCGCCACCACCAATGCGCCCCGTCGGTCGTGTGGCCAACGTCGGAGCATCGTGAGCGACGGGGCGATCAGATGAGCTCGCTACAGGAGATCGACACCATCACACTCGGAGCCGGGGGCGGGGCCTATCCGGCCGCCTTCGCGTTGGCACGATCGGGGCGCGAGGTCGTCATGGTCGACACGAAAGGGGTGATGAGCGGCAATTGTCTGGCCGAAGGCTGCGTACCGTCCAAGGCCGTCTTCGAGGTGGCAGAGCTCCGCCGCCGTCTCCGTCTCGCCCCCATGGCCAGTGCACTGGGAGAGATTGATGCTCCGGTGGACTACCAGGCCGTGGTCGCTCACAAAAACGAGGTCCAGCGCACCCGTTACCGCCAGCACGATGCCGAGCTCGCCGCCGAGTCTGACCGGCTCCAGCTCCGGCACGGGACGGCAGCGCTCCTCGATCCCCATACCGTCGAGGTGACCACCGAAGCCGGTGTCGAGCAGTTCCGGGCGGACCACGTGATCATCGCCACCGGTGCCGATGTCTTTGTCCCACCGATCCCTGGGGCCGAGCTGTGCGTGACGAGCCACGACCTGTTCGCCCTGAACCCGAGTGTCACGTCCCTACCCGAGCGGCTGGTCGTGATCGGCGGGGGCTACATCGGCCTCGAGGTCGCCTGCATGTTCCAGGGGCTCGGCGCCACGGTCACTGTGATCGAGGCGCTCGACGAGCTGTTGGCCGGCATGGACCGGGACTTCGTGAGCCTGGTGGCGGGCGGGCTCGATCCGGCGATCACCGTCCGGTTGGGTGCTGCCGTGACGGGCATCACCACGTCGGGATCGGGATTCGAGGTCCACTACGGTCATGGCGGGACCGACCATCAGCTGCAAGCCGATCTCGTGCTCATGGCGGTGGGGCGCCACCCGGTCATCCCCGAGGGGGCAGACGCGATCGGCCTCACCCGCCAGGGTCACAACCTCGCAGTGGACCCGTCGATCCAGGTGCCGGGGCATCGTCACCTCTACGCGCCCGGCGACGTGAACGGCCGGTCGCCGCTGTTCCACTCGGCTGTTCGCCAGTCGCTCGTCGCTGCCCACAACATTCTGGCCGGGGACCACGTGGTGGACCGCATGGACTTCACCTCCGTCCCGACGACGATCTTCACCGCACCCGAGGGTGCCTACGTGGGATTGCTCCGGTCGACAGCGGAGCAGGCGGGGATTCCCACGGTGGAGTCCGCCTACGCCCTCGAAACCGACTCTCGTGCCCAGATCCTGGGCGAGACTTACGGCGAGATCCGGCTGTTCTTCCACGCCGAGAGCCTCAGGTTGCTTGGTGGTTGGGTGGTCGGCATCGACGCCGCGCAGCTGGTGGGCCAGATCGGCCAAGCCGTGGCCGCCGGACTGTCCGCCTACGACCTGGCCCGCTTCGCCGACCAGCACCCGACCGCGGCAGAAGGGATCAGCCGCGCCGCTCGGGCCATGACCGGATGATCGCGTCCAAGGAAACCTCGGCCACCACCGATACGAGCTCCGCCAGGAGGAGAACGACATGAGGATCATCAGGAAGAGGCGGCGGCGAAGCGACCCGACACCGACCGCCACGCAGTTGGCTGCCGAGGCGGAGGCCTTCCTCACCGGTCGTGTTCGGGATGCTCTCCGAGAACAGATGGAGCCGGTTCCCGCCTGGGCGGCCGTCAACGTTCTTGCCCATGGCGACCTCGATACACTGCGCCGACTCGCTGCTGGAGTCGCCTCGGGCGAGTCCTCTCCGGACATCTGGGTCGAACCGCTGGCCGTGCTCGCACCGCAGATACTGGTGCTCGCGGACGAAGAGCTCGCGTCGCTCCGAGAGCTCCAAAGCAAAGTCCTCATTCCCCTCGAGGCCCGGGTTCTCGCCCTTCACGAGACAAGGATCTCCCCGAGCCAACTTGTCGTCAGTTGCCGAGCAGCGCTTCGCGACGACCGGCGCCAGTGCTGATCGAGCCCACCGATGGCGCTCGAGTCCTGTCATGACGATGCGTTGTCGGGTCGCCCGGGATCGCTTCGGGTGACGGGGCGCATCCCGGTCGGCGTCGACGGGTCGGATGGCTCGCATCGAGCACTGTCGTGGGCGATCGCCGAAGCTCGGGTTCGTGGAGCGCTCGTCCAGGCGGTCACTGTCTGGCAAAGCCCCTACGGCTCCGACGAGATGGAGAATCTCTGGGTCGAGCTCGGCCCGGATCGAGCCGAGCGGATCGAAACCGTAGAGAACGAGCGGCTCGCCGCCCGGGCCAGGGCGCACTCCGAGGCCACGCTGGCAGCGGTCGCGGGCGAGGATCCGGGCATCGAGATTGAAGCGACGATCCTGAGCGGGGACCCTGCCTCGACGCTGTGCCGGCTGTCGAGCGGCGCTGACCTGCTCGTCGTGGGGACCCGGGGGCACGGAGGATTTGCCGGCCTCGTGCTCGGGTCGGTGAGCACCAAGTGTGCCCACCACAGTCGCTGCCCGGTCGTCATCGTCCCAAAGCCTGCCTCCGAGAACGACGATTCATGACAGGGCATGTCCAGGCAGGGCGTGTCCAAGAGGCCCCCGCGATGTCAAGGGTCAGTAGGATCGAGGTCGTCACCTTCGACAGCGAGGGTCAGTCAGGGCTGGCCTTCTGGCCCGAGAGCGCATCGGAGGCGTCGACCCCGTGTCGGATCTCACTCCGTCGATCGCTCGTCGAGCGCACCCGTTGCCGCCGGCACGACGAGGAGCCGCTGGGCGCGACCGTCGCCCTCGACCTCCTCAAAGCCCCCCTGCTGGCCAGCATCCGTTCGGACATCGCGCCGGGGAGGAGGACGGCGTGAGCACCGGCCGGGGTCGATCGCGGGCGCCATGGCGACGGGTGTTCGGCCTCGATCTGGTGCTCCTGCACGCCCCATCGGTATGGGACTTCCGCAACGAAGTCATCCTGCAGGGACCGCTGGCGGATGTGATCCCCTCCACCGACGAGTTCGAGATGTACCCGATCGGGCTCACCTCGATCGCCGCCTACCTGGAGGCGAACCACTACAACACCCAGCTGGTCAACCTCGCCTACCGGATGCTGCGCCACCCGAACTTCGACGTGGCCCGCCACCTGGCCGGGCTTCATGCCCCGGTGTTCGGCATCGAGCTGCACTGGCTCCCCCACGCCCATGGGGCACTCGGCGTCGCCGAGCTGGTCAAGCAGATCCACCCCGATGCCAAGGTGCTGATCGGCGGCCTCTCGGCCACCTACTCCCACGAGGAGGTGATCGCCAACCCAGCCGTCGACTTCGTGCTGCGCGGTGACTCGACCGAGGAGCCCTGCCGACAGCTGCTCGCCGCCCTGCGCGACGGCACCGCGCTTGAGACGGCGGAGAACCTCACCTGGAAACGCCCCGACGGCCAGGTGGTCGTGAACCCGCTCAGCTTCGTGCCCGCCGACCTCAACTGGATCGACGTCCCGGCCTTTGACTTCATGACCCACGCCGTGTTCAAGTACCGCAGCCTGGCCGACTTCCTGCCCTACCTCGAATGGCTGCGCTACCCCTCGACCATGCTGCTCAACTCTCGGGGCTGCACCTACGACTGCGCAATCTGTGGCGGGTCGCGTACGGGCTATCGAGTCGTCGCCGGACGGGACGCTGCGGCGATGCGCAGTCCCGAGAAGCTTGTCGCTGACGCCAAGCGCATCGCCACGTTCTCCCGGGCACCGATCTTCATGGTCCATGACCCGCGCATCGGCGGGATTCCGAGGGCCGAACGGTTCTTCGAGCTCTTCGGGGCCGAACGGGTCCCCAACGAGCTCGTCATCGAGGTCTTCTACCCTGCGAAGAGGGACTTCTTCGCCATGGTCGGGCGATCGACGACGGCGTGGAGCATGCAGATCACCATCGAGTCCCCCGACCCCGCGATTCGCAAGGTGAACGGCAAGTTCCCCGTGCCCAACGAAGTGGTCGAAGCGACCCTCGCCGCCGCCCTCGACGAGGGGTGCGGCAAGCTCGACCTATTCTTCATGGTCGGTCTGTCCGGCCAAACTCCCGCAAAGGCCATGGAGACCGTCGACTACTACCGGCACCTCGTCGAGCGCTTCGGTGCGGATCGGCGCCTGCAGTTCTACGTCGCGCCGCTCGGACCGTTCCTCGACCCGGGCAGCCGGGCCTTCGAGGATCCTTCCCTTGGCTACCACAAGCGGTTCACGACCCTCGAAGAGCACCGCCAAGCCCTCCTTGGGGCTCCTCGCTGTTTCGTGTGGGTGGGCATCCACGGTCATTTGCAAAGTAGCGGCGGGATCCCGAGGAGATCGAGGGTGACGTCCGGTTGGCGTGCGAGCTGACGGGTTGCCGCTGCGATGTTGACGGATCGGTAGGTCGCATGCCGGATGATGCCGATCGCGAGATTGCGCAGGGTTGCAAGGACCCGTGGGATGGTCCCGGTTCGGACCTGGGAGCGGTCTTCGTCGAAGGTGTTGTCCCGTACCTTCTCCAGGGGTGGAGCCCGGCCAGCTGAGCTTGATCTCCGCGTTGCCGCAGGTCAGTAGCTGGTGGAGATGAGGTTACCCGTTGCAACAGGTGTGGTGCAACTGCCGTGCGGCGTGTCGCGTCAGCATGTTGCTGCGGAGTGGTTGAGCCGGGTCATGAGCTCGCGGTTGGCAGCCCTCGCGGCTGCGAGTTCGTCGCCGCGCTCTTCGAGTTGCAGGCGCAGGTCGGCGGCTTGCTGTTCAAGATGAGTGATTTTCTGGCCGAGGGCGTCGATGTCGGCGGGTGCGCCGAGCCCGGATTCATGCCACACCTGGTCGCCGAGCGCATCGGACAGCCGCTGCTCGAGCTGTCGGACGCGGGCGTTGAGCCGGATGGAGCGTTCGTGGGCGGCGAGTAAATCAGCCTGCAGGGATGCGCGGGTGACGGCGGGGACGGCGGTGTCTCCCGCGGGCGGCGGAACGGCTTCGGCCGCGTGGATCTTCTCCAGCAGGTCGCGGTGCCGGTAGAGGAAGGTGCGGTCGACGCCGCCGGCGCGGGCGATGCCCGACACACTGATCTCGGTGCCGCTGGCGGTCGCGCGGTCGAGGGCGGTCAGGACGCGCTGCCGCCGCCGGGCGGAGTCGGCCTGGCGGCCTTTACGCATCGGCTCGGTGCGCGCGTCGGCGACGGTGTTTCCTGCTGGCTTGCGGCTGATCATAAGGCCTGGTCTTTCGTTTCGGCAGTGAGGGATTGCGCGATGGAACGGAGACGGGGCATGCCGATGCTGACGGCGCGGTGCTTGCGGACGACGGCGACGGCCTCGTCGATGCGGGCCCGGTCGGCCGGGCTCAGGCCGGCGATGTCGCCTTTGATGCGGCTGATGAGCTGTCGGATGACGTTGATCTCCTGGTCTGCGGGTGCTGCCTGGTCGCGTGCCCAGGCGTCGATGCCGGTGGCGGCGGCGAGCCGTTCGCGGCTGCGAAGCAGATCATCGAGGTAGGCGGCAAGGTCGGGGAGGTAGGACACGTCGGTGCGGAAATGGTCACAGCCCGCGCAGCGGAACCGGACCGGGCAGTCGGTGCCGCCAGCGGCGACGTTGGACGGCTCGGTGCAGGTGCCGTAGGGGACGGCGACGGAGCCGATCGTGTAGCGGGCGTGCTCGTCGTCCAGCAGCGCGCGGGCGTCACGCCAGATCCGGTTGCCGCGCCGGTCGAATTGCATCGCGGTGACCTTGTCGACGGCACTGCGGCGGCGGTCTTCGCCGACGCGGTAGTAGCCGCGGGTGACGTTGAGGTTGCGATGGTCGAGCAGTTCGGCGAGGACGTCGATCGGGACCCCCGCATCGGCGTGCCTTTGGGCGTAGGTATGCCGGTAGGAGTACGGGACAGCGCGGCCCTTGCTGAATTCACCACCGCCGTCCACCAGCAGCGGTCCGAGCGAGGTGAGCCAGTCGCGGTGCGCGGCGGACAGTGCCGAGACGGTCAGCGGGCGGCGGCCGTCCCGGTTGGCCCAGCTGGTGGGCAGCAGCTTCAGCTCGCTGGCCGGGGTGCCGGGGAACTCGTCGCGGACACGCTGCTGCTGGGCGCGGATCAGTTCAGCTGTGGCTGAGCTGATGGGCAGCCGCCGCCCGAGCCGGTGCGCCTTGTGGTTGTCGTAGACCAGGACGGCTGCACCGCCGGGGTCGCTGGCCAGGCAGTCCAGCGGCAGCTCAACGACATCGTCGGGGCGGCGGCCGGTGTCGATAAGGATCTCGATCGCGGTGCGGATATGAGGTGAGGCGAGGGTGCCGAGCTGGCTGCAAATCTGCCGCAGGATCTCCGGCGGCAGGTCCCGGCCGGGTTCGCCGTGCTCAGGTTCATCGGGCATGTCGCCGGGGTGGAGGCAGAACTGGTCGCTGAGCCCAGCCGCCGGACCGCCGGGCCTGGTCGCGCCCAGCTGCCGCGCCGAGGTCAGTAGCTTGCGGACCTCGCGGCAGCCCAGCACCCGGGTGAGCTCGCTGATCTCGCCGGCGGCATAAAGGTAGCCGAGGCGGTTGAGGAAAAGCTCCATGTCCGGGCGCCCCAGCGCCGCCGGATCCTCGCCGTGATCAGCGCGCTGCAACAGGCTGCCCGACAACAAGGCCAGGCTCGATAGGTGGTGCCGGGTCTTGTCCCCGCCGCTGCGCCCGCGGCGGCGGGGAAGATCAGCCAGCGCCCAGATCTTGGCGGTCTCACGAAGCCACGGCTGGGTGATCGCGGTGAACGACAGGTTGCCACGGTGCCCGAACAGCATCATGTCCCAGATGTCCTTGACGATCTCGGTGCCCGGATCGGAAACGCCGCGGCGGGCGTGGGTGATCAGCGTGTGCACGACGCTGGCATAGCCCGGGCCGCGGACGGCCAGGATGTCAAGCTCCGCCAGGGACGCCACCTGCTGGGTGCGCGCGTCATTGGCGACCGCCCGCAAGATCGCGCAATGGGTCTTGATGCCCTGGCGGGTGCGCTGCTGCAGCCCGAACAGCACCTCGACGGTGGCCGCCGGCTTCAGCCCAGCGAGGCTGACCTGCCCCGCGCGCGGGACCGGCGGCTCGGTCACCTGCCACGCCGCCTCATCAGGGAGCTGGCCGGCGCGGCGCAAGACGCGCAGCCGCTGCAGATGCGCGTCGCAGTAGACCGAACCGTGCCCAGGAAGCTGACGCGGGCACGATGCCACCGCGCAGGTGCCATGGGAGGGCAGCGCGACGGCGTCAGCCCGGGCAGTGAAGTCAGTGGTGCTGACGCCGAGCCGCTCCTGCTGGCCCAGATGCCCAGGGCACAGCGGCTGACCGGAGCTCACCCACGGGCGAGGGCACCCGGAGACCTTGCACGTGCCGTCGCCGGCGGCGAGCCAGCGCTTGCCTTGCGGCGGCGGCAGCAACGCGACATCCTCCAGGTCCAGCCCGGCCGCGGTGAGCCGGCGCTGGCAGTCCAGGCACACGCGCGTCGCTGCGGCGCAGGTGGTCTGGCAGCCCGGCGCGCGGCAGAACGTCCGGCCCAGCAGCGGATGCCCAGGCGGCAGCGTCAGCACCCAGGTCCCGGTGTCCCAGCCGGCCTCGGCCAGGAAGGCCGCGTCGATCCGGCTGGCCAGCGCAGCTGACTGCTCATCCAGCAGCACCCGACCCGCGAACAAGCCCGCTTCGGCGGTCAGCTCATCGGGACGCGGAGGCGGGACCGCATGGATCTTCGCCGCCGCGGTCATGCCTTTGCTCCCGCCAGGTCACGCGGGCTGGGCACCGCATCGACAGCGGCTCGCAGCCGCGCCAGGTCCGGGTGAGCGTAGACCTGCGTAGAGGAAATGCTGGCATGACCGAGCAGATCCTGCGCCTCGTCCATGGTCCCGCCAGCATCCAGCACGTTCGAGGCGAACGCATGTCTCAGCTGGTGAGGCCGGGGCGGCGGATCGATGCCCGCCCGCCGCGCCGCTGCGCTCACGATCTCGTTGACCGCATCCAGTCGCATCGGCGCACCGGCCGTGCCGCGGAACAAGTTCACGAACACGAAGTCACCGGAGATCGCGGCCGGGACAGTCATCCGCTCGAACTCGTAGGTGTCGAACGCCTGCACCGTCAGGAAATCCAGCGGCACAGCCCGCTGCCGGCGAGACTTGGCAATCGCCCCGTCCGGGTTGTCCTCCCGACGGACCACGTGCAGGTGCGGGCGGAGGATCCCGCATCCCAGCTGCCGGGAGTCAGCGAGCAGGTGGACATCGCTGCGGCGCAGCCCGAGCACCTCGCCGCGGCGCAGCCCGAGCACCTCGCCGCGGCGCAGCCCGGCGCGCACCATCAGCAGTACGATCAGCCGGTCGCGCGCCGAACCGCACGCCCCCAGCACGGCGACGACATCGCCGTCATCGGCCCGGTCCACCCGCGTGTCCGGTTCGTGCAGCCGGTGCCGGGCCCGCATCCGCCAGCCCGTCCCGTTGCCCTCCCCGCGAGCCGCTGCCGGAAGGTCCCGGTCATCGGCGACCTCATACAGAACCTGGACCAGGTGCCCCGGAGCCCCGCCTTCCGCGACCGCGTGCACGATCATGCCGCGGACAGCGGCCAGCACCGCGTTGATCCGCCGGGCCGAACGCACCGCAGGCGTCCCCGGCCCGGCCAGTACTGCCGCTCCGGCCTGAGCGTCCGCGCCCGACACCGCCCGGCCCGCGTGCGCCAGCCAAGTCATGAACAGGCCGAGCTGCTCGGCGCCGGCCTCCCAGGTGCGGCCCGACCGGGTACACCAGCGCAGGAACAGCGAGATGCCTCCCGCATACGCCTTCGTCGTGGATTCCGCGCCGTCCCGGCCGAACCGGATCTGCCGCAAGAACGAATCCGCGACCGGCACGACAGCCAGTTCCTCATCCAGCACCGTCCAGTACCTCACCCCGGACGGCAGCCTCACCATGAACGCTCGCACCCTGTGATCCTCCGATCTCGTGCTTCTCGTGTGAACATCTACCAGCCACGAGCACCACACCCGAGGAGATCAGCTGCTAAACGCCATCCGTGCCGCGTCAGCGCCACATGATGCAACGGCCAGGCCCACCCCTGGAGAACGAACCCAGTGCAGGCTCTCGATCGACCAGTGGCCTCTCACCAGGCGGAGGAGGTGTTCGATGCAGGCGTCTGCCTCGGTGAGGTCGGTCACGTAGAAGCGGGTCTCGATGCTGACCCGGACATCGTCGAGGGTCGACGATTCGCGTTCGACGACGATGAAGCGGCTCGCGTGCGGGAAGGAGGTCGTTGCCGGGACCGGCACCGACCAGGCCCGGTGGCGGTCGATGCGCCCGTGCCCTCTGTGCTCGGTCTCGACCTCGGGATGATCGAGGTCGATCGAGTTGCCCGCCTCGACCGCTGCATCCCACAGCTTCGGCTGGTTCTGTTTTACGCCGAAGACGAAATGTCCGCCCTTGCTGACGACGAGCCTCGCTGCGTTCTTCTGGGTGTGCATCGCGTCCGCGGTGACGACCCTGCCGGTCAGGTCGAGTGGCTCGATCAGGGGAGGGAAGGCGACGATCTCGTTCGTCTTGTCGTTCTCCACGTTCGTTTGGCCGATGACCATCCCGGTGTCGTGTCGGAGTGCTGCGAGGAGCTGGACCTGGGTGCCGTCCTCGCGCTTCGCCCCCCGGACCGCCTTGCCATCGACCGCGACGCCGACGAGGTCCGCTCCGACAGTGTTCCTGCTCTCGTCTGGAGTCGAGCCGGTAGAGCCGGGGTCGGTGGTGTCATCGTCGTCAGTTGTCCCATCTTCTTCGACCCTGCTCCGACCCCTGCGGTCCGCCTGCTCGCCTGCCCAGGTGTTGACGATGCGGTCGAACTCGTCCGCATCGACCGCCATCGTCGCTCTGCGGATCGTCGCGTAGGAAGGCGGGATCCGCAGCCCGCTTCCCGGAGAGATCCGAGCACCAAGCCGGCAGAGGACCTCTTGGGACGAGCTCTCGCACCATTCGCTGATCGCAACCAGGCTCTTGTTGCCTGCCAAGGTCGCACAGGCGATGAGCACCAGGGTG
>Ga0209012_1003165_pt1 | contig 12767 bp, 13 predicted proteins | sample RS3BMetagenome_FD_184735 | JGI IMG/M metagenome (GOLD analysis project Ga0209012, IMG submission 184735) | Ferric oxide microbial mat and aquatic microbial communities from Rainbow Spring, Yellowstone National Park, USA - RS3B (SPAdes) (version 3) ...
CCATCCGCACACCTCAACGGCCGCCTTAAAGAGCTCCTTACGGCGGCAGGAGGTTCAAACCCAGACGGCCCTCGGCGGAGGGATACGAACCGGCTGCTCCTCAACGGCACAGTCATCGGGCCCTGCGAAGCTGTCGAGATCTCAAGCAGTAATCGCGCACAGGCCGCCAGCTTTTTCGCCCGCGTTGCCTTCCCCAACACTGATCCGTCTTCTCTGCAGAGCTGGCTAGGTGCGGACAGCTTGGACGCACGGATCGAGATGGGATGGTTACCGCCTGGTGCTGGAGAAGGGCTTGTGGACTGGCAACTGATGATCAGTGGTCCCGTCGATCGACTACGCTATGACCCGGTCACTTGCAGCGTAGGTCTTGAGGGTCGCGACTACGCGGCGAGGCTTCTAGATCTGCCACTGACGGAAGCTTTCCTCAACTCGATGAGCAGCGACGTTGCTCAGGGACTCGCGGATCGGTGCGGTTTAACCTGCGTTTACGATCAGACCTCTAAGATGATCGGTCAATACTACCAGATCGAGCATAGTCGGCAGGGGCTGGCTCGATTGTCAAAGTTCGGAAACGCGTGGGACCTGCTATGCAGTCTGGCTCAGTTCGAAGGATACGATCTTTGGGTATCTGGCACAGCACTTCACTTTGTTTCGGCCGACCGAGCGCCATCATACTCGACAGCCGTGACGTTCACGCCGCCCGTCGGGTCGGGACCACCAAGCCTCAACGTAACAAGCTTAACAGCCGAGAGGACGCTTGCCCTTCCGTCTAGCACAACCGTCCAAGTCTCAAGCTGGAACAGTCGGCAGCGGATGCGGGTCACGGCGCAGGCGAGTGGTGGTGCCGGAGCCAGTCCCAATGTGGTCAACGTAGTGAGGCCTAATCTTCTCCAAGATACCGCGCAAATGCTGGCGAACGGCATCTATGGGCAGGCAGCGCCGCACAGGCAGACGATTGCCGTCACGATGCCCGGAGACCTTACGCTTACGCCCCGCGATCGGTTGGTTGTCGCGGGTCTCGGGTCAGGTTGGGACGGGAACTTTCGGATAGACACGCTAGACCGCGAAATGACGCTCGAGGGTGGCTTTACGCAATCCTTGGTTGCCAAAATGGAGGTCAACGACGGATGAGAAGCTGGATTGACGCTGCGCGCTTTCACGCATCATCCCAGGTCGTGTCGGTCGGTCAGCCGAGGCACGCGCTGGTGAGCAGCGTCGACCCGGCCAACCACGCCGTCAAGGTGGTCATAGAGCCCGACGGCATCGAGACGGGCTGGATCCCGGATGCTGCCGTCTCAGCCGGAGGCCTGAAGATTGCCTGTCCAAGCCAGATCGGGACCCAGGTTCTCGTAGTCCCGGTTGAAGGCGACGCCGAACATCCGGTCGTGATAGCTCGCCTGTTCGACACGGTCGTCACTCCTCCTGTCAGTCCAGCGACAGGCCAAGCTGTGCAAGCCGGCGAGGTAGGGTTCTTCATCGGCGATGAGGTGTACGTCCATCTTACTGCCGGAGGGCTGTATTTGGGCGGCAATGTCACCATCAAAGGTACACTCGCGGTAACTGGTGATGTGACGGCCGCAGAGGTCAGTCTCCAGCAGCACCTTCATTCCCAGGTTCAACCAGGCAGCGGTGTGTCCGGGCCGCCAAGGACTTAACATGGCCGACCTAGCACATCTTATAGGTGGCGATCTTTCAGTTAATGCTGCAGGTGACCTCGCCATTGTCGATCTGGACAGCTGGACGCAGCAGAAAGTGCTGAGGCGCCTACTGACAAATGCTGGTGACTACATTTGGCAACTGACGTACGGTGGCGGGCTGGCGGCAATGATTGGTGCGCCTACTTCGGCGCAGCAAATTGTGGCCGTGATCAGGCAGCAGATGATGCTTGAGAGTGCCGTCGCTCAGCAGCCGGAACCACGCGCGACAGTGCAGACTGACGAGCGGTCAACGGTCTTTGCTACCGTTACCTATACCGACAGCACGACTGGCTCGCAGCAGAGCTTTTCCATCCCAGGGGCAACGTGATGCAGATCTCGCTCCAGAACTTCACGACGCTCGTTTCGAACATGGCAGCTAGCGCCCAAGGCGCGTGCAGTACACTTATCGACGTGACCGTCGGATCCGTCCTTCGGGCGCTGCTGGAGAGCTCGGCCTCAGTAGCCCTCTGGTTGCAATACCTTATCTTGCAGGTCCTCTCCATGACGAGACTTGCGACGAGTACAGGGTCCGACGTGGACAGCTGGGTGGGGGATTTCGGGCTCACGCGCCTTCCGGCGCTGCCGGCGACCGGGATCGTGGTCATGACGTCCCTAAGTCCGACTTCCCAGGGCGCTACTATCCCCAATGGGGCACTCGTTAAGACGGCGGACGGGTCGCAAGGGTTCACCGTGACCGGCGGTCCTTACTCAAGACCCCCAGGACAGGCGTCTGTCAGCGTCCCGGTCACGGCGGCTTCGTTTGGTCCAGTAGGCAATGTGCAAGCCGGGACGGTGACTATCCTGGGGACAGCGATACCTGGGGTCGACACTGTGTCCAACCCCGTTCCTTTCACTGGAGGAACCGCGGCCGAGACGGACAGTGCTCTGCGTGCGCGGTTCGTGACCTACCTCAACACGCGCGTGCGCGCGACTGAGCAGGCGGTTGCGAACGCCATCCTATCGGTTCAGCAGGGGCTTACCTACGTCATCCAGGAAAATGTGACCTATGCTGGGCTGGCTTTGCCGGGGAATTTCTCTGTTGTAGTAGATGATGGGAGTGGTGCGCCGCCGCAGTCGCTCCTTACTTCTGTCTACGCTGCCATCGATGCAGTTCGGCCGATCGGCTCAACGTTCTCAGTAAACGGACCGGTCCTGATACAGGCGGTGGTGGTTCTGACGGTCGCCACTAACGGATCAAACAGCTTTGCCTCGACCCAGCAGTCAGTCGAGACAGCCGTTGCAGATTACATCGATGGCCTCGCTGTCGGACAAGCACTCCCATTTTCCAGGCTCGCCGGTCTTGCCTACGCTGCGGACAGCTCGATCAGCAATGTCCTGAACGTCCAGCTGAATGGTGCCACGGACGATATCGGGGGGGGCTCAACAACTGTCGTAAGAGCGCAAAGCGTCGTTGTTGAGGCGGCCTAAATGATTCCAACGGAAAGTAACGGCAGGCCGATCGGCACGGCTTCAGACATGGCGGCGAGATTGCGGATGACGCTGCCCAACGGGTGGTTCCCGGCTTCTCCACCCGCTCCTGCGGCGAGCTTAACACCTGTGTTAGACGGAGTGCTGGCAGGGCTCGCGGCTGCATGGTCGTTCTGTTTCGGCCTGCTCAGTATAGCGGCTTCCCAGGCACGCCTGGCAACAGCTTACGGCGTCTTCCTTGACCTCATTTCCGCCGACTTCTTTGCGGATGCACTCCCCAGACAGGTCGGCGAGCCTGATAGCAGCTTTCGCAGCCGCATCTCACAAAACCTGGTCAACAGCCGGGCTACCCGGGACGCTGTAGCTCAGGCCGTGTTGACGTCCGGCTTGCCTTCACCAGTGATCGTTGAGCCTGGAAGAGCGCCCGATTGTGGCAGTTACGGCTCAGCGGCAACCGGTGGAGCCGCGGCGAGACCTGGCTACGGAGATCCCGGGTTGCGTTACGGCTGCAATCAAACGCCTTTTCAGTACCTGCTCCAGGTTACGCCGTCATCGAGCTTCGCGCCGACGCTTTCCTGTCAGAGGCAAAGCTCGGCAACCTTCATCGACGAGGGCGGTTCTATGCAGCTGGTCGGGCCGAACGTCCTGCGGCCGGCCGTGTCAGGATCAGTCGTGCAGGGACCGCTGATCGAGGCGCGCTCGTTCAACCTTATTGAAAGCAGCCGCGACTGGGGATGGCTCGCCCATCAGGAGAATGGCGGGTGGTCCATCCAAGTGGCTGGAAACGGTTTGCTGGCTAGCGACGCGACCGTCGGCCTGGTTGTCCCCGCCGGGGAGAGTGCCGCGAGCATCTATGTCGACGTCGCAGCAGGAGGCCAAACCATAACCGGGTCGGTTTGGGCCAACTTGCGGGCAGGAAACTCTCTGGTTTCGGTGCAGCTCGCCTTGACCGATCTGACGACAGGGACCCGTACTGCCGTCAGCGCGGACATGAACACCATCGGAACCTGGCAGCGGATCGCTGTTACGGCAGTGATCGTTGCAGCGCCCGGGCGTACCGCGCGGATGTCGCTTGAGATCAACGGGGGGGAGGCATCTTCGGTCGTTACCCAGTGCTGGCAGGTCGAGCCTGGCTCAACGGCCACAAGCTATATTCCGACGACTGGGTTACTCGGTATTCGCAATGAAGATGTAGGCATGACTGTCACGCCTTCAAGCGAGGCTGTCGTGCTTGACCGACAGCAACTGTTCTCGGCGGTGTCGGGAACCATTCCTGCTGCAACGGTGGCTTGGGTCGCGTACCTGGACGCACTCTAATGCACCCGAAGCTGTCAAGCTAGCTCGACGCCATCTGCTCTTGGAGATTAGGCATTGGATCGTCAAGTCGTTTATGCAGGAGCGGTTCCTGTCGACACGGATCAGCTTCTGCAGAGCCGAAACGCGATGGTGGCGCTGGGCTACCTCGCAAAAATGGTCGTGGGGGATGGTTCGAGCTACGCCGATGGACTCACTTGCGCGCCCGGCAACGGGCTCGCAGTGAATGTCTCACCGGGAAGCCTCTCAGTTCCGACGGTGGTAGACTCAGGCGCTTTCGGGATCCTTCCACCCAACGGTGATCCTCTCGTCAAGATTGGGGTCAACACCAAGGTTACGCCGCTGTCTCTGCCATCAAGCGGAACCTATGTCGTGTCAGCGGCATTCGAGGAAGCTCCAGCGGGCGATACAGTACTCGCCTACTATGACGCCGAGGCCCCGTCTCAGACGTTGTACGGCCCGGCTGGAAACGGAGAGGCGCAGGCTACCGTCCTGCAGCAGCGCGTGAGTTTGAGCCTCACGGCGGGAACTCAGCCGCCCGCTGGAAGCGTGCCGTTGTGGGTCGTGACTGTACCGAGTGGTGTGACGGCGATCACACAGAGCATGATCAGTCAAGCGCCGGGGGCTCCGTTCCTGGCGGTCAAGCTCCCGACCGCGGCGCCGCTGGCTTCGCCGAACTTCTCGGGTCAGCCGACGGCGCCGACACCAACGACTGGAGACGACAGCACGCTTCTCGCCACGACCGCCTTTGTAAACGGTGCGACGAAGAGGTTCCGGTCGGTCTGGACGAGCAGCGGGACCTACAGTTGGGTCTGCCCCTCAGGGGTCTATCAGGTGCTCTTCCGTGGTTGGGGTCCGGGAGGAGGTGGCGGGGGCGGCTCTAATGGCAGTCCTGGCGGTGGCGGTGGCGGCGGCGGTTATCTTGAGGTGCTGCTGAGTGTGGTGCCCGGGCAAAGCTATGAGGTTGTCGTCGGAGTAGGCGGCACGGTCTCGACTGCTGTGAGTGCCACGAGTTTCGGAGGCGCGACTTCTGTGTTCGGCGGCGGCAATGGCGGCAATGGCGGAAGCGGCCAAGTTGGCGTGGGAGGCACCGCAGGAAGTGATGCGGTCCTGCAGCTTGAAGCGCTTTCAAATCCCGGTGCAGGCTTTGGCCAGAGCGGGTATGTCATCGGAACCACTGCAGTCGGCGGGGCAGGGGGAGGCAGTTTCGGCACGCCGCCGAGCTACCCGAACATGAGCGGCGCGGCAGGAACTACGGGCTTCTGGCCTGGTGGCGGCGGCTCAGGCGGTGCGAACGGCGCGGGAGGTAGCGGTGCCAACGGACTCGTCATCATCGAGTGGTTTGGATCGCCATCGAGCTGATCGAGAGCAACGGAAGAGATTGTTAAAGCTACGAGTCATTTAAGGCCGGAGATCTTCCTGCCTGTCCGGAGTTCGATCTTGGAAGCATCGTTTGTCGATTGTCTCAACTTCACGCGAGAAGAGGAGGGCGGGTACGTGGATGATCCGCGCGACTCGGGAAACTGGACCAGTGGGCGCGTTGGCGTTGGAACACTCGTGGGCTCCAACATGGGAGTTGGAGCACCCGCCCTGCTGGCCTGGATGGGGTCGGCAGCCGAAGTGACAGCGCAGGAGATGCGCACTCTTCCGCAATCCACCTACGAGGCAATTGCCAGAAGCAATTATTGGATCCCATTAGGTTGTGGATTCCTGCCGGCGGGCGTCGATCTCATGGTCTTCGACTTCGGCTGGAACCGCGGGATCCTGACCTCTCTCGACATCCTGACGAGTTGCGTGGGTGTCCCGGGAGAGGCGACGGTGCCCATGGATGCATCGATTTACGACGGTGGCATGCAGTCGGTAAGTCCAAGTTATCTGCTACAGGAAATTTCCCCACAGAACATCAGGACTTTACAGAAGTTACTGGGCGTCACGGCTGACGGCATTGCTGGCCCTATCACTACTCGCGCGTTTCAAGCTCGCGAGGATCTTTTGGTAACGGCGTTGATCCTTGCGCTCGCGACTGCTCAGGTGGCGTCCTACCGAGACCTTGGGAACTTCCCGATCTATGGCGCTGGTTGGCTAGCTCGCACTTCGCGGCGCAGCCTCGCAGCTCTGGCGGCAGCGGCCGTTCATCCGGAAGTTTTCGTCTAACCCAAATGGGTGGGCAAGGTCGTACTAAGCGGCACGTTGCGGGATAGAACCGGGGTCGGCTCCATATTGCGTCGTAGGAGCGCCCGAGAATTCGACAGATCCACTGTGGGTCAGGCTCGAGCGCGTATCGAGCCAAACCTTTCCTCCAATTGCCCGCCAGCGCGCGCAGAAGGCGAAGTCCTCGCTCAAGTAAGATTCGCTTACCGGATCAATGAAGCAATCGAAGAGGGCATAACATTCGGCCTTGTGTCCGGTGGTGCTGTTGTACGCGTGGATAGATCGGTAACGGGTCTCCGGATAGGCGTCGCACATCCTAGAGATTGTCGTGCGGCTAATCAGCAGGAAGCCCGTCCCCGCGTAAGTGGCGGTCGCCAAGTCACCGTCTCGCCGCGCTTCGGATCCGGTACAGAGTTCGCCGACATAGCGAAGCGCAGCCGTTGACGGCTTTTCACCATCCCGGATTCGCTGTTCTGCGGCCTGATCCCAGTAATGTGTTTTAAGCGGATAGACTGCGCCAAGAACGTCACGTGAAGCCATCAAAAACCGTCCAAGAAGCTCCGGCTCAAAGCTGATGTCGCTGTCGACGAACAGTATGTGGGTGGCCGAGCTCTGCATGAAGTGTGAAAGCAGGGTGTTACGGCATCGCGTGATCAAAGCATCCTGGCCAAGCAAGGCTAAGGTCAAGTCGTAGGCGTCGACCGATGCCCGCTGCATCAGCCCTAAGACGGACTGCATGTAGCCCTGTGTTACAACACCTCCGTAACAAGGGGTCGCAAGGAAAACGTGGGGACGCATCGCCTCTAACACTCCGGACTTGCCGGATGATAGACTCGGTTCCGTCACCACAAGGTTAATGTCGAGGCTCAGCGATGGAGTTGGTCATCCATCATGATATGGACGTCAGGCTCGATCGCTTGAGCAAGCGCAGCCTGAGCCTCGGCGGTCGGGTGCAGCGCCGGCTGGGGCGGAGTCAGACGAGGATCGATGTAGAGGGCAGGATCCGGCTCGTTGTGCCGCTCGAAAAGGTGGCGAAGATCCCGGTAGCGGAGCCAGGGGCCTTCCCGGACGGATAGTTCTCCCAGTCGGTCGTCGAGTTCGATTGTATTCTGCGACACCCAGTGTGACCGGATCGACGGAAGCACGCTGATCAGCAAGACCTTGGTGGCGGGCAAGCGGTGGTGGAGCAGGTCCAGGATAGCTTTTATACCAGCCTCCGTCTGCGCAGCATCCGTGTGGACCCGCCCGAAGTTGTTGGCTCCTATGAGGAGGATCACCCCCTTCGGAGCTATCCGATCAAGTTCGCCGTGCTGGAGACGCCAAAGGACGTGGCAAGTGCTGTCGCCGCGGAACCCAAGATTGATCGCATGCCGGTCGCCATAGAAGCGTCTCCAGACTGGGGCGAAATCCTCCCAGGCAGGCGGCCCTTCTCGTTCCCAGTCCTGGGTGATCGAGTCTCCGATCCAGACCAACTTCGGTGGTGACTGCCTCAGTTCTGCTTGCTTGTGCATGAAGCGCGCCTTCCACCATGGAATGTTCAGGCGTGAGATTGGGACCGTCGCCAAGTCCGGGCTAGAAGCCGCGGCTGCAGTTGCTGCTGAAGCCAGCAAGACAGCAATGAGGACGCAGCGTAACCGAGCCATGGTTAGAGTGCTGCAAGACAGATGACACCGAACAAAAAGCAGTAGATCGCGAAGGGCGTCATCGCCCACTTATCGTGCGACCTGAAATAGCGCATCAGGAAAGCTGTGCTCGCGAAGGCAGTTATGCCAGCAACGACAGCGGACAAGAGGACCGGGCTCCAGCTGGCAACGGTGACGCCAGATTTGTGGAGGCGATAAGCTTGCTCCACCGTCGCGGCGAAAATGATCGGCGTGCCGATTAAAAATGAAAAGCGTGCCGAGCCTTCGTGATCGACACCGCGCAGCAGCCCGGCAACGATGGTCGAGCCGGAGCGGGATATGCCCGGAAGAAAGGCTAGGCATTGCGCCAGTCCGATCACCAGCGCGTCCTGAGTGCGGAGAGCGGCAATCGGTCGATGCGCGGCATAGTCTGCCCGGCGACGGAGTTTCTCGCCGACAAGCAGCAGAGCGCCGTTAAGTATGAGAAAGATGGCCGCGATCTCGGGCGTACCGAACAGCCTTCGTAGGAAGCCCTCGAAGATCGCGCCGAGAATAACCGCAGGCAAAGTCGCAGTCACGATAAGCAGCAAGATGTGGCGGCTTTCGCGCACCAAGTTCGGGCTCCCGGAACCGGCCAAGCCCCGCCCCAACGCCACCCAGTCACGCCAGAAGTAGAGAAGCATCGCAATAGCGGTACCGAGATGCAAGGTGACAAGGAAGGGCAGAAAGCTGACACTATGCTCATCGATCTGCCATCGTAGCAGCGCTGGCACAATGACGGCATGGGCGAGGCTGCTGACCGGGAACAGCTCGGTGACCCCCTGCAAGATCGCGATTGTCAGGGCCTGAAGGCTGCTCATGCGGCGGATCCCGGTGGTTACCCGAGCGGTGTTGCCGCAACATCGGCAATTTCGCAAGCCGGCTCGGTTGAGCGATCGTGCCACCAGTGCTAGGCCATACTAGGTACTTCCTGTCTAGGATTAGGAACTGCAAGGTCATGCGCCACAGCCTGACGGCCACGGTGACGAGCAGCGCCGTGCTGGCGATCACTTTGAGCTTCTACGCTTATGCGGCGTCGCTTGTCCCGCGCGGACCGCACGCGACCTACCTGTTGCATGCTGTCTTTATGTCATCCGATGGCTTGGCGCCGGGCGCCGACGTTCGGGTCGCAGGCGTGAAGATTGGCTCCGTGCAATCGATCAAACTGGATCCCGATCAGTTCGTCTCGAATGTGACGTTCGCCGTTGAGCGGGGATACCAACTGCCGACCGACACAAGTCTGAGCGTGAGCAGTAGCGGCTTCACATCTGCACCCGTTCTTGTCGTCGATCCGGGCCGGCGTAGCGGCCGCCTGGTGCCGGGAGCGACAATCAGGGACACTCACGCTCTGGTGAGCCTTGAGGACAGCGTCAGTCAATATATCTTCGGCGCCGGCGGGCTGGGGGAGAGTCCGACGCGGTGACGGCAGAGTGGACGTACCGTGCAAGCGGTCCGCCTGACCACCCGTAGGCGCTGCGCAGTTCAGTCGTTCAGCGGATAGGATGCCATCAGACGACGCTGCCGTACCCAGTCCCTTAGCATCGTCATAACGCCGCAGGTCCGGGCGCCTGCGGCGCGTTGTGCCGCCCCTATGGCAAACGCCATCCTGTAATGGTGGAACTGGGTTCGGTAAGCCTGCTTCAGACGTGTCGCCGGGTCCCAGATATGAGTGGCCTCGGATCCGACCCCGTTGATCTCTATAATCCGGAAGCCGGTGCCACGCCTCAGGGCCGAGACGCTCTCATAGCGGACATCAATCCGCCCGAAATGGAAGTCCGGAACGGCATCTATGATACGATTTACGGTAGCTGTGAGAGCTGCCGTGATGTCGATGTCTCCATTGGTGAAAATGGAGCCCTTACAATGGTTACCGGCGAACACGAGCCTCAGCGGTGTTCCGAGTGGCAATATTTCAGCTAATCGGTTCTCTAGTCGCGGAAGGTAGATCTGGGGGATGCGACCCGTACGTGGGTCGTTCATTACAAGATCGCGGACGGTGGATCGACCATCGCCGAACAAGATGGGTGCCCGCTTGTGCGTGAGGGAGGAAATGAAGCCTTCCTTCTCGCGAGGAGGGCGGATGAAGAAGATACCCGCCTCACCGTCATAGGAGACAAGTTCCTGGAGCAGGAGGTCGACACCGCGTGGGAAGGAAGCCAGGACTTCAGCCAAGGCCTGCTCGGTCTCAGCTAGGCGCACGCCTGTGCCGTTGCAGCCGATGTCGGGTTTCACCACGAGAGGTGTCGCTAGACCGGCTCGCTGCAGCAAAGCCTGAGCACGCCGGAGATCATCTCGGCCGGTCTTGAGCTTCACGTATTGCGCGATCCACTCGCACGCATCCGGCCCAGCCTGATCGAGGATAGAACTCTTGCTCTCGCCGCACAAACCGCCGGTCGTTATCCGCGGATTAGCCGCGGAGGGAAGACTGAAGTCGCCATAGCGGAGGCCGAGAACGATCCAGTAGATCACGACGGGCGTGTAGAAAACCCATCCGGGCCAGAATTCGAAGCTGGACAGCTCGGATCGGATGGAGCCTGGTAATGCGGTTGAGGTCAGGTCGCTCATACAGGCTCGTCCTGGAAGTGGGCAATGACGCGGCCAATAACAACGACCGCGACAGCGAACCCAATTGCTCCACCCCAACGCCACGCCCCGAAATGGTCCATCAGTAAGCGACCAACTCGCAAAGAGACGACGAAGAGTAAGCTCGTCCAGATCGAGGTCGCGACGACAGCCGCGAGAGCAAAGCGTTTAAACGCTGCGCCGAGGAACCCGCAGGCGATGTAGGTCGGAAGGCGGGCTCCTGGCATGAACCGGCTGATGAAAACGACACGGAACACCCTTTGTGCCAACCAAGAACGCCCGCGCGTGTGGCGCTCGGCGGAGATTAGCCGGTTGATCGCAGGCCACAAGGCCGCCACCCTTCCAGTGGCGTAGAGGCCTAGGTCTCCCGCGACAATCCCGGTGTAGAGCGCACCAAGTGCCACAGGGAGACGGACATTACCGGCCTGCACCTGCACGGCAGCTATCACGGTCGCTGCGTCCTCGAGGATGAAGGTGCCTATAATGATGGCCGCAACCTGCAGTAGAGGATGGGTGCCCGCTACCCTGATCAGACCTGTAACCGAAAACGGCAGCATCCAGGCTCACGCAGGCCGAGGCCAGGATAGTACAACCTGCCAAACCTGGCTCCTCTCGCCAGGGGCGCCAGCCTCGGAGTCCCAACAGACCTGAACACGCTGCTTGCGAAGCAAAAATTGGAACAAAGCCAGAACCTGCCTTGGGCGCCTGTGAGCGGACGTTCCTTATCGGTGGGCGGGTTCGCCGTCACCTCTTTTTCTTTCCCGCCCGCGCAAGCGTGGTGCGTCTGGTGTCGCCGGAAGGCTGCGGGTCTACTGGGTGCTCCCAGGAGGGCTTGAGGCTCGTCGGCCCGATTCGGCTGGTGCAGCATGGGCTTCGGTGAGGGCCTTGCGGCAGGCATCCGTAGATCCAACACCGAACTGCACCGTTGGGAGCAGCGCCAGGGGTGCTGCCAGGATACCCAAGGCGACGCTAGCACCAGCGCGCGCCGCGACCTCGGCACTTGGACGTATCGCGGGTGATCCGAGTGGGCCTTTGATGTCAATTGGCCCCGGTAGCGATCCGACGCTGAAATGCGTCGAGCGCGTTGTCAAGCTGTAGTCGATCGTTTGATCGCGCAGGTTGATGCTCCCTCTGCCGACTGTGCGGGCTTCACCAGTCTGCAGGAGCAGCGCACGGGTTTGAAGTATCCCGTCGCGAAGCGGCAAATCAGCGACGAAGCACTGTACTTTTGTTTGGTCCGGCAAGCCCAGTGCAGAGAGGAGAGCATTGCCAAACTGGAGGCCGGCGACGTCGGACAGGAGGGCGCTCACGCTTCCACCTTGCGAGAGGATGAGGGTCGCGCCACCACTCCCGTCGCCAAGCATGCCGGCTACTGAGCGTCCTCGCGCCTTGATCTGGGCTTGCCCGCTCAGGGAGCCTTCGCCGTGAAATACGCCGGTCGCCCGCAAGAGTCGGGAAAGGTCAACCTGGTTGAAATCTGCCTGATAGTCAGCTGATAAGCCGCCAGCATCAGGCTCAAAGGTGCCGTGGCTTGTCAGGCTGCCGGTGCCCACTTTGAAGTTCAGGCGATGAACGTGGATCGCACCTGTGATGACGTCCATCCGCACGCTGATGTCGTCAAGCGGCACGCCATGGTTCTCGATGTGGTGCCCGTCATATTTCAGATGCACGTCGGCCGCGGTCAGGCGCGGAAGACTGACAGGCTGGTTCGGCAGTACGCCGTCTGCATGATGGCCCGTTATGGGCTTCGAACTCGCCGGGGTAGCGGCAGAATGCGAAGGCGCGTGGCTTCCGAAGAACCCGGCGAGATCCGCCAAGTCGACCATCCGTGAGCTTAAGAACGCCTTTCAAAACCCTTGTACTCTGATGCGGGCTGATTCATGAGGGGGAATGCGTGCTCCCCTTCTGCCCGAATCGCTTTGGCGGATCATCG
>Ga0209012_1003171_pt1 | contig 12759 bp, 9 predicted proteins | sample RS3BMetagenome_FD_184735 | JGI IMG/M metagenome (GOLD analysis project Ga0209012, IMG submission 184735) | Ferric oxide microbial mat and aquatic microbial communities from Rainbow Spring, Yellowstone National Park, USA - RS3B (SPAdes) (version 3) ...
CCTCAGAATTTGGCGATGAGGCTGATGCCACCGACCAACAGGACACCACCGATGACGCGACCTATATTGAGGGGATGAGCCTGCATTCTGAACCAGCCAAAGTGGTCGATGAGCAGGGAAGTGATAAGCGCCGCCGTGACGGTGAAGCCAACGAACGGACCCGCACCCACCTTGTTGACGAGCGTCAGGCCGGCGTAGACCTGCACTGCTCCCACTAAACCGCCAACCACTGCCCACCAGGGCATTTCGGCCAAGTCCCTTTGCGTGGGCAGCGGGTGAGGATGAATCAGCGACGCACCGGTGAAGAAGAAGGTAATCAGCGCGAAGGAGATGGCCGATGCCAGCCATGGATTCACGACATGCTTGTAGAGTTGACCATTCATGGCCGCTCCGCAACTCTGCAGCGCACCTCCAAGGATGATGAATGGGATGATCCATCCGGGATTTGCATTCATATTGCTCTCCTTTGCATTTAGCGTTGTCCAACGAGCATCTGCATTAAGATCGCTGCACCCAGCGCGGCAAAGAGCGCCAATGGCATTGCGACCGCACCGACCTTCAGGAACTTCCAGAAACTCACATTGAGCTTCTCTCCGCCAGCGTCGTCCCCAGAATCCCTGCGAAGTGCCAGCAGCCAGAGGATCGTAGCCAGCGATCCAGTGACGGACAGATTTGGTCCGAGGTCAACGCCAATCAGAACTGCATTGGCCATCAGCCCCTTGGTATGAGCGGCATGGATCGTGCCGCCCGCTATCAGTCCCAAGGGAAGGTTGTTCACGATATTGTTTGCTATGCCCACGGCGAAACCGACAACCAATGCGCCTGTGCTCTGGCCGAGACTTGATGCCCAGGCAAGCCACTCTTGTGTCAGGCTCAAGGCTCCCTGACTCTCGACAGCATCGACCATGACAAACAGGCCTGCAACCAGCAGCAATGTTGCCCAGCTAATCTCGCGGGCGAGCTTGATAGGACTGCTCCTCGAACTCAGGGAGACGACGGCTGTTATCACCAGCGCCGCGAGACACGTCGGCAGTCCCAGGTCTTTCTTCATCGCGGAAGCCGCCAGGAGGACCCCAATCATCAGCGCGAGACCCGTGAGTACCAGTTTTCCGTTGCCGCTTAGCTTCGCATCGTCAACCTCACACTCGATGCTCTTGCAAAGCTCGTTACGGAACAGAATCCGCATCACAAAAAAAGTTACGATGATCGAAAGCAGCGAAGGAATACCAAAGCCGGCGAGCCAGCGCCCCAGCGGCGGCATTCCTGTATGGAAGACGACCAGGTTCGCAGGGTTTGAGATCGGCAACACAAAGCTCGCGGCGTTCGCGATCAGCGCGCAGACGAACAGATATGGAAGTGGCGTGACTTTTGCTTTACGCACCGCCGTTAGAATCGCCGGCGTCAAGACGACTGCGGTTGCATCGTTCGACATGAAGATGGTCACGAGCGTGCCCACGCTGTAAACCAACAGGAAAAGACGCGAGCAGCTGCCATTTGCCCCGCGTACCGCAACCGCCGCCACCCAATCGAAGACGCCTTGCTCGCGCGCCAGTTCGCTCAGGAGCATCATGCCGATGAGGAATAAGTAGACATCGCTGCCTTTGGCTACAGCCTGACCCGCCAATTTGAGTGGCACGAGCCGGAGCGCGATCAAAAGAAGCGCTCCACCGGAGATCCACCAGACTTCAGCGATTCCGCGCGGGCGCGTCAGCATCAGCGCGATGCTTACGGCGACAATTAAAGGCAGAACGACGTGCGCGACTTCTGTCGGGACCATCACCACTTCTTTCCGTTTTTGTTTGGGCCGAGTTGCGTGCCGGGCAGCCCATGCTCCGGCCAAGCCTCAAGCGCGTTGTCCTGATCTCGCTCAGCGCGCTCTCGTCTCGCAGGATTTCCGCTCGCGACACGAATCTTATCGGTTGCGACCGTCCTACGCGCATCTTCGACTGAAACCAGTAAGCAATAGACTCCTTCATGCGGAGTAGAAACATTTGTCATACTGGAAGCTCCAGACTAATGGCTGGCGAAGAGGGATCGTGGCGCTCCGGGAGCGTCTCAGGAATCGCCGTCCACAAGAGAATAAATGCAAGTACAGCGATGGCTCCGAGAGACAAAAAGGATATGCGATAGCTGAAATACTGAATCAGTTTTCCGCCGAACGTCGTGCTGAGAGCTGCGCCGATCCCGACCGCTGTTGCGAGACTGCCTTGAACAAGATTGAAGCGGCCCGTGGCCCGGGTCCTGTCTGCCACCACGAGGATCGAGACGACACCAAAGATTGCATTCGCAACACCGTCCAGTGTTTGGATAGCAATCAGGCTCTCCGTATTGTGGGTCAGGGTGTAGAGAAGCGCGCGAATGGGAAGAACTCCAAAACCAATCATAAGCAATGGCTTCCGACCACGCAGGTTGGCGAACCGTCCAATGGCTGGGGCAAAGCACATGATGACGACTTGCGTGACGATGATGCAGGCCGACATAAAGGGAGCCGCAGTGGCCCGCGCACCGTGCGAGAGCATCTCCCCAAGCTGGGGCAGCATGGCGGCATTCGCGAAGTGAAAGAGGAAGGCACAAACCAGAAAGACGAGTAGAACCCGGTCTCCGAAGAGCGTTTGCAGAACGGAGGCTCTTACAGGAACTTCTATACCGTCTATCTGTTTAGCGCCGCCGCGCGCAAGGTCATAGTCGATGTCGTTGCTTTTGATCGCTCGGATGGCAAGCGCCGTAGGTATGGTAAGCGCCGCGGCCGTGATGAAGATGGCCCGATTCCCGAACAGGTGGCTCACGCCCGCAATGAGAAGCGCACAGGCCACATTGCCGGCGGAGTTGAAGGATTGGTTCCTACCAAACTGGCGATCGAAGAAGGTGGTGCCGACGATTCCCATCGTGATGGCTGCGAGTGTTGGACCCAGAAATGGTCCCGCTGCTCCGGTCAGGACCTGAGACGCGTACACGGCCCAGGGAGCAGCAGTGATACTGAGCAGAACCGCTCCCAAAGCGAGAACGGCGCAGGCGAGAACGAGAATCAGTCTCTTCGACCTGAGTTGATCGACGATGGCGCCAGCCGGAACCTGCAGGACAACCGTAATGATGCCGCCAATGGTCAAGGCCATCCCGACGCGCCCCGGCGTCCATCCCTCTCCAGCCAGGTAGGCTGCGAGAAAGGGGCCGAGGCCGGTCTGCACGTCGGCAAGAAAGAAGTTCGTCGCTTCGAGCGCGTGGACACTCTTCTTCTTCTCAAGTGCGATGGTGGAGTTGGATTCCATAGTCCCTTCAGATATTCGAACGTGAAGCGAATGCTTTTCCAAATCACCGGCCGAGAACGGCAGCGACGATTTTCATGTCGCTTCATTGCTATCAGATGCTGTTCATGACGCGGACAAGTCCCGCATCGTGTTCTGGAACTGCTCTCGCGTCCCCGGATCCAGTCAAGAACAATATGGCGGACGAAAAACTCACACGCATACGCATCGTAGTGCCGAGGCAGGCATACGATAGCCGCTGGACTTCGTCATGCCACGAGCCGCGCTCACTGCCGCCGTGCGCAGTTGCATTAGCGGCGCTCGCGCACGGATCAGTCAATTTCGAGAACTGGACGGATACGTCCTGATAAATGGGATGAGCAGGTCCTCCGAAGTCTTCGGATGCGCGGTAGGTGGGCTTTGAGTTTATGCCCGAGACAACCCGCTGGTTAGGGAATCACTAAAGCAGAGGTGAGGATAATCTTCTACAACCGTTACAAGAACCATAATGACAAAAAGGAAGGCCAGCCTGTCAGGGCTGGCCTTCCTTGCAAGTACTTGATTCTGAGGATTGGTGCGGAGGAGGGGACTTGAACCCCTATGCCTTGCGGCGCTAGCACCTCAAGCTAGTGCGTCTGCCAATTTCGCCACCTCCGCGTTGCATAAAAGAATGCGACGGGCAATCCGAAGGTAAGTATAGCATTCCGGACCGGAGCGATCGACCGATGCAGCAGCTTGAATCTGCCCAGGTTATCTCTGCGAGGAGAGACTGGTCGGCGGCACTGCGGGGGTTGTGGGTGGCGTCGCTCGTTTGCGCTTTTTCACGGGCGGGGCCGCGTTGGGTGGACGCTGCTTGCCGTTCCCGCTGCGGCGCTTTCCGTTTTTCTCGATGACGGCGCGCATCCAGTAGTTGCCTTCGCCGTCGGCTTCTATACCGTGTACCTCTCGTTCAAAGCCGGGGAAGCGCTTGCCGAACTCTTCCATGGCGAGGATGAGTTTGATGACGGGGCTTTCGGCGCTGCCGAGCCGCTCGCCGGGCATGGACATAGGAATGCCGGGAGGGTAGGGAACGAGCATCACAGCAGCGATGCGTCCGGCCATCTCGCTGAAGCGGATCTTCTCTGTCTCGTTGCGCAGGAGTTTCTGGTAGGTCTGCGCGGGCGTCAGGACAGGATCGAAGTCTTCATCGCAGGCGTCGTTCACCAGCCCCGACAGGTTCAACTGAATCATCGCCGCGTGCATCTCGTCAGAGAGTTCTTTCAGGGAGACATTGCGGTAACGGTGTGGGTAGCGGGAGACGAGTTCGGGAAGGGCCTCTTCGAGGGGCGCTTCACTGTCGTAGAGGCGCTTGAACTCGAAGAGGTTCTCGAGCAGCGCGCCCCACTTGCCTTTCGAGGTGCCGACGGAGAAGAGGACGAGGACGGTGTAGTCGCCAGTGCGGGCGATCTCGACGCGGCGTCCGTCGAGGAACTCGGTGACGATCGCGGCGGGGATGCCCCACTCGCTGACGACGCCCTGCGCGTTGACTCCGGGCGAAAGGATGGTGACCTTGGTGGGGTCCAACATGCAATAGTCGTCTGCGATGTCTTCGTCCTGGTAACCGTGCCAGTCTTCGCCGATCTTGAGAGTCCAGGCGCTGGAGCGGTTGGTGAGGAGGCCGTCGGCGGCTTCTTCGAGCAGGTAGGTCTTGCCGTCGAAGGGATCGAAGACGTACTCGGGCTGGTAGAGGCGGAAGAACCAGCCTTGCTCAGCGGCGCGGAGACGGTGGCCGATCGAGGACATGGCTTTGCGGAAGCTGATGGCGTCCTGCAGGGTTTCCGACATCAGGGTAGGACCGGCGGGCTCGTCCATCATGGCGGCGGCGACGTCGAGCGAGGCGATGAGCGGGTAGAAGGGCGAGGTCGTCCCATGCATCATGAAGGACTCGTTGAACTGATCGAAGTCGAGATTGGCGCGCGGGCTGAGCTTAACGTGGATCATGGAACCCATCGAGAAGGCCGCAAGCATTTTGTGGGTGGACTGCACGGCGAAGATGGTGGGGCGGTCGGGCATGTCGTCGGGCACTCCCATTGCGAAGCGACCCTGGTAGATCTCGTGGAACTTGGCGTAGGCATACCAGGCCTCGTCAAAATGTATGCGCGGAACGGACTTCGCGAGCTCGGTGACGACGCGGTTGACGTCGTAGCACAGGCCGTCGTAGGTGGAGTTCGTGACGACGGCGTAGGTGGGGTTTTGGTTGGCGACGCCGGTGGTGAGCGGGCTTTTGTCGATGATGCCGCGAATGAATTCGGGAGCGAAACGCTTGAGCGGGACGAGGCCGATCATGCCGTAGCCGTTGCGCGTGGGCTTCATGTAGACAGGGCGCGCGCCGGTGACGGTGAGCGAGTGGCAGATGGACTTGTGGCAGTTGGCGTCGGCGAGAACGATGTCGTCCTGGGCGATGACGCCGTGGCCTACGATCTGGTTCGAGGTTGACGAACCGCCGAGGACGTAGAAGGTCCAGTCGGCGCCGAAGATGCGGGCGGCGTTGCGCTCGGACTCGCCGGGAGGTCCGAGGTGATCGAGCCAGGAGCCCAGCGGCGAGGTGGAGATGCCGAGGTCCGAGCGCATGATGTTTTCGCCGAAGAACTTATGAAACTCCATGCCGATGGGGTGCTTGAGGAAGGCGACGCCGCCCATGTGGCCGGGTGCATCCCAGGAGTAGGCGCCCTGGTCGTTGTATTTTTTCAGCTCGCGGAAGTAGGGCGGAAGGAGTTGCTCGTGATAGCGCTCGACAGCGAAGTCGACGCGGTTCGCAATGAAGGCGGGAGTGTCGCCGAAGAGATGAATGTACTCGTGGACCTGCTTGACAACTTCGAGGGGGAGTTCGCTGACGAGGGTGCGGTCGGCGATGAGGAAGATGGGGATTTTCTTGTTGCGGCGGCGGACGGCGCGCAGGATGGCGAGCGCGGCTCCTTCGGCAAACTGGTTTTCGCCTTCGAGATCCCAGTCCAGCAGGATGGCGCTGTAAGATGGGTCCGAGGTGACGAGCGATAATCCGTCTTCTGGCGTGGAGGTGCGGACGACCTCATAGCCCTCTTCGCCGATCGCTTCCACCAGACGTTCCATGGCACGGTCCGAGACGGAATCGGTGCCCCCTACTTCACTCGCAATCAATAAAACCCAACGGCCTTCGCTCATACACCTCTCACAACTTCTTTGATGTTCTCTTAGATGGTACAGGGAGTTTTTGTGGGTCGTTCAAGGAGTGTGAATGTGAGGCAAATCTACGGTGCGACGGGCGCAACCATCAGGCTCAAGGTGCAGTGGATGCAGTCGTGGCGAGCACAGAGACTGCAGCATCAGTTGTTGATCGGAGACAGGGAGAGCGGGGCTGGAGGATTACTATTCTGGGGAGGTGAAGATGTCAGATAACAATCAACGACCTGTGGAGCCCGGCATAGTGAGCGACTTCTCTGAGAGGCTCAGCTACTCGGGTTATCTGTCTCTGGAAGGATTGCTCGCGCAGCAGCGGCCGCTTTCTCAGCCGTTGCACCACGATGAGATGTTGTTCATCATTCAACATCAAGTCTCAGAGTTGTGGATTAAATTGATCATCCATGAGCTCTCCGCCGCGATCGAACACATACGCGAAGACCGTCTGCAACCGGCTCTGAAGATTCTTTCGCGAATCAAGCTGATCCAGATGCAGCTCTTCGAGCAATGGGCCGTTCTGGAGACCCTGACCCCGTCCGAGTACATGGAGTTCCGTTCGGTTCTTGGCAACGCATCGGGATTTCAGTCCTATCAGTATCGCAAGCTCGAGTTTTTGCTCGGCAACAAGAATAGCGACACCATCAAGGTGTTTGAGCACGAGCGAGCGATCTATGACGATCTTCGCCGCTCGCTTGCATCTCCCAGTCTCTACGACGAATTTTTGCGGTATCTCTCCCGGCACGGATTCAATATTCCAGAGCTGTGCCTGCAACGGGACTGGTCCACGCCGCACGTCAGAAATGAAGCTCTGGTGGAGGTATTTCGAGCGATCTATCGCAACTCGAAACAACATTGGGAGGAGTATGAGTTGTGCGAGAAGCTGGTGGATGTGGAAGAGTACTTTCAGCTCTGGCGCTTCCGTCATCTAAAGACAGTCGAGCGTATTATCGGCTTTCGACACGGCACAGGCGGTTCTTCAGGCGCCGGATTTCTGCGGCAGGCGCTGGAGCTTACGTTCTTTCCAGAACTGCTAGCCTCGCGGACCGGTGCTCCGAGCGAGTGAGTTTTGATCAGGCGGGGAGAGCAGTCCATAGTCAGGCGCCGCTCGGGTGAAGACTGCTTAGAATGCCTAGAAATGAAGAGTGAGATCGGCGAAGGAGGCGAGTTCGAGGAGTTGCCGGCCTGGTGGCGGCTGGCTGACGATCTCGTGTTCGAGAACCCAGGTGAAATCGTGGGGGATAAAGACGGCGTTGAGTCCGGCGCTGAGCGCTGGATTCACATCGGAACGGGGGCTGTTGCCGATCATCCAGGTATTTGAGCATTCGCACGAATAGCTGGCAGAGAGTGCGGTATAGGCCGCGCTATGTTTCTCGGAGAGGACTTCGACCGCCGTGAAGGAGGGTGCGAGCCCGGAGCGTTGGAGCTTGTCGTTCTGCTCTACGGGATCGCCTTTGGTAACGAGGATGAGACGATGGCGACTGGCGAGGTCGGCAAGGGTGGACTCGACGTTGGGAAGAAGTTCGATCTCCTTGTCGGCGATGGATTGGGCGAAGCTCTCGATGCGGCGATGCTTTTCCGGCGTCATGGGAGTGTCGGACAACTGTTCGAAACAGGCGACTAAGGAGCGACGAAAGCTAGTGAGGCCGTAGCCGTGCGTGAGGACAGTGGTGTGCTCAACGAGGTTGAGGTGATCGCGTATCTCTTCCGGGGTGTGGATGCGATGGTCGAGATAAGAGATGAAGCTGGAGATGGCGCGCTCGAAGTAGATGTTGTTTTCCCAGAGTGTGTCGTCGGCATCGATCAGAAGAGTCTGGTTGGCAGGGCGGCGGATTTGCTGGCTAGGCGCGGTCACGAAGCTGATTATAGAGCGATAGATGGAGGAGTGGGGCAACGCACAATTCCCCTGCATAGCGGACGTCAATTGCGTTTAGCGGACTGCGTGGACGCCCCGAAGCGCAAGCTGAACAGCCTATAGAGCGGAAGGAATCGACGGCGCGTATGTCGCTTGGCTCTGCATCGAAGGAGTAATACTTAGTGGTGCGGCACCGGTGTAGGTTATCGAGTATGGAACGCGCTTTCGGGAGAGCGGCGGATGCCGCGGCTGGCCGGTATGATGAAGTCGCAAAAGACTTTGTGCGCGAATGGCGAATCCGGAATGACAGCGCCGGCAGGTAGACGGAAGCATGATTCCTGAAGCGGGCCAAAAGCTCGGACCGTACGAGATCCTGGGCAGACTGGGAGGCGGCGGCATGGGCATTGTGTTCCGTGCCTGGGACGAGCGTCTGCACCGTGAAGTCGCTATAAAGCTGCTGCATGACGGCTACAGCATGACAGGGATGCGCGAGCGCTTTCTGCAGGAGGCACGAGCGGCTTCAGCTTTGAATCATCCCAATATCTGCACGGTCTTCGATATCGGCGAGCAGGACGGCGAACCCTATCTTGTCATGGAGTTGCTGGAAGGCGAGACGCTGAAGGAGCGTATCGCGCGCGGACCGCTACTAGTGGAAGAGATCGTTAGATATGCAGAGGAGATTACCGACGCGCTGTTGGTGGCGCATAGCAAGGGAATTGTGCATCGCGATGTGAAGCCGGCGAATATCTTTCTGGTCGCGATGGGTAACGGGAGGAGCCAGGCGAAGGTGCTGGACTTTGGGCTCGCAAAGATCAGGCTTGATGCCGGTGGGGGATGGGGATCACGATCACTTGATTTGACATTGGCGGGGGGAACGGTCGGAACGCTGGCGTATATGTCGCCGGAACAAGCGCGGGGAGAGTTACTTGATGGTCGCTCCGACCTCTTTGCGCTGGGCGTGGTGATGTACGAGATGGCGACTCGCCGGCCGCCATTCCGCGGAGCTACGAGTGCACTGATGTTCGCTCAGCTTTTCGAGCATCAACCCGAACCGGTACGTAGCTGGAACGAGTCTGTGCCGCGGGAACTGGAGAGAGTCATTGAGAAGCTTCTAGCGAAGGAGCGCAAGGAGCGCTATCAGAGCGCGGGTGAGGTTCGCGCCGCCTTAGGCAAAATTGAGGTGAGAACGGCACGGGGGTGGTTGCAGAAGGGCAAGCCTTCTGCGGTCCCACTAGTACGCGCCGCTGATCCGATCGCTCGCCGGAGAGTCGCGAGGGAGGCGCCCGAACCGGTTGTCGAAGAATTCGAAAGACCGTCTGGAGAGAACGGATCGAGCGCGGAGAATATCGTCATTCGGCCGATGCGGATGCCGGATGGAGTACCCACCGCCGGAGAGCGGGGCGTGCTGCATCCTGTCAGTCGCGAGGAGGCGAGGCAGTCGGCCGGGAGCGCTTCCGGAGAACTGATCGGAGATGCTTCTGAAGCATCCGCGCCAGAGCCGCAGGTGCCAAGGCAAGAAGATGTGACCTTTGCCGTGCGCGAGCGTTTGATCAAGCAGCAAGAGCCCGTCAGGCAGAATGCGGCCACGGAGTCCGCGCCGGCTGAACAACGGATCGAAGACTCGCAAGAACGTTCCATGACGGGAGAGGACATCCAACGCCAGCCTTCGCGAACCTGGGTGCGACGGGCTGCGATGACAGCGTTGGCCATCGCAGCAGCCGCGATATTCCTTGTGCTGCTTCGAAATGGGCTGCTGCGGCCGATGGTGCTGCGCCGGGATGACAAGCTGCTTCTGACGGCCATAGATAACAAGACAGGCGATAAGTCTCTGGATGGCGCTGTGATGGAGGGATTGGAGATTGCCTTGCGACAGTCCAAGTCGCTGAACGTGCTGGGCGGCGATGCGTACACAGCGGGGCTGCGTGTGGCGCAGGCGGAGAGCGGGAGCGCGACGTCACCTTCCGTTCAAGTCGTTGCGCGGAAGGTGGGAGCCGAAGCATATGTCTATGGTGAGATTGCAGGCGTGGAGCCGCCCTATACCATCAGCGCCGAGGTATTGAAGGCCGATACGAACGACAAAGTCGCCAGCTTTGAAGAAGTAGCGGGGAATCGTGAAGCCATACCGGCAGCGATCGGCAGATTGGCTCAATCTCTGCGCGCCGGAGTCAGCCAAGACAGTGAAGCGGATGTGCGGAGGAGTGTAGGATTCGTGCAAGACGCGACTGCTAATCTGAACGCGTTGCGCGCGTACGCGGATGGGGAATCGGCGGCCCGTAGTGGCAAGCCGGAGGACGCGCGAACATCGTATGAGTTAGCCGCGACGCTCGACCCAAACTTTGCCCAGGCGCAGATGCAGTTGGCGTGGACCCTCCAGAATGAAAAGGCGGAAGTTGCAGCCAGCCGAGCGGCTGAGTCGGCAAAACTAGCCGCGGTGAAGGCCAGCGATCAGACTCGCACACTGGCAGAGTTCTGCTACGAGATGAATGCGGTTGGTAACTACGGCAGCGCTGAATCGACGATTCGTGGCTTTTTGACAAAATATCCCCGCGACATCAATGGCATCAGAGGCCTTGGCCGCGTGCTGCTGGCGCAGGGGAATCTGCAGGAGTCGCTGTCAGTCGCAGAGCAGGGGTACGGCGACGACCGGTTCGACGCGGAGACCTACGATGAGGCAGAGAACGCTCTGCTGAGGTTGAACCAGTACGACAGCGTCTTGCAGCTGCAAGCGCAGGCGAAGCGCCAGGGAGTTGCAGCGGAAGACGATGTATTGGCTGCGGCATACATGAGCGGGAAGAGCAATGTACTGGCGGAACAGTTAGCCGTGACGGCGAGCTATCTCTCAGGTGATGCATCGGCCAAGAAGTTTGAGGTCAGCTACTCGGACTTGGATCGCTATGGCACTTACCTCGACAGTACCGGCAGAGCCGACGCAGGCCTCCAGTTGTGGAGGACTTCCGCTGACCAGGCTAAGGGGACTCAGGAGCTTTCTTCAACGGCTGCCTCGCTGCTGGGGCAGGGTGCGTTGGACCGGGCAATTACAGAGAACTGCACGGTTGCCCTCGCGCTGGTTTCTCAGGTGAAAGACATGTTGAAGGGCCCAACAGCGGACTTCAATACGGCGATGGCAGCGGCTCTGTGCGGCGATCAGACCTACGCGAACAAAGCGATCGCAGAGTTGCAGCAAAAATTTCCAGAAAACACGCTGGCGACCAAGGACTACATCCCGGCGCTGAGAGCGGCGGCCGAACTTGGCGTGAACGAACCCGCAGAGGCTCTCCGTGCCCTGGGACCGGCCAGAGGAGATGATCGGGCGGCTCTGACGCCTTATCTGCAAGGGCTGGCGTATATGGCGCTTGGGAAGCCGGCACCGGCTACAAACGATTTCTTGATCGTGCTGAACCGCAGAGGCGCATCCTGGACGACGGCTGGGACGCTGTACCCGATGGCCCAGATCAACGCCGCGCGTGCGTATGCTGCGGAGGGTGACAAAGGCGATAGCGTAGAGGCTTACAAGAGATTTCTAGCTCTGTGGTCAGCGGGCGACCCGAGGCAGCCATTAATGAGAGAGGCGATACGAAAGAGCAGGTAAGCCAATCCAATCGACATGCGGCCGTACACCGGCAAACATTACAATCGTCGCTGTGCCTCCTCTTCTTAACAAGCGCGTTCTCATCACGCGCACCCGGCATCAGGCTTCCGAACTCGCCGCTCAGCTAGAGACTCTTGGCGCGACTTGTATTGTGATCCCTGCGATCGAAATTGTGCCGCCGTCTTCTTACAGGGGGCTGGACGATGCTTTAGCACGTGTGCATACGTTCGAATGGCTCATCTTCACGAGCGTCAATGCTGTAGAGGTATTCGCAGATCGGCTACGAGCGAGAGAGTCCGATGACCGATTTTCTTTTTCACGATCAGCGCTGGCGCCGGTTAGGGAGAGTAGTCGCTTGATGCCCAGAGTCGCAGTCATTGGGCCTGCGACCGCACGCGCTGTCCATGCCGCCGGACTCGCTGTTGACCTGATGCCGTTGGAATACATCGCCGAAGCCCTTGCCACTGCGCTGCTCCCGTTTGCGTCGGGCGCCCGGATGCTTTTCATACGAGCCTCCGAAGCACGCGATCATATTCCCGAAGCGCTGATGGCAGCCGGCGCCGAACTCACCATCGTCGAGGCATATCGCAATCAGATGCCGCCCGAATCCGTACCGGCGCTGCGGCATCTTTTCTCAAGCGCTGCACTCTCTCCGGACGCGGTCACGTTTACGAGTGCCTCCACAGCACGCAATCTCGTTGCCCTTCTGGAGGTCTCAAAGCTTACGCTGGATCCCAGGATCGTCCTGGCTTCGATCGGACCGATTACAAGCCAGGCCCTCCGCGACGTGGGACTCAGCCCCACTGTTGAAGCAGCCGAGCCTACGATTCCCGCACTGATCGAGGCTCTTGCGGTCGCGCTGAATCGCGGATGACCTACTG
>Ga0209012_1003176_pt1 | contig 12745 bp, 9 predicted proteins | sample RS3BMetagenome_FD_184735 | JGI IMG/M metagenome (GOLD analysis project Ga0209012, IMG submission 184735) | Ferric oxide microbial mat and aquatic microbial communities from Rainbow Spring, Yellowstone National Park, USA - RS3B (SPAdes) (version 3) ...
GGCGCACCATTCCCGTCTCGCTCTTCGACGATTTTAACTGGGAGCAGTATAGTAAACTCTTTTTCGCTGAGTCGATCCTGACCTTTGAACGCTTTCGCAAACACGTCTTTCCTGGCTGGGGGCTTGACTGGCACAAGATTCGCGCCTCACAGCGTCAAGCCACCTTTAACGTGTATAACTTTAGCAAGCAAGAGCTGGAAGTTTTGACACCCGACCAGATGACCGAAGACTACCTCGTTGCTTGCGCCTCAATTCCCATGTGGTTCCCGCCCGTTATCATCGATGGCAACACCTATCTCGACGCCGTTTTTATGACCGATGCCAATATCGAGGAAGCCATCAAACGTGGAGCCGATGAAATCTGGGTCATCTGGACGGTCAGCCAGAGAAACGAGTGGAACGCGGGCTTCATCGCCAACTACTTCCAGATTATTGAAACATGCGCTAATGGACAACTCAACCGGATGAAGCAGCGTATCGAGCGCAACAATGTGGTGATAGCGAACGGCCAGACAGGCGAGTTTGGACGACACATCGACTTAAAGATTCTTCAGCAAGAGGTGCCACTGCACTATCTCATCAATCTGAGTACCGACCGCATCAAAGAGGCGGTGAACCAGGGCGTCGAGAAGGCCCGCGAGTGGTGCGTGTTGCAGGGGCTATCGCTACGCACTACTGTTTCTCCCGCTCAGCACGATGCGACCACGCTGAGTTTTACGGAAGAGATGAAGGGCTACGTCTCGCTGCGGTCTACAGCCTACGATGATACGGACTTCGCTCTCGGCTTTAAAGAGGGCAGCCAGCAGGGCAACTATCTTATGTTCCACCTGACCATCTCCATCGATGGTGTGAGCCGCTTTGTCACCGACCCTGACCATGATACCCAGGGCGTGGTGGGCTATATTGAGTGCGCAGCGCTGGGTGGAGATGCCCGCATGCCGGTTGAAAAAGGCGCATTCAACCTTTTTGTGGATGAGGGCGACCCGACGACCAAGAAAATGCTCTATCGTCTCTTCTTCTACGATCAGGATGGTCAACCTCTGACGTTGAGTGGCTTCAAAGCGGTCAAGGAAAGTCCTGGTATCGACCTGTGGACGGCCACCAATATTCTTTATACTCGCATTTTGCGCGGGCATGTTGGGTCAGAGGACGAGGCCAGTGCCGAGATAGTGGCTTTCGGTATCATCAGCAACCACTTCCTCGACTTCCTCAAACAACTAACCACCATGCGCACAACAGGACCGACCCCCACCGAGCGAGCAAGCGCGCTCGTCGAGTTCGGCACCTTCTTCCTCGGTAAACTATGGGATGTCTACGGGCAACACATCCTCTCCTACGGCCCCTTCTAAACGTAATGAGGGATGCCGGTTGCCCGCGTCCAGCGCGCGATTTATCATCTATTCATTGCTTCTGATCCATCCCCCCCTATGATTATGATACCATAGATCGCTCACCCTCTTGGAGATGTGCTTTCTCTTTGCGTTAAGATATAATGTAGCCATTCCGATTTCCTGGAGGCTTGCCAATGCTGGCGATCTCGTGAAGAGTAAGGCATGGCAGAAAAATCTATGAGCGCAAAAAGACGCCCTAACAAGAAGCTACAACATGAGCGTATCACTCATGGCTGGAGTCAGGAAGATGTGGCCGCGAAGCTGGGAGTTGATGTCCGTACTGTCCGGCGTTGGGAGAGTGGACAGCCTGTACGTCCATACAATATTGCGGGATTAACAAAGCTCTTCGGGAAGAGCGCGGAAGAGCTTGGCTTGCTAGAGGATACTCAACCTGAGCATGCAGCAATGCCACAGCCAGCCGCCTCGGCAGCCATCCCAGATTCTTTTGAGTATACGTTGCATTTTCTCCCGATCCCGCCGACTCCCTTGATTGGACGCGAGCAAGAACTGGCGGCGCTCAAGCAGATGGTGGGCCGCGAGGAGGTACGGCTGCTAACATTGACAGGGCCGGGTGGCATAGGCAAGACGCGCTTAGGAATCCAGGCAGCAAGAGAAGTGCAAGACATGTTCCCGGATGGCATATTTTTCGTAGATTTAGCTCCCATTCGGAACCCTGCTCTGGTGATCGGTACGATTGCCGGCGTGCTTGGTCTTCAGGAGGCGGGCGGGCAACCACTATTGGAACGTTTGAAAGCATATTTACGCCCCCAGCAGTTACTCCTCTTGTTGGATAATTTTGAACAGGTAGTGGACGCCGCTAACCAGTTAGCAGAATTGCTGAAGACTTGTCCCAGGCTCAAGCTGCTCGTGACCAGCCGCGAAGTGTTGCGAGTGCAGGCAGAGTATGAATTTCCGGTGCCGCCCCTGGCGCTTCCTGAACGACAGGTCTTGACAGAGGTGGCTGATCCGGCTGCGCTTCTGCGCGTACCGGCAGTCGCACTTTTTGTGCAGCGTACTCAGGCCAGGAAACCCGACTTTCAGTTGACGTCGGCGAGCGGCGCGGCGGTGGCGGAAATCTGCGTGCGCCTGGATGGATTGCCGTTAGCCATCGAATTGGTGGCGGCAAAATGCAAATGGCTGTCTCCACAGGCGCTGTTGTCATATCTGGGTCGCCGCCTGGATATCGGCGAGCGCGGACTACGCGATGTGCCCGCGCGACAACAGACCATCTATAGTTCGATTGCCTGGAGCTACGAACTGCTCAATCCAACAGAGCAACCGTTATTTCGGCGGCTCTCCGTCTTTGTCAACGGTGGCACGCTTGAAGCAGCGGAGAAGGTCTGTATTTTTGCTCATGAAAAGCCGTTTGTGCTATTAGATGTCGTGTCTTCACTGATTGATAAGAGCTTGCTGCAACCTCTCAAGCAGGTAGAGGATGAAGCGCCACGAATTGCCATGCTAGAGACGATCCGCGAATATGGCATGAAGTGCCTTGAGGAAAGTAGAGAACTGGAGGCCATGCAGCGCGCTCATGCGCACTACTATTTGCACTACGCGGAAGAGGCCGGAAGCAAACTCGCCGGTGCCAATAAGAAAATCTGGTTGAACATGTTAGAATCGGAGCAGCAGAATCTGCGGGCCGCCTTGAACTGGTTATTAAGTCGGGGGAGCGAGGAGGAAGAAACTACGTTGCGGCTGTGTCGCGCGCTCTGGCAGTTCTGGCGTGCGCGTGGTCATATCAGCGAGGGACGAAATGCGCTGGCCCAGGCTCTGCAACAGAGTAAAGCCGAAGCGTCGTCTTTACGCGCGAACGTGCTAACCGCTGCTGGTGTACTCGCTGGCCTGCAAGGGGACTACGATCAGGCCGAGGCGCTGTGTCGAGAGGGTCTGCTCATATGCCAAAATCTGCTTGATAAGCAGGGAAGAGTGTCATCGCTCAGTTTCCTGGCGCAAATTGCCACCTGGAAAAGTGATTACAGGCAGGCGCATATATTAGGAGAAGAGGCGCTGGCAATTGCCAGAGAACAGGACGACAAAGCGGCTATCATTGCGACACTGTGTACACTGGCGATTGCCTGCTTTAATGAGGGCAACTATGCCAGGATGTATGAATTGGCGGAGGAGGGCCTGCGTCTGGCCAGGGCAATAGATGATACGGAAGGCATTGCCCGTGCGCTCTGGCTACTCGCGCTGAGAAGATATTTTCAAGGGGAGCCAACAGAAGCCTATGCGTTGCTGACCGAAAGCCTTGCGCTGGCAAAAGAGTTGGATGATAAGGGGTGTATGGCCGACGCCCTGGTTGTGATGGCCTACATCACTTTTTTTCGTGGTGACCATGATGCTATGCAGAAACTGCTCGATGAGGCCTTCGCGCTATATCGAGCGGTAGGAGATCGACGTGGACGTGCGCTTTGCCTCTACGGTCAGGGCTGGTTAGCGCTTAGTCGGGGAAATTATGCAGCCGCGCACGCCTGCTATGAGGAGAGCCTCTCGATATTAGTAGAATTGGGTCATCAGTGGTTTAGTGCGCTGTGTATAGAGGGTCTTGCCTATGCCGCTTCACTACAAGCGCAATGGGTTCGCTCCGCCCGTTTGTGGAGCATGGCCCACGCGCTGCGCGAAAGAATCGGTGTGGCAGTACCCTCTATTCTTACGGTGATGTATGACCGTGCAATAGTCCAGGTGCGCACTCAGCTAGGTGAAAGCGACTTTACCATTGCGTGGGCCGAGGGACGGATGAGTTCCATATCTTTACAGGAGACTGGACACCTGACATTGCAGGAAGGCGTTTGAGGCATTCGCTCTGATTATCCGGCCCAGCACACGATGGTTTCACCCGTCAGAAAATCCGATTGAGGCCCGGCCAGGAACAGCACAATCTGGGCCATGTCTTCGGGCTGTGCCACCCGCCTGAGTCGGGGGAGTTCTTCCTGGTCGGCAATCACACGTGTTGCCAGGAAGCGACCGGTATAGGTAGGGGCCGGAGCAATGCAGTTCACCGTCACATCATAGGGCCGCATTTGTTCCGCCAGGCAGCGCGTGTAATGGGCAATGGCTCGCTTGGCCGCTGCGTAGATAATGCCGGTGTGAACAGCGAGATGACCCGCTACGGACCCCACGTTGATGATCTTGCCCGCTCGCCGCTCGCGCATATGCAGTCCCGCGTACTTGCAGGTATACATAGTCGTAAGCAGGTTGCGTTCAAGGACGCAGCGGATATCGTCCGGGTTGATCTCCAGGGCATCATTGGGATCGGGCCTGGGCGTTCGGCAGCCGATGTCTCCCCCGGCGTTGTTAACCAGGATATCGAGATGACCCAGCGTTGCCAGCGTCTGCTGTACGAGGTACTCGGCTTGTGCCGGGTCGGTCAAATCGGCGGCGAAAAAAGCGGAGCGGCGACCCAGGGACTTGATCTCCTCGGCCACCGCTGACCCTGAAGGAGCCTCGCCAAACTCCGCCGCCGCGTTCTCATTCACGTCATGAATGATCACATCGGCTCCTGCTTGAGCCAGGTGCAAGGCGTAATGGCGGCCCAGGCCCCGGCTCGATCCGGTCACGAGCGCGCATTTTCCTGTCAGGTCAACTGTTGGCATGGTGCTTCCTCTTCCTGGGATGTAGATAAAAAAAATAAGCACGGGGTAGTTCACGAAGCTACCTTTATTAAGTATATCATACGATGCGTGGGGCATCCTTCCAACGTGAAGAGCATTCGTAGAAGTGAGCAGTTTCGACGTGGTATACTGCCTGTAAAGCTTTTCAGCTTCCAATGTTTTCTCTGACCTGTCAACATAAGGAGGTGCCGGATGCAAACCATCGTCAGAACTCGCCAGGGGGCTATAGAGGGAAATAGGATGCAAGGTGTAGTCGCCTTCAAAGGTGTTCCTTATGCAGCACCGCCGTTTGGTCCTAACCGCTTTCAGCCGCCACGTCCGGTCGAGCCATGGGATGGTGTGCGCCAGGCGCTTGCCTATGGCCCGACGGTGCCCAAAGCACCCTATTTTCCGCCTTTCGACGTGCTTCTCCCGGAGGTGGATATCCCTGGTGAGGATTGTCTGAACCTCAATATCTGGACGCCGGAGCCGGGGCAGGCGCGCTTGCCCGTCATGGTCTGGATTCATGGTGGGGCCTTTCTCAACGGATCGGGGGCATGGCCGACGTATGACGGTACGCACTTTGCCCGCGATGGGGTTGTCTGCGTCACCATCAACTATCGTCTGGGGGCCGACGGTTTTCTCTGCCTGGGAGATGACGTGACCAATATCGGCCTGCTCGACCAGATTGCAGCATTGAAGTGGGTGCAGGAGAACATCGCAGCCTTTGGCGGTGATCCCGATAACGTCACTATCTTTGGGGAGTCGGCGGGCGGAATGAGCGTCGCCACGCTGATGGCGATGCCTGCGGCTAGCGGCCTCTTCCGGCGAGGTATCGCCCAGAGTGGGGCGGGCCATCACACCTTTTCGCTGACCACAGCGCGGCGAGTTGGAGAGTATCTGGCGGAGAAGCTGGGCGTCGAACCAACACGCCAGGCTCTTGCGGGCGTCCCTATCGACCGCCTCGTTCGGACTCAGCAGGAACTGAGAGTGGAAATCTCTCGCAACCCCGATCCGGCGCGCTGGGGAGAGGCCGCAACCAACGGAGTGCCATTCTTGCCGGTGGTCGATGGGAACCTGCTGCCGTCACGCCCCATCGATGCTCTTGCAGCCGGAGCTTCTGCAAATATCGATGTGCTGGTCGGAAGTAACGCCGATGAGTTCCGCCTCTATATGGTACCTCAGGGAACGATTAATGCCGTCAACGAGGAGATGCTGAGCAAGGCTATCGCCGCATATGGACTGCCGGTCGCAGAGACAGTGGCTACCTATCGTGCGACGCGCCAGGATGCCTCACCCGGAGAATTGCTGGCGGCGATCACTACCGACTGGTATTTCCGTATCCCGGCTATCCGTATGGCCGAGGCGCACGCGCACCGGCATGCTGCCGCGACCTACATGTACGAATTTGCCTGGCAGTCCCCGGCGTTCGATGGACGTCTTGGTGCCTGCCACGCGCTGGATGTCCCCTTCATCTTCGATAACCTTGACAAAGAGGGGTACGAGGGACTTGCAGGAAGCAATCCTCCGCAGCAGGTTGCCGATGCCATGCATGCAGCCTGGGTCGCCTTTGCTACAAGCGGGCAACCGGGTTGGCCACAGTACGATTTGCAGCAGCGGGCAACAATGCGTTTCGATACCGTCTCGCGCGTGATAGATGATCCCCGCTCGCAAGAGCGCATGCTATGGGAAGGGCGGCGCTAAAGGAGGAAAGTCATGGCTGAGACGTATGCATCAGAAAAGAATTGGGCAGGCAACTACACATACCGGGCGCAGAAGCTGCACCGACCAGCAACGATTGAACAGGTGCAGCAGATTGTCGCCAAAGCAGCCAGCGTACATGTGTTAGGCTCGCGGCACTCGTTCAACGACATTGCTGATGCCTCGGAACTGATCTCGCTTGAGAACCTGCCTGCTGATGTGGTCGTTGACCATAAGGCCCGAACTGTCTCCCTCAGTGGCGGTGTGAAGTACGGTGATCTGGCCAGGATATTGAACGAGGAGGGAGTGGCTCTGCACAATCTCGCCTCACTTCCCCACATCTCCGTTGCTGGCGCTATCGCTACGGCGACGCACGGTTCAGGCGTCACCAATGGCAATCTCGCTACCGCAGTCGCGGGGCTGGAAATTGTGACGTCCAATGGGGAGATCGTTAAGGCATCCAGAGGCGATCCCGACTTTGATGGCCTGGTGGTTGGACTGGGTGCTCTCGGTGCAGTCACGCGCATCACTCTGGACGTGCAGCCCGCCTACGAGGTGAAGCAGCGGGTGTTTGAAAACCTCAGTTGGAAGGCGCTTTATGACCATTTCGACGAGATCACTTCCTGTGGCTATAGCGTCAGCATCTTCACTCGCTGGGGCCAGACCAATGAGCAGGTCTGGGTCAAGAGCCGGACGGATGACCCGGATCGGGTTGAGGCTGACCTCTTTGGCGCAGTAACTGCAACGGTTGATCGGCATCCCCTCGTCGAACTGGATGCGACCCCCTGTACGCCGCAGTTGGGTCAGCCCGGTCTCTGGTCTGATCGTTTGCCGCATTTCCGTATGGGTTACACACCGAGCAACGGACAAGAAATCCAGTCGGAATACTTTTTGCCGCATCAGCAAGCTCTGGAAGCCATAGAAGCCATGCGCGCCCTTGCGGACAACATGCGACCAATTCTGCTGGTGAGCGAAATTCGCCGCGTGGCAGCCGATCAACTCTGGATGAGTATGAGCTATGAGCAGGACTCCGTCGCTATCCATTTCACCTGGAGGCGCGAGCCAGCGGCAGTTCAGCAGATGGTGGCTCAGATCGAGGAGGCCCTGGCACCATTCCACGCTCGCCCACACTGGGGCAAGGTCTTCCTGGCGGATGCGGCAACCATCGCCCCGCTCTACAAGCGTCATGCCGACTTCGTTCGCCTGCGGGAGCGGCTCGACCCGCGCGGCGCGTTCTGCAATTCCTGGCTCAATGCCCATGTACTCGGCGACAAGTAGAGTGTACCCCGAATCTACCTTCTGCTGCCAGCCGCGACAATGAGACTCCGTGCGGCTTGTATATCTACCGGATTGGGAAGTTGACCGCCAACTTTGGCGGCGGTTGCTACAATCACGCCATCCGCAACATCCAGAAATCGGTGGATATTTTCGCGAGTAGCGCCACCTCCTGCCCATACCGGGGCATCAGAGGCCATCCCCTTAATGCGCCGCAGCCACTCCAACGTTTCTGCCTCACTTCTTCCGGTAATCACAAGCCCGTCGGCTTTGCCAAACCAGAGAGCCTCGTGTGCCATCTCTTCCAAGGTCATGCCGACTAAGGGGACACCTGTTCGATCATAGATATCGGCAAGGATAGCAATCTCTTCGGCTCCTATGGCACGTCGATATTGCAAGACCTCGCGCGCTGTGCCCTGTACTATTCCTTCGGCTCCAACCATCGCACCAACCCAGACCTTGACGCGCACGAAGACTGCGTCAATTGTTTGTGCCACCGCCAGACCGGCCACACCATCGTTTTTCAGGATACATACCCCTAATGGGAGTGTCACCTCAGCGCGAATGGCTGATCCCAGGGTACTCAGCCATGCTACCGTCTCCGGGCCAACCTGTGCCGCGACGGGCAAATCACCGACATTTTGAATCATTAACGCATCAAATCCTGCTTGAGCATATGCTTGAGCATCTGTAACTACTCTCTGGGTAAAATCCTTACGGGACATCCCTTTATACCCAACAGAGCCGGGAAGCGGGGGTACCCCTACGACGCCGATGACAGGTTTCCGTTTCATCCAATCGCGTATCATCATGATGCTTTCACCTTTTGTATTGTGAGGAGCGCAAGCCGACGCATGGCTTCGTGACGATCTACCTGCAAAGCATGCCGCGCTCCGAAGTTCTCTGCCACAAAGGACGCGGAGACGGTGCCATATGATGCTGCTCTCTGCAAGTCGTCTGTTTCACACCATCCTACGAGAAATCCTCCACAAAATGCATCACCGCAGCCTGTAATATCGACGGGATGTCTGGCTAGTGAAGGGATGAGCCAGCTTGCTTGATCGGCGGCCCGATAGACAAAAACGCCTTGTGCCCCCATTTTCAGGCAGATAACAGCCGCGCCCCAATCCGCCAGCGTTCGGGCCGCCGCCTCAGGACCATGCCAGCCATCCAGCAGGCATGTCACTTCCTCCTGACTGGGGCAGAAGGCATCAAGAAATGGTAAAATGCTCTGCCACAGATGAGCAGTTCTGCTATAAACGTCTTCATGGTGCGGATCCAGAATAATCCGTAGACCCTGACTTCTCGCCCACGTGACGAGCGACGCTTGAAACGTGATAGGGAGAGGGGCAATGTGACAGCCTACGGCACCTGGTAAGACGGCAGGCGGGATTTCTTCCACTCGCGGGGTCAGATCGGCGTAACTGCCGGAAGAAGCCAGTGGAACGTAATGCCGCCCTCCTTCGTCATCATACAGTTGCCATTGCCGAATACGTCGGCTTTCACAGGGGATCAAGCCATCGGTGAGGTAGCCACAAGCGGCCAGTTCATCGATGATGTGTCGCGGGTAGCCCTGACCAGGTCTGGTAATCATGACCACCTGGTCGCTCCATACATGTGCCCCCACTGCCGCATACAGGACGTTGCCTCCCGCTGTTCCCATTGCGGTACGTCCATCAGGGAAAACCGTGTCATCAATCGTGAGATGACCAAACACGAGGTAGCGAACCATCATTGCCTCCATCACTTATGCGTTGAGAAGCTTGCATGGGGTTTGGCTAGATTGACCTAGATTGACGCACCATCTGTCGTTCCAATCTGGCTACTGAATATCTGGCGGAAGTTCACTTCCATACGACTGCTATCGTCAAATCCTAGCATTGTCAGCTCTTTGCTGCTTGCAAAATAGTAGGCAAATAGCTCAAGAGGAACACAATAGGCGATAGGAGTTAATATCTCGTCAATGGAACCTGGAACGGGGAATATGATATCTGCCAACGTGGTAGTTTCAATATCATCGGGTGAACAGATCGTGACGGCCAAGCCGCGCATATCACGCACCGCTTGTAACTGTTCCCTGGCACGGCTACTGCTCGCGCCGCGTGGGGCGAGGACTATCGTCACTGTTCCCGGCCCGGTGCAGAAATATTGCTCATGTGCCCACTCTTCCAATTCCTGTCCAACGGCAGATATACGGGCGGCCTCAATAAATTTTGCCATGCCGAAGAGGGCGGTACCATAATTTGGGCCTGCACCAATAATCTGGATGGGGGTCTGCATCGCGCATTGCTTCCCCAGTGCGGCAGTTGGTGCCTCGCAGGCGTCAATCGTTGCTTCCAAAGTGGCCGATTGCTGCTGAATGGCTGTAAGCCAGTGCTGACTTGCCACCTGATCTAGTTTGCCTGAGAGTTCACCGGCACGTAACGCAATGACATAGAGTGATACCAACGAGGCAAGATAGGAGAGTGTTCCCGGCCCAAAACCTACGTCTGTATAACGATACGTGAGCGTTGCATCGCAGAGCTGGGCCAGGGGACTGTCTGGATCGAAGGTAACCGCCACAGGGAACAGGCCATGCTGCCTGGCGAACATGGCACACTCTCTCGTGCGAGCGACGCGGCCAGAATTGGAGACACACACGACCCAGGAACCAGCAGGCGCATAGTCTACGATATAGCGCGAAAATTCTAGTGACTCCAGAGCTTCCGTTGGAATACCGCTCCATCGCTCAAAAGTGAGGCGCGTTGCCAGACCAGCATAGTGCGAATCTCCGCATCCAACCAGGTAAATACGTGGTGGAACCGCCGTAAGCATCTGGCGCGCCCTCGTGAGTAGCTCTTCGGGTGCTTGGCTCAGCCATGCGATCTGCGCATGGATTCCGCGATACATATTTTCCCATTTCAACTCGACATTGCGATCTATTCGCATGAAAAAACTCCTTGTGTTGCTTCTAGAGATAGCCCCGAACCAGAATGCCAATGCCCAGGATACGCATGACAATCGCAGCGATGACGAGGAGGGCGCACCCAAGCATGATGCACCAATCCTTTCTGCTCATGTGGATTTCTGTGATCGAGGTACGACTATGACGTGCGCCGAAGGCACGTGCCTCCATCGCCAGGGCCAGCGATTGGGCCAGATCCAGTGCGCGCACCAGCATGGGGCCAATGACGGCGATGTAGCGTAATGCTCGTTGGAAAGGATTCCCCCGGCTTAAGTCAAGCCCACGCGCCCTTTGTGCCTCAACAATCGTTGCCCGCTCGGCATTGATCAGGGGCACGAAGCGGATTGTGGCAGACATCGCCATCCCGGCTTTATAGGGTAAACCTAGCCGGAGGAGTCCAAGCGTCATGTGCTGTGGAGACGTGACCATCATCCAGACGCCAGCCGCCGTCACCATCAATGCTACACGCAAACCCATGGCCAGACCGAAAAGTAGCCCATCAAGCGTGATTGGCACACTGCCTACCTGCAAGAGAACCGCTCCCTGATGGATATAGAATGGCCAGATCACCACTCGATAAAGTGAAGCAATATCAGCAACTGTGTCGATACGTCCAGAAAACTTGTCGGAGTTGGGAGAAGCCACCTTTTATCCTTGAGGTGACATGTCCCCCTGGAACACATCATGTGACTCGCTTTACTCGGGATCGCGGTACTCTTCTTCAAGGGCTACGCGCAGGGTGTAATGCCATGCTTAAAGCCCTTGACGGGAAGGAATATGCTGGACAGACGTATCTACGACCAATACAGTTCACATGTAGGGAATGAAATTTCATTAAAAGGAGGAAACAATACCTATGTCGGTTTCGAAAGGTAGTAATCACTCGAAAATAGCAAAGCTTGTCGAGTTATTTAACCAATTAGCTTGTGATCAAGGCGATCACACAATACAAAGTATATCTAACAATCCGATCTCACTCACCGTACAACATCTAGAGCAGTTGTTGGGAATGCTGCTCGACCCTATGTCCTTCCCAGAACTCCACCAGTTCGCGGAAGGACTGAAAAAAGCCTATCAACGTATAGAACAAGAGGTCATCAGGCGATGTGAGAATAAAAGCACAGGAAATCTAGAAATTCTACTCGGTACCATTGGATTGGTTTGTTTTACTCTCGACCTCCTGAATATTTCTGAGCAGCAAAGCCAAGACACTTCATCTCCCGATTTGTGCTGGTCCCAAACGTTGCTCAAAAAACCTGCCGTGCAAAACTGGTTCAAACAAATCTATGCGCCTAAGGCAATCGCCTCTGCTCCTTCGTACCGATTTGCTTATTTCTATAGGAAAGCCACTACTCACAGCATTAACTCATTTGTCGCAAGCCGGTCTTTGCCATGAAGACTTGACACCTTCCAATATTATCATCCACGAGAAATCGGACGGGTCAATTGATCATATTACATTAATTGACCTCGGACGCAATTCTCTCTATACACGCCACACCAAGCTTGAAGCCAATCGAGAGGCACTCTTTGTGGCACCCGAAATCAAAGCAGGCCGGAAAACAGAGACAACTTCAGATCTCTATTCGTTTGGTATGCTCTTAATTGAACTCGCAGACCCTGTTGGTGTCCAGGGAAATATTGTCCCTGATAGCCTCTACCAGTATGCTCCTTACCTAGCACGATTTATCGAAGACCTAATTGAAACAAACCCTAAGGCAGTATGTCAAGTAGTGTGTAAAAGTGCAGGGTCTGGTTGAGCCTGAGTTGGCGCGGGCATGGTCAGCTTGTTGAACTTCAAACTGCGAATGACGGCATAGAAGAGCAGCAGACAACTGCCTTCG
>Ga0209012_1003178_pt1 | contig 12733 bp, 10 predicted proteins | sample RS3BMetagenome_FD_184735 | JGI IMG/M metagenome (GOLD analysis project Ga0209012, IMG submission 184735) | Ferric oxide microbial mat and aquatic microbial communities from Rainbow Spring, Yellowstone National Park, USA - RS3B (SPAdes) (version 3) ...
AAGGAACCTCCTATCCATGTCCACTCGAGCGAGGTCAGGTTGAATTTCCACAGATCATTAAGGTAGCCCACTGTTGTGTTTCCGTACCCAAGCCCGCCAAACAAGTATACCGAGCTTGGACTTCCGACCCAGGCTGCAGAATAGTAACGGCCTCCTGGAACACTATCTGCTGAAGTCTGGTTCAGCGTTCCATAAGTACCAGGATTATTGATACCTGTGTCTCCACCTATCCAGGTCCAGCTAACCGTACTCACAGGCGACAACGCAGCTACAAGCGACACGGAAAACGTGGCCGCCAACAATAGACAAACAGCAACAACCAGGCCACGTACCAGAGAGCGAGCTCGAAACATCTCGTTCGACGCTCTCTCAGTCCAATAAATACGGATATTTGTTCTTTCTTGCGTGAATATTTCTTCACTATTGTTTTTTCGTTATGGTCAACACGAACGTAACCGCCGTGTTTTGTGAAAGCCAAAACAACAACGCGTAACGTGATAGCGCCAAAAGCGCGAAACGCGCGCGCACTGCAGAGGAATTTGAATTGGGGTCATCATGATGCGATGAAGAATTCACGTTGATGTCGAGACTGTACCACAACGGACGTAGGGAAATCGGGGTACATAGTCCGAAATATCCATGTTGAGAGAGGTACTGAAAGCTATATATAGGCTAGTGGGATTTCATTCGAATGAGTAACTCCCGAGTACTGCTCCTTCCAGGTGCGAGTCAGCAGGGTTCTGCAGGTCACGGCTCTAGGTAAGAAGGATAGCGAATAACGAACTATCAGTTGCTGAGGCTCGTCCACCACCCGAAACGCAGAAGTACCCCAATAGCGTATTTTCTATCTTTTTTTTGCAACATGATCATATTGGAAATATTCCGTGGTACTGCGAGTGTTTTGCAGTCCTTTTCTGGTGCAGACACCCAAGCAGAGTAGTTGGAAGGTTTGTGTAGGTCTGTACCATTGGTGTTTGTTTTAGATACGAAACATCGAATAATGAGCTCCTACGTCTCTATTGCGAGGAAAACTAAAAAATATTGCCCGCGAGGGAAGTGATCTCTGGTTAGTGACCGGCCGTCGTCCGAAATCAACCGCACATATGCGTACCCATGCTTCGACCTTAAACCTACAAAGCGAGAATTTGTAGGTATTTTCTTCATCTAACCTCATTGGGCCTGAGCTTGGAGCCATGTGTATCAACCGCTTCTGGCAAGCCGAACACCAACAACCATTTTTAGGGCTCGCGCAGACTGGTGATCCGCGGAGGATGCTGGCCCAATCGGAGACTTCATAACTTTTCATCCAGTTTCCAACAAACGCTCCGTGGCATATATTTTTATATCTGCTACCTGCAAAGAAGGCTCCGTTGCTGCAGATGACTCTATCTAGTTGAGTATCAGCCTCACAGTAGCGCACCTACCCCATAGTTTCTCGGTACCGATCAGTACCTAGTCTCGCATTTCCGAGTGGGATCTCCGTTGGACTTTGGAAACTCCATAGTCTGAATTGGTCTTTCGAAAGCAGCCAAGGCTATTCTTCTACGTCTGCGGATTTGTTAATCGAGAATTGAGCATGCTTGCCTGCTTGATCAGTGTCGTTTTATGTGGAGCAGCTTTTGCTTGAAATTGTCTGGTATGATGTCCAATCATATTCCCAGAAGCGTCGCTCCATCTCTATTTGGGTGACTAGCGGGCAGGTTAGAGCCACCAATACATGCCCTCCTCTACACGACAATTTCCCCAGCAAGATCCCGGAATGTCTCCATGTAGTTATCGATCCATCAGCTGGACAGGGCCATCAAGTCTACAGACCAATTCCATTTTGAATTTCCACCTTACTCGGTTTATGATGCCAGCACTTGTTTCGCAATGTGCTTTTCATACAGCACATTCCCCAGTACACATCCTATTTCCCAGAACTCTCTATCCGGAAACCTTGCCCCGGATTCCTTGTTCTCTTTTGTCGACGTACTTGCGCGAGGCACGATCACTAGCTCTGTCAGTCAGCGGAGACATTATTCAATATCTTGGCCTCTCGCATTGATTTCTGTTCGATGCCTCGCTGCGACCGCTTCATCGGAGGTTATTCGGAGTTTCTCGCATATGAAGGCGCTTTCGAGGGTGGAGAGCTTCCTCATGCTATTATTCAGCGTCTGCAATATTGTGTGCAATCTAGCTTGCGGGCTGCTTGCGTGGTTCAGCTGCTTGCCCTGCTGTATTCTGTATGGAAAGAAAACAGAAGCTCAATCCGTTCTTGCAACTTGATATTTGGCAGTTATCCCCGGCAGTAGAAGATGAATGCCTAAAACATCCTTCTATTTAACAATTTACCTTCTCGGGAGAATCTGCCTCCATCCGGTAAAAGCTGTAGAGGTGGTGCATCTTGCTTCCTCGCCGTGGTGGCAGTTTTCAAACACGACACACGTTGCTCTCCGTCAGCACTGCCTCCCCCTTACACACGGGGAAGACGCGGACGGTCTTCATGGCATCCTCGTTGTCCAGCTCCTTCGTTCTCGACGCTCGGTTGCTTTCGTTCGGCATAAGCATTCTACTGATATATCCTGAAGCAGCGTCCGGATGCTAAGACGCACTTGCGCGAAATGATGGACTACTCTGGAGCTCGTATTACCTGCGTATACTCGGAAGTTGCCGCTCTTCTTTTCCATTGTACGCATGCAGCTCTTTCCGTGCCGGGATATTCTGGTGCGATACGTACGTCATACGCCCGAAAAGAATCACCGAAAGCATGTCATATTATGTGCCAGATCACACAATGAGCTCCAACAATAGATATGCCCAATTCTGAGCGCTTTACTCTATATTCCAGGACAAATGCGCTTTCTGCAGTTGCCGCAAATGTGCTCTTCTCGGATGACGACCGCCTTCAGCATTCTCTGGCGCATTCAGTGCGAAGCAGTTCATAGCTATCACTATACTAATCACTATTCCAGTACGCTTTGTTACTTGCGAAGCATTATTGGCTCTTCACATCAGGAGGAGCGCCCTCTCACTCGTTTAATATCCGATCGAATGTGCGCCAGGCCGCCTACTTGGTTCACCGTTGCTCCCACATCCGTCCTTGATGGAGCGATGTGCGCTCCGAAGGCGCCTCTCATCTTCGAAGCCATGAAACTTCAGACAGGGGCTGAGATATTCGACTTGAGGCCTCGCCGCCGTAACGGCTGGTCCACAACGTCAAGATTCAGTTCGTATAGCTGATCTGCCTTGTCGATTTCGTACGTTGGTTCAATAACCTGCGGTTTCGTCTTCTCTCGACCTTCCGTATATTCGCCACGCCACTGAAAATACGAGCCCGAGTCCGAGAAGCGCCCCGGGGTCGCCACTTCGACTACGCGGCGGCTGGCCTCCTCATTCGGAATCTATTCCCGCGTGATGTACTTCTGAAGAATCGGGAAGAATATGTTGCGGAACCTGCCACGCTTTTCACGTAAGAGGTTGCTATCGGCGACACATCCCGGGAAAATCGCCACAGGGGTCACCCCGTCGCGGCCGTATCGATCACTGAGCGCCTTCATTGTCAATACGTTGGCGGCTTTGGCGTCTTTGTAGGCTTTTGTGGGCTCAAACGGACTATTCTCTTCCATGCCAGTCGTCCGCGGTCCGAGTCTTGCGTCGACACCAGACAAATCACCAAGACGAGCCTGCGGGGGGATCTTTCCCGGCAGCGAGTTCGGCGAGTGTGTCTGAGTCGTCAAGAACACAATGCGCCCGCGCGATATTTTCAGCTTCGGCAACAGATGCTGACAGAGAAGAAAATGGCTCAGATGGCAAACCTGCATGGTTCCCTCGATTCCGTCCACCGTGAAGCGCGGTTTCTTGTCCCGCGGATGCCATATTGCGGCATTGCAGATAAGGGCATCCAGGTGATCGACGCGCGCCACACTCGATAGCTCTCTCATAGACTTCAACACAGAGGCGAAATCAGCCAGATCACAATGCAGCACGGTATAGGCGTGCTTTGGGAGGCTCACGCTGTTTGCTGTGCGTTCCGCCCGGTCGACGTCACGACATGCCATGACGATGTGCCAATTGCCCTTGTTGATCAGAGCGCGAGCTGCATACAGACCGACCCCAGAGGACGCGCCAGTGATCACGGCGATCTGCGACTGTTTCGGGCCCATACGAAGATGCAGCATATGATGCCGGCGCGTTACAGGCGATCGCTGCACCATCAAGGGTAGCGGATGCTGGAAATGGTGACGATGTACAGCTGTGAAGCACCTGTCACGTGCGGTACGCAGCGGAAACGGTGCTCGAGTTGCAGCGGGTGCGCCATCTATGTGTTTTTCCTGGCACAGCGGAAAACAAACCAATACGTCTTGCAGTTTTTTGGGATCGATTTTCTTTGGTGGTAAAGCTGCCAACTTCATCACCGACTAAAATCGTTCGCGTACGCATGCATTTCCAGTGAGAAATCTCTTTTTCGTTGCTGCACGAGTGATCGCCCGTCAATTGCATAGAGTCCGACTTGTAACTCCCGTAGACTGTCTAGCGTTGAGCGCATCGAGCACAAGCGCTCAATGTCTTCCACAGAGACTAGGCGAAACTCGCGGTTTGCCGAGCAATAATCTCGTCAGTATTGGTAACTCAGTGCTCCGCATTGTTGCGCTCAGATAGCGCAAAGATCGTAGTGGCACGATGCTGCACCCCGGGGTACGGCGCCGCGGACACGCAAAGGAATTCCCTCCGGCGGGATGATATCGGTGCATACGCATCTGGTAAGGCGATGGTTCGAACACCAGAGCCATTAGGGAATTCCCTCCGGCGTTATGCTTTTTTGGTTCGACAGAACGTTTCTACTGACCATGCATCCCATGTTTCCGGGTCGATATTGGCTTTCGGGAAAGCGTCCATCATGTTGGACTACTTCTGCACGTTACATCGCTTTTGCTTACTCTCTGCTGTACTGGTCGTCTCATTTTTTCTATTGTGCGCCGGTTGCCTGCCATGAGCACCCGCCGTTGCATCTCTATCGCTGGTGCGGATGCGCTACGAAAACAGAACAGCTTTGGCATACCACTGAGCGCGTTGGAAGAGGCATTGGACAAGCGATACGGAATCAGGGCTATGTATATTTTTGGGAGCCTCCAATCTGGACAGGCTGACCTTCTGCCTGTGGTAGCGGGAAGCGGTATTGTAGGATTCCTCCGCAACCAAGGTGATGCCCAGACCCAGTATACGCGCTCCTAGTGCCAAAATCAAATGCGTTTCGGACGAGGTGCTCAGGTGCGTCACATCACCCACCACCGCAGAGTCACACGGCGTACAAGCCGGTAGAGTCTCGCGGCTTGCAGACCTTGCGCCTAAAAGGCAACTGTTTGACCAAACGCAAAAACTTCCTGCTTTGAACGTTTATTGTAGATGGCGATAGAACTTGCTATTCCGTTTGTGGATATTGGTTAGTTTTCGGCATTTTCTATTTCGTGCGCCCTGGCAACGCATCTCGGAATCTGGCCGTCACGTCACACGACGTTCTTCTCGCCGATGATGCGAAACGCGGTAATGACCTCTTTTGGAGCTATTGCTCTATCGGGGCCAGTTGTATTTGCGCTCGAATCGTAGAAAAGGATAGTTTCGGCTTCAATTGTGTTTCATGCTTCATGTAAGGATATTTAAGTGATTTTCGCCGTTCAAAGCAGAAGCGTCCAATGTGTTCTACCCCAAAAAACAAAAGGTAGACTCATGTAATTGGAAGTAGAGGGTTTTGGATGGCCGGTGTTGCCCGAAGTTAGAAGAAAACGAGGAACAGTGCCTCGCAAAGAGAAACAGGACAAGAAGAAGAAGCAAATGGGGGAGGCCTTTTGTCGATGGCTGCAAGAGTGACGTCTCTACGATGAGATGGTGGTGGAATCCTGTCTTCTTCGACGTATAAAGGATCCGTACGAGGGAGAGTTGCGAGACGCTATCGGAAACCGTGTCGACTTGTACTCCATGAGTATTTTCAAAGCGTCGTCACGACTGATGCATTTGGCGAGGGAGATGTACGAAAACGTGGCGCACTTGGGAACGGCCGAGATTCCGGCGATTTTTTCGATAAGACCTTTATTCGACACCTGATGCTTGCCACAGCGGAAACGCGGAGGGAAAATGTGCTAGTCCATGGCCTTAACGAAAAACATCCCTTTTACAGGTTCGAGGCTACTCGATACAATGCTGACCAGGATATTTACATGTACGGAGCGATGAAGTATATCACGAACCTGAAGAATCTTTTGGCAGTGAACCTCGAACGTTTCATGATACGCACCGTGTCTGCACACTGCCCGGGCTTCTCTCGCAAAGGAGTATGGGCGATTATCAATGGCATCACGAACGATCGTAAGCGTGAAGATGAGGTCGAATTTGTCAGGGAGAAGGCGTCATGCAGGAGTACGAATGGAGCTTCTGTAATCCGTGCGGCTATACAAGAGCACCGCGCAGTCTTGGGGTTGGCGAATCCAACAGACAAGATGTCAGAGTTGAAAAAGACAAGGAAAGATACTATCGCCTCATCCTGCACTATTTCGTGTTTTTAGACCGTGAACTCGAACGCAAGGCAGCGATGAAACTGAGTGGGGAAAAAATGAAGAGTTGGGGAGACGGAAGGCGGCCATAGTAGGGAAGCGCTTCAACGTGGTTCCAATGCGCAACATCAAGTCACATTTTGTCACCATCGACTCCAGAACCCTTCATGGCATCATGAGAGAGATCAGTCCCGAGTTCAATGTTAACAGGGCGGAGGTGACCCGTGAAACCCGCGAGACGCACTGGAAGAATCCCTTCGATTTCAAACGTCACAAAGTCAGCAAACAAAAGAAATTCACCGGGATGATCGAAACCGATGGATTAGCCATGTGTGTACACTGTCGGCGGTTGGAGGCAAATCGTCAAGTTCCGTCTTCGATATTGCCCGTTACGAAGCATGAATATGAGAAGGAGGCGGATCCTGCGATACAGAAACTGCAGGATAGCGACTTTGTCGTCGGCCTTAACCCCTGGAACACAAACATTATAACCATCGCTGTACTAAAGCGTCCGGAAGATTGCACCGACGGCAACTTACGTCAGAAATATATGCGTCTTCTGAGGTTCTCGAGAGCAATATACAATGGAGAATCCGGTATGATCAATGCAAGGAAGAAAATCGAGACTTGGACTTCAGGAATGAAGGATCAAATGGAAGCTTTGAGCGAGGTGACGAGCCGCGGAGCGGACTTTGAAGCTTTTCTGAAATTCATGCAAGTTCGCATTGCGCATTGGGATGCGCTGTAGGAGGAGTATACAAAGCCTCGGTGGGCTCGTTTGCGTGTGAACTTGTACTGCGGGAAGCAGCGTGCATTCGCGAACTTTTTGAATGAATTGAGTGCCTTGAAGAAGGATGAAAGTCAGAGGCTCGTAGTATCGTATGGGGCAGGACGCTGGGCGTCGAAGAAAGGGACTACACTAGCTCCAACCACAAGACCGTACAGGGAGTGTGCACGACGCTTCGTTACGATACCGATAGATGAGCTCCGAACATCGTATACTCACCATGAACTGGGATGTACACCTCAAAAAGTCGAGATGGAAAAGTGTCAGCGGAGCCCTGAGGATATAAAAAAGTACGGACCGCTGACGGAGGAGCAAATGGAAAGGAAGACGAAAGTTCGTGGACTCCTTGCATTAGTAAGTACAACCAATAATGGCAAGGAACGTATGGAGTTTGTGAACCGAGACTTTAACGCCGCCATCAACATCAGGAGATGCCCGGTGATGGAAAAAAAAAGACCCCCAGAGTCGACACGAGAGAGAATTCTGTTGGACAACCACCCAAAGTGGAACTATATGAGAAAAAGCTGGAATAAGTCGTACGTGGCCGGTCCAAAAAAACTGGGAGGCGTCTGCACCTCAGTTCCAAACGTTCTGACTAGGGCGCGTTTGCCGCCACTGCTGTACACCGCTGGCGACGTTCGACTTTAGAACAGCGTTGATGGTGCTGCGATGAACCGCGTCCTCCTTGATCGTCTCTTTCCTTTTGTTCGAGCGCAGGTTCCGGAACAAGTCGAGTTCTCGCTGAGCGAGCACGGTACGGGTCGTTGTTTCGCTTTTACACCGCTCTACGGGAACGTTCTTGCAGTCGGACTCGCTGACGGCACCATTGCGTTATATGACCTCGTAACGAGAGCGCTTGCCAAAAAGCTCTACGGACACACGAGCGACGTGTTCTCGCTAAGCTTTGTGCCACGCTCTACCTGGCTGTTGAGTACGTCTCTGGACGGCAGCCTGCGCCTTTGGGATGTATCTCAGCTGCGCTGCATTGTCTGCGTGCGCTTCGAGGCACAACTTGCGAGAGCTTCCGCACATCCACGCTTTCGGCAGAATCGCCTGTGTTGCGTCTCACAGACTGGCCAACCGGTTCTTCTGGTACAGCTGCCTGTCGAACCAGGAGAGTACCATGTGACTCAGTGCCCGTCTGTTTGGGTGCTGTGGTCGGGCCCCGCATCCACGCTGACGATGAGTGCGCAGGAGCGGACTCCGACTGAGACTTTACAAGTACCGGAGTGTGCACACGTCCATGCTTCAGACACCGAGGACGGCAACTCGGTCTGTACGCGGAACTCGGATGCGCTCCCACCGGTACCTGAACGTGCACCACTGCTTCGGGAGCTCGGCGCGCACGGCGCTGTGGAGTTGCCGCCGACGCTGACGGGTAGCATCACGATGCCAGTAGCGTACTTGGCTGCTGAATTTGACCCCACTGGTGCCTACATCATCACACATGCTGCAGAGCAACCTGGTCTCTTGAAGGTTTTCAAGATCAAGCGCGCTACAGAGGCAGGCTCGGGTCCGAGGCTCACCGTTCACTGTTCCGCATCGTTCGCACTGCCGCCCCGTGCATTCGTGAAACAAATACAATTTGCTGAACGAGGGGACCTGTTCCTGGTTGTGGCGCATGATCGAATTGTTCGGGTTTTTGAGTGGAAACCGTTCGAACCGAACAAAGTAAGACTCTGGCGAGAGCTGAAAGATCGCGTTTCCTCAGTACAATGGCGATGGGCTGCATTCGCGAGCCACGACGAATTTCTAGTTGCTGGAACAGCGGCAAGCGCTGACCATCGCCTCTATATTTGGGATCTGAAGGCGAATCAATTAGTGAAACAATTGGATGGGCGCCCCAAAGAGTCCCTGAGTATGCTAGCGTACCATGCGAATCTTCATGCACTGCTAGTCCTGGTGTATCAGAGTGGCTCCATTCTTGTCTATCACAAGACCGTAGCGGAGAACTGGAGTGCATACGCACCATCATTTCGAGAAGTATCTGAAAATGTCGAGTATGTGGAGGCAGAGGATGAATTCGACTTTGACCCCGACGGGAGCAGCGTATATGATCGCCGTCGTCGCAAACATTTCGCTCCAGCTGATGAGGATGCTATCGTGGTCGACATAACCGGGAGGCTCCCCGATTCTGATCCTGGATACCAGCGATTCGCGGAAGCCGGCTGGAACGCGTCGTCGTCGTCGTCCATGTCGTCGTCCAATGAGGAGCTGCTCTGTCTACCGGTAGACATCCCGCTGGATCTACCTCCGTTAGCATCAGAGGCTTCCTGGATCGGCGAGTATCGCGCGCTACGCAGACACGAATCTGAACAGCAAAGCTGCAGCGCAACGACGCTTCGACAAGACGATGCGTCGGCAGGTACCTCAAGTCAGGCAGTCATGCGCACTGTACGCGATGATCCTGCCAGCCAGTTGGCCATATAGTTTTCAAGTAAACGTTCGAATTGATCGAGTGTGGCTCTATGAGCAACAGGCATTGCCAAGAATCCACTTCGATGTCGAAGAAAGGTCGTGACCGACGCTCCATACGTCGCTTCCACAAAGTCCGGATGCTCCCGTATACTTCCCGTTATCGATTTGCTTTTTCGTGTGCCTGTTACAGTTTTCCTTCTCAAGTCATGGATGCTTTGTTCATACCAAGCAACCGAATTCGAAGCCGGCATACGCAAAGGCAATGGAACGCCCAACAATCCCGAGTCGATTTCCATGTGCATCAGTTGCGGGAGCTGGACTGCAATCTTGCACTGCATACGCACGGGCAACTGGTTCACGAAGTGCGCAAGGATTGTTTAGAAAATCGTGTCAACATATCGCCAGTCGGAGGACCTCGAGGCCGGCAAGCATCACTAGCCGCACCTGAAGCGAAAGGTTCCTGAATCCGTGGGCTAGCATCCATCCATTGACGGCGGACAAGTGATCACGATCCACGACAAGCGCGCTCTGGAATCGAACAGAGCGCACTGCGCGACAGAGGGTCGTCCAGTAGACAACTTGTGTGCGGCTTCGAGATCGCTTTCTAGAAACGTTCACCTGGTCCTCGAGAATGGCGATGAGGTCCGGGAAACCGGCTTTGGATTCCTTAGGACTGTATGCGCCCAAGGGTCACCTTGAGAGAAACAAATCGGAAACTTCAAGAATTCATGATTCGAGCATGCTACACGTAACGACCGGACAGCTCATGAATCCCATACGTATGAATCGGGAAATGATCGGGCTCATTTTACACACGCTGCTTCACGGGCGTCACGGAGCATCCTGATGCTGGCGATGCACCACACAGTCCGGCGGTAAAGAGGCGAAATCGCCACTTTGGAAAGACAAATGTGCAGACGAATTCACTGCGTAAATGCGTAAGCCGTTCATGTTGCACTTTGAGTGTCGAGGCTGAATGTATAGGAAAGTTTAGCGCCGAAATCGAAAGCCAAGAACTGAACGACTATTTCAGTGCTCTATTTCCCTCAGAAATGGAGGCATCAGACGCTACCGGGCGAAAACCTGGTAGCGATTTAACCCATTTGCATGCCGAGCTTTGGCGGTAACCCCACAAGTCCTAGCACGCTCCTGTCGCACGCTCCGCAGTACATCATGAAGTTCGTCTCTCGATACCGGATGCCTAGAGCGCGTTCACCTGCACAGTGGCGCAGAGCAAGATTCATGTTCATGATCCAGTTGAATCAAGTCACCAAGCGCATACGTGGTGCATCCTCAGGCCACTAGGTCCGTCTGCAGGGCACGGCGATACCGTCCCAGGGCCCAAATCGCAAAAACCGTCTCGTAGTTGTACGTGATCATGCAGTTGCGATTGAAGACGCCCCTGATAAGCTGCTGATCCCACGAGCCATCGCTTGTGCGTTGTGCGGACATGAGCACACGCGCTGCACGGTGGACAAGTTCCCGTTGTTCCGGACCGCGTTGATACCAACGCGCCGCGAGCAGCGTCATCAGCGCCCAGGCGGTGTTGACTGTCTGTATTTCGGGAGAATGGTGCCAACGTTTCTTGCTGCAGCTCTCAAAGGTCTCGCCCCAGCCACCGAGACCGCTGGGGTGCTGGTGCTCTTCCAGGAACTGGCATGCGCGTTCCAGCGCTGGACACGAGTCAAGTCGCTCACCGGCATCTACGAGCGCCTCGACAGCGAACCAGGTACCGTAGGTGAAGCACACACCCCAGTTCCCGTACCAGCTGCCGTCAGGTAGCTGGATTCGCTTCATGAATTGGACACCCCGCCGGATCGCTGTAGCAATCTCAGCAGTCCGCGGATGATTCGGATAAGCTTTCAGAAAGACAATGAGCGTGCGCACACAAGCACTCGTGCACTCTACGTGATCCCAGTCAATCATAATATCACTGAAGACCTCGCTTGGATTCAGGTATTCAAGCCACGGATAGCTGCGGGTGTTCTCATACGTTGCCCAACCGCCGGACGGGTTCTGGAAGCTCAGTATCACGTTCACCGCATCGAAGATGCGCTCGTCGTTGATCGGTGGCTCCAGAAGCGCCTCCTTGCCGCGCTCTCGGAAGAGCGCACGAATGGCTAGCACGGCGCGAAGACCTTCGGCGGTGCAGTCGGAGATGGGCCACCCATGATCCCTGGTACTGAAGGGCCAGGCCCCCTTGCTGATATGACGATAGAAACGAGCCGCTTCCGGAACATCCTCGAGAACCTGAGACATCTCGAGGTAACGCCAGCAAGCGAGAAGCACGCGCTCCAGGCACGAGTCTGTGTCGAGAAAGAGGTCGGCGCTCTCTGCGTATGCCTGTGCGGCAAACGCCGTATCCCACAGCTGCGACCCATTATAGCCCTGCATTTTCATTCCGTCCTCAGCTACCCAGAGATAATCTTTCACTCGATCTTGATGCGCTCGAAAATGTGCTTCCGCGTCAGACGAGGTGCGATCATACCAGGCAACGAGCATGTTAATGGCCTTATTCACAGGACCGATGCAAATCCATTTGGTGTTATAATCCTCCTGACGCACCTGGAGCAACGTCTCTTGCAGGGCTCGCGGCCGAAGCCACCGATCACGTAGACGACGAATAAGCGGGTTGTTGCTCCACTCGTACACATAGAGCACATCCCAGAGCCATTTCTGCACCCGCGGACGATGCGTATACTCATCCAACGAGCTGCAGACGTGTCGGTACCGCGGCCAATCAATCTGATCATAAGGCTCAATGTACAGCTCCTCACGCAACGCAAGCACGAGCGGCGTTTCTGGACCACTGGCACGCTTTCCGTATATGTGGCTCATGGGTAGGTACACCACCCGACAGTGGCACCAGTAGCGTGCCGGCATAATCGGATTTGCGAACCAGCCAATCGCCGGACGCGTGCTACCCGTAGGATCACCGCTTCCGTACGGCAGCAGCCACATCTCCGGAGTCAGCGGATTCATGCCTCGCCAACTGTAGCAA
>Ga0209012_1003187_pt1 | contig 12705 bp, 9 predicted proteins | sample RS3BMetagenome_FD_184735 | JGI IMG/M metagenome (GOLD analysis project Ga0209012, IMG submission 184735) | Ferric oxide microbial mat and aquatic microbial communities from Rainbow Spring, Yellowstone National Park, USA - RS3B (SPAdes) (version 3) ...
TAAGTGGAATAACGAGGAAGCCCTCTTCGGTTAAGGATTTGAGCAGGTCTTGCCCCAGCTGGCCATTGGAGCCTATTATCATAACCTTCATCATCTAAAGTATCTCCCCATTTAGTTCAACCTGTTTGATCAGCCTATGCATATCGAGCAGCCTCTTGTACCAGTTAACAGTTGTCCACCTTGGATCATCCGGGTCAAGCCTGCCATCTTGCAGAGCATTCCAGATCTCAATTGATGCTTCCCTCGGTGTATACGAAGGGATGAATCCAAGCTCCTTTCTCGCCTTGTCAAAGGACACCCTGTAGTTGCGAGTATCAGGCGAACCGTACCACTCGTAATCGAACGGAATCTTCAGAGATTCTGAAATCATCTTCGCAAGCTCAAATATACGATAGTTCTGCTCGTTTGAGCCTACGTTAAATATTTGCCTGTTCACCAGCTTTCTTTCACTCTCCAGCACTTTCATGAACGCCTTAGATGTGTCCCTCACGTGAACAAACGGCCTCCATTGCGTACCATCCCTCATTATTCTGACCTTCTTGGTCTTGTAAAGGGCAAGAATCATACCATTTATGGCAAGGTCAAACCTCATCCTCCTTGATAGACCGTAGACTGTAGCCTGCCGTAGCGCTGTCACTGTAAACTCGTCATCGCCAAGGGCCAGCACTTCTCTTTCTGCAAGCATATTTGCTTTTGCGTAAGTGGTCAGAGGATTCAACGGATAACTTTCATCAGCTGTGCCATCGCTTGCGCCGTATACGCTGCATGTGCTTGCAAGTACGTATCTTTTCACTCCGTATTTCTTGGAGAGCTGCGCAACCCTGACTCTCCCCTTATAGTTTATCTCGAGCGTCTTTCGGGGGTCTAGCTCACCTGAGGGGTCGTTTGACAGGGAGGCAAGGTCTAAGACAGCGTCTACACCTTTGAGCAAAGACGGGTCGAAAGTTCTTATGTCGTCTTTTACAATGCGAACCTTCCCTGAAATCGGAGAGAGTATATCTCCTCCGAAGTAAAATCTATCCAGGCAAATAACGTCGTAGCCAGCCAAAGTGAGCATCTCCGACAGTACGGAGCCTATGTAGCCGCCTGCGCCCGTAACGAGTACCCTCAATTCCCTACAGCCAATATAAGAACTATAAGTATATAAGCTGAACTTGGACATATTTGACGCGCAGGCTGTCGAACGGAATCAATGGTGTGACTCGAAAGAGCCGTTGTAGGATGAAGCTAATTATTAATTCAAACTCAGTATATTTCGCAACTCGATATCACAGGAGATTCTTAACGGCTTTGCAAATTATTTTGAAATGAAGATCCTCATAAAAGGCGCGTCTGGGCTCATAGGTAGAGAGTTCTGCTATGTTGCTGAAAAGGAGGGGCATAAGGTTTACTCAGCCTATCATAAAGTGAAGCCTGAGTTTGGAGAGGCCATAGAGCTTGACATAACAAGCAGAGAAAGTGTAAGAAGAGCTGTGCTAGCCATAAGGCCTGACTGCATAGTGCATCTTGCCGCGCTAACAGATGTTGACAGATGTGAAATTGAAAAGGACGAGGCGAAGAGGATAAATGCTTACGCTACCGAACTGATTGCAAAAGAGGCAAAGGCTCTATCCACCTTTCTGATCTATGTATCAACTGATTACGTGTTCGACGGAAAAAAGGGACTGTACGGAGAAGAAGATAACCCGGAGCCGATAAACTACTATGGTATGACAAAGCTGATGGGCGAGCATGGTGTGAGGGATTTTGCAGCTGAATGGTGCGTAGCCAGAACCAGCACACCGTTCGGCTGGCATCCCAGCAGAATTTCTTTTCCAAAGTTTATAATCGAGAGATTATCGAAGGGTCAGGGAATACAGGTTGTTGAAGACCAGTACACTTCGCCCACGTCTACAAGCAACCTTGCGCGTATGCTCCTTGAGATAGCTGAGAGGAGGATAAACGGGTACGTGCATGTCAGCGGTGCCACAAGGATATCAAGGCTTGAGCTTGCGCTCCTCGTCGCTGAAAGAATGAGTCTTAGAAAAGAATTGATCACAGCTGTCCCCATGGATAGCATAGGGTGGAGAGTGAAAAGACCAAGAGATTCTTCCCTTTCGGTTAAGAAAGCAACATCCCTGCTTAAGAACAAGCCAAAGGAAATCCTTGAATCTGTTGACGAACTTCTACACACTAACGGATAAATGCATCAGAGTTTACTCTAGCGCAGGCTTACAGAGTAAGAGACCCCTTTTTTGTCTTGATTCCCGTATCTTCACCAATGAACCCCGCATGTGCGGGCGGCGGTTCTCCTCGGGCGCCTTTGTAACTTTTACTCTATCATAATATAAAATTTATCTCAAGCGTCCTCTAAGGGTCGAACTCGCCTAATGAGTCATTGCGACTGCGATTCCCGTCCTGCATATATTTTTGAACCCGTTCCTCACGGGTATCTGTAAGGAACCTCGGTCCTTTGTGGGATAGCATCAAGATTACGTCTGTCAGGCCAAAAATCGAAGGTTGCAGCCTACTGATAACCTAATTATTCTCTTCAGGCCAAGTTACTCAACGATGTGTTTCAAAGGTAATGTTTTGACACGAAGTCATTGGCGAGACCAAATCTTTAACACTAAAGCCCGACTCGGTTGGGAGTTTACGCTCAGATTGTCGGATAATGGAAGCAACTTCGGGTCGTTTTCATTAACAGTAGGGCCATATTAGGCAGTATTGCTCACGTTATTGATATATCGGCCTCAACAATTTCGTACACGAACCTAGTATATTCCTGCTCAAATTTCATGGTCCGAGCGTCGCTTGAAGCACACATCCCAACATCAACAGACAAATCCGACATATCAACCGACCAATAGATCACATGAGCGAACGGTACGGTGAAACTACCCAAATTGTTTAGAAGACTTCAGAAAAGAGAAAGACGTGTGGGTAAGATACCGTTGGAACTAGGGTCGGAACCCAGAAACTACGCATTTCGGACCGAGAGCTTTACTGCATTGATGACGTGATCTATGTCCGCGTCCGAAAGCCTGTTATGTATCGGGATGGCGATGTAATCTTGGTAAAGTCTGTCAGTGTTTGGCAAGTCCTTTCTCAAACCTCCAAAAACAGTGTATTTGTCGTTCCTCCAATTTACTACAGAAACTTCGACACCATTGCTCCACATATTTTTCGCAAAGCTCAGCCTATTTTTCACATGGAGTGAGAACAACCAATTAGTGCTCTCTCGATCGTTCCTGTTCTCCATCAGCTCGATGCCATCTACATGACCCAGCTCCTCGCGATATCTCGTCGCTATGAACCTGCGCCTTGCCAAAACTTCGTGTAAGTAGCTCAATTGCACAATCCCAATAGCAGCAGCAATGTCATTCATGTGTATTTTATAACCTACTTCTGTGATGTCAATATCGGGATCGAACCCAAGATAGGAGAATTTCCTTGCCGACCTGTCAATTCCATACCACTTTCTTCTTACAGCTTTGGAATATTGATTTTCTTCCGAGATAGTCAGTGCCCCACCATCCCCTGTCGTAATGTGTTTTATCGCCTGAAAGGAGAAAGCAGTATAATCGCATATAGACCCCACTTTCTTTCCCTTGTAACTTGCACCTAGCGAATGAGCGGCATCTTCGATAACAGGAAGATTGTGCTCTTCGGCAATTTTTCTTATCTCATCTAAGTCTGAAGGATACCCGCCCCAATCTACGCACACTACCGCCTTGGTCTTGGAGCTGATACGTTTCTCGATATCGCCTGGATCGAGGGTGCAAGATTCATACCTGACATCGGCGAAGACGGGTTTTGCGCCTCGCTGAAGAATAGGCATGTTCGTGGCCTGTGATGTATGTGCGGGCGTCACAACTTCATCTCCGGGACCTACTCCGATCAAGTCCAGCGCGAGGAAAAGCGCTGACGTTCCATTATTCACGGTCACTACATATCTGTTCCCCAAAAGTGTTCCAAGTTTAGCCTCAAACTCAGCAACCCTGGGGCCTTCACCCACGTATTTCGACCTGAGAACATCCGCGACTGCTTGGATAGCTTCTTCGGGGATGTTTGGGTAGAACATCGGAATCAAACTCTTATCTGACAAGTTATTCTACTTCCTTAGTCAGCCGGTCTATGACCAATTTTTGCCACTTAAGGACTTAAGAATAGACTCGATTATTATCTGTGCGCGCAGAGAGTCAAGTGGGCCGGGAGAAGGCATCACTCCATTACGAACGCAATCAACAAAATACTGTATTTCATCACGATACATTGTGTTGACGTAAATCAGAAGCGTATTCTTGACACCTTCGCTGGCCGCGGTTAATACGGCTCTGGAGGGAGTGTCCAAATATGGAAATGACATAAAAACACTCGCCGAGCCTTTAGACCCATGTAGATATAAATTTTCATGCCAGAGCGTGTTCAAGAACCCGAAGAAACCCATGGTACCAACTTTCCCGTCAGCAAATTCAAGGTCAACCTGAATATTGAATTCATCTCCCACTGTACCAGCAGCATGAACCCTTTTGACCGGGCCTCCGAAGTAACCCACCAGATCGGCATGGTGTATCAGTTGATTAAAAAGAAAGGTTCGTAGGTCCTGACGGTGGTTCGGGGACTGCCCGAAGGTTCCTATAATATCGCTGTCTGTGACTTGAGTGTATTGTCGATATGTTGACACAAGGCCTAGCTCGGTTCTAAGAGTAATAAGATTGCCCAAGAACCCAGAAGTGATTGATTGTTTGATAGCCTTTATTGCGGGGTCAAACCTTCTCATGAACCCCACCATAAGCTTAGTGTGGTTGTCATTGGCCATGGAGACCAGCTGTTCCGCCTGTTGTATGTCAAGAGTCATTGGTTTTTCGACAAAGATATGTTTGTAAGATTCTATTGCATCTTTAACGATACCGAAGTGTGTATCTGGGGGGGTAAGAACCATTATTGCGTCAACGTCGGGATCTTCGATCAATGTGTGATAATCTTCGAAGCGCTTACATGTACCCAGATCAACTGGAATAGCTCTCATCAGCTCCTTGTTTGTGTCGCATAGGGCTGTAACAAGAGCCCCACGAGTTCTTCTTAAATTAGGAATATGAATCCTTTGGGCAATGCGTCCGCATCCTATAACACCGATTCGTAATGGTTGAGCGCTTGAGTCTGACATTTGGGAAATCATCTAACTCTTCCTATGTCGGTTGAAGAAAAAGTGCGTTAAAAAGCATAATGCCACAGCAAAACCGTCAGAGCTAGCCACGATTGAGTCGACTTGATAAATATCCTATGCGGCGAGGACGTCCCACACAGCGGGGGACCGGACGTTGGTAGAGTTCACGATGTACCCTTCGGTGTAAGAGTAGCCCCTCCGATGCCTGAAGCCGTAGATGCCGAGCTTCCTCGGGTTCTTGCCTGTCAGCATGACCATCCAAGCTAGGACTGTGATTGGGGGGTGGCGGGTAGGGAGCCGCCCTCTCCCTCAGGACGTAGGTAACGTAGTCTGAGACGGATTTGAAGCCTGACTTCTTCTCGATGAGCTTCTCGATCCGCTGGTGGAGGGTGCGAGGGATCGAGACGGTGGTGTACTTATTCACGATTGGCCTCGTCGATTACCTGTGCAAGAAAAAGAAGAGAGTACTTGAAAATGTTGATGAATATCAATCACTCTTTAATACGCCCATCGACGCCGTAGGACAGGGGATTCCTAGGGAAGAGAACAAAAAAGAGAAGGGTACAGTACTCTGGGATTAGGAGAATGCATACAGAGCGGCATCGGTTCACGACGTATGTCAAAGGCGCCACAATCCGGATGAGAAACCATATGAAAATTCTGACATACGTTTACAGCCTCTCCAAGAACAATCGTCCGAAACTCCAAGTCAGACTTGAGGGGGACGACCTCGACCCCGAAGCTATCAAGAATTATCTTTCAGAGCTGGCGGCGATGGCCCCGTTTAAGAAGGCGAGAAAAAACTGAAATCGCTCGCGCCACCATGCAGATAGTTTGACAAGGTCCTAGCGAAAACCAGAGTTGTATTGAATAACACGATATTGATCTTGAAGAAGAAGGCAACGGCGGACGAGTTTGAAGCAGACTAAAACACCACGCCCTACGGTACACAGAGTGTCAGGACTGCTCGACCTAAGGATACGGGAACCTGAAACAACTGAATAGATCGGCTGACGGGGAACGGCAAGGGGGCTACCAAAGGGCATACACCCTCAGTAATTGTCATCACGATCTAAAGAGTGATTCATTTCAACTACTTTCTCCGAGATTTGCATTCAAATCATTTTTTGTAGGCGACTCGGATAACGGTAAATCTTATTCATGGGTGTCCCCTTTGGAACCTTGCGCTAAAGGTGGCATTAACCAAAGCTAGAATCCACTTTAGCTAGGCACTGTTGTAGGCAAATGGGAAAGAAACGAGGGCTACGTTTTTGGCCAAGTTCATGATCACCTTAAGGGAAAAGGCTTCCGCGTGACATTAATGAAATCAAGATACCAGACGGAGGGTTCTCAGAAATTTACGATGATAATATGTTCTCAATCCGTTATCTTTGACGAACAATAGTCTGAGTGCTCCGAGGGGGTATCCAATAAGGATGGCTGTTACATATGAAATGGTAGGATGTGGACTAACTAGGCTCAAGAAGCGAGCGTACCTAATGATGTCAGAAGGAGTGACAGGTTCTGTGATGCCAGTTCTTTGCATTCTTCTTCTTCTCGTGCTCGCAACCTTGTGCCAAACCAAGGCCCTAGGCTCACCAAAGACAGTAAATCCGTTCCTTCTCGCTCTTAAACAATATTCAAAATCTTCCCAACCTGTTATAAGAGGGTTAAACAATCCGATTCTTTCAATGACATCACGCCTAATTAACATTGCTGTACCTTGGACCCATTCTAATTCGACAGGAGCCTGATTGCCTAAACGGTAGTTTTTTGAAACATTATACTCGACAACTAGTCCTAATTGCCAAATTATCCGACCCCCGATGCCCATAGACCTTTGATTGTTCTCGTAGGAGAGGATTTGCGCTCCTGTTATTCCTGACCCAACTCTGATTGAAGTCCCTACGAGAGTAGAAAGAAACATATGATCAACAAAGACATCGCTGTCGAGGACTAATACGTAATCTGGTTCGTAAAAGCTCAATCCATATCTTATTGCACGGTTTATTCCTGATGCAGAACCTAGGTTTCTTTCCGAGCGAATTACAATAATGTCTGGAAAGCGTTCCCTGAGTAAGTTTGCTTCACGTCTGTCGGATGACCCATTGTCAAGTACTATGACTTTGTACTCAACGCCCTTCGTTTGCAATAAAGAGGCTATCGTTTCGGAAGTATCATGCAAAGTCTCATGGTGAGCTATTGCCACAAGTACGCGGGTTCTAATCCTGCTCATAGTTAGACGCACCTTGGCTGTCGATTCAGCTTTTCGACTAAAGAATCGTCAATCGTATCCCAATTCACGCAATCGTCTTTGTATTCCTTTTTCTTCCTCTGACGAAAAAGTCGACGGGATAACTTTCTGATTTTGAATTCTATTCTCATCCACGAACCTAGCTATCACGGCATGGAAGGTTTCAACCTTCTCTGGATAGCTCTCTGAGATGTTGTTTGACTCTTCTCTGTCAAACTCCAAGTCGTAGAGTTCCTTCCGCATTATGTTCATCCTCTTATCAAAAGTTTCTATATACTTCCACCGACTAGTCCTACAAGAGAACGAACTTCTCGAGTCATCGTAGATCACTGAACTGATTAGCCCCTTCTCAATCGATGCGAAAGGCCTCAGCGGGGTCGGATTATCAACGGACCCTCTTGCAACGTTCAGAATGCTATCGTGGACATGAAGATGGGAAACCGGATTGGCGTCGATTTTGCTCGCTACGCCAACGCCAAAGAAGATTAGAGGAACATGCAACACGGAGTCATAAAGATATCCGTGATCCACGACCCCATGTTCTCCTAACAGCTCGCCGTGGTCAGCCGTGAAAATTATAAACGTATTGTCCAAAACGCCCTGCTCTTCCAAACCACCTACAAGTTCTTCCACGCAATGGTCAACGAAGCGAACAGAAGCATCATACAAATCCGTTATTCTGGAGATTTCGCCAGGCGTCAGCGTCGATTGCCCCTCCTGCATCGACTTGCGGACTCTCCTGTTCGAACTCCACATCTTTCGATATGTCAATTGGCAACATACACGGTTCTGTTTCCTAACACCAATTTTGATTGCGTACTCTTGAGGAGGTAAGTATGGCATGTGAGTGTCCATGTAATGAATCCAGGCAAAGAAGGGTTTATTCACTTTCGACGTCCATTCCAACAGTTGGTAAGTAAGTCTGTCTCCCCGGGTAATAGGTGGAGAGTTCGACATCAGGAGTCGTACATAACCCAAAGGACCTATCCCAGTGAGCGTCCCCGCCCTGGTAGCCCTTCCTTCAAAATCGCTATGAAACTCATCAAAACCCACATTGTACCCATATCGTTCAGTCAGGTATGGGTTCGAGTTGAATCCTGCCGTTTTATACCCCATCTTCTTTAGTTCAATTGCAACACTCGTTCCCCTTCTGATGCCTAGCTCACATTGCGGATAGTCTATCGGAGGTGGAACACCGGCCAATATTGTCGGAAAGGCCTCTTGCGTAGCCCCGCTGTGGGAGTAAGCTGACTTGTGAAAAGTGCCCCGAATAGCTAAAGAATCAATGAATGGCGTAGTCTTCCTATTGTACCCCGAATAACCCAGGTGGTCGTAACGAAGGCTATCCACGGTGACGAGAATTATGTTTGGTCGCATATTCAACCAGACTTGATTCTTGTAAGGTTAACTGTTTGTCTTACCGGCCCCAGAGGGAAACAATTCCGTTCGAATAAACCAAATCACTCGATGATGTTGCGTTCGCGACGATGAACTTCACGTAGGAAGCGGATGCCAGACCATACAGATGGCTCCAAGTGTCATAGAACACAGAACTTACTGCGAGTATAGAATCTACTCTCGAGTGAAAGAATTCACTTATCAATGTGACCTCCTCCTGTTCTGCCTGTTCCGGGGTGAGCCCTCCGGAAGGGTCGATACCTGGTACAATCCTCGTGTACAAACTCAAATTTAGTGTCGATACCCCCCCACCAAGGTACACGGAATTGCCAGCTAGGTGGCTTTCAAGAAAATCACCAGAAGCAAACCCCCATGAGTACGTGGTAAATTGAGAGCCCTGGGTCGGGGTGTAAGCGATAATCGTAGGCAATGCAAGAACAAGGACAATGACCAGAACCGGAAGCAATTTGCTCCGACTACGTATTGAGAATACACTCAAGATAGCAACACTCATGAAAGGGGCGATAAGTGGAAGCACACGAACCCACCCCGTACCCGTAGGATACTGTAAGATGATTAGCAGCAACGCAGCCAAAGCTAGGGCGAAGTACAACGAAAGCGGAGGCGTCTTCCTATGTCCGCGCAAACCAGTGTAAAACCAGACTATTGAACCCCCTCCGAAAAAAGCAAAGAACCAGATTGGAAGGAGCAGTCCAAGGGAATATGGTAAGCTTGTCAGGTTTGAAGAAAGGAGCTGAAAGACGTAAAAACCAAACGACTGCGAACCAGAATGAGAGACAACCGAGCTTTGCGGTCCGAACAAGACTCTTAGAAGTTGGTCCACAAAGAGACCTCCATACTGCACAAAAGTTGTCATATAAACCGACCAAGCAACCCAGGCTAGCAACGGTGCGATGACGAAGACCAACCTGTTGAACGGCCTTGAATGCTGAATTTCGGCTAACGTCGTTGCAATCGCGATAAGGAAGATTATGAACAGCGTTCCTGGATAGGTCAAAACTGCTCCAAGCGAAACCAATGAAAAAACGATTAACGCATTACTGCGAGTGGCAGACGATAACTTGAACATAAGGTAAACCAAAATGAGGCAGAACAAGACGCCAAAGTAAGGCGGAAACTCATTAATCTTCGTGAGTTCTTCATCGGCAATTATTGCGAGCGTCGCCCCTACCGCAGAAGCCCTTGCTGATTTCACAAATAGGTTGACGAGCAGAAAATAGAAGACACCAACGAAGACAGCCCCGTACGCGTCAAGAAATGCGAACACTTCAAAAAGGTTCCCCCCAGTCAATCTGCTCAAGAACGTAGATACTACGAATACCGAAGGATATTCACCCCATCCCTGAAGGAACAGGTGGCCCGAACTAAGATATTGATTAGCAATCACTCCATAGGCGATTCCGCTAAAGAGATTTTTACCCCCTGGATCCTTTACACCCCAAAGACTTATGGTCAAGATCGAAAAGATTGTTACAAGAGCCAAAGAAACCGCAGCATTTTCCCCGCGCCTGAACCACAGCGCGCCTATGCAGGTCATGCAGAAAGAATAGGCTATGAAGAATGGGTAATATTGAAGGAGGACAAACGAACTGAAACCTGGACCGACTAAGTTGCTAGGCAAAGGAATAGCAAGTGCCAGATACGCCGAAAGAGCGATTGCTACGGCGAGCATCCAATCCAGCGTACTAGTTCGGGCGATTCTAATCAATGCAATACTCAACGAGGAGAATTGGAAGGATCAAAAATTTCACATTTGGTTTTTGTCTCAATACATACACAATCAAAATCTTTACTAGATGTTTTGACTAATTTAAACTTGGGCCCTTTGTCTTCCTTGTTGCTCCAGTGACGTGATTCGTCTCCTTCATCTTCGCTTGCTAATGCGAGGATAACGGGAGGCTAGTGAGCGAGAAAGGTGAGAGAATGCGGTTGGATTGCGGGAGCTGTGCCAGTCGCGCCGCCCATGTAGGTGAATTACTCAAATCGTCTATTGATATTCCCCAATGTTGCATTAGAGCACATGCCACTTCTCCTATATGGGTTCATGCAAAAACGAGGTGCTTTCGGAAATGGTCCTCGGTTTAGCGTGCAACCCGAATTGCAACCTACACAGATTTAGGTAAAAGGGCCCAGAAGGTAGCTAACCCCATGGAGAATCATGCGAGAATGCTGACCTTAGTTCTCTTTAGTCCGTCTATTAACTTTGATTGATTACGGTTCTCTAGCATTAGACTGCGCAACAGCGAGACCAATAGAGAATTCTCTATGGTCAGTTGTCGGTTTCCTGTCATCTTTGCGATATTGCGTCTACTGTATCCTGTCCAGCTAGACCTTGCGATTATTAACCCATTGGAAAGTCTGTAGACATGCGCCTTGTTCGACTTTTTTCGTATTTGGCAAATGGTACAGCTCCTTGCCAGTCTTTCGTCTAACGCGCAGGCTAAACTCAATATTTCTGACAAAGTATTCTCCATCACGTACTTAAACATGAGAATCAAGTCTGTCCGCGAAAGCTTCCTTAACTATCGCAGCAACATAACCAGCTATAGCGGACACGATCACAAGAGTTGAGACACGAAGGATTATGACGAAATTCTGTCGAGACCGAAGTAGATTTAGAATAGATGCAATTACTCCGTCGATAAGTACTGACCTCATCACATTCAGCTCAGGGCTAAGAGGGTGCAATTTACCATAATTTTTGTTTAGTACATATCGCGTGAATCCCATCCAATATGAACTCCTCAATACGAACCTAGTGCCAATCCGTTCACTGGTAACTTTATGCAGGACATACATGTCCTTAAGGAAGAACACACTACCAACGTTGCTAAGTACAAGGCGCATTGATAATTCATTTTCTTCTCCATGCAACCTTCGTCCAAAAACTCCGCCGATTTGATCTGAAAATCCTCCGACATTCATCAAGGCAGTTCGTTTGAATGCCATATTCGCACCCCAAACATTTCTTATTGCTTCTCCATCTGAATAATCTGCCCAAGTACTGCAACCGAACAACCAATGAAATGCTTTTGGCATCTGGGCAATCGACGAGTCATTAAACAGAGGAATCACAGGCCCAGTTACGGCTACTACGCGAGGGTTCCTGAAAGACTTCACGATAGTGCATGCCCAGTTGCTGCTGACTATCGCGTCATCATCGACGAACGCAACAATATCGCCATCTGAATGTTCAATGCCAATGTTCCGACTGAAAGAAAGTCCTTTGGCAATCTCGTTATGGATTACTTTCCCTTTTATCCCTCTCTGTCCAAGAGCTTTCTTCACAAAATCGTAAAGCGATCTGCTTCTCTCGGTTATGTATACCACTTCAAAATCATTACACACTTGTGCTTGAATACTATCAAGTAGATCCATAATATCCTTTTTCCTCTGGAGGTCGTATGAAGTTACTACAATGGAGAGTTGCACTATGTTACCCTAACCTCCTAAGAAGCGAGTTCATTGCCACCGATCAAACGTTGCTTCATCCAGTCGAGTGTCTTACGAATGCCAACTTCAAGACTTGAGGTAGCACTCCATCCAAGAATTTGACGTGCTTTTCCAGTGTAAGGTATTCGGCTTAAGGGCCCCATGGGTTTTGATCTATCATACATGATTTTAATCTTCTTACCACTCATTTTTACAATCGTTTCAGCCAGTTCCCTTATGGTAGTCGTCTTTTCATTTCCCACGTTCAGTATGAGTGGCGGGTAGGATGCCTTCTCCTCCATCTTCAGAAGTGCATCGACACAGTCCTGAATGTAGATCAGGTTTCTTGTTTGACTGCCATCCCCCCACACCACGAATTCCTCCTCCGGATATTTTATCGCCTTTCTTATCAATGCCGGGACAACCTGAGCCGTACTCTCGTATTCGCAGT
>Ga0209012_1003191_pt1 | contig 12694 bp, 12 predicted proteins | sample RS3BMetagenome_FD_184735 | JGI IMG/M metagenome (GOLD analysis project Ga0209012, IMG submission 184735) | Ferric oxide microbial mat and aquatic microbial communities from Rainbow Spring, Yellowstone National Park, USA - RS3B (SPAdes) (version 3) ...
CAAGTCAGCCGACGACACGCTCGACGCCTGCGAGGGCAAGGCCGAGAAGGCCGGCCACGGGCTGCCCAAGTGCTACGACGCGTTCGGGCCGACGCGCACCCTCGCGAAGAAGCGGGCCGAGTGCATCAGCACGAGCTGCTCGAAGGAGTGCCTGGGGATGAGCCGGTGAAACGGAGCGACCTGGGGCACGGGACGCTCTCGGTCTCGCGGGCGGCGCCGCCTCTCGACGACCGATCCCGTAGTGGGCGGCGGCGGTAGAGGACCGTCGAGAGGGCACGGCGTAGGCCCCGACGATCGCGCCTGTCAAGCTCGGGTCCGACGCCCCGCGTTGACATCGGTCCTCGTCGGCTTAACCTCTCACGAGGGCTCACCCGAGCCCGGCGCTTCCGCGGGTCCGACCCGGCACGAACCACGTAGGCGCGAAGAGGGCACGGCCCTTCGGGCGCGCATCATCAACTTCCTCACACCGAAACGCTCCGAGCCGGGCGGATGCTTCGTACTGGAGGAAGCCATGGCGAACAGACACAGCCACAAGAAGTTGAGGGCCGCGATCCTGGCCCGGATGGCAAGGACCGGGGAGAGGTACCAGGCGGCGCGCGAGCACATCGTCAGGCGCTCCAAGGAGGCACGCACGGAAGTCGATCTCGTCCCGTTCCGGTTCTTTGGTGTACCCATGACGCTTGCAACGGCAGAAGGCGGGCCCGTTCACTCCGTCGCCGTGCTGGGCAGGCCGAGATCGAGTCGCTCCTTCCCCCTTCCGTGCGTGGCGTGGCTGTCGCCCCAGGGGGTGAATTGAGCGCGGGGGCGCCGCTCGGTGATGTCTCGGACACCGCGCGATGGGTAGCCTACTTCCGAGCCCTAGAGTCCGAGCGCCCGGACGCGCTCTTCCGAGATCCCTTCGCTCGCAAGCTCGCAGGTGAGCGCGGACGTGCAATCGCCGAGACCCTCCCGAAGGGGCCTCTCTCGTGGTCGATTGCCGTGCGCACGCGGGTGTTCGACGAGCTGATCCTCGATGCTGTCCGTGACGGAGCGCGCATCGTCCTGAACCTTGCTGCGGGTCTCGATGCTCGCCCCTATCGACTCGCTCTTCCCGCCGAGATCAGGTGGATAGAAGCGGACCTGCCGGGGATGATCCGCTTCAAGAACGAAGCACTCTCCGGTGACCCGCCAACATGCACGGTCGAGCGCATCGCGTTGGACGTGGCTGACTTCAATGCTCGACAGGGCGTGTTCGCAACCGTATCGCGTACCGGAAAGCGCGTGCTCGTCGTCACCGAGGGCCTCCTCGTGTACCTCGACGCCAAGGAGGTTGGCTCGCTCTCAGACGACCTTCATCGGCATCTGCCAAACGCCCAGTGGCTTCTGGAGAACATCTCGCCGGAGATCCTCGCGCGCCAGCGACGCCTATGGGGGAAGCGGCTGAAGGTGGCGCACGCCGAGCACAAGTTCGCCCCTCCCGAGGGGTTGGCGTTCTTCCGGCCCCATGGTTGGGCACCGCATTCAACTCGCTCCCTGCTCGACGAGGGGCGCCGGCTGGGTCGGGAGATGCCGCTGGCCTGGCTGATGCGCGTCGCATCCGTGTTGGCCCCACAGCGCCACGAGCGCTTCAGGCAGGCCGTCGTGCACGCGGTCATGACACGAATGGACCGTGACGATCGGATGGACGGCGCCCGATAGTCGCGTCTCAGAAACGAACGGATGTGGATCGCCAAGCAGGCAGGGACCTGCCCGTGAGAACAGCAGGCCCCGACGATTGGCTCACGCGGACGACTTCGGATCGATGGACGGCGGCTCGGTTTCGACGATCTCCAGGAGCACGCTGGGGCCGTGCTTCGCGCCCGTCGCGACGCCCAACTCCCGCAAGACGCCCACCTCGACGAGCTTCTTGGCCACGGCCGTCGAGCGAGGGTTCGTCATGTTGTAGCAACGGCCGGCAATGAGGTTCCTGGCGAGGCTCCAGAAGCTTTCGTCCTGGTCCCCGAGCAGTTCCCGTGCCCGCACGACAGCACGCGCGACACGGGCCTTGCGCTGATTTGCCGCCTCCTGGAGACGCAGCATGGCCGCCTCCAGCTCGGCCTCCTGGCGCTTGTCTTCGGCGACGATCTCGTGGACGTTGCAGCGGGGTGGCTCGTCCTTGTCGATGAGCCCGTGGCTGAGGATCGCGCGACGCACCTCCTCGTCCTCCCGGTACTCCTCAACCGACGTGCCGATGGCCTTGAGCTTCCGCGCAAAGTCATCGGGGGTGCCCGAGAGGAAGAGGATGTCGCCAGTCAGGTCTGCGTCGATCCAGCCGGCATCGATCCACTGGGCGACGGCGATCGATGGGTCGTCGAGGTACTCGAACAGGCGCGTCCATGCCTTCGCGTCCTGCCACGACGCATCCAGCTTGTTCACCTTCAGCAGGTCTTGGACGAGCCGCACCTTCGCGCCGAACTCTCGACGGTCGGCGGCGCGTGCTTCGTCAATGTGATCCTGCCGGACCTGCGCCAGCTCGTCCGAGCCGTCGCCTGCTTCTTCCTCCTCTTCGTCGCCGAACTGGTAGTCGTCCCAGGGACCGGGCACATCGTTGCTTCCCATGTTCATCTTCATCCCTTCTGTTGGCCGGCTCGTCGTCGGGACGCGGAGGCCCTTGATCGTCCATACACCGGCGATCGGCCACTGATGCAGTGCGTCGGTCGATTTTGTAGGCGTCCAGAAAGCCGTTTGATCGGACGGCCGCTCGACTGTACGCACACTGATGGACCGCCCGCCTTCGTCGGCTTCTTCAGCGGGTTCGCCAGCTTCGGCCTACATCCGCGTAAGTTCGCGATCCCAGGACCATGCGAGCCAGCGCTCGGCCATCGAGCGCGCCGCCCATGCTCGCGGCGATAGCATCGAGACCTGGTACTCCGAGAAGAGATCCGCGAAGACGATGGCCCGGGAAGAGCTGAAGAAGCTCCTGGCCGATGTCCGAGCTGGGAGTCTGCGTGGCCAGCGGCTCTACCTGTTCAGGCTCGACAGGCTTACGAGGACGGGCATCGCCGACACCCTCACGACCCTCGAAGAGCTTCGCGCTCGCGGCGTCGAGGTTGTCTCGGTCGCCGACGGGTTCGACCTGAGCGGACCGCACGCCGAGATCATCGTCGCGGTAATGGCCTGGGCGGCCAAGATGGAACGGCTCGCCCTTGGGGAGCGCATCGCCGCTGCACGCGAGCGCGTCGAAGCTGAGGCGTCGATGCCCGGGCCGGCGTTGGTCGATGCCATCGCCGAACGCGTTGTGGTGCGCCTGAAAGGCTCCCGCCGAACCCAGGCTCGGACCGAGCCGCGCTTCCTGCTGACTGAGGAAGCCGCCGCCTACTGCGGTTTCAGGTCGGTCTCCGGGCTGAAGAACGCCGAGGACCGGGGGCTCGTGAAGTCTGCGGGGCGGCGGGGTGGAGCGGGCGACAAGACCTGGGACATCGCGGAACTCGACCGCTTCATGCGCGGTGAGGAGAGCAGCAATGGGCAAACAGTGGGTGCGTCGATGGTGCATGTGGATGGCGCCCACGCCCAGTCTGCCGGGCGTGTGGCGGCGGCGGGACGGCGGCTTCGTCGTCCGAGCACGGGTCAAACACCCGAAGACTGGCCGGCTCGTACCGATCCTGCGGGCGCTCCCGGAAGCAAGAACACCGAGCCAAGCGCTGGCCGAGCTGGAACGCGAGAAGGCCCGGGTGCGCAGCGGCGCGGAGGGGACCGAGCCCGGGGCGTCGAAGCCTCGCTTTCACTCGTACGCCGCCTCGCTCATGGAAACAAAGATCGCGAGCCTTGAGATCGAGAGCGAAAGCGGCTCAGAGAAGTGGGCCGGGGCGTTGGAACACCTCTTCCGGGCGCCGTTCGCCGAATACTTCATCGACAAGATCAGGTACGCCGACCTCAAGCAGTGGCGCGCCACTCTCCCGGCGCTGACCTGGAAGAAGAGGCGCACGCGGAGAGAAATCGACGAGGCGACCGGCAAGAAGGTCGTCCTCGTGGAGTTCGAGATCCTCCCCTACAGCAACACTACGCTGAACACCTGGCTGCGTGTCCTTCGGACCATCTGCGCCGAGATGACCAAGGAGTTCGAGCTGGACAAGAACCCGTGTGACGGGCTGGAGCTGTTCCCAGAGGACAGCCCCTACACCGACGAGCAGCCGAATGCGCTCAACGAGGAGGGCGAGGTCGCGAAATTCCTCGCCAAAATGGACGAGTTGTACCCGCAGCACTATGCGCAGACTGCGCTCGGCTTCTGCATCGGCCACCGGCCCTCCACCCTTCGCCCGCTCACGCGCAAGGGTCCCGATCCCGACTGGACGGTGAACGACGAGGGAACGTCACGGCTCCGGGTCCGCAAGTCGAACTCGCGCGGCCAGGAGGTCATGAAGCGGACCAAGAACCGTCAGGTCATCATCATCGACCTCCCCGTGAGCGTGACCGAGATGCTCCAGGAGCACGTCGCGAAACTCGACGAATGCGCGATCACCCGTACGTCGGACCTGTTGTTCCCCAGCACGCGGACCGGCCGCATCCAGTCGCGCACCACCCTCGCCAAGCCGTTCGCCGTCGTAGCGAGCGCCATCGGCCTCAAGAAGAAGATCACGCCGAAGGCGATGCGCCGCAGCTACAAGGACATCGCGCGGGCGGCAGACATCCCGGCAGCGGTGCGCAAGGGGGTCAGCGGTCACAAGACCGACGTGATGGACGCCCACTACGCCAGCCCGTCCCTTGCCGAGAAGAGCCGGGCCGTCGCCAAGGTGTTTGACCTCGCCAAGGCTCGGGCGCGGAGGGCGTCGGCGGGGTCGTAGGTGGTCGGTACGGTGGTCGGTGGCGCTCTCGGACCTGAACAACCGGGCCGAACGACGAAAACGGCGCATGGAGGCTGAACGCGCGTTGACACGCGAAATCGCTCGGGCTATCTGCTCCCGGCTGCCTCGCGTTCGTGGCGGCGTGCGGGAGTAACTCAGTGGTAGAGTGCCACCTTGCCAAGGTGGACGTCGCGGGTTCAAATCCCGTCTCCCGCTCCACTTTACGCAGGGTTCTGCGCCCGAGCCGGGACACGCAGCCGCACGCGGACGTGGTCGTCGGCGACGTCGACCACCTGCGAGTCGTGCCGACACGCGCGACAGGCGTGGTGGTCGCCCTCGGTGCGCTGCACGTCGGCCGACATCCCCGGCGTCGTGCGCAAGGAGGTGTCGCGACACACCACCGACGCCATGGACGCGCAGTACGCGAGCCCCACGCGCGATGAGAAGCGCGAGGCGGTCGCCAAGGTCTACGATTTCGCGACGACGCGCAGAAAGGAGCGTGCCGGAGCCGCCAGCTTGCGGCGAGGTCGCAGGTAGAGGTTACTCGAGCGTCGAGGCGTACCGCCGACTCCCATTGACGCGCCGGCGTTGCTGCGCAACCAACGTCGTCGCGTGAACGTCCAGGCGACCCGCATGCACCATCTCTCGCTCGCCGTCTCGCCGAGCGGGCGCCCGCGCGTCGTGGAAGCCGCCGACGGCGAGGATGCGCTCCGAGGAGACCGGGCCGCCCGCGTCGCGGCGGCATTCGAGCGGGGCGGCGCAGGCGAGGGCGTTCTGCACCTCGGCGCCGTCGAGGTGGGCACGGATCTGCCGCCCGCGTTCGGCTACTTCCGCGAGCTCGGGCACGAGCTCGTCGCACGCGTCTGTGCGCACCCGGAGCTCGAAAGCCTGCGCGGTCGTCTGCGAGTCGATCCTCCGCTCGATCGCCTCGAGGCGATGGCCGCCGCGACGCCGCCGATGAAGGGCGCCGAATACGTGACGGCCGACGCGCTCGCGGCCCTCTGGCGCGAGGCCAGCGAGGCGCTCGCCGGGGCGCTCGCGAAGTGGCGGGGGCCCGTCTCCGAGTGGCTACACGCGCAGAACGCCGCATGGGCGACGGTCGGGCGCGTGTGCTTCCACCTCGCGGAGAACAAGCGCGATCCGGCGGCTCCCTTCGCATTCCTGGCGACGTACACGACGCGGCTGTCCTCCAAGGGCGCCCCGCAGCATCGCCCGCTCGGCCACGCGCTCGAGGAGTCGCGCGCCGCGCGCGACCGTGATCGGCTCCTGGCTCTTCTGCTGCCCGTTCAGCGTGCCGCCGAGAAGAGCGCGCTCGTACGCGCGATGGTCGACCGTGGCGACATCTACCATCCGCTCGCGTGGTCGGCGCGGGAGGCGCACGCATTTCTCGAGGAGGTGCCGGCGCTCGAGGCCGCGGGTGTCATCGTGCGCGTGCCGGACTGGTGGAGCGCGCGCACGCCGCCGCGCGTCGTCGCCCACGTGACCGTCGGCGGCAAGGCGCCGTCGCAGCTCGGGGCCGACGCCGTGCTCGACTTCAAGGTGAGCCTCGCGCTCGACGGCGAGGCGCTCTCGGCGGGCGAGCGCGACGCGATCCTCTCTGCGACCGAGGGGCTCGTGCTGATCAAGGGGCGGTGGGTCGAGGCCGATGGCGCGCGCCTGCGCGAGGTGCTCGAACAATGGAAGCGCGTCGAGCGCGCGGCGGGCCGCGACGGCGTCTCGTTCCACGAAGCGATGCGCATGATCTCGGGCGCGACGCTCGAGGGCGATGCCGGCGGCGCGCTTCCCGACGCGGCGCGCGAGTGGTCCCGGGTGGAGCCGGGGCCGTGGATGAAGGGCGCGCTCGATGGGCTGCGCGCACCAGGCGCGCTCGCGGCGCTCGAGCCGGGCGGCGATCTTCGGGCGAAGCTGCGTCCCTACCAGCACGTCGGCGTGCGGTGGTTGTGGTGGGCGCACCAGCTCGGCCTCGGCGTGTGCCTCGCCGACGACATGGGTCTCGGCAAGACGCTGCAGGTGCTCGCGCTGCTCTTGCTGCGCAAGCGATCGCACGTGGACAAGCCGGCGCTCCTCGTCGTCCCCGCGTCGCTCGTCGCCAACTGGAAGGCGGAGCAAGAGCGCTTCGCGCCGTCGCTGCGCCTCGTCGTCGCGCACGCCGCGTCCGTCGGCGCCGGGGAGCGCGAGGCGATCGAGGAGGACGCGAAGCGCGCCGATGCCGTGGTCACGACGTACGGGTCTCTCGCGCGCATGTCGTGGATTGCCGATCACAAGTGGGGCCTCGTGGTCCTCGACGAGGCGCAGGCGATCAAGAACCCCGGCGCCAAGCAGACGCGCGCGACCAAGGCGCTCGAGGCCGGCGCGCGCGTCGCGCTCACCGGGACGCCCGTCGAGAACCGTCTCGGCGATCTGTGGTCGCTCTTCGACTTCCTGTCTCCGGGGCTGCTCGGTGGCGCGCAGCAGTTCGGCGCGGCGGTCAAGCGGATGGCCGCCCGCGACCGCGACGGCTACGCGCCGCTGCGGAGCCTCGTGGGACCGTACATCCTGCGGCGCCTGAAGACCGACAGGAGCGTCATCGCGGACCTGCCTGACAAGACCGAGGTCGTCGCCTACTGCGGGCTGACCAAGGCGCAGGCGGCGCTCTACCAGCGAGTCGTCGACGACCTTGCTGTCGTCCTGGACGAGCAGCGCGGTGGCATCGAGCGGCGCGGCGCGATCCTCGCGGCGCTCCTTCGCTTCAAGCAGATCTGCAACCATCCGTCGCAGTTTCTCGGCGACGGCGTGTGGTCTCCCGAGGCGAGCGCCAAGTTCGGGCGCCTGCGCGAGGTGTGCGCGACCGTCGCGGCGCGCCAGGAGAAGGCGCTCGTCTTCACGCAGTTCCGCGAGATCACGGCGCCCCTCGCAGCGTTCCTGCGCGGCGTCTTCGGGCGCGAGGGCCTCGTCCTTCACGGCGACGTCGCCGTCAAGCAGCGCAGGTCGCTGGTCGACGCTTTCCAGGATGAGGCAGGGCCCCCGTTCTTCGTGCTCTCCCTCAAGGCGGGCGGCACGGGACTCAACCTGACGGCGGCTTCGCACGTCGTCCACTTCGACCGGTGGTGGAACCCGGCCGTCGAGAACCAGGCGACCGATCGCGCCTACCGCATCGGGCAGAAGAAGAACGTGCTCGTGCACAAGCTGGTCTGCCGCGGCACGGTCGAGGAGCGCATCGACGCGCTCATCGCGTCCAAGCGCGCGCTCGCGGATGCGGTCGTCGGCGCGGGAGTCGAGGCCAAGCTCACGGAGCTCTCGAACGAAGAGATGATGCGGCTGGTATCTCTTGATCTCGCGAGCGCGATGAGCGAGGGGGGTTAGAGCGGAGGCACGAGCGCAAACGATGGCCTGGTACCACGAGTTCCGTCCTTACGTATCCGCGACCGAGCGCAGGCGGCAGGCGGCGCGCGCAATGGCGAAGCGCGCGAAGAAGGGCCTGCCCGTGGAGCCCGTCGTCGTCGAGGGGCGCGCGATCGCCCGCACCTTCTGGGGCAAGGCGTGGTGCGAACACCTCGAGCGCTACTGCGACTTCGAGAACCGCTTGCCGCGGGGCCGCACGTACGTGCGAAGCGGGTCCGTCGTGCATCTCGGGATCGAGCCGCGCCGGATCGAGGCGTTCGTGCAGGGCTCGGAGCTCTACGAGGTGGAAGTGTCGATCGCTGGGCTCGCCCGGGCGCAGTGGAAGAGGATCGTGGGCGCGTGCGCCGGGCACATCGACTCGCTCGTGGAGCTGTTGCAGGGGAAGCTCTCGAGCGGCGTGATGAAGATCGTCACCGATCCGCGCCAGGGACTGTTCCCGGCGGCGGCTCAGATCGAGATGAAGTGCTCGTGCCCCGACTGGGCGACGATGTGCAAGCACGTCGCGGCGGTCCTGTACGGCATCGGCGCGCGCCTCGACACCAAGCCGGAGCTTCTGTTCTTGCTGCGCGGGGTCGATCACCTGGAGCTTCTGGACGCAAAGCCCGCGGCAGCGCCGGCCATCGCGAACGGTGGGGCCGCGCGCAAGCGAATCGCCGATGACCAGCTCGGGAGCGTGTTCGGCATCGACGTCGACGTGGGCGCTGCGTCGCGCGGCGCCGGGGTCGCGAGGACGATGGTCTCGCACAGGACAGTGGGAACCGATACGCGGCCAGTGGCCGTCGGATCAGGACGCACGAGGCGATCGCGCTCGGACATCGGGGACGCCGTCGATGCCATCGTTGCGCTGCTCAGACGCCATCCGGAAGGCCTACGCGCGGAGCAGATTCGAGCGGAGCTCGGCCTCGCGTCCAAGGAGCTGCCACGGCCCATCGCGGAGGGGCTCTTGACGAGGAGGCTTCGCAAGACTGGGCGGAAGCGCGCGACGACGTACTTCGCCGGCAGGTAGCGTGCCGGAGCCGGCACGGACCCGGTCCGCCAGGCCTTCGCCGTAGGCGACAGGCTCGGCTCCGAGATCGCGCAGGAAATCGGCCGACGTCGCCGATCCCGTCCCGATCACGCGCGCGCCGGCGATCCGGGCCAGCTGGACGGCGAACACCCCGACTCCGCCCGCCGCGCCGCCGATCAACGAGCCGTCGATGCGGGCGATCGCCCGCGAGGCCGGGGTCGGCATCGCCACGCTCTACCGGCACTTCCCCACCCGAGAGTCGCTGGTCGACGCGGTCTACCGGAGCCAGGTCCTGCGGCTGACGACAGGCGCCCGCGAGCTGCTCGACCGACTGCCGCCGGCCGCGGCGTTGCGGCGCTGGATGGACCTGTTCGGCGACTGGATCGCGACCAAGAACGGCATGCTCGGCACCCTGCTGGCGATGATCGAGTCTGGCGAGATCGCCCACGGCCAGACCCGGACGGAGCTGCTCGCGGCGATCACCACCCTCCTCGAGGCCGGCCGCGCGGTGGACGAGCTCCGCCGAGACGTCACCGCCGAAGACGTCGCCGCGAGCCTCATCGGCATCTTCACGGTGGCCCCCAGGCCCCAGCGAGAGGCTCTTGCCGCTCGCCTGCTGGACCTCCTGATGGATGGACTGCGGGCTACGGCGTCCCTCGCCCCGCGCCGGCTTCGTGACAACGGCCGCGGAGAAGGCCCTCAGCGCACCGCCCATCGCTCGCGGAGCGCCCGCACGACGAGCCGCGGGCGTTGACCTGACGTCGTGGTCAGCAGCCGAGCGAAACGGATCGCTCCTCAGTCGTGGGGCGCACGCGCGCGAATCAGCAGAGCCGCGCCGCAGATCCGAGCGAGCGCTCCGCCGTGAGAACGGTCACTTCGTCTTCCCGAACGTGCGCGTCGGCGCGCGCGGGACGCAGCCGCTCGAGTGAGGCACGACGCGCGACGCGGCCGACGACGAAATCGTCACGGCGTCGATGCACAGCGCCCGTGCGAGCGGGGAGAGCGCCACGTCGACGTGGGAGAGCGTCTCCGAGATCGAGGGGAGCGCCGCTGCGAGTCCGTCGGGCGTCGGCGCGAACGCGCACGGCGTCGATGCGAACCCGCACAGCGCCGGTGACTCGATGGCGGGCACGACGTCCCGGACCGACGTCGGCCGTGCAAGCGAGGGGCGCGTTCGTACCGGTCCGTAAAGACGCCGTGCTCGATGGGAGCGCGCCTTCGCCAGCTTGCGAAGCGTCTGCGCCACCGTGCACAGCGTCTCTCCCAGCCGGGAGAGCGTCTCTCCCGACGAGCAAAGCCGCCGGTTGTCCTCGCATCGCCGCGCCTTGCTTCCGACGTGGTGGCCTGCAAAGGACCACAGGCGCCATGCGACCTCGCAGGGCGACATCGCCGAATCGCACAGCGCCGCTCCCACGAAGGAGCGGCGCTCCCCCTCGAAGGACGGACGCTCCCCCTGGTCGCCGCGTCGCCGTGCAAGGACGACGAGCCGCTCTCCTCCTCTGCACGGCGCCGGTCGACGTCCGACGAGGCGCGGCGCACGCCGTACCCGCCGCGATGCGCCGACCACCGCCTCCTCCCCCCGGTCCTCCCTGCCGCGGCCCAACTCCGCGGTGTACTCCTCCGCCGTCCGTCAGCCGTCCTTCCAGCGCTCGATCCGCTTCGCCCACGTCTCCGGCGACGCACGCCCCATCGACGACACCGGATGCCCGCTTCGCGCTTGGCGCCGACGAAGAGAGACGCGGGAGCAGCCCGACGTCGTCCTCGCGCTGTGGGAGAAGTTCAAGGCGGGCGCGGGAGCGCCGCCGGATGCGGAAACGCGGGAGGTCGACCGGCTCGCGCGCGAATACGACGAGCGGATCGCGGCGATGGACGAGGAGCTCGCGCGCAAGCGGCGAGGGGCGTTCATCCCGGGCGACCCGCGAGAGCAAGCGCGAACGAGGTCCCGCTAGGGTGCTGGGCTCGACAGAACCACCCGGCGCGCGCATGATCTAGCCATGCCCGGCACGGGGGAGCGGCTCGTCGACCTCGTGGACGAGAAGATCGGCGAGATCGCGCGCTCGCCGATGTCGTTTCCGACCGACCGCCAGGATCCGATCGCTCGCCGTGCGCAGCTTGCGCACGGGCGACGGAAGCCCGGCTACTGGAAGAAGCGGCTCCGCCTCGTCCCGGACAGGTAGGCGCCCTTCTCAGGCGGACCGATGTACCTGTGGACGCAGGTACCGACGGAAATCAGGCGCGAGCCTTCGGCCGTCGGCGCTCGCCTACGGCGTGCGCTCCCGTCGCCTTGCGCAGCGTCGGCCCCGGAACGACGCGGCCGACGCCATACGCGCGCCGAAGCCCAGGATCCACGCCTCGAGCTCCGGGCAGAACCGCCCGTTCAACTCCGCACCGAGCGACCACGCCGACCGGGCTCGTACCGATCCGGATGCCGCTCCGTCAGCCACTCGAGCAGCGCCTTGGCCTCGAGCTCGGGGGCGTCCGCGAGTCGCTGCTCGACCTCAGGCCGGTGCTCCTCGACGCGTCGGGCGGCCGCCCACCAAGCGGATTGCGCCTTGCCGCCCAGCAGAACCGGGGTGCCCGCGGGCCCCCTCTTGGCTCATCGAGAGAGGCCACTGGCTCACGACGTCAGCGGCACGCGTGTGCCGGAAAGGCATCCCTGCGGCGCGCTGTTCGTGATGCGTTGTCGATGGCGCCGTACCCGAGAGAGGGTACCCTGGCACGCCGATGGGAACCTGGGGTCCAGGCAACTTCGAGAACGACTCGGCGCTCGACATGGTGGGCGGCGTGCTCGATGTGGCGACGGTCGAGATCGAGGCATTTCGTGTGTCCGATCGCGTCGGCATCGACGATCTCGATCAGGTCGTTGCCTGCATCGCCATCCATCTGGCGCTCCACGAGCACTGCGATGCCAGACCGCCCGAGGCCGACGTAGCGCGTGCGGTCCACGAGAAAGTGCTTCGGATCTTCGACGACAAAATCGATCTGCTCAAACCGAAGCCGGAGCACAAGACAGCGCGCCGCGCCGTTCTGGAGCGGACACTGGACGCCTACGTGCGCGCGTCCGACGAAGATGCCTGACCGGGCAAGCCCGTGGACGACGCTGGCCACCGGATGGCCCGAGGCTGTTATGAGTGAGTCACCGTGAGGGGGACCGGCATTGCTCCATTCGTCTTGCTGGCCGGCTTCGCGGCCGTCCCTGCCGCGACGATCGGCTGCCAATCGCACGCGCCCGCCTCGACTCCGTCACACGCCGCCGCGCCGCCCGCATTGCCCGATGACGGCATGGTCGACGTCGGCAACGGCGTGTCGCTGCACGTGCACTGCGTCGGCGAGGGGTCGCCGATGGTTCTGCTCGACGGGTGCCTCGGCTGCCAGATGCCGAGCAGCTATCGCCCCATCTGGTCGGGCATGGGCCGCTTCACCCGCGCGTGCGGGTACGACCGCGCCGGCGCCGGGTACAGCAGCCCGGCTCCGAAGCCGCACCTCGTGCGCCAGCTCGTCGGTGAGC
>Ga0209012_1003214_pt1 | contig 12636 bp, 14 predicted proteins | sample RS3BMetagenome_FD_184735 | JGI IMG/M metagenome (GOLD analysis project Ga0209012, IMG submission 184735) | Ferric oxide microbial mat and aquatic microbial communities from Rainbow Spring, Yellowstone National Park, USA - RS3B (SPAdes) (version 3) ...
GCAGAGCAAGTGACGAAGAAGAAAAAAGAGGAGACAGGCGAGGAAAGGTGTTTACGAGACGGGACGATGACGAGACTGTAGTTACACAGAGGGCACGATTTCCAGCAATCCTTGCAGTGGCGAGTTCAACCAGCGTCAATGCACGCGTTGAGTTCGTGCACCGAGACGTCAGCGCCGCCATTAATATCAGAAGGTGTGTCGCACTGAAGACGAGACCCAAGGAGCTGGAGCGATCCAACTTCATGGGATAGCCTCGTAGGCTCGACGCGTGCGGGGATAAACACTGAAACCGATAGCAGGCAACTGATTGAAAAAGGCTGGGAAGCGTCTGTGAGAAGGTATATATTTTCCCTCTATGATCATGAAATGTTGTCCATTTTACTGGCGATACAAAAGCTCCCGCATGTGTACTTATTGCTGCGAGTGCGTGCACGTCATAGACGCCGACACAGCAAACCCCGGCATCGGCATTCGCGACCGCAAGAGTGCTGCACGAAAGGCATCACGCGATCGTTTGCATCTACTGCAACGACTAAGACACCATTCGAAAGTTTCTTTATTTGTGATACCAACTCGGGACTCGATGAAGCGCGCTCGAAGCCAGCAAACTGCCTGTGATGAGACTGCGCGAAACACAATTTCGGGATATAGAGGACTCTGCTTGCGCAACGCGCACGCAGTAAACAGTGCACCATGTACCGGCATGACTGCAGCTTTTGATGCTGCTGTTGCTGCTGCGAGCAGGCGCTACAGTAGCACCACCGCGGGAAAATCGATCTCGCCGTTAACATCCCCGCGCGGTGATTCAGTTTAGTCATGCACCCTGAAGCACCAGCAACGTGCTCTATGCGCCCGCCAGCATCAGTAAGCGGCTGGTACAACATGTGCGCAGTTGAGTCGAAGAACAAGAGCGTCCGGAAGTGCATGGGTGACCGAGGCCTCCCCAGCACCGGTCGCTGTCGACTAGTGTTGCTGCTCGGCTCCTCGAGAAGCAGTATCTGTCGGAGGCGGTTGCTCGGCCGATGAGCTGCTTCCGCATGGCGTTGAGTGCGCACCTCGAAACAGACACAGCAGCATGCAGTGGCTTTGGCGATATATGGAGACCTTCTGCTCAGCGTCTCGTTGGTATGCAGGCTGTGGTTGCCATTGTTTCAACGGGACACTGCTGCCGTCTTCGAGCTCCAGTTGCTGGCACATCCGGGAGCACGCTCGCAGGCGTGCAGCTCTGCCGCATGAAGTAACCATGGGTGTACTTTGGCGTCACGCGGCTCAAAAGTTTCTGGACCGGCGTCCAGTCACCGTTACTGCGGCGACGACTTGCGCAGGCCACCCGAGTCTGCAGATCTGAGGAGTCCGGCTCTCTGCTGACACGTCCGAGGTCTTTTCTGCACAGAAACTAGTTTCTGGCCCGCTTTCTATGATTCGCTGTAGGCGTCTGAGCGGTCCTGGTCAACGCTCGCTGGACGTAGCTGCATTGCAAGACGTAGCTTTGCAGTTAGTTCCGCTGAAGACCAGCACTCCGTTCCAGGCTCGCTCCCTACGAATTCGTGGACGCTTTCGAGCTATCAAGGTCGGAGCGCGTTAGGCGCGGTCGCAGTCTATAGCGGAACTTTGCGACGAGTGCCGGTGCTTAGCAGCCGTGCTGTGGTGGAAAGACACGACACCCGTGTACCACGGCTGTGCTAATTCAACGAGCAGGGAGCAGCTGCTTGGGAACCAAGCCGTGCACCTTCGAAGACAAGTAACTCGCACGGCCGCCGAAACCGTGTGTTCTCCAGCGTTACGCTTGCGGACAGCACCGAAGCTCGGTTGCTGTCTCACAAGGCCTCTCATGGATCAACCCGGTTTGAACAACCCGGCTGTCCCGCTCTATCGCACTCGGGTTGCGGGTGCACCAACTCCGTCCTAAAAGCCGCAACGCTAGCGTTATTCTGCCCTCATGTCGCATTCCGCTCGAATGCAGGTGGTATCGTCGCGTCGAACGGACTGCAACCTGAAAGCCGCAAGGGCATATCTGGCCCGTTCGTCTAATTTCCTTGAAGAACTCCGCGTATACGCTCTGGAGTGCTGCACTAAATCAGGAAAGGGGATCCCTGGTTCGTTTAAACGATCCCACGCCCATAAAACTACGTATCTGAAGCATTCTGGCTAGTTACATCGATCGTAGACCTTCAGGGATAGCGGACACGCGCGAACTCCTCGGGACATGGGCGGCGGTGCTTTCGGTGCTGCTGGATGCGCGTGCTGTAAACTCAACATCCTGGTATCACTAGATCGATCGAGCTTCTGTTTCCGGTTGCGAAAGGTGATGTGGAGCTGCTGCAACAAAGAGGCGTCAATCCGAAACCGAGAGCTCTCCCGTGCATCCAGGCTCTGAATACTCGCGCATCCAGGAGCGTCTGGATCGATTCATCTACACACCTCAATTACAAACATTAACTGCTGGGGTGCGTTTGTCGGGTCTGCAGGCCTGGATGCCGAACCTAAACCGATCCTATCGAGGGTGTCACATGGTGCGTCGATGACAAGGCACGAATGCACACGGGTGCAAAACCTAAGCGTCCTCGACTGCGTCATGCGATAAATCGAGCGCATTCCGCGTGCATCGGCGGCATATTGTAGCAAAACTGATTATTCTGGGGGATTCTCACCTGCGGACACTATCTTTGCATTTCTGGGTCATACAAACACCGGATAACCAGGTCTGCTCGTTCTTTTGTTCCCCTGGAGCTCAATGAAGATGCCGCGGGCTAGCACCTGCTGTTCAAAAGAGCCACCTGTGGCATTGCATTTGGCCCTGTGCGCCACGCACGAAGGCCGAAGAGTTTCGTGTTACTCCACCTTATACACTTTCACGAAGAGCCCTGATCCTGTTGAATGCTCCTGAGAAGGCTTTTATTTGCCTCTCTTTTCTACTTCCCTCGAAGTGCTTTTGGTCAGTTCGCAGTGGAGAACGCCACAAGGCCCGGAGCGTGCTCCGTTCAGCGAAGCCTGCTACTTTGCCTGTCGCGCCGCTGTCTAGTATGCGCCCACGCCTCACAGAACGCGCCCGATAACAGTTTTGATCTGAAAGGTATGGTTCCCAATGTAGGAGACTCTGGATCAGATCGCGCAAAGCGCCCGAGAGTGCGGCAGCACGTGAACCCTTTATCGGAACACCTGCGAACTTTGGTAGAGCTTCCACCGGAATGGCCGGTCGGAGTGTATAACGATCGTCGGGCACCGTTGCATATTGATATTGGTTGTGCGACCGGAACTTTTCTGCTTGAGTTATCGCAGGAAGATCCAAGCTACAACTATGTCGGATTGGAGATTCGTCGTCCACTCGTAGAGTTCGCCAATATACGCGCAGAGCGCGCACACGTGGCCGACAGGGTCTTTTTCGTGTGCTGTAATGCGAACGCTGCCATGGAAAAAATTATATCGACATATACATTGGGCATGGTGCGCCGAATTTCGCTGAACTTTCCGGATCCTTATTTTAAGCGACGTCAGCACAAAAGACGCGTGGTGCAGCCTGAGCTGGTGCACTGCTTGTCGGAAGGCCTGGCCCCTGGCGCAGAAGTGGTGTGCCAAACCGATGTAGCAGAGGTCCACGAGTATATCAGAGAGGTTTTCGTCAGCAGCGGAAAGTTCACCGCCGAAAACCTGAGCGATTCTCCGTATCCCGTGCGGAGCGAGCGTGAGATGCGCTGCATTTTGAACGGTCGACAGATTTTTCGGATTCGATTCGTTCGGTGCTGAGTCGTTGGCGCGCCTTCCACTGGAGCATCCATTCCTATAGGGCACATGCATTAGATACAAAGGTGAATTTCTCCGATGGAGCATCTGGTCGGGTTCGTTGAGAGCTGCTTTTCGAGGCAGGTGTTCGTCTGCAAGCTAAACACGCTGAAATCCTTCGAATGTATTCAAGTTCCTCCCGTGTCCATTGCCATGCCCGTCGATAGAAATACCGCTTTTGCACGAACATAAAATCTTTCCTTCAGTTGGAGAAATGGACGGATCCTTTTTATCTGCATGCAGCCGCTGCGGGAAAAAGACCTAGACCCCCTGCCGAAGAAGCAGCCTAAGCTCCAGTGGCGTCAGACCGAAATGCTGCGGGTGTCTGCTTCGGGAAGAAATGCTCCAGTAGTGTTCCACGATATACTCGATCTATTGCTTGAGGCAGGTGCAGAGAATGCCGCCCAAAACGGCGGCAGATCGTCAGGATTTGAGGCGCTCCGGAGCCAATTTAAACGGCAAATAGCGTTGATGCACACCATTGAATGTCTCAGTCCAGAGACTCCGCTTTTCCAACAACCCCTCCAGAACAGACACCTATCACGCAAGTCAGATGCGCTCCACTATCGAACCCAAGCATAAAGTGCATCTCGCCAGCCGCGGAGCCTCGACGAGCGGCATCTTTTGGCATGCGCTCCGCCACAATACTCTACAGAACGGCTCGAAGCATCCAAGTTTCGTATGACACGACATGACGGAAGCAAAGAAGGCGGAACAATCATGCTGTATCCTATACGGGGCGCAAACAGCGCCCAGCAGCGAACCAATCCCTGTGATTCTGGTGATTTGCGGCAGGGCATCGCCAGCCTTCGTAAGACTTTTGTGTATTCAGTGCTGAGGGCCAGGCACTGCCGCGTTACTTGACGCTCCCGTGGCTAGACAAGGCGCATTAGATGAATCGAATCGTATCTCACTGATGATATTTGACGTTGTCATAGTAGGTGGAGGCCCCGCTGGTTTCTTCGCGGCGATTCATTGTGCTCAGTGTGCGCTAGCGCTCAGCGGCACTCAACCGCGGGTGCTTATCTTCGAAGCCGGTTCTCAAGTGCTGGGGAAGGTTCGTATAAGCGGTGGTGGACGATGTAACGTGACGCACGCAGCGTTCGATCTGCAAACTTTTTCCGGACGTTATCCACGTGGAAGTCGTGAGCTACTCGGACCGTTGAGTCGCTTTGGGCCTCGCGAAACCTTCGACTGGTTTGAGCGTCGCGGAGTTAAGTTAAAGGTAGAATCTGATCGAAGAGTTTTTCCGGTTTCTAATAAAAGCCAGAGTATAGTAGACGCCCTCGTTTCAGAGGCTGATCGGCTTGGTGTGCAAGTCGAGACAAACTGCAAAGTCACGGACGTTGCACACGAGCGCGAGGGCGACCAGCCGCTGTTCCGAGTCGACGTTGCAAAGCGCGGGCACTTTAGTTCGCGGAGGCTGATGTTGGCAACTGGAGCCTCACAAAGAGCACTCGACTGGGCCCAGATGCTCGGCGATCATCGCGTCGTGCCGCTCGTACCCAGTCTGTTTAGCTTTACGGTATGCCCCGAGAGACATGCATGGCTTCTCGAGCTGGCTGGCATCGCGATACCAGAAGCTGAGGTCAGTTTCGCGGAGCCGAGCGCGCAACCCGCGTCCCGAGCAACTCTAAATGGCCCTGCACTAAAGGAGACTGGTCCATTGCTCATAAGTCACAGTGGTATAACGGGGCCAGCGGTGCTTGCCCTATCTGCTTTTGGCGCTCGAGTATTTTGTGAACGCAAGTACCGCTTCACTGCTCAATTGAATTTCATTCCTTCTTTCGGCCCTTTCACGGAGGTCATGGAGAGCTGGCGGAAGAGCTCGGGTCGTCGTCTTGGCATTCTCACCAGGAATCCCTTCATGTTGCCTCGGAGGCTCTGGGCTGCACTTGTAACCAAGGTAGCTCGAATTCATAGCACGCAAAATTACGCAAACCTAAGCGCAGCGGAAATGAAACGTCTCGGTGATGCTCTTACTCGCTGTGAGCTTCATATAGTGGGCCGCTCTCCCTTCAAGGAAGAGTTCGTAATGGCAGGCGGCGTCGACCTTCGCGATGTGAATATGGCCTCGTGCGAGAGCAAGCGCGTGCCAGGTCTATACTTTGGCGGGGAAGTGCTCGATGTCGACGGTGTAACCGGCGGCTTCAATTTGCAAAACGCCTGGACAACAGGTTACTGTGCAGGAGTTGCCATGGGGGCGGCAATCGCGCATCCAAGAGAAGCACCTCTTGCGAAATGATCGTTGCAAGAGTCCCGACCAAGTGCCCTGCGATGACGTCGCTGGGATAATGGCGTCCGAGAGTCACTCTCGAGAGCGAGATGCTGATTGCCCAGAAGTGCACGCAAAGCGCTAAACACACATTTCGAGGACTCAAAGCGCAACATAACCATCTTGTCCAGAAACATGCGATGGCGGCTGCTCTCGTCGAGTGGCCAGAAGGAAAGGAAAAGCGTTCCCCAGGGGCCAGAAACACGTGACGGGTATTGTGACTGGGGCGCGGTCGTCTGAAGATGCTCTTCACCACAAGCTCGGCTAGCGCTGGCACTAGGAAACAGTGCAGCAGCAGAGGCCATGCAAAAGGACTGTTTGCGACGAGCCCCACAAGCAAAGGGAAGAAGAACCAAATGGTACCGTCACAACTCGAAGAAATCACCCGGACGAAGAGGGGAATAGATCTCTTCTTCGTGCTCTGAAGGGCTTTGTAGAGTCTTGCGGAGAAGAGCTTTTCCCCCGCTGATTTGGGTAGACCCAAGGCAACCTTTACCGCGTCCAAAAAAAATCGCACAAGATAGACGTCGAAGAGGACGGATAAGGCGATATAGGCTGTACAGAAAGAACTACCGCAGCGCTCTATCATTGAGACCGCGGGCCAGTTTCCTAGAGTCCTCGCCAACCCAGAATTCAGTGCTCTCGTTTCCAGCTTCGAAGCCAGGAAGCACCAACACGCCCTCACTACTACTGGGAGTGCCTTTCTCAAGAAACTGCAGTTCCTAACAAGTATAGGCGAGAAACTGGGCTTCCCGAACTCAAGGCACGCGTCTTGTTTCGACGATACAGTTCTGGGCGTGCATCCCTAGGGGTGGATTCACACCCAAGGCTGGCTGCTTGTTCAGGTGCACGACACCGACCTCTCGATCTACCATGGAAAGCAGTGTTCCATATCGGTTGCTCTCGTGCCTATATTCTATTTGGCAGTCATCAGCCTGAGAATGCTGCGCAGTTTGGCGAGAATGCAACTGTCCTTGGTTTGTGTGCGTTGGTTTCATGTGCGTTGTACTCAGTGCAGTGAATTCTGGACTATCTGGATCACCGCAACCTTACTGGTTATGTTTGTTCTTCTAGCGGGTATTTAACGAAAGTATCGTATCCTGTAGATTAGGGAAAGGTTATGGAAAGGCTTTATACTGTCAATATTAGCTGGCGAGAAATAAAAACTTACTCGACGAGGTTAGTCGTTCAATGGATCAACAAGGGGATGGACCATCCATATCTTAGCTTTTATCCCGGAGGTCGCGTCGACGAAACAGAACCATCCGATCACTATGTGCAAGGCTGCCCCGTAGCCGATTCACGCCACTCCATACGTTCCCTAAGAAATAACATTGAAAAATCGACAGGAAATGAGCTTCTCGCATCGTTGGAACGGACGGTGGCGAAGAGACGTGGATGTATAAAGCAAAACGCGCGCTTCTACTGGAAACCATCGCGCGCTGAGCAGCATGGTGTAGAATTGGTACTAAAATAGGAGCGCTCATTAGATTGGAGATGGGTTTTCGAATCACTAGATGAGACTGCATTCGAGAGAAATGCGAGAACTCTACACGGGCACTCAGCAAGAGGCAAATAACTATTTCTGAAGACTAGAAAAGCGAGTAATCCGCCATTATCAGCCTCGGCGGTGTATGAATCGAATGGTCAAACTGAATGAATCATTAAATAGCTCATCATTTCTCGAGGCATAACTCGGGGCGGCTCCTTCCCACATACCTGTTTCCTGTTCCTAGATTACACTGCTTCATATTACTCAAAACGGTTAGCGGGACACTGCTGGGACAAGATTTGAGCTTCTCTTCGTGCGTATTTACTCTCCCTGGCCCAGTCCAGTCAAAGGTGTCTACTCTACCGTCAAACGCAATTTATATGATCTATGATACAGAAGAGTCATTCGCATCCGTGATAGCGGTCTTCGCAAAATCGTTCTCTGCTTTCAAAACACCACGACTGCTGCGTTGCTCCTCAACTCATGCGAGAGAGGAAGCGAAAAGGCGCGCTTCGGTTCATGGGCATGCTCGCGACGGAGCAGAAAGCGAAAATTTAGTTAAGAAATAGAGGATACATGAATAGAGAGGGCAAGTTTCGGTAACACGCTCGGAGCAGTGCGTCTGGACGGTGCGTCTGGATTCTGCGGGGAAAACGGATGTGAAGCTGAGCAACAACGTTCATGCTGGCCAGCCATGGAGCGAGAAAGGTGAAGATAGAGTTGCCCTCTGCGAGAAACCACGACGCATTCCAACAATATCGGGAAGAGCATCGGCGGAGCTCGTGCAAGGTTTCTCGTCTACAGGGGTGAAACGGAAAGCTTTTACATGGACCACGGAGACCGGCAGAGAATTTAGCTGGGAGGACATCAAGAAACTCGTGAAACCTAGGACTGAGTCGAGCAACATGACTCGTTTTTAATCTTTAGAGAAGATGAATAGAACGATCATTTCAGGGGCATAGATCGCCGATTTAAGACCGCCATGGCTGCCAGGGTACCTCTAAATAAAGAGGGCCAAGTTAAATACATGAACAGAAAGTAGATCAAGAAAAGCAATTTCCCAGAGCTCGATACCATCTGGGCTCGAGAATGATGCGCGCTATTAGGAATACCAATGGGCGGAATGGCAGCTTCAGGACCAGTCTCAACGCCCTTGGCAATTTGTCGAGCAGGGACAATGCTTTGCTTTCTCCAGTCAGAGAATGCGAATGCGTCCAAGTGGCTCATGCGTACGATTCCTGTTGGGCGCGTATGGAAACGTGCTCGAGTCGCCAACGGTTTTAATTGTACAGGGCAGGGCAGCGCGCATTTGCCAACTTCTTCAATGACTTGGGAAAGAATATGACCGAGAAATCGTGTCGTTTGATGGTATCCGATTATTATGAACGTGCTGGACCGTTAAAAGGCTTCACTCCCACGCCTTCAACGAGAGCGCATGACAAGTGCTAGAATCGATTCTATGTGAGTCTCATCGATCAGTTTTTTACGGCATCCAGGCAACATGTGCATGGGCGCCTGCGGGAACAGGTCGAAAAAAATACATTGAAACTGAACTGGGTGTACGAGATAGTATTCGGTACGCCGGTTCACCGTCAGATGCCATCATGGATGAAGATGAGATGCTTTCTTGGCTGTGATTCCAACTTTACGCATTCCGGCAAGCGGTTTCTGCATCGTGACTTGAAGATCTCGACCAACGTCCGGAAACGTCTCGTGCTTCCTGAGCTTTCAGCAGCTCTGTCTCAAGCGAAATTTCGAGGAAATCGCTCATTACTCAGTGTCGGCGTTGCGCTGAAACGGTGAAGACGACCGTCGAGAAGAATCTCAGCCGCCAGGAGTGATCGCACTCGATTCCCAACTGGCACGTGTCGCTGGTGTGGTACTGTTCGTTAATCCAGCAAAGTTTCAACGTCGCATGTATACGCAGGGAACGATTTTCCGTGGCAAGTGATGAACTACGATGAGGCTAAGTCATTCTACATTCGTGAGTGAGAGTCTCGTCTGGAGCTTGCGAAAGAGCCCCGAACCCAGGATGAGGAGAGATATCCTCGCCAGATACTGCGCTCGAGAGCGCTGCGCATCTCTACTGGGCTCCAAAGATATGTGGATTCAAGGGCTCTTCTTGTTAATGACGGCGACATGACAGAAGAACACTCTATACGAGAAGATTCGCTGGAGATCTTGTGCTTTGCATCCGTGTTGGCTATGCAGAGTGATGGATATTTCAAACAGCGATCTCTTCTCTCACAACCAAGTTGTTTTGCATGCAATGCGCAGCCGCGCATCCTTTCCCACGGAATGTTACCGCGGGTGCTTCTAGTGGAAGCGACAGCATGACGGAACGCATACTGTACTTCATGGAATTTCACAACTTGGCAGAGGTGACGCGCTGCGTTTTTGGACAATTATCGAATGCCCAGTACGCCCTCTAGAGTTGATATAATCCTGAAGTGAAATTTAAATGTGAAACTGAGCCGCGCACTCGCTTTATGCATGTCGACTTTGTCGATCTTCTTTATAGATGTACAGCCTTAACATTCGATGCACAGCACCAAGGGCTGATGGATGCATAAGCAGTTTGGGGTTTGCGATCGTTCTCTTGGAGTAGCACTGTCGACACTCTGCCCCTGGAATTTTGGTACGTCACCGTTATAAAGAGTATTCGTGACACCCTCAAACGACGGTGCTTCGAATAAACAATTTGATCATCCAATCCATGTGTAAAAGAATTCTTTCTTATCTTTTTATTACCTCTTGCATAGTCAAATAAGGAATTTCGAAGAATTTTTTTTCTACTTCAACGCAAATCTTGGGCGCAGCAATCCGCGCTGCTCTATGGACGAAATAAAACACTCGGTCACCTTCCATGACGATTTCTTCACGAGCTCACGCCGAACACATACTGAGCATTTCATTCCATATAATCAATTTCTTCCGGAAGACGAATCATTCATCTTTTTGTGGCTATCGACGAAAATGCAGTCCACACCAGCGTCATACCTCTACATGGATATCTTTCAGATGATTCCATATCTTCTGTTTCCATAGAAAAGGCTCTTGGACTCGGACTCGCATCATAGCAGCGATCGCTTCTAGTCGACAGTGCTTCAACAATTTGCACGAATGGAGCGTAAACGGATCGAAATTTCTCGATTCGATCGCTTGCGCGAATTTCCCTTCTAGCATTTGTTCCACCATGGACAACATCGAATTCCACAAATCTTTTATCGAATGGAACAGTGCGCGTTCACGCATCGGACAGATAGCTCGTTTATGTGATTGCCCCGGAAAAGCTTATGATCTTGGGGCATGATATCGGGATCGGAAACGGAGAACGCAACCGAGGGGAGCCTCAAGTACTCTTCATCGACCTACTGCAAGCGATGAAGTAAACGTTCACGCTTCAGAGGGCCGCCCTATGAGCAGAATATGTGGTGTAACCATGGGAATTTTATACCGCAGCCAAGTGCATCTACTGCAATGGGCACACCGAGGCGATGTAAGAAGAAGATGAAAATGGCAAGCAGGGTGTAGATAGCAACTCCCGCATCTGCTTTAATTGCGTCGGCAGCTGCCGGAAGCATCATAATCAGGACCTTGATGCTGTCATCCAGATCAATCGAATTCTGGCAACGCGGCTGGAGAAATGGAAAGACCTGCATATTTAAAGCCGGCGGTGAGAGAAAGCAAGAGGAAGCAGTCGCGTAAAAATGCCGCAAATGCTGGTGTTGATGGCAAAGGGACCGGACCCAAACTTTAGAGTAAACATCCGTGTTAGGTGAATGTGCCCGGTTCCATTTGAATTTGACGTGGATGTATCTGCGTGCATGCATAAAGGAGCCGAAGATGCTGTATCGGTGGCGGCGCACGCGCAGAACTTGGAAATAGTGATGCATTCAAGGGCTTTTCACAGCAGCGTCTTATGAAAGTGCTGTTTCACAAAGATGCCCGCTGGATGTGGCCAGGCCATACGCATAATGATCTGCGTAGAAATTTGTCATGTACTTTGCTGCTTTCTCCCCGAAAGGCACTTCTGGGATGCTTCGGCTCAGGTTCCTTCTGCGCGGGCTGCCTGCTGCATTTCACGAGAAGAAAATACCGTATTTCAATATCGGGCTGATATCGCTCAGCATGCGCCGTATCGAAAAGCCAGTGTTTCTTGCCAGCCGCCCTAGTGCAAGTTTACGAAATCATGAACTGGTTGCAAGTTTGCTCTATTCATAGTACAACTCGTTGCTCCGAAACTGGGACTTCAGCATTCGTGGAAAGATTGCGCAGGTTTGTATCGAGTGGAGCAAAACCCAGTGCGTAGCAAGCTTCATGCAGGAGGCATCTCGGATTCAAATTTACGATGTCGATCAATGGGAATCGTTCTCGGGAAAATGCTGACTGGCAACAAGCCGCGGCTTGGTTTTCGGCCTGTTTTCGACAACAAAGCACTGCCCCTGTTCCAGCAAAGCTGCTGTTCGGACGCGCGTTCAGCGTACGAACGAGAGGTCGCCACTCGATCCACCTAATCGTGATGAATGCATGAATACATACTGCAGGAAAAAGGATACACATTTCACGCCTATGGATGGTATATATTCGCCCATTCGCGGATGCCCCAGCCTTTTTCAACCGATATCCTGCTGTCAGGTTCAGTTTCTATCCCTGTACACTTAGAGCCTGATATACTGCCCCAAAAAGTGGATCACGTCAGCTCCTCGGGTCTTGTCTTCAGCACCGCACATCATCTGATATTGACGATGGCGCTGAAATCTCGGTTCGCGAACTCCATGCATTTCTTCTCACTCGTGATACTCATCGGTGCAAGGAGTCCTCGAATGCGCGCCCTCAATGCCACTTGCAGCTCTGTGATGTCTCTGTCCATTTCCATCGCCGAGGCGATCCGTTGCCTTCTTTCCATCTCGACCTTGTGAAGCGTGCACCCCAGCTCATCCCTGAGATTTTTGGTTTTTGGAAATGAATGCAAATCTTTAGGCCCTGAGGTGAGGACCTTCCTGGAGCGAGGAGGACTTGCGGACGACATGCGACATGTGCCTCGGTGTAACCATGTGCTGAGATCTTCAGCGATTCGTCCAGTAGA
>Ga0209012_1003216_pt1 | contig 12630 bp, 11 predicted proteins | sample RS3BMetagenome_FD_184735 | JGI IMG/M metagenome (GOLD analysis project Ga0209012, IMG submission 184735) | Ferric oxide microbial mat and aquatic microbial communities from Rainbow Spring, Yellowstone National Park, USA - RS3B (SPAdes) (version 3) ...
CCATCTTCGGTCCATCGAAGTAGTAGAGGACGTGTTTGACCGTGGGCATCGGCACGGTCTGCACACGGCCGCCGGGGGACCAGGCGAAGCTCATGCCGCCACCACCGTGAACGACTGGTGGATCGTCGCTGCGTGCCCAGCTTCGACCCAGAAGCTGAAGTGCCACTTGTTTGGTCCGGTCTGTAGGATCCGGCCGTGCGCCGGGGATAGGGTCGCCTTGGCTACCAGTCGCTTCTAGGAAGAAACTCCCATCAGCGACAGGGTCTCACGCGGCGGGCCGCACGTCGACAACGTAGCCGAGTTGTTCGAGCTTTCGGGTGAGGCGCTTGGCTGTCTGGTCGCGATCTTGGCGGTCGAAGTGGTCGGCTCCGAGGTCCTCGAAGGCGGTGCCGTCACGGAGCATGTGGTAGGCGGCGGTGAGCATCGAGGCGGCGACGGCGATGATGGCCTTCTTGGGGCCGCGGCGGGCCTTGAGGCGCTGAAACTGTGCACGGTGGTAGCTGTTCTTCTTGGCCGCAGCCGACCAGGCAGCTTGCACCAGGGTGGTCTTGAGCCAGGGCGCCCCGTGCCGGATGCGGGTATTGCGGCGCTTGCCCGCGCTCTCGTCGGAGCGAGGGCAGAGCCCGGCCCACGACACCAGGTGCGCAGCCGAGGGAAAGCGACGCATGTCGGTGCCGATCTCACCGACGATCACCTGAGCGACCAGCTCACCCACGCCCGGCATCGTCGTCAGCAGCTTCGCCATGGCCGTCGCTTCCCCGAGAGCTTTTCCCAGCTGCTCGTCCACCTCTGCAATCGCTGCGCGCAAAGCGTCGACTTGGCCCAGGTGCAGCTTGAGAAGGAAGCGGTGATGCGCGGTGACCCGTCCGCGCAGGACTTCGACCAGCTTGGCGCGGGGCGCTTTGATGCCTCGATGGGCCAGGTCCGCGAGCTTCTCGGGGTCGGTCTCACCCCCGACCAGCGCGTCGAGGATGGCGCGACCGGTCAATCCCAGCACGTCGCTGATGGTGCCCGTCAGTTTGACGTTGGCGTCCTCCAGCGTCTTCTGGATGCGCTGGGTGTGCTGCGCCACCTCACGCACCAACTGTTTGCGCGTGCGCGTCAGCTCGCGCACGTGCTGGATGGCCGCAGGCGGCACGAAGCTGCCGCGGATCAGCCCGTGCGCGAGCAGGTCGGCGATCCACGTCGCGTCGTTGATGTCCGTCTTGCGACCCGGCACGTTGCGAATGTGCGCGGCGTTGGCGAGCACCAGCTCGAAGCTGCCTTCCAGCACGTGCCACACCGGCTTCCAGTAGACCCCCGTGGCCTCCATCGCGACGTGCGTGCAGCCGTGCTCGGTCAGCCAATCGCTCAGCTCTAGCAGGCCGCGCGTTGTCGTGGAGAACGTGCGCACTTCCCGCCGTACCTCGCCTGCGCCCTCGGTCCGCCGCAGGCAGGCCACCACTGTGTCCTTGTGCACGTCCAGCCCCGCGCACCGCTCATGCAACACATCCATTCGGCTCCTCCGATTCGCGGCATCGGCGCGAAGCCCCATCCGGTCGAAGTCTAGGAAGCGTGCTCGGGGACCTTGCGGTCCTTGGCGACAGTACGGGGTGCTCGCGGGGCTTCGGGTCCAACTAGAACACGGGCTCTCGGCACCATAGAAACACCGACCTCGATGCCGACGCCGCGCTCGAAAACGTAGCCCGTTTCATCCGCCGCGGGTTGTCGTTGCGCCCGTGGAGAACTTGAACCAGGGCATCGCCTTCCGAGCGACGGGCACGTCCTCGAGGCGGCGCAGGACGCTGAGCGCGCAGGCTCTGCACGCGTCATCCCCCTGCTTGCCATCGTCCGCGTACGTTCGCATGTCGGCGGCCGCGGGCGGGTTGCTGCGCACGAAGCGGATCACGTCCCCGCCGACGGCCTCGGCGTCGGCGGGCGGGCAATCGCCTTCGGGACAGTTGGCGGCAAACGGCATGGACGAGCGATTCTATAGCGTGAGCGGGCGGCTACGCGAAAAGGCGGGGGCCCAGGCCACAGAGCACCGTTGAATGGACATGCCTACGGAGTCTTCCCCTGCTCGTAGGCCGTCATCAGCCCGCTCTTGCTGGCGTCCTGCAGGTCGCGGAACACGAGGTTCACCAGCGCTACCATGGCCTGCATGGTGTGACCGTCGACGCGGATCTGCGTCCTGACCTCGGCCGCGGGATGGACGAGGTCGCGATGGTCGGTCACGATCTCGCCCATCTTCGCGGCCGTTGGACCGAGGAGCGTTCGCACAGAGCCGTCGCCCGCAATCAACTGCACCTTCGTTGCCGCTTCGAGCAGATGGTGAAGGGAAGCGTCGTCCGGCCAGCGTCCCTTGCGCAGGAAGCTGGCCGCGAGGCCCACGTTCCTACCGAGAACGTCGAGGAGCACCCCCTCCAGGATTGAGCCGCAAAGGAGGAGTGCCGCCTTGTACAGCCCCATTACGGCTGCAGTATTCAGCTCGGTGAGATCGCGAGCCACGATCTCGCGCAGCTTGGATCGCGCAGGAATGCGACTCGATCATCGGCGGTCGGTACGACGGCTGGCATCGCCTCGGTAGGCGCGGGCTCCGTCGTGCCCACGGCAAGTGAGGGCTGCAATTCGGCTTCCGCATCGGCCAGCACCTCGTCATCGAGCCTCAACGCGGCCTTCGCGCGAGCGATCGAATGCGCCATGCGAAGCTCCAACGTCGACGGCGCCTGCTCGACTCGAGATGTCGGCTCCTCACCAAGCGCTTCCGCGACCACGAGTAACTTCAGCGACGAATTGTTCTTCGGGCTCACGTCGACGGACAGGGTTGTCCCGTTGACGAAGAATCGGTCGATTCGGCCGCGGTAGTCCCAGATGACGGCGTAGAACGAGCGATACCGGATGCTTCGCCGGTCGCGCTCGCCGATCGCCGTCACGCGTTGGACGAGCTGGTCCAGATCGGCGAACGCCGAGAACGGGCCGTCCGCCTCGATCGGCTCCCCGATGTGCGGCCGGTTCGGGATCTGGTTCATGGGCCACGCCGCCCAGCATGGCCACGCGCTCCCCCACTCCCGCCAGTCGTCGGCGCAGCGGTACACGGCCCATCCGGAGTGCATGCCGTGCTCCGGGATCTCGACATCACCGATGACGAGCGGCTTCCCCTGGACCGCCTCGGAGAAGCGCGCCATGAAAATGCTCGGGTGGATGTCTTGCTCGATGAGGCGGACATCGCCCTTCGGCCGAGACTCGCTCGGCGCAGGATCGCCGGGACGCGCGATGTCGAACCTGCCGCACACGGGCCGCCACGGCCGCTCCAGCATTGCGGGATCCCGTGCCATCAGGAGGCGGACGTGCGGCCGGAGCCCTCTCTTGAAAGCGCGCTGGAACAGAGCCAGCAGCTCAGTGAGTGCGTTCTCGGGCGTAGACGGCGACATAACGCTTCGCACGGCTATGCTCGTCGATGCTTCTGGGGCCCGGCGGCATTGGCCCGGACGGCTCGCCGGATCCCGCTCGTGTCGTCATCGCCCCGCCCGTCGTTCACGCGCACACGCGCGAGCAACTCGTCAGCCGTTTCGTACGAGCGCCCCTCGGCGCGCGCCAGCTCGGCTTCAGTCGGGACCAACTCGCCGGAGAAAGCTCTCAAAAGAATCGCTTGCGGGAGCTTCTCGGCACGGGTCCTCGCCGCCTGAACCCGACGTTCGATCGCGTCGGCGAGGGCAAGAACCTGGCCCCCGACGCGCAGAGCCTCATCCTGCTCGTCCAGGCTTGGAAGGGGGACCGGCATCGCGGCGAGCTTGGAGGCGTTGATGTTCGACTGGCTGACCCCATCGGCACGCACGTGCCTCGCCCACAAGCGACCCCACGCGGAATTCAACCACCAGGAGACGAACTCGGGCCGAACGATGCGCGGCTTCGCCTGGGCTCGAATGAGATACGACGCGAAGACCATCGGCCGATCAGGATCCGCGACTGCGGTTTTGCCCACCAGCTCCGGGCTGTTCGTGCGATTGAAGAGGACGTCGCCGGGCCGCACGAAGAACTCATCGAGTGCGCTGCTCTTCTTGATGAACTTCAGATCCGAGAGATCGAGGCGGCCATCCTGGATGTTGCCCATGCGAACCACCGGAACGCCGGTCCGTTCGTCGGCGTCGGCTTTTTCAGACGTGCCGTACTGGAACCGTTCTACCGCCTCGTTCAGTGGGGCGAGTGACCACTCCTCGGGAAGCTCGGGAAGGGGCGGAAGGTCGTCGTCTGGAGCAACCACTCTCGCTTTCGCCTGATACCGGTGCGCCTTTCGCCACTGCCTCGTCAGCTCCCCCGAGCATGCAGCCGATAGCACCGCCTGGCGGAACCGCTTCAACATGCGCGACACGCGATCGAGCCGGTCCTTGGCAGGTTTCACCTGCTCGAACAGGAACTCCACCTTCTCGATAATGCGATGCTGCTCAGCGAGAGGCGGCACGGGGATCGGGATCGTCACCATCGCGCCCTGCGTGAGCTTCAACCGAGTTGTCCCGTTGACGAACTCGTCGAACTTCGTCGCATCGAGCGCGTACTTCACGAATATATTGCTCGTCGTAGCCCGGGCGCGGAGCACGTGAGCGTGGTTGTTGACCCACGACTTGCCATCGATCAGGTATGCAATCGCCTTCGACTTGTCCAGGAAGGGCGCGCCATCCTCCCCGACCAGAACCAGCTCTTCATCGAACAGATGATCGTCGATCCACCCGACCTGGCCGGTCGCGCCAAAATAGGGCACGCTCCCAGCACGCTTCGCGCGTTCGTTCGAATTTATAGGCACACGGCGGCCGTCTAGGACCTCCACGAGGTTCCCCAAGGGACTGACCGCCCACCCCTCGGGACACTCTTTGCTCATGCCGGCAGCCTCGTTGAGGCCTTCGTCTCCACGCCGTCAGCCTCGAGCAGCACGACCACCTGGTTCAACTCGGCAACTGCCGCCCGCAGCTCCTCGATCGCTTCGCTCGCCAGCTCCTCCGGCTCCGGCAGATCGTCCGCGTCGTCGAGCGACTCCTCCTTCAGCCACTTGAACCCATCCAGCTTGAACTCGCGCTCTTTAATCTCGCTGATGTGGAAGCTGCGCCACCGGTCGTCCTTCGAATCCCCCGCCTTGCGCTTCGACTTGCCGCTCGGGTCGGCGCCGTAGCACTTCTCGAACCCGGCGAAGTGCTCGGGGGTGAGCGGCCGGTCCTTCTTCGTGATCTGCGGCACGTTTGTGCGCGCGTCGTAGATCCACGTCGTTTCGGTCGGGTAGCCCTTGGTGAAGAAGATGACGTTCGCCTTCACGCCCTGCGAGTACGGGGTGAAGGTGCCGCGCGGCAGGCGCAGCACGGTGTGGAGGTCGCAGTCTTCGGTGACGACCTTCATCACCTCGCCTGCCTGATCGGCGAAGAGGCAGTTGTCGGGCAAGACCACCGCCGCGCGGCCACCGGGCTTGAGGATCGTCAGGATGTGCTGCACGAAGTTGAGCTGCTTGTTCGACGTCTCGACGGTGAAATCCTCGCGGTCGGGCGCCTGGTTGGCGCCTTTGGTGCCGAAGGGCGGATTGGTGAGGATCACGTCGAAGCGGTCGCTGGTCGGTGGCTCGTAGATCGAGTCGCCGAGACGGATGTGCGGCTCGATGCTGTGCAGGTAGAGGTTCATCAGCGCCAGGCGACGCGGACGCGGCACGAGCTCCTCGCCGAAGTACGTCTCCCTCTTGATGCGCGCGCTCTCTTCGCGCTTGAAGGCGCCGCGCGTCTCCTCGACGAGCCACTCGTAGGCGGCGACGAGAAAGCCCCCCGTGCCCACGGCCGGATCGCAGATCGTGAACTTGGACGCGACGCGCGGATCGGGCTTCATGCAGCGGACAATCGACTTGATGAGCACCCTCGGTGTGAAGTACTGTCCGGCGCCCTTCTTCCCCTCGGCGGCCGCCTTCTCGAGCAGCCCCTCGTACGCCGCCGCCTTGATATCGGTGCCGAGCTCCGTCCACTGGACCTCGTCGATGAGCGAGACGAGCTTCTTCAGGTTGACCGGGTTGTTGAAGCGGCTCTGCGCGCCCGAGTAGATGTCGCCGAGGATGCCCTCGGTCTTGCCGAGCTTGCGCAGCACGTCGACGTAGTGATCGACGAGATCGTTGCCGCTCTCGTCGCGGATGGTCGGCCAGGCGCACCCGCGAGGGACGTCGACGCCCTTCTCGTCGGCCATCTTGAGAAAGAGCAGGTACGTGATCTGCTCGATGTAGTCGCCGTAGTCGATGCCGTCGTGCCGGAGGGTGTGGCAGAAGCCCCAGAGCTTCTGCACGACGTCGACGTTGCTCGCCGTGTTCATGCCGCGATCGCCTCGTTGAGTGCGTGAAGCAGCGTGTCGAGCTTCCTATCACCAAACGCCCTGCGCGCGGCGCCCCAACCACCGACGTCGGCGAGGATCGGGATCAACTCGAAGTCGTCGCGCTCGATCGACAGGTTCTCGCGCAAGTGGTCGCGGATGCGATCGAGCCACTTCTGCTGATCGGGCGTGAACGTCTGGCCCGCGGTGACGCGATCGAACGCCTTGTCGACGCGCTCGGCGGCGGTGAGGAGCTGCACCTGCTCGTCGACGGCGTGCTTGACCATCGAGATGATGTCGGCGAGCGGCTTGCGGTAGCGGATGGCGTGCGCGCGCTGCAGGTTCTCCTCGGTGAACCGCAGCGGGTTGGTCCGGAGCTTGTCGCGCAGCTCCCGCAGCGCGCTCGCGCTCCAGTCGCGCGGGCGGTCGAGCAGGATGCGAACGGCCTCGATGTGCTCGGGGTTCTCGCGCACGAACCGCTCGAACGCGACCAGGTAATCCTCCGGCTTGTACTCGCGACCGGCGACGTCGCGCAGGACCATCGTCGATGTGACGTTGTCGCCGTACTCGTACGCGCGGACGAACGTGCGCTGCGGGCGCTTGTAGTCGACGAGCAGCTTCTGGAACGTCGGATCCTTCAGCAGCTTCATCGTTCCGACGAAGTCCGAGCGCAGCGCCATGGGCAGCCCGCGCGCGTACCGCGCGAGGTCGCCGTCGGGCACGAAGACCTTGAAGTCGTCGCGCGCCTCGCCCGCCATCGACTTGTCGATGCGCTGCAGGCGCTTCACGAGGCACCCGACGTTGTAATCGCGTGCGCGGTTGTCCCAGATGTCCTTCACGATCTGCTCGATCGTCTTCGTCGGCGGCACGGGCTCGTCCTTCGTCATGTCGGACGACCCATGAAAGTAGGCGAGCAACGTGCCGTCGAAGCAGTCGAAGACGGTGAAGTGGTCCTTGTCCGGGTACTTCTCGCCCTTGCGCGTGCCGCGCCCGAGCATCTGCACGAAGAGGATGCGGCTCTTGACCGGCCGCAGGAAGACGATGAACTCGAGGTCCGGGATGTCGACGCCGGTCGAGAGCAGGTCCACCGTGACCGCGATGCCGGGCTTCTGGCGGTTGCGGAACTCGCGGATGCGCTGCAGCGGCCGGTCGACGTCCCTCGCGCCGGTGATCTTCTGCACGAAGTCTTCGCCGCGGCCGAACACGTCGCGCGCCATGTCGACGATCTGCTGCGCGTGGCTGGTGTGCGGCAGGTCGTTCACCGCGAAGATCAGAGTCTTCGGGAAGCGGCCATGCCGCTTCTCGTGCTCGTCCGCGTACTTCTTCACCTCGTCGATGATCTTCCGGTTCGACTCGGGCGCCGTGATGCTCCGCTCGACCTGCGCCGCGTCGAACGGGCGCTCGTCCTCGAGCTGGTCCATCTGCGAGAGGCCCGTCTCGGGGTCGACCACCTCGACGTTCTCGCCGGCGCGCAGGAAGACGCCCTGCATTCGCACGTCGGAGCGGACGTTGACCACGTCGTAGTCGACGAGGTGCCCATCGCGCACGGCGCTCTCGTACGGGTAGTTGAAGACCATGTTCGTGAAGTACGCCGTCGTGTGCGACGCAGGCGTCGCGGTGAGGCCGATCTTGATGGCGTCGAAGTGGTCGAGGGTCGCGCGCCACGTCGACACCTCCTGCGAGGTGTACCCGCGGTGGCACTCGTCGGCGACGATGACGTCGAAGGCGTGGATGGGGATGTTCTCGATGCGGTCCGCGTCGTCGTCGGCGGTCTCCTCGCCGGTGCCGAAGATTGCGCCGCGACCGAGAATGTTGATGGCCATCCGCTGGATCGTGCAGACGTACACGAAGGCGTGGCCCGCCTGCGGATCGGTCAGATACCGCTGCGGCATGACCTTCGGGTCGAACTTCTCCTCGTCGCCGAAGTCCTCGGTCTGGAACTTCGACGAGTAGACCTCGTAGATCTGATCGAACTTCTGGCCCGGCTCGGCCTCGAACGCCGAGAACGCGCGCACCGCCTGCGCGGCGAGTGCGCGGCGGTCGACGAGGAAGAGGACGCGCTTGGCGACGCCGCTCTTCATCAGGCGGTAGATCTCGTTGACGAACGTGAACGTCTTCCCCGTCCCCGTCGCCATCGCGACGAGGAGGTTGCGCTTTCGGTCGGCGATCGCCTTCTCGACGGCGGCGTTGGCCTCGCGCTGGTAGGGCCGCAGGCGATTGCGCTCGTTGGGCGTCGCGAGCAGCTTCGCGCACGCGCCGTCGAAGTCGCGCTCGAGCAGCTCGCGCATCGCCTCCGGCGTGTGGAAGCCCGAGACGCGGCGCGACCGGTTCATCGGGTGGCGGACGTCGTGGAACCACACGATCTCGCCGTTGGTCGCGTAGAGGAACGGGCAGCAGAGGCCCTGGAAATCGTACGGCCCGCCACGGATGCCGCGCGCGTAGCGCTCGGCCTGCATCAGCACGTTCTGCGGGCCAACCGCGACCTTCTTCGCCTCGACGATGCCGGCGATGTGCCCACCCAGCCAGAGCGCGTAGTCGGCCGGCCCGTTGGCAGTTTCCTCTTCCTCCGTGCGGCGCGCGTCGCGGCCGCGCAGGCGCCAGCCCGCCGCGTCGAGCCTGGGGTCGATGCGCTGCTTGCGTGTGCGCCACTCGGCTTCGCTCATCGAGCCAATCGTCGAGCCTACGTCCCGGCCCGTGCAGCGAGCAAGATGGGCTCCCTGGCGCTCGCGAAGTCCACGCAAGCCGTCGGAGCGTCCGACAGGATCGGCGGGGTCGTCGATGCAGCCTTCGACGGCGCGCGCGCAATCGAGGTGATCGCTCGTTCAGGCACCGGTCGGTCGAATGCAGGCAGAGGGGTGGCCGGGGCAGCCACGGGGCTCGCGAGAGGCGGGAGGCGGCTGGCGACGGCAGCCAGGGGGGCGAGTGCGACGGCCACCACGGCCGCCTCGATGGCCAGCGGGTCGGCCGACGCGGCCATCGGGCTGGCTTGCGAAGCCGGCGGGTCGGCCAGGCGAGCCGGCGCGCCGGCCAGCGAAGACCGAGGGTGGGCCGTCGCAGCCAGGGGTGTGGCCGTCCAGGCCGGGGCGCCGGCTCTCTCGGCCACCCCGGTGGCTGCTCCGGCCATGGCCATGGCTCTCACGGCCAACGCGATCGATCTCACGGCCAGGGCCCCGTCTCTTCTGGCCACGCGGGTGGCTCCGCTGGCCATCGCGATGGCCGACGAAGCGATCCCCCCGGCCGACGAAGCCACCCCCCCGGCCGAGGAAGCCACCCCGCCGTCTCGAACGGCCACCCCGCCGGCCGTGAGAGCCATCCCGATCGCTCTCGGCGCCGCCCCGTGAGCTCTCACGGTTCTCCCGCCGGCTCTCTCGGCGATCTCGCTCGGCTCTACGCCTCTCGCGTCGGCCGTGACGGCTCTCCGCGTGGCCGCGACGGCGATTGCGATGGCTCTCCTTGACTTCGCCCCATCTCGCGCAACGATCCGCGCGGCTGGCCGACAGGGGGTCATGACCAGGCGAGACGACGCGAAGGCTGCGCGTGCCGCGGCGCCGGCGGACGGAGCGACGTCCCCGGCGGACGGAGCCGCCTGCCCGGCCGACGGAGCCGTCGATGCGACCGTCGCCGCCGTGGCGCCGGCCGTTCAAGCCGCCGGCGCGGCCAACGACGCGATCTCGCTGGCCAATCGGGCCGACGAAAAAAGTGTCGGTAATGTCTGCCTCGTCGAGCGACAGACGGGGGCAGAGGAGCCAGCCGCCCCCATGAACGTCGTCGCCATCGCCCCGTGTCCGTCGGCCCGCCGCGCGTCTCCGCCCGCCGACGCGCCGCCTCCGCCGGCCGACCCTCCGTCTGCGCCGGCCGAGCGCCCGTCTCCGCCGGCCGACCACGTCGCTCGCGTGACGTCCAAGGCGATTCAGTCGCTCATCGCCCTCCGCCTCACGCGCGCCGGGCTGAACGAGGCGGACGCCGAGGAGTTGAAGCAGGAGATCACGGTGGCTCTCGTCACGATGGCCGATCCGCCGACGGACGACGAGAGCTGCGCGAAGGCCGCGCACGACATCACGAGCAAGCAGGTCGCCGGCTTCCGTCGCAAGGGCTACCGCCGCGGCAAGTACAACGTCGGCCCGACCGACCAGGCCGACTGTCACGCGACCGACGACGCGCGCGAGCAGGCCTCCGGCGAGCACGCGCAGCGCCTCGCCACCGTGCGCGAGGCGATGGCCGACGGGACGATCACCGATCGCGACGCGAAGATCCTCGCGCTCAAGCACGAGGGGCGCACCGACGCCGAGGTCGCCGAGGAGCTCGGGATCGCCAAGCAGACGGTGTCGAACCGCGTCGCCACCGTGCGCAAGGTGATGCGCGACAGGTGGTCGAAGCGCGTCGCGGCGGGCGCGCTCGCGCTGTTCGCGGCGCTGGTCATCGTCTTCGTCCTCAAGCGCCGCGACGAGGAGGCGCGAAACCGCCTGCCGCCCGCGCCGGCGCCCGTGCCGAGCGCGGCGCCGCAGATCCCGGTGGCGCTGCAGGCGGCCGAGCTGCGGCGCGGGGCGCTCGAGGACTGCGCGAACGCGCGCTGGGCGCGCTGCTCGGAGCGCCTCGAGGCAGCCAGGAAGCTCGATCCGGCCGGCGAGGTGCAGCCGATGGTCCGCGCGCTGCGGCACGTCCTGGAGGACAACGCTCGCGGCGATCGGCACTCGGACGCGAAGGTGGTGCCGCGCCCATGAGGACCGCTACCGTGAACCTCCCGCTCGCGGCGGCGCTCGCCGTCCTGGCGCTCGCGCCGGCGGCGTGCGACGCGGGTCCTGCGCCCGGTGATGGGGCGAGCGCCGGCGCCGCGGCGCCGGCCACGAGCGCGCAACCCGCGCCGAGCTTCGACGCGCAGTGGGCGGCGCGCGAGGCCGAGGTGATGGCGCCCTTCCAGCGCGACGCCGACGACGCGCTCGCCGCCGACGTGAAGGCGCGCATCGACGACGCGCGCAAGCGCTTCGGCGCGAAGGTGCCGGTGCGCGTGCTCGCGGGCCGCTTCGTGCTGGTCGGCGTCGATCCGCGCGCGCCGTTCGACGCCGCCGCCGATCTCGCCGCACGCGCGCTCGATGTCTTCGCGCGCCGCTTCTTCGCGCGGCTGCCCGATCGCGCCGTCAGCGTCTACCTCGCCGGATCGCACGACCGCTACGCGACGCTCTGCGACCGCGTCGTCGCGGCGGGCTGCTGGACCGAGAGCGGCTCGCTCGGCATCTACGACCGCCCGACCCGCTCGATCGTCGTCAACCTCGGGCCGGGACTTCCCAGCCTGCTGCACGAGATCGTGCACCCTCTCGTGCAGACCGACTTCGTCTGGGCGCCGCTCTGGCTCGACGAGGGGATCGCCGCGCTCTTCGAGCAGCCCGTCTTCTCGCCGCCCGGCGAGCTGCACGGCGCCACCAACTGGCGGCGCGCCGACCTGACGCGCGCGCTCGCCTCGCCCTCGCGGCGCGCGGAGGTGCGCCCGAGCGCGCTTTTCGCGATGAGCAACGACGACTTCGATCGCGACGACGAGCTGCACTACGCCCTCGCGCGCTTCGTCTGCCAGTGGCTCGACGAGCGCGGCCAGCTCTGGCCCTTCTACCGCGCCTGGCGCGACTCGTTCGCCGAGGACCCGAGCGGGGAGAAGACCTTCGCGCGCGTCACCGGGCTCACGCCCACCCAGGCGGACGGGGTCTGGCTCGAGTGGTTTCGCGCCCTCGGCAAGTAGGCCGCGCGTCGTGCTAAAAAATTAGCACGATTTAACTTGCTAATTTTTTAGCATACGCGCTACGACGTCGTTCATGCCGAGGACGCCGCCGAGCCTCTCGCGCCGCGAGCGCGAGATCATGGACATCCTGCACCGCCGCGGGCGCGCGACGGCGCAGGAGGTGCTGGGCGACATGCCCGATCCGCCGAGCTACTCGGCGGTGCGCGCGCACCTGCGCCTGCTCGAGGAGCGCGGGCACGTGCGGCACGTGCAGGAGGGGCTGGCGTACGTCTACCGGCCCACGGTCGCCCGCGGCGACGCGCGGCGTAGCGCGCTCGCGCACGTCGTGAAGACGTTCTTCTCGGGGTCGGTCGAGGAGGCCGTCGCCGCGCTCGTCGAGTCGTCCCGGACCAAGCTCTCGCGCGAGGAGCTCGACCGGCTCTCGGACCTCATCGATCGCGCCAAGAAGGAGGGACGGTGACCCATGGCCCACGACGCCCTTTTCGCCGGCGCGCTGCGCGGCGCGCTCGTGCTCTGCGCGACCCTGCTCGCGATGCCGCTCCTCCGGCGCGCCGCCTCGTCGACGCGGCGGCTCGTGCTCGCCCTCGGGCTCGCGGCGG
>Ga0209012_1003218_pt1 | contig 12623 bp, 12 predicted proteins | sample RS3BMetagenome_FD_184735 | JGI IMG/M metagenome (GOLD analysis project Ga0209012, IMG submission 184735) | Ferric oxide microbial mat and aquatic microbial communities from Rainbow Spring, Yellowstone National Park, USA - RS3B (SPAdes) (version 3) ...
GCTCCCCCTCTCTCGACCCAGTTGACGGGCGGTGTCCCGGGGTGGGGCGTTTCGGGCCTCCGCGGGGCGTGTCTGCCCCCACCCCTTCGAGAGCGGCGGACTGAGAGGGCATCCGCCGGTCGGTCTGTAGCCTCCCGTCAACGACGCCCGGTCGTGCCGGGCCTGGTCGGGTCACCCCTCACGCGGAAAGGGCCTCCCCGCGTGCGCGGGGGTGACTCAGTTCACCCCCACTTGGACGTCTTCCCAGAACTTCGTCCCGGCCGATGTGCCGAGCAGCCGCTGGAGCCCGGCCTCCGTCAGGAGCCCCAGACGGGCCCGGAGGATGTTGGACAGGCTCAGCACCCAGACCGTCAGGCGCAGGGGCACCCGACTCGCCGGCGGGTTCTGGGCCTGAATCTTGAAGGTCAAGTGCTGGAGGGCCGGGACAAAACAGTCGACGCCGTCGCGCCCGACTTGGTCCGCCGGCAACACGACATGGCCGGCGTCGTTGTCTCGGTCCACCGTGAGGGTTACCCCGGCTTCGGGCGGGGCGACGGCGGCCAATTCCCGCAGGACCAGGAGTTGGTTCGGGCGGGCCGTCAGGGTCAGCACGGTGGACGATTGCGCCGTGGCCGTCACCCCCTGGGCCCACGCAATCGGCGGGGCAATCTGCCGGTTGGCGTAGGTCCGCTCAATCACCGCCGAAATCGGCGTGGGGTACCAGCCCTTCTGATTATTGGCGTCCGTCCCGAACCCCAGGGCGTCCAAATACGCGGTATCGGTCGGGCTCAGGCCCGTGCCCCGCAGGAGCCGTTCAAAGGCCGGCATCTGCCAGATCGCGACCTGGTAGCGGCCCCGGAGGACCGGGATGGCCAGTCCGGCCGGCGGGAGCACCGTCGCGGTCTGGTTCGACAGTTGGAAACTGAGGTTCCGCACGGCGGCCCAGGCGCCGTGGGCCGGACGCTGATGCGCCAGGCTGTCCACGTAGGGGCGATACGTCTGGGTATCCGCAGTGATCTGGGCGATGACGCCCGGCCACGGGTCCACGGTCACTTCGCGCAAGGAGACCAGCGTGCTGGGGGCGCCGCCGCCATTCCACCCCTGGACGGCAAAGATCGGCACAGCCCCGCTGGCCGCCAGGTTGGACGCGCTGAACGCATACGGGATGCGTTCGTACCAGTAGGGCTGTGCCGCCGTCAAATCGGTCTGTCCGAAACTGCTGCTCATGGATTCCTCCCGAGTCACTGCTACCGCGGGAGCCGCCCGGATCCGCTACGGGATCAGGCCGTCAGCCCCCATTCGCCGTAGACGGGTCCTTCGAACGTGAAGATCGTCGATCCGCTCACCGTCGCCGACCCGTACTGCCAGGTCTGGTTGACGGCGTCAAAGTAGATCTGGGTGCCCGTGAGGCCGCCGCTCGGGACGCTGGTCACGATTTGGGCCGCCACCGGGCTGGTGGTCGACGCCACGCCGCCTGCCGGGCCGGTCTCGACGAGCACCAGTTGGAGGTTCAGGAAGTCCGGGGCCGCCGGGCTCAGCGCCACCGCCGTATTGGCCGGGACCGCCCCGGGCAGGAACCGCCAGGTCGCCATCGTCTCTGTGCCTCCTTTACCGCTCGATGAGGACGCCCGTGTAGGCGGCCACCACCGCGTACGCCGGAATCGGGGATCCGTTCGCCCCGACGAACGGCGCCGCGTTCTCGCCCATGATCAAGAGTTCGCCGGGGAACCGCCGCAACGGCTGGAACACGTTGTCCAGCGCGATTTGCGGTTGCAGGCTCCCGAACGTGTAGTCGTCCACGTTGGTGGTCGCGAACAAGCCCTGGTTGCCGATGACTTCGGGCACCAGGGTCCCGTCCACCCACCACCCGAGCCGGGCCCAGTTCTGCCCCGGGACCACCGACGTGGGATAGCCCAGCCCTGCCACAGGGGTCCCCGGAGGGGCCGGGACGCCGCGGACGCCGAACCCGCGCAAGATGAACGCATTCGGGTTCTGGGCGAACACCAAGGCCAGGTCCTGATACGTATTCTCCACATTGCCCGGGGCCCCGGCCACTTCGCCGTGAATGCTGAACGTGTAGGGGTTTTGGGCCTGGGTGGCGTTGGCGTTGAACGCGAACCGCCAGTAGGGGTTGATCTTGATCGCCCCTTGGTTCTGGCCGCCGGGCAGCGCCGTCCAGGTCTTCAGACTGATGGGGCCCGGCCGGGCAAACGTGAAGGACAGGGCCGGCTTGCCGGTCACCGCCCGCCGCGGGGTCTGGACGTACACGGTGTCCTGCCACTGCGGCGCCAGATTGGCCAGCAGGGCGGCGCTGTACTGGTACCCCTTCAGGATGATGCGGTAGGCGCCCGTCACCCCGTAGACCGACCGCACCGCCACCTGAATGCTCTTCGCAAACTTGATGGTGGTGTTCAGGATGGGGTGGTTGGGGTTGGCGCCCTTCTGCCGGACGGTCTGCCAGAACGGGAGGCCGAACGGGACGGCGAACCGGGGCCCGCCCCAGACCTGGTTGACCAACGGGGTCATGAGGGTCCAGCCAAAGCCCGGCACATTGATGTAGTGTTGGATGGTGCTGCCGCCGTCCACCACGAGCCAGATTTCGCGCAAATCCTCGAACTGGCCCTGGCTGTTCCGGGGCGGCACCACTTCCATCTGCACGACCTCGTAGGCGTTATTGCCGGTGGTCGTGGAGGACGTGATGGTGTTGGGCGTCTGTTCCGCACTGTTCGCCGCGTAGAGCTTGGTCTCCCCGGGCTGGAGGCCGCCCGTCTCGGTGATGTCCAAGAACGTCCGCTCCACAATGAATTGGTCAGCCATACGCTGCTAGACTCCTTTCACGGCTGCCTGCCGGAGTCGCAGGATTGTCAGTATCCGGTCGACGGGTTGTCGAATGCGGCCGATGTGGCCATCGCCGGCACGCCCGCTAACCCGTTGGCCGGGGGTGTGCTCGTACTGGCGGTGCTCGCGGCGCTGCTCGGCGCCGGCGTCGGGGCGGGCACCACCACCGGAGCCGCCGCGCCAATCCGGCTGGCCAGCAACGCCCGCGCCAAGTCCCCGACCGCCCAGTCGGCGGCGCCGCGCACGTACTCCGCGTACCGCTGGCCCCAGCCCAGCACGTCGGCGGCCAGGAACGCGAAGGCGGCGAGCCGACCGTTCGATTGGCTCTGGATCAGCGGCTTCATGCGGTTCTGGGCATAGTCCGCGATCAGGGCGCCGCCGGCCGCGCCTCCCCAGGACTTCCAGTGGGTCTGGAACTGCATGCGCTGTCTCTCCTTCCGCCCGGCAGTCGCCGCGGTCCGCGCAAACGAATAGGGGCGGCGGGACCTTGCGGTCCCACCGCCCCACTGCTGGGCAGGTGTTTGCTTGAACCGTACCACGGGACCCGGCACGTGTCCAGAGGGACCCGCGGCGTCACCCGTGAGCGAGGCGGTCCAGGAGGGCGATGCCCACAACCACGGCGCCGGCCAGCAGGAGGACGTCCAAGCCGGAGGGGCTGCCGGGAACGCCGGGGGTGATGGGCGTCAGGACCCAATGCAGAAAAGCCCAGTGGGTGATGATCTCCAGCACCAGGAACCCGGCCACGGCCAGCAAGGCCAGAATGCCGATGATGGTCAAAATTTGCGGCTGGCCCTTCAGCCAGCGAATGGTGACGGTATGGTCCCCCGCCGTAGCCCACTGGGTGGCCCCGGGCCAGCGCGGCGGCTGTTCGGCGCCGGCCAGGGCGGTGCCCCCGCGCACGGTCGCATTGAACAGGGCGGCCACGGTGCCGCTCGGGTCGCCCCCGAGAATCGTGGGCAAGGTCAGGGTCAACTGCATCCGGGCGCCTTCCGGTTGGGCGGCTTCCAACGTATACAGGCGACTGGCCACGGCCTTCGCGTCCAGGCGGGCGGTGCCGCTGGCCAAGGTGACCGGCACATACTCATAGCCCGGCGGGGCCCCGGCTCCCATTAGGCTGGACTCCCGCATTGGGTGGGCGGACTGGTGAACTGGGTCGTAAACGCGACGGCCCGGGTGCGGGTGGTTAGGGTGCGTCCGTTCCACTGGAGCACCCACTGGGTGCCGAACGTGCCCGGCAGACTCCAGGGGCTGGTGGTGGCCGTCACGGTGCCGGTGGACAACGGCGGCACGGTCAGGGACAAGCCGGCGTAGGCCGTGGCGGTGCTGGCCCCTTGGGCGCCGTCGGGCCACCAATGGGCCACGACCTGGCCCTGACTGTTGGTGATGGTGCCCAGGATGGTGTAGGTTTTCGTGGCGTCGGTGGGATTGACGACGACCAGCGTGGCCTGGGCCTGGTCGCACGGGCCGACCGGCGCGGCAGGATACCGCTCCTCGACGAAGTCGCCGTCCACGACCCCGGCGGTCAGCGGGGCGCCGGTCGCCCGGGACAAGAGATACAGCCCGGCCGCGATCCCGCCCAGGACCAGCAGGCCCTCCAACGGATGGCCGCCGCTGGTCGCGACGTTCGGCTCGGCGATGATTTCAATCTCCGGACTGGCCTGTGCCATTCAGGACCCTCCTTGCCCCCTGCCGACCGGGGGCACCCACGGCCACCGCGTCGCCCCGGCGACGTAGAGCACCCCGCCCACGACCAACACCCAGCCCCACGGGACCGTGGAGGCGGGGAATGCGGATCGCCGAGTACGCCGTGCCATGGGGCCCCTCCGTTAGGTGGGCCGATACACGACCCGCCCGTCCTGGACGGTCGCGTCGGCCGCCAAGCTCACCTGCACCTGATCGCCGGCCACCACCGAGACCGTCGCCTCCGTCCAGACGCCCGCCGGGACCGGGTTCGCCTGCAACGGGTAATAGGTCTCCCCGCCGTCGACGGACACCTGCCAGACGGTGGCGGTGCTCACCGCGCCCGCAATGGTCAGGGTGCCGGGCGCGGGCACGGGAAACGGCGGCCCGGCCTCCACCGGCGTGCCGGCCGTGACAACCGTCTGATGCCACTGCCACACCCGGGCCGGATAGACGCTGGTCCGTACGGTCCACGCCGGCGTCCGGGCCCCGGGCTCGCCCGCGGTGCCGTTGATCGGGGACGGCCCCGTGGCGGGGGTGTTGGGCACGTCCGGCACCGCCAGGGGCGGTGCCAGCCCGGGCACGTCCGGTTCGTCCCGGAACCGGTCCCGAATCTCTTCCAAGAGTGCGATGATGCGGCCCCACCACTGCTCTTCCGCCATCCGTCGCCCTCCCTATTGCCGAATCTGGTACGTGTACCACAGCGTCGCCGCCATGCGTTGAGCCGGAATCAGCGACGCGCCCAACGCGCCCACCGGGTGATGGAGCAGGTTCAGGTATTGGCTGTCGGTGCGGATGCCGTAGGTGTAGAACAGTTCGGCCGCCAGCCGTTGGGCCTCCTCCAAGCCCCGCAACGCGCCGATGGGGTTGTGCAACAGCGCGTAGTAACTGCGTAACGGTTCCGCCGACACCACCTGCGTCGGTTGCCCGCTGGCCGTCGCCACCTGGGTGACCTGGATCGTCGGCGGCTGGACCTGTTCCACGAACGTCCCGGTAGTGCTGGCCGGCGGCGCGTTGACAAACGTGTAGCTGCCGCCGGCGGCCGTCGTCGACGCCCCGCTGCTGGACGACGCCGGGGCCGGCAAACTGCCGGACGTCCCGCTGACGCCCACCAGGGTCACCGGGCTGGACGGGGCCGAACAGCCGTACGCATTGCACGCCACCACCGACACCTGGGCGGTGCTGGCCCCGCTCTGGGTGTTCAGCGGCAGGCTGAACAGGGACGTCCACGTGACGCAGGTGCTCGTCAGGCCGCTCGCCAGCACCTGCCCGGATGCCGAGACCACGCTGTAGCTGGTGGCCCCGCTCACCGGCTGCCAACACAGTTGGGTCCCGGACTGGGTCAAGCCGGTCGGCGGCGACGGCGGTTCCGCCGTGGGCGTGCCGCCCGTGCCCGGGCCCGTGCCGGTCGCGGTCGTCGCCTGCACCAGGCTGGACGGGTTGGAACAGCCGACGCTGTTGCACGCCAGCAGGGCAAACTGATAGGTCGTGTTGGGCTCCAGGCCGGCGATGGTGGCCGACGTGCCGGCAATCGGTGACGAAATCTGGCCGGTCGTGTTGTTTTGGATTTGGTAGTACGTGGCCCCGGGGTCTTCCAGCCAACTGAACGTGATGCTGGTGGGGCTGACCGCCTGCACCGTAAATCCGCCCGGAATGGACGGCACGGTCGGCGTTTGGGCCGTGCTCGCCGTGGTGACGGTGATCGGCTGGGACGGCTCGGACTCCAACCCCGTGGCCCCAATGGCCACGACGAACAGGACGTAATGGCTGTTCGCCTGGAGGTTCTGAATCGTGGCCGTGTTCGTCGTCACCTGGGCCAGCAGGGTCTCGGGGTTCAGTTGCCAGACCTGGTATTCCACCGCCCCATCCACCGGGGCCCAGGTCAGGGTCACGCTGCTGGTCGTGGCCCCGGTCTGGGTCAACGACACCGGGGCTCCCGGCGCGGCCACCGGGGGGGTGTTCGGCACCGTCGTCGGACTCGCCGCACTCGGGGCGCTGGAGACCGCCGACGGGGCGATGGACGACCGGCCGGTCGTGAAGGAATACAGGGCCACCCCGGCCGCGGCGATGAAGAGCCAATCCTCCGCCGAAATATGGGCCTGGGCATGCGCTTGGGCCTGAAGCTGGGTGCCCCCCGCTGGGGCCGTTGTGGTCGCCACCGGCCTCCCTCCTCACAGCACGGCCCGGGCACCCTCGACGGGGCCCGGGCCACTGCTTCCCGTGCTCTTTGCGGCCAGTATAGCATCCCCAAAGCCGCCCGTGGATGGGCAACGACGGGGCCCGGGGTGTATAAGAAAACTGGGATAAGTTCCCTGGCTTCGAAAGGAGGATCCCCATGAAACGTGTGGTGGTGGCCGTGGGTGGGGCGTTGCTTCTCACCGGGTGCGGGGGTGGCCCTGCGGTCGGGCAAGCCGGTGGGGTCCCGCGGCCGGTGGTCGCAGGCCCCGTGTTGCCGACGGCGCGAATCGCCACCGCCCTCCGGGCCCGGCTGGGCCAGGCGCGGGCACAGACCGTGTGGGCCCTCGCCGCCGTCGTTGGTCCGTCGGTCCATGAGGCCCGTCAATCCGAGGCCCCGCCCGTCGCCCATCCGTCTATGACGCCCGCGACGGCGCCTGCATCGCCGTCAGCGGTCCCGGCCCCAGCCGTGATCGCGGTGCGTACGATGGCCGACCCAATTCTGGACCAACAATCCAACGAACCCCCGACCGACGTCGCTGGTTTTGCCGTTACGTGGAACCTCCCGGCGTTGACCGTCACCATTGGACCGGGAGCGGTCGATGGTCAGATGGTGTTCACCGGAGCCACCCTCACTCTGCCCAGTACGATTCCCGCCGCGAACGCCACGCCTCCCGGGTGGCCTGAAATTGATGTGTGCGGAGCCTCCACTAGCACGTCCTACAGTGCGGCGATCTATTCGACCGACAACCCCCCGCCCACGCAAACCCCGGCAGGGTATGCGACCGATACTTGCGTGCCCGTTGCGTTTGTAGGGGAAGATGTGACAGACGGTATGACGGGCCAACAGTGGCAGGAATCGACCCCCACTTGGTTTACCTATGTGTATGCCCCGCTGTCGGCGTTGCCCACCCCCACCACAGCGGCTCCCTCGTCAACCGCCTCCACATCCGGCTAAGTCGGGCGCTCCTGATAGGGCAGTCCTATACGCTGGGCGTACCCCCGCAAGTCTAAGTGTGGCACGGCAATGCCCACCCGCTCCCATCGGCGTCCGTGGGCATCGTGCCGGACCACATGCCCTGACCGGTAACGGACAAAGCTCGGTGGGCGGCCTTCCGTTGCGGGATCCCAGGGCCGACGCCGAATCACATGGAGGACCCCGCGATCCGTTAGCGGCGGATCGTTCACCGGGTGTTCGACCCACGCATAACAGACGTCCAGGCTGTCTAGGTATTCCCCCATGGGCCCGGCCGCTAAGGTGTTCGAGGGGAGTAAGACAATCCCCCACAAGAGCACTTCCCCCGGCGGAACGTCCGGCGGGGACACCGTAAACGGGGCGACGGGAAAGGACTGTCCATCGCGCGTCACGGTGCCGGTCACAGTAATCGTGGATCCACCCGTCACGGTTAACCCATCCGTCGTGACATTGCTGGCGGCCATCTCTGTCACGAAGGGGGTCCACACTATTGCATCTGCCATATGTCCACCATCCATCCGTACAGGGTGTTGGTCGTGGAATCATAGGCCGTGATACTACTGTTGCTGGACTTGGCACTCACGAAATACATCGTGCCCCCGGAAAACTGTTGAGTGACTTGCACGGTGTATCCCCACCCTGACGGTAACGGTGACGGGCGAGGATACGGGAGATCAAACGTCACGCCGGTCGTTGAGTCAAATTGGAAATACTCGCCCTGGACCACCGTGCTGTAGATGAGGCCCGTGGAGTTATTAGGCACCGCGCCCACTCCTACACTCATGGCCTCAGTATTGATGGCCACCGCTAAGTGCGGGGTATACGGCGCGGCGCTGCCAGTCAGTTTGTAAATATTGAGCGCCCCGCCGCCACCGGGTGTGTTGGCAATGATGTCGACCTCGCCGCCGCCGTTGGTGTAGTTCCACCCGATCATGGGGACGTTGCTCTGCGAGGTCGTAGCCCCGCCGAAGTTCCCGCCGATAATTAATGCGGCCAATTGGCCCAGGTCGCCGCCCGAAGACCCGGCGGGGGGATTGAAGTTACCTTGGGCGGCCTTCAGATAGCCGTTGAGGCCCAAATCCCCGCTGGCGTCCAGGGCCAAGAGCCAGGCCACTCCGGCCTGGGCGACCCCGAACACGGTGTTGCTGACCCCGGCTACCGTATTGGAGCCGACGCCCAGTTGGGTGGTGCCGCTCGGGTTGGCCACGTAGAGAAAGCCGTTCGTGTTAGCGCTAGCGGGAAAAGTGAGGGAGCCGTGGTTCTGAACTGAAACCACGCCTCCATTGGCAACCTCGAAGTAGAGTTGCCCATCATTGGTGCCCACGGCAAAGATAGCGTTGCTGTCGGCCCCGGCATTTGTGTAGCCTTGGACCGCCACGCCGTCGTAGAACTGTACCAAGGCCCCGTACGGCCGGTTGGCCCCGCCCACGAACCCGTTGCCGGCCAACACAAAGGGGTAGGGCCCCAGCACCTGGGCCCCGCCTAAGACGCCGGTGGCCAGGAGCCCCTGCGGCGGCATCATGTCAATCATCGGGCGTCGCCTCGCGCTGGCTCTGTTCCAATGCCGTCACATGGGCCTGAAGGGCCTGGAACGCCTGCAAGGCCCCCTGGTGGCGGGCCAGGTCCCGTTCGGTTTGGGCCAAGGCCCGGCGGAGATCCGCCAGTTGGGCCCGCAGGCGGCCGGCCTGGGCCTCCAACTGGGCGACCCACTGGGTTTCCTGCTGAATCGCCTGGGTGATGGACGGAACCGAGAGCGTGTCGGCCATGTTACCCCTCCTGAACAAAGACCAACCGAGAAAAGACCAAGGTCGCCGTGGTCGTGATGGTGACGTTGACCTGGTCGCCGGCTTCCACGGACCATGTCGCCTCCGTCAGCCCGTTGGCGGGCACGACGGTGCCCCACAGGAGATTGCCGTAGTTGGCGTTGTTCATGGTCGCCTGGAGCGTCGTCGCGGCATTGGGTTGCACCGTCCACCGCATCTGGCCCGGGACAGGTGGGGTGTACGCCGTGCCCAGGAGCGGCGTGCTGGGCGTCAACGTCGTGCCATCGTTCTTGCTGACCAGGCTCCGGGCAGGAATGACCGGCAGGGCGATCTCGCTTTCCCCGTTGTTGGGATTCGTGGCGCCGACCGGCCCTTCCCCGGCGACCACCGGCGCCGTGTAGAGCGGGTGGGTGCCATCGGTGAGATTGGGACTGCCGTTGCCGTCGACGGCCAGATTGACCGTCACCGTCTCGGACGTAGCCGGCACATTCGACGGCAGGTTGGCCCACTGAAGGACGAGATCTATCGCTGTGGCCACCCCGGGCCCGCCGACGACCGGCACATCCGTCCAGGTATTCGGGGTCACCGGGGTGCTGGACGGCGACAGGGCCACGGATTCGGTCGCCACGGTCCCGTTCGTAGTCTCCACCGTCAGGTTCGCCGTGATGTCGTAAGTAATCCCGCTGGGGCTGTCATAGCTGAAGCCGATGAGCCCCACGAGCCGGGCCAGCCCCGTCGGCGAAATCACCACCGTCGCTGTGCCGGCTGACGAGGTGGTGCTGGAGGCCACCACGTTGACCGGTTGGCTGTACGCCGCGGCCGTCCCCACGGACACCTGGGTGTTGACGACCGTACTGTTGGTGTCGATGGTGGCGTTTTGGATGGTCGCGTCCACCGTGCCGCTCACGATGCTCACACTGCCCGTGACCGGCAGGTTGACCGTGCTCGCCGTAATTGTGGCGTCCACCTGGCCCGCGGAGACCGTCACCGACCCCGTCACCGGGAGGTCCAGCGTGGCGTTGACGATGGCCGCGTCCACCGTCCCGGCGGCAATCGTCACACTCCCCGTCACCGGCAGGTCCACGGTTGCATTCGTGATGGTCGCGTCGACCGTCCCCGCCGTGATGGCCACGCTTCCGGTCACCGGGAGGTCCACCGTGGCCTGGGTAATCGTCGCATCCACCGTGCCGGCGCTGATGGCCACCGTGCCGGTCACGGGCAGATCCACGGTCGCGTTGGTGATGGTCGCGTCGACCGTCCCCGCTGTGATGGCCACACTCCCCGTGACGGGCACGTCGACGGTGACGTCCTGAATGGTGATGTTCCCCGTGATGGGCAGGTTGACGTTGGTCGCGGCAATCGTCGCATCGACGGTCCCGGCGGTGATCGCCACGCTGCCCGTGACGGGCAGATCCACCGTGGCCTGGGTAATCGCCGCATCGACCGTGCCGGCCGCAATCGTCACCGCCCCGGTGATGGGGAGGTCCACCGTCGCGTTCGTAATCGTCGCGTCGACCGTCCCGGCGGAAATCGCGACGCTTCCGGTCACGGGGAGGTCCACGGTCGCGTTGACAATGGCGGCGTCGACGGTGCCCGCCGTGATGGTGACGTTGCCCGTCACCGGGAGAGCCAGGGTGGCATTCGTGATGGTCGCCTCCACCGTGCCGGCGGAAATGGCGACGGTCCCCGTGACCGGCAGGTCGACGGTCGCCTGGGTGATGGTCGCATCCACCGTGCCGGCGCTGATGGCCACCGTGCCGGTGACCGGGAGGTCCACCGTGGCCTGCGTAATCGTGGCGTCCACGGTCCCGGCGGTAATCGCCACGCTGCCCGTCACCGGGAGGTCGACGGTCGCCTGGGTGATGGTGGCCTCGACGGTGCCCGCCGTCACGTTGACACTCCCGGTAATCGGGACGTCCACGGTGACGTTTTGAATGGTCACGTTGCCCGTAATGGGCAGGTTGACGCTGGTGGCCGTGATGGTCGCGTCCACCGTCCCGGCCGTGATGGCGACGCTCCCGGTGACCGGCAGATCCACCGTCGCGTTGGTGATGGTGGCATCCACGGTGCCGGCCGTAATCGCCACGCTGCCCGTGACCGGGAGGTCCACCGTGGCCTGCGTAATCGTCGCGTCCACCGTCCCGGCCGTCACGTTGACACTGCCGGTAATGGGCACATCGACCGTCACGTCTTGGATGGTCACGTTCCCGGTGATGGGGAGATTGACGCTGGTGGCCGTGATGGTCGCGTCGACCGTCCCCGCCGTAATCGCCACGCTCCCGGTCACCGGCAGGTCGACGGTCGCCTGGGTGATGGTCGCGTCCACCGTCCCGGCGGAAATGGCGACACTCCCGGTGACCGGCAGATCCACCGTGGCGTTCGTAATCGTCGCATCCACCGTGCCGGCGCTGATGGCCACCGTCCCCGTCACCGGGAGATCCACCGTCACATCCCCGATGGTGACATTCCCCGTGATGGGCAGGTCCAAGTTGGTCGCCGTAATGGTGGCATCGACGGTCCCGGCCGACACGGCAATGGTCCCGGTCACCGGCAGATCGATGGTGGCCTGGGTGATCGTCGCGTCCACCGTGCCCGCGCTAATGGCCACGCTGCCCGTCACCGGCAGATTCACGGTGGCGCTGGTGATGGTGGCATCGACCGTACCCGCCGTAATCGCGACGGTCCCGGTCACGGGGAGGTTGACTTGCGCCTCCACAATCGCCGCGTCGACCGTCCCGGCGGAAATGGCCACGCTGCCCGTCACCGGCAGGTCCACCAAGGCTTGCCCAATATCGACGGTCCCGGCGGAAATGGCGACGGTCCCGGTGACGGGCAGGTCGACCGTGGCCTGGGTAATCGCGGCGTCCACGGTGCCGGCGCTGATGGCCACCGTGCCGGTCACGGGCAGATCCACGGTCGCGTTGGTGATGGTGGCGTCGACCGTCCCGGCACTGATGGCCACCGTCCCCGTCACCGGGAGGTCCAGCGTCGCCTGGGTGATGGTCGCGTCCACCTGGCCGGCCGCAATCGTCACACTGCCGGTGATGGGCACATCCAACGTCGCCCCGACGATGGCCGCGTCCACCTGGCCGGCCGAAATGGCCACGCTGCCCGTGACCGGAAGATCCACGGTGGCCTGCGTAATGGTTGCGTCCACCGTGCCGGCGGTAATCGCCACCGTGCCGGTCACCGGCAGATCGATGGTGGCCTGG
>Ga0209012_1003221_pt1 | contig 12608 bp, 11 predicted proteins | sample RS3BMetagenome_FD_184735 | JGI IMG/M metagenome (GOLD analysis project Ga0209012, IMG submission 184735) | Ferric oxide microbial mat and aquatic microbial communities from Rainbow Spring, Yellowstone National Park, USA - RS3B (SPAdes) (version 3) ...
CTTACACCCAGATCCGCAAATGTGTTCAACTTGATGTCCCTGGGCCAGCGGCCCATACTTGCCCTCGCCGGCTTCTCTGTTCACGCTTCTCGAGGACGCCGCAACGGGAGCGGGGCGAGGTATCACCAAGAGGCTGTAGCAGTCTTATTGCAACTACCCCAACAGGATACCACCTAGGGCCCGGGGCGCTGGCGCCACCCCTGCGGGCTCCTCGGAGCAGACGGCCAGGATGGTCGCATCTTCCGTTGGGCCCAACGTGATGCCGGTAGCCATGGGGCTGGCTGTCCGCTGGCGAGCCAGTAATGCCGGAAAGTGGTCCCATCGCCCTCAGTCTGGTCTTGAGGCGAGGGCCGCGTGGACCCGGTCGCTTCAGGGCCCTCAATTGATTTCGGGCCGCCCGCGTCCAAGGGGCTTGGCCAGCCGGTCCCGGGCACAAAAGCGGCGTGCGCCTCGGCTCTTCGCCGATCCGAGCGGTCTTCATTCACTGGAGTTGAGCTCTGCCCGAAGGGCCGGGCGCGCTTTACGGGGTCCACCCTGCTCCTGCCTGCCCATTGACAAGATACACACGGACGAGTACCATTCCACGAACTGTGGAACACTTGTGGTCAGGCACCTGTATCACCGGGCCCTCGGGGGCCCGAGCCAGGGTGGCGCCGCGCCCGTCGCAACAGCCCCCCGGTGGGTTCCGACCGTGAGCCTCCACCACAGTGAAGTTCGGCGCTTGGGGCGTTCGCAGCAGGCTGCGGCATTCGCCGGTGCCGCCCAGCCGGATGTCGCAATTGCGAGGGCTCCAGGAGTCTTGATCCAACCGAAGACGGTCGCCGCGGCGACGCCATATCAGCGCAGGGGGTGAACGCGATGTTGAAACTCAGATCATTTGGGCGGCTGCGCTCGATCGGAGTCGGCCTGGCGGCCGCCCTGATCGTGGCCGGGTGTGCGTCCACGACCGCCTCCCACCCCAGCACCACCAGCGGTGGCACCGTCACCTTCGCAGAACAAGCCGACGCACCACCGAATTACATCTTTCCCCTGATGAGTGGGAACTACTTCGACCACAACAATCTGCCATTCTTCGACTACCTCATGTACCGCCCGCTGTATTGGTTCGGCGGCACCAGCAATGGCACAGCTGCGATCAACGAGAGTCTGAGCCTGGCCCAGCTGCCCACCTTCTCTCAGAACAACACCGTTGCCACCATCACCCTCAAGCACTGGAACTGGTCGGACGGCAAGCCGGTCACGGCGCGCGACATAGTCTTCTGGATGAATCTGCTGAGCGCGGCGACCGATCCTGGAGCGCCCAGCGTTGGCAGCAGCACCTCCCCCGGCCCCGGCTGGGGTGCGGGGGTCCCAGGCGGTTTCCCTGAGAACGTGGTCAGCTACCAGGCCATCGGGACCTACTCCGTGGTGTTCCACCTGAACGCGTCGTACAACCCGACCTGGTTCCTCTACAACGAGCTGAGCCAGATCACGCCGCTGCCGCAGCAGAGCTGGGATCGGCTGTCCACCTCTGGATCGGTTGGCAACTACGACACGGCCGCGCAGGCCCGCATGCTGGCGCCGGCTTCAGACGGCCTGCCGGCGAACGCCTACGTCACGGCCGACCCCGGCACGGCGTCCAGCGGTGCCCTGGGGGTTGCGCAGTTCCTCAACTTGCAGTCCGAGGATCTCTCCACGTACTCCAGCAACCCGCTTTGGCAGGTGGTCGACGGACCGTTCAGACTGGTCCAATTCACCACCAGCGGCTATGTGAAGATGGTGCCAAATCGCGCCTACTCCGGAACTCCCAAGCCGAAGATCTCCGCCTTCGAGGAAGAGCCGTTCACCAGTGACAGCTCGGAGTTCGCATCGCTGCGCAGTGGGGCACTGACCATGGGCTACATCCCGGTTCAGGACCTGAGCCAGGCCGCGGCCCTGGAGAAGCAGGAGAGCTACAGCCTGGCTCAGTGGCATTCTCCGACAACCGTTTACTTCCCCTACAACTTCACCAATCCAACCGCCGGGCCTGTCTTCAGTCAGCTGTATTTCCGCCAAGCCTTTCAATCCCTGGTCGATCAGGAGCAGTACATCAAGGACTTCTCCAGCAATCTGGGCGTGGTCAACAACGGTCCCGTGCCCGAGTATCCCGCGCACAACGTCGACGAGAGCCCGCTCATCTCAGCCGGAAATGTGTACCCCTTCACCCCGTCCAAGGCCGTGTCCCTGCTCAAGGACAACGGATGGGCTGTGGTCCCGGGTGGCACAACCTACTGCGCCAAGCCCGGGACCGCCACTGGCGACTGCGGCGCAGGCATCGGCAATCACCAGGACCTCACCTTCACCCTGCTCTACGCGAGCGGCACAGTGCAGCTCACCAATGAGATGGAGGCGATGCAGTCGACCATGAAATCTGCAGCTGGGATCACGCTGAATTTGACCTCATCCCCGTTCTCCACCGTGATCGGCACCGTGTTCAACAGCTGCACTTTCAAGACTCCCTGCAAGAACTGGCAGCTGGCGGACTGGGGCGGAGGCTGGAACTACAACCCCGACAACTTCCCGACCGGTGGAGAGATTTTCCAAACAGGAGCCGCCAGCAACGCCGGTGACTACTCAAGCACGGTCAACGACGCCAACATCCAAGCAACTCACACCGCGCCGACACAGGCGGCGGAGTACAGCGATCTCTACGAGTACGAGGACTACCTGGCCAAGCAGCTCCCGGTGGTGTGGATGCCGGATGGCCCCTACCAAATCGAGATGTACAAGTCGGAACTCCATGGCGTGCTGTCGAAGGGAGTTGACGGATTCAAGCTGTACCCGGAGTTCCTCAGCTTCTGACGAGATCCTCACCCAGTGGCATGGTTTTCAGCCCACGATTCGAGCGGCGCTGGCAGAGGGTCCGGGCACCAGCCCGGACCCTCTGGAGTGCCTGCCAGGATCACGAACAGTGGCTTTTCGTGCCGGGAATGAGGCCGTGGCTGGCACCGAGTGGACTGCGTGACCCGGCGCTTCTCAGGTGGTGGGCCTGCAGATCCCGCCGGGGCGAGGAGGGGACGCGGTTGATGGGCCTCTGGTTTCGAGCGGGCTGAGGAGACTCCTGGGCCCGGCCGGCTCAGCTCAGGGACGCCGCCCGGCTTGCACCCATTGCTCCACTGCGGAGGCGGCCGTTGGCAGCGCTGCGCTCAACACCACTGGACCCGCCTCGGTCACCAGCACATCGTCTTCGATTCGAATGCCAATGCCCCGAAACTCAGGCGGAACCGTTTCGTCATTGAGGTGGAAGTAGAGCCCCGGCTCCACCGTCAGCACCATGCCCTGAGCAATGACCCCGTTGGGATAGACGTGCTCCCTGGCATTGGCGCAGTCATGCACGTCGAGGCCCAGCATGTGGCTGACTCCGTGCACCGTGTAGCGGCGATGCAACTGCGACCCCGGTGCCAGCGATTCCTCGGCCGAAATCTTGAGCACTCCCAGGTCGGTGAGACCATGGGCCAGGACTGTCTGGGCCGCGTGGTTCGGCGCGTCGAAGGCGGCGCCTGCTCTCACCGCAGCGATTCCCGCCTGCTGGGCCGCCCAGACCAGGTCGTAGATGGTCCTCTGGGCAGTTGTGAAACGTCCTCCGATGGGGAGGGTGCGGGTGACATCGGCGGTGTAGAAGGATCGCGTCTCCACTCCCGCATCGAGCAGGAGTAGCTCACCGGCTCGAAGCTCGCCGGTGTTGTGACGCCAGTGCAGGGTAGTGGCATGGGACCCGGCCGCGGCTATCACCTGGTATCCGACATCATTGCCAGAGGTGCGAGCGGCGGCGAAAAATCTCGTCTCGACCTCTCGCTCGGTGCGCGTTCTGAGGAGGCTGCCAACCACTCCGTCGAAGGCTAGCACCGTGAGATCGACGGCATGCCTTAGCTGTTGGATCTCGAACTCGTCCTTGACGAGGCGGAACTCAGCCAGCTGGGCCCCCAGTTCACGGTCCAATCCACTTGGCGGCAGATCCAGGCTGTCAACCTCGGGGCTGATGCCCCGGAGTACTGCAACTGAGGAGCGTGAGCCAAGAAAGCGCGCAAGCGTGGGACGGGGAACCCCCTCTATTCCCAGACGGGCTGCCATTGCGGCAGGACCGAGCTTGGGCCCGACCCAGAACTCACCCCGCAGTCGATCGGTGAAGAAATCGGGCGAAGTCGGGTCGGTGTCAGGATCACTGAAGAGCAGACTGGTGTGTCCGCCTCCAGGACTTGCATCCATCACCAGCACATCATTGGGAGAGGCCTCCCCCACCAGGTAGAGGAAGTCGCTGCTGGGGCGGAAGCGAAATTTTGAATCAGCGGCCCTGGTGACCAGCTCGCCCGCGGGAATCACCAGGGTGATTCCGGCAAACCGAGCCGACAGCCTCCGGCGACGCTGCTGGTACTGGGCACATCCCGCAATGGGGGCGGTAGGCAAGCGCTGGCCCTCTCCCCACCCTGTCCGCAGGTAGCTGAGAAGCGCAGCCGGGGTGGCCAGATCATGGGCAGAGCGAGCTCCGCCAGAGCGAGCCTCTCGCTGGCTGTCCGGCGCCATGTTGGTCCTCCGGCCCTCCCTCCCGATCGTGCTGTGTGCCTTGAAGTTTACCAACGCCGCTGACACCGTTCACGCCCAGCGGGAGGGGGAGTTGCTGGAAACCTTCCGCCGCCAACGCCGGGCCCTCTCCAACGCGCCACGCCCTGGGCCCATCACCAGTTGTGTGCTCCCACTGGCCATGATTGGCATTCTCCAGCTTTGACCTGGAGAAGCAGGAAAGCCGAGGCAGGTAACAATCAGCGGCCCGCAGGTCGCCCTGGCGCCCCGGCCTGGGCCGGGACGATCAGCAGGGCCACCAACTCGTGGATCACGAAGGTCAGGTGGGTCCCGCTTGGGAGTCACCGCCTCCCGGACCCGGGTCCTCCCGATACCCGCGGCTGTTGCCGGAAGGCGGTACCCGGTCACCTCGTCCACGCCCATGGGCGCGATGGCCCGATTGATCCCTGCCAGTTGGCCCGGTGGCCACCCCTGCTACCGGGCCAACTCCGAACTCCCGCAGTGTGCCGCGTCTAGTCGGCTCAACTGGAGTAGGAGTAGAACTGCGGGAAGAGGCCATCGAGAATGCTCTGGGGCACCACCCCTCTTAGAGTGCTGCGGTACATGGTCAACTGGTAGTACTCATTGGGAAGCCATATGACCGGGAGGTTCTCCGCCAGATAGTCCTGATAACGGAAGAGAGCCGTGCGTTCTGCGCTCGCCGACGGGGCGGTGTGGGTGGCCGCGATGTTGGCGTCGTTGGTCGGGGATGAGTAGTCCCCCTGATTGGAGGCAGCACCGGTGCCGAACAACTCCCCACCCGTGGGGAGGTAGTCAGGGCCGTAGACCCAATCGAAATTGTAGGCGGGAATCGCGATGTCCCAGTTGTTGCAGGGGTTGGCGTAGGTGCATCCGTCATAGGATGTCGCCTCGACCTGAGAGCTGGGCTCGGAGACTAGCGTGAGGTCGATTCCGGCGTCTGATTTCATGGTTGACTGCATAGCTTCGACCATGTCGGTCAGCGGGGTTATCCCGCTCGCATAGAGAAGCTTGAAGGACAGTGCCTGGTGAAGGCTGATGCCGCTGCCGCAGTCGCCAGCCCCGGTGCCCGGGCGGGCACAGTAGCTCTGCCCGCTCGGGACCACGGTCCAACCGTTGTCCCTCAGCAAAGAGACCGCCTTGGTCGGGTCGAATGGGTACACCTGCCCCTTGGCCTCGAGTGGGCTCTCGTCAACGTTGTGCGGCGGGTAGCCGGGCACCGGGCCGTTGTTGATAGAGCCTATGCCATCTCCAAAATCCTTGATGTACTCCTGCTGATTGATCAAGGACTGGAATGCCTGTCGGAAGTAGAGCTGCTTGAAGATGGGGCCGGTGGTCGCGTTGGTGAAGTTGTAGGCCGAGTAGTTGATGGCAAAGTCATTCCAGACGTTGAAGGTGTATCCGCGATGGCTGAGGGCGGTCCTCTGGTTTATGTCCGTGACCGGCAGGTAACCGATCGAAAGGCTGCCATCATTGAGAGCGTTGAACTCCGAGGTGTCGCTGGTGAAGGGTTCTTCCTCGAAGGCTGAGATCTTAGGCTTCGGAGATCCGGAGTAAGCCGCGTTGGGCACCAGTTTCACGAATCCGCTGGGGGTGAACTGGCTGAGCCGAAACGGCCCGGAGACGACCTGCCATAGAGGATTGGTCTGGTAGGTGCTGAGATCCTGAGCCTGGAGGTTGAGGAACTCCGCCACTCCCAGCGCTCCCGTGGTCGCGGTGCCGGGGTCGGCGGGCACGTATTCGGCTGGAGAGGTGCCCGGCAGAGCCTTCCGGGTCTGGGCTTCCTGGTCGTAGTTGCCGACCGGGCCACTGGTGGACAGCTTGTCCCAACTCGCCTGGGGAAGCGCCCAGATCTGGCTCAGCTCGTTGTAGAGGTACCAGGTCGGGTTGTAGGAGGCGTTGAGGTGCAGGACCACCGAATATTCCCCGACCTGGTTGTAGCTGACCACGTTCTCTGGGAACCCTCCTGGCACCTCTGCACCCCATCCTGGGCCGGGAGCCGTGGAACTGCCCACTACCGGCGCATTGGGATCGGTCGCCGCACTGAGGAGGTTCAGCCAGAAGATGACGTCGCGGGCCGTGATCGGCCTACCGTTCGACCACTTCCAGTGCTTGAGGGTGATCGTGACTACGGAGTTGTTCTGGGAGAAGACTGGTTGCTGCGCCATTGACAGGGAGGTGTTGACCACGGGCTCCAGGCCGGTGCCGAAGGTGTACAGCTCCGGATACATGAGGTTGATCACATCGTCGAGGTTGGACACGTTGAAGTTCGCACTTCCCAGGAGTGGGAAGATGTAATTTGGGGGAGCGCCAACCGGCTCCGCGAACGTCACCACCCCTCCCTTGTTGGTGGAGGCGGTGGAGGTGGTGCTCGCGCATGCCGACACCAGAAGGCCGACCAACACCGCTGTTGCGGCTGCTCGCCAAGCTACCCGTCGCCCCAGATTTGCCAACATGTTCACCCTCCTAGCAACAGCTGACAGCTATCGTGCAATCGGGGCCAGCCATATATATGCCCTCGGGAAGACGGAGGGCAAGAGTTCCCAGTGGCATGCCCGCCTCCCCACCCGACCCCGGGCTGCCCTGGGCGCTCCACCAGCCGTAGAACCTCCGCGGCATCCGTCGTCGCGCGGGCTGGAGCACGGAGATGCGACTGCTGGCCCTTGGATGGGGAGCGGCCCACGCCAGTCGGCACACGCCAACGCCGCTGGCGACGCGCTCTGGGCGGTCCCGGTCGGAGCTGGCCACTATGCTGACCATGGTTACCTGATCCTCGTCTCGCCCGCCATGAAGTCAGACGGGCCCGGCCCCATGTGAACCCAGAGTTTACACCGGCGGTCAAACAAAGGTGGTGATGGGCAGGGTGCCAGCCTGGGGTGGGAAATGACATGCCTTGCCATTGGTGCTGGAACCTATCCCCTTTACTTCAGCCCTCTGGAGCAAGACCCGGGCGTCACCTGCGGCGGAGTTGCGATAGGGCTCGCGTCTAACCAGCCGCCCACGGCAGATTGTGAGCTGGCGGCCTGGCGCGCGGAGGCCGATCTCAATCTGGTCGCGCGCGGCTGGGGCGCAGCTCTCCCGCGGGGGTGGGAATGCGCCGACCCCGCATCCAGGTGCCATCGGGCGACCGCCCCTCATGGGCGTGCTCACTCGGTTGAGCATCGAAAGCCTGGTCCAGGGGAGACTCCCCTACGCGTAGGCTCTGCTGATCGCCGAGGTCACCGCGGCGTCGGCCGCGACCTGCCGCGAGGGGCGTCGAGCTCCGTGATGCCGAATCCAGTTCAAGGCAGCTTCATCCAACTCGATATCGGCTGGGAAGTCGGTCGTTCCGGCAAGGGCCGTCGCAGGGGCTGGGGCTCGTTCATCCATCGAACATCTCCTCTGTTGCTGTCGAAAGGGCGGGACAACGCTTTCCGCCCGAGCTCGCCGGGGTAATAAAAAAGCCCCCCGCTTTCAGCGGGAGGCTTGCAGCTCAGTCCAAATGCGCAGACGTTAGCTGACCAGCCCTCCGGTAATTAGGCGTACCAAGGCAACACGGCCCCTGGGAGTCAGCGTGAGCGCAGCTTGGTGAATCAAGTCACGTTCATGTATACCAGAGTGGTCTGCTTGAGTCAAGCGACTCGTGGCACCGGCAGTGGGGAAGTTTGAGTTCGCGGTAGCGAACACGCGGTGTGGTTGCTGGCCGCCGTGAGCGGTTACGGTCACGATCCGGCATGAGCCCGGTGCCTGACGGCTCCCGGCCATGGATGCCGTAGTCCGTGCTCGAGCCCAAAGGAGCACTGGCGGCCACTGGGCAGGGAGGACTGGCGGATATGGGGGGCAGCGTTCACCCATGAGCTTTAGCATCGAGAGGGACGAGGCGACCTCTCCGGGCCTTCATCTGGCGAGCGCAACCGGCGGAAGTTTCACTCAAGCCGGGACAGTGGCTGCCCGCGAGCGACGCGATCGGGTGCGACCCTGCCTGGAGGGGGTGGCGGTCAAGCGGTCGCTGCGGGTCGGAGTCCCAGGGGTCTGCTCGGGCGTGTCCGACTGGACGAATTCCGCTCGATCTCACCTCCACAGTCCTCTACCCGCCGGTGAGTGGGTAAATCGGATTGGGCGGATGGCAGGAGACGCAATGGGTAATACCCACTTGCCCACCATGTGGTACAATTTCAGCCAGGAACATCGAGGGCTAATAGGGATGGGATCGGAATGACCTCGGTGCCGGGATTTGAACCGCGAGGCGAGGTCACCGCTGACGATAGGGCACGTATCGCCTTTGGTAGGGCCGGGGTGCACGGGCGGGATCGATTTTTGATCTCAGTGAGCCCTCGCGGCGAGATCATGCTCACCCCGGTAGCGAGCATCCCGAAGCAGGAGCTGCTCATCTGGGAGCGGCCAGAGGTGATGGCATCGCTCCTCCGGGGGTTGGACGACTACCAGAGCGGGCGCGTCCTTAGCCGCGATGACTTTCTTGACGAAGACATTGGGGAGTGAGTGCCCCGCCGTTCAGGCTGGTCTTCACCGACGAAGCTGACAGCATCCTGCGGGAGCTAGGGCAGGCTGCTCATCGCGTGAAGCTAAAGAAGGCCCAGAAAGGGCTGCGTCTACTTCGAGACGTCGGCCCACGACATCCCGGTTTCAATAGTTATCGCTACGAGTCGATGGTCGGACCGAACCGTGAGGACGTGTGGGAGTCCTATTTGGAGAACCAGACTCCGAGCGCATGGCGGGTATTTTGGATCCGTTCAGGACCGGACACATTGACTATCCTCACCTTGGGACCGCACCCATAGCCGGCCAATTACCTCAATGTTGGGCTTGGAGTTTCACGCTGAGCCTCCCGCGAAATTGCGACAAGTAGGCTTGGAGGAGGGGGATGGCAGGCGGGCAGCAGGCAAGTGAGGATGGGACCAGGCGCTAGACGGGTTGGGGCATCAGGAGACCAGGCAGTTAGCAATATTTGTCGGCATGCTGACGCCGGGTTGGCAGGCATGGCGGCGGCGGGAGCAGCCCTTCAGGCGATGAGGCGGACGATGCTGCGAGCGTAGCGGAGGTTCCTCGCTTCCATCATCGCCCGCGCTACGGCGAGCTGGCCGATGATGCTCAAGCCCATATGCACCTTCACCTTGTCCAGACCCCGGTGTCGCAGCCCGTCGAGCCGAAGATGGCCTCTGGGGCGAGCATTCACCCGCTCCACCTGGGAGCGTGGGTCAGAACCTTCCCACAGGGGGGTTAAGGTCGGAACATCTGTGCATGAGCTCAACACCCCCCAACGAAGCGGACGTGCTCTTCAACATGGGCGACTCGGTGAAGGTGGAGACGGCGCCACCGCTAGCGTCGGGCAGGACCAAGACCTTCCGCCCGTATAACCCGGCGCAGGGTTTCCTGCTGCCTCGGAGCCTGGATGACTCTCTTCCCCAGAACCATGTGGCGCGGTTCGTCGCGGAGGAGGTCGACGAGTTGCTGGACCTGAGCGAGCCGTACGCGGGCTACGAGGAAGCTGGCGGGGCGCCACCCTCCGACCCGCGGATGCTGCTGAAGGTGCTGCTGTAAGGGTACTCGGTAGGAGTGACCTCGTCACGGGCGCTGGAGCGGAGCTGCATCAACGATGTGGCGTGGATGTGGCGTGCCGCTACCTGGCGGCCAACCGGGCACCGGACTTCCGGTCGATTGCGAGGTTCCGCCGCCGCCACCTGAAGGCGCTGGAAGGGCTTCTCACCCAGGTGCTGGCGGGGTGCGCCAAGGCAGGGCTGGTGTATGAAGTGGCCCTATGGCACCAAGCTGCGGGCCTAGGCAGCACGGCACAAGGCGATGAGCTACGACCACATCGATCCGCGCCTGCAGCAGGTTCGGGCCTTGATGGGAGGGGCGGAGATGAGGGACAGGGCCCCGCATCTCCGCCGGAGCGTACCTCGGGATGGCCGTGGTGATTGACGCGAACCAAGGTCCGGGCGCAGTGGATCTGCCTCCGGGCTTTGAGTTGGCCCCAGCCAGCGCCGGGCGACCCCGCGCGGTTTGAGAGGAGTCCCAGAGCCGATTGCTGCGCCGGTCCGGGTATCCGTGAAGGCTCCGGTGACCGGCCATCGTCGGGGAGCACGCGTGGCGACGCTGCAGGTCCTAAACTCATGTGATTGACCCGCTGCTAGCGGGGGTTGGGCTATCCGAACACGGAGGGCAGGTTGTTGCAACGCCTATACCCGTTGGGCCTCGGAGAGGCTTGCTGCACCAAGGACGTGCTGTCTCCCGGAGTCGAGGCTGGGGACCGGATCCACATCCCCATCATCGGCTTTCTGCTGGTAGCCCGATCTGGCCGGCGAATTCTCGTCGACACCGGAATTCATCGCAGCCACATCGAAGATCCCGACCGCACCTGGCGTGGAACCGACTTTGCCAAGGCGCTGCGGCCGGTCATGAGGGTGGAGGACACCGTCGACTACCGCCTGGCCCAGCTGGGGCTGCGCGCTGCGGACATCAACGACGTGGTCAATACGCACTTGCATTTTGACCACGCCGGCAACAATGACGCCTTCCCCAACGCCACGTTTCATGTGCAGCGAAGCCACTACGATGCGGCCCTGGACAATCCGTCGTTTCCGAACCAGTACTGGCGTCTTCCCGGCTTCAACTACAGCCTGCTTGAAGGAGAGACAGATCTCGGCGACGGGGTCCACGTATTTCCCACGCCCGGCCACGCGCCGGGCCACCAATCCGTGGAAGTTCGCATGGACAGCGGCGCGACGATGATCCTCTGTGGAGACGCCATCTACGAGCATGACAACGTCCGCCATGACTCGTGGGGGGGGCACGCAGACCCGGAACAGGCACGCGCCAGCGCTCTCGAACTGCTCCAGCGCGGGCGCGATCTAAAAGCCACCGTACTCTATGGGCATGACGCCTCCCAGTGGGCCTCGATCCGGCAAGCTCCCAGCTGGTACGAGTAGCCAAACGCTCACAGCTGGGCGCTGTCCCCGGCGCCGACGCAGGGCGCCTCTCAGCCGAGGGCCTGGTGGGCGATGCGCCCGCTGGCCCTTCACTCTGCGCACCTCCCCTCGAGACGGGTTTACGAACGTTTGCCGTCAGCGAAGATCAGGGTCGCGTTCATCGTCAACTGAGACCCCCATGGACCCGAACATTTGCAGAGCCATGGGCAGCACCTGGCTGGAGTCGATTACCACGCCTCGAAGGGAGCTCGCCCCCTTTATGCCATCGAGGCTCGATCCGTGGAGACGCGCCCCGGGCAATTTCGCCTGAGAGAAGTCGACATCGGCCAGGTTGCAGTCGAATACGCTCAGAGACTCTAGGCGGGCGGCATAGAAATCGGCCTCGCCGAGATCGCAGTGGTCAAATAAGACTCTTGCCCCCTGCGCCATGCGCAGATTGCCCATTCTCATTCTGCAGTCCGAGAATTTCACATCGTGGAAGCTGCCGTCGGGGATGGTGACTCCCAGCAGACGACAGCCTACGAACTCCACCCTAACCAGGGAGGCGGCGCTGAGGATGGTCCCAGAGAGATCGCACCCGCGAAACACGCAGTCGGTTATCCGCGCCCGTTCCATCAGGCATGCGGTGAGCCTGGCGTCGGTCAGCTCGCATCCGGTGATCTCCAACCGGTCGCCGACCTGATCGGCGAAGTCGCCCGTGATCGTTCGGGCCGCCCATTCACCGGCTCGGGACATGGTCGGCGTTTCTGCCCGCTCTTCGGTCGGCTTACGCAGCCGAGGGCCCAGGACGGGCGCGAACCGTCGCTTGCTCACACCAGAGGCCTCGGCCGGCGAGGTGCCCGGGTGCGATCGCTGACTGCCATCTCGATTTGATTCTCCCAGATTGAGCGTCCCGCGAAATTGCGACAAACAGGCCTGGAGTGAGGGGGACAGCCCGGTTGACAGGTGGTGTTAGGGGCAAGTGAGGATGGGATCGGGCGCTGGACGGGTTTGGGCATCATGAAACCAGGCAGTTGGTGGTGTTTTTGGGCATGCTGCCGCCGGGTTAGCAGGTATCGCGACGGCGGAAGCGGCCCGTCAGGCGACCAGGCGGACGATGCTGCGAGCGCAGCGGAGGTTTCCAGTTTC
>Ga0209012_1003223_pt1 | contig 12603 bp, 14 predicted proteins | sample RS3BMetagenome_FD_184735 | JGI IMG/M metagenome (GOLD analysis project Ga0209012, IMG submission 184735) | Ferric oxide microbial mat and aquatic microbial communities from Rainbow Spring, Yellowstone National Park, USA - RS3B (SPAdes) (version 3) ...
GGAGGCACATTCGCAGGGCTAGTATTAGGCCTAGCTGCCCAAACAGTTCTGTCAAATGTTCTTGCTGGAATCATGCTTTTGCTCGCAAGACCGATGAAAATAGGAGACAGAGTGACCATAACTACTTCGCAGTATGGATTAATAATTCCTTCATATCCCCCAAAATTCTTCTCCGATGATAGGCTTATACCCGGATATACAGGAATAGTGACAGATATAGGCTTAGCTTACTCACTTCTAACCTTGGACGAGGGTGCTATGATGAAGATTCCCAATAACGTCCTCATCCAAGCAGCAGTTATCATCCAAGAAGTAAAGGAGAGGATGGTGAAGGTTAGATTCCAGGCCCCCGCCTCAGTACCTCTAGATAGACTCATAGAATCGATAAGGGAAATTACAAAGAAGAACGAATGGGTAGTTGACCCAGATTCTGTCAACGTCTTTGTTCAGGCAATAGACCCCAATTACTACTTAATTTTAGTCGAGTCGTTATGCAAAGGCCAGTATGAAGAGCCTCCAAGAACTTCACTCTTTGTCGATATATGGAGAGTAATTCGTAACATGTCAGAAGAAAGAGTATCAAACTGATAAGATTCTTGAACCGGAAGATACCTCGTCGAAGAAATAACGAAGAGCATTCACGAAACCATCACCATCCTCTTCTTCTGCAACAAAATTGGCTATACCTTTCAGCTGTTCTACAGAATTCTTGAGGGCAATTTTGTAATCTGCCTGAAGTAGCATCGATAAATCATTTTCTCCATCCCCTGCGCAAATCAGCTTTCTACCCTCCCAACCAAGAATTTTGAGTGCTGATGATAAGCCAGACCCCTTCGAGACCCCTTTGGGCAGTATCATAACCCTGTCCTTGTTGTACTCTATGCTTACAGTGTCTTTTTGTATAAGTTTTATATCAACTACAGTTTCCCTGGGTAACGATATAATAACCTCTTCGCATCCTGTCCCATACTTCGCAACCAGCTCTTTCCTCACATCGCTCCAGTTAGCGGGAGCTAGGTTTACAACATTGCCGTAGCTAATCACAATGGCGCCGTTCTCGACCACTATAGCATCAAACATGCTTGTATCAATAAGAGAAGAGAGTTCCTTAAGGCACCTACCAGTTACTAAAATTAATCCAATCCCTTTCTTCTTAAGCATACACAAATAATCTAATACAACTTTTGACACTGGCTTTCCTTTTTCCTTCAAGGTTCCATCAAAATCGGATGCAATTACAAATCGTTGTTTAGGAAAATGCTGTTTAATATCAATCTCACCCAGCAAATGAGGTTCTATGCAGGAGTTTAACATCTGCAAACAGGTTTATCATAAGCAGTAATGCTGCAACAGCCAGAGCATAGAGCATCAAGTAGTTGGGATGAGCTATTGTAATTGAGATTATAGGTACATAGAGAGAAGACAGCCCGCTGGGCACGTTTAACGTTGATAATGCAAGTATTATAATCGAATTCATGGAGACCAGCATCATCTGGGTACCTAACACCCCAAGCTCTATTAAGTCGTAAATGAGGTGAACAAAGAATAATGCTGCTACACCAAGTATAACCACAGAAGGCTCTATCAGATATACTGCACCTGCAGCAATAAAACACAGCAGCCATGTGAAGACCGATAGAAAATCTGCGCTCTGAAGAGGAAAGGTCTTGCGCTTTCTCAACCAAGTTGCAGCAAGTGCTACGAGTCCCAAGCTTATCAGCATCATAAAGTCTGTTATGTTGACCAGGAAATCCTGTCCTCCTACTACTAAAATTGCTATTGAAACCAAAGTAAAAACCCAGGAGAGTTGGCCTAAAGAATGAGGGAGAAATCCATCCTCAGCTAGAGAACCAAGGTGCCTTGAAGCTGCCATAAAAGTGGGAACGAAAGTTGTGAAAGTCGCAATCAGGAAGACAAGTGCAGTGACAAGTTGTTGAGTATTGCCCAGATACTCTCCAGCCAGATATAGTCCTGGAATGGCAGAGCCATGCAGGGCTGAAAGGCTTGGGTGAAGGGAGAATATGCTTAGAGCATAAAAGACGTTTATGGCAAGAGCAACAAGCACGCTCGCAAGCATGGTTACCCTGAAGTAAGACATCTTAGCCATAGAATAACCACCTTTAAGCTGGGAGACTATTGGAACCGAGCTTCTATCTACTGAATCGTTGTAGAGCGATTGTATCTCTTGAAAACCAAAGAAGAGAAGGAATAGGTATGCAGTATTGACTAGCAATGCTATAGGCCAGCCTGCAGCTCCAAGAGAAGAGAAGAAACCGCTGAAATTCCAAGACGAAACACTGCCAAACAGGTAACTTTGATAAGCAAGTATAATAATCATTATCAATGTAAGAAATGTTTGAACCACTCCTATAAGTCTTAGAAACCTCCTCTCAAAGACAGTATTTATCAGGAACCAGACTGCAAACGAAGCATCGACTATGTAAACTATGACTTGTGTCTGAAAGGAAGAAAAACCAGCTTTATTTAAAATACTAGGTAATACTCTCAAGTCAAAAAGAACAAATAACAGAGCTGAATATGCAGCTAGGGTTGTATTTGCAAGCCAGTTGGATACTCTTGTTATAAAGTACCTTACACTTCTAGACCCCACAGCTATTGCAACAAACGATGGTCCTCCAACTGGATTCTTACCTACCGCAATCGAGATAGTATTCATGTCAGCATACAACTTTGCTACAAGAAAGGTCAGCAGTGCAGCAGCTATTAGCGAAGAAATTGATACAAATGAGTATTCAACAACGTTGAGGGGTATGAGAATGAAGAGGGGAGAGCCCATCGTCGCGCCTATTCCTATAGCCAAGACAGTTCCAAAGCCATAAACTGGCTGTGGAACAGCTCTTCTGGCAGGTCTCCACGACTTAACCCTTAGAGATTCTGGCAGAAGCACTGAAAGTGTAATTCCAGAGAGCAGACAAGCAATTCCCCCAATCAAGGTTACGATGTCACCATAAGAGAGTCCTCCCTTTATTATCAGGTAGCTTAGCTGATTTCTTATGTAGAGTATTGAATATAACATCAACAGAACTCCTACAATACCTAGAAGGAATTTCAGAGAAAAAACAAAACCTCTATTCTGTCCCATTTACTCTCCTCTCGGCTGGACCATCAACCCCGCTTCTTCTATCGATGAAGCAGCTAGTCTGAGCGTAAATACAGCAGCCAGCAAAAGTAAAGCTGCAATTGCAAATCCCATAATTCTGGCTAGAGGAAACAAAGGACCATTGCTGGTCAGATATGCGAGTATTTGTATAAAATAGTTGTAGAATTGCTCCGGAGTATTCAGTCCAACTATGGAAGGTGCAAGAAGCACAAATCCGCCTATTATAAGAAAAGATGATAGCAACAGTTCTCCGATTGCCGCTAGAAGATGTCCACCTCTACTGATACTCCTTTTCTTGCTTATCAGACTTACGAACTTGTTTACATAGTCATCATGAGACTCCAGTATGAGTCTGTCGATTGTGTGCTTTGCCTTCATATCCGATTCCTGCACTATCATAAACGCTTTGATATCAAGCAGTATCTGATTTGCTAGCCTTTCTGAAGCATTATCTTCCCCACTCAATTTTACCTTTGTCTATGTAACTCATGCTATATTAAAGACATTGTGTTCTGGTAGGCTCCGTTATACTTTTCCAGGCTATTCATACGTAGCGTTCATGACATCTGGTGTTGTCGTTATGACTACTTTTAATGGAGCACTTTATGGCGGAGTAGAAATTTTATTTGACCGAGAATCAAAGCTGGTCTACAGGCTCATCAGCTCGCCTATACAACCTTCTTCGATTATTGCAAGAAGGTTCCTCTTTGTTCTTGCAGTTACAAGATACAGAGTCTAATAGTCTTGGCAGTCGCATCTGCAGTAAACGTAAGAATAAGCTCTGGATTTATGGGTGTGGTTCTGATTCTATTAGTTGGCTTGATGCTTGGTGTAGGGATACTTTCAATTTCTACTGCCTTGGCTTTTGGTATGAGGGACCATGGTACATTTTTCTCTCTCCTAAGCTTCATTAGCTTACCTATAATTTTCGTCAGTTCGGCTTTTGCACCTCTTTCGTCAATGCCTTCTTGGCTTCAGTCAGCTTCGAAGTTTAATCCTCTAACATATGCAATCGATGGCGTGATAAATCTAAATCCTCTATGGGTTCGACGTGCAGCAGTTGTTGTCTATATTCTTGATTCTTTTTCTGTTTGATGTTGTTACCTTTTCTTTTGCAATCTATGCGAAAATCTGTGGAATCATAGAATGTATTAATGGTAAACCAGTGTATATGATTTTAATGTTCTCGATGCTCAGTATGTTCAAGTCAGTCAGATTACAACATACTTTATAAGTAACATATACCTATTAGGTATTTATGAGCAGATGGTTGCCAAAATGGCTAGCAGATGTCTATTCAAAACTCTTACTCGGTTTCGGGATGTCTCAATTCACTATCGAGCAGGCGAGAAAGATAGGCATCAAGAAACCAGCAGTAACTTTGCCAAGGCTCGCAAAGGCGGGATGGATAATAAGAATTTCCAGAGGAAATTATGTTGTATCTGAACCTAAAGTGGCTGTAATTTCCTGCTTTCAAAATGATTGGAGAGACATGATAAAGCAGAAGGAATACATTCCCTTACTTGAATTTATTGTAGCCAGGCTATTAGAGGGATATGATAAGAAACTTAAGGGCCTGGTGTTATTCGGCTCTATTGCTAGAGGTACTGCAAAGCAAGAAAGCGATGTTGATTTAATTGTAGTTGCGGAGGACATGCTTGAAAGGTATGGAGATAGAGTAAGGAAGACACTTTCACTCTTGTCAGCTATCGATGTTTTAAAGAAAGAGCTCTACTACAAAATGAAGCTGCATCCAAGCCTTGATTTGATACTTCTGGATGTAAAAGAAATGCAAGAACCCTATCCTTTCTTCCTTGATGTTGTCAGAGAGGGCATAATACTCTTTGACAAAGACGGCTACACATCAGGTATTCTGAATTATCTGAAGGATGAATTCCAGAAGATTGGCGCAGTTCGGGTTGAGCATACAGACGGAAGATGGCACTGGGAGATTCCTACTGCGAGGCAAGCATAGGCATGGATATGATTAGACTTGGAGCAGATTATCTCAGGGGTGCGAAATCAAGGTTGATGGATGCAGAATCTGCATTAAAAAGAGGTGATTATCCGGAAGTTGTAAGGTACAGCCAGGAGGCTGTAGAGCTCTCGTTAAAGGCATGTCTCAGAATGGCAGGTATAGAGTATCCAAAGGTTCATGATGTTAGCGATGAGCTGAAGTTTAACGCTTCAAAATTCCCTACATGGTTTTCAACAGGAATAGATGAGTTTGCAAGAATATCAGCCGAGCTGGCAATCAAGAGAGCTGCCAGTATGTATGGAATCGAAGCAGCTGGCAAGGGACCTAGCGACCTCTTTGATAAGGAAGAAGCAGAACTCAGCATGAGGGAAGCTAAACTGGTATACGAAAAGTCTGAAAGACTCTTCAATGAGTTCAAGAAGCAATAATGCAGAAGGGCAGCTTGGAATGCAACATACCAGTCACAATTCGATGGAATGCTCTGAATAAGCCAAATTCAATCAGAGTAAACTACCCCGCCCTTACGGACGGGGTCTCTGGTGAATAAGATGAAAAGGTTGCTTTGTTGAATACTTGAATTCGACGCCCATGCCATGATGGATAAATGGGGTTGCAAGTTTCAAACTTCTATGGTGCTAGGTAAGTCAAATCACTTGAGGCTTTTTTACACCGAGCTGAATAAGATATCTTTATTGCCGTGTGGAAAAAAGCTAAGCCTGGTCGCAATACTTGAGAGCGTTTGCAAAAGATGCAAAGGTATTTTGCCCACACAAGATAAATATATGTGAAAGAATGGAAGCTTATGAATATACAACCAAAGCAAGCACAAGAAGTCTTGATATGTAAAGGAATTATTATTCTCTAGTAATGCATGAAAGTCGACTCGTGGCATAGTATGAAGGATTTAGTGTGAAAAAGTCTTTTGCCAAATAGCAAGATTTGAATACCATACAGGTAGTTAACTACCTGAGTGGTAGTTATCCTCTTTTCACATGAACATAAAGCCAGAAGAGTCGACCTCTTCGATAGAGAAAGGGAGCTTGAAGAAATCGACCAAATGGTCAGACACAATAAGCTTGTATTGGTAACCGGCATAAGAAGAGTGGGTAAGACATTATTCATCAATATCTTTTGCCATGATGTGAAGATAAAGACGTTTTATCATCCGTAAAGGAACCATTGCAGTAAGGAGGGAAGAGGTTGCAGGTGGCTTGGTATAGAGCATCATGTATACCCAGCATACAAGAATCCTTTGGACAGAGTGAATCAAGTCTTTGAGGGTTGAATTCTTCGATGACGTATTTTCATGCTTCAATGAAGATTTCGAAAGAAGGCATGTATGTAGCTGGATATCAGTCTTCAGATTCTACTATGTAATGGTGAGTGGAGAGATTGAAAGAGCTCCACTGCAGGATGATACGTTGCCAAGATAACATGAGGTTCATTACGCTAATACAGGAGGTGATTTTTTAAGTTAATGTAGCCTTCTGGTATGAGTGAGGGTTTAAAAGTTTGAACTTTCTGGTTTTGATACAGGAGAAAAATTGAGCATGCCTGAGGTCGCCGGAAAACTTCGTGCCGTCTTAATAGACCTCATCGATACAGTCAGGTATGCTCAGAGCTTTTTTGAAACTGACGAAAAGGAGAAAGCAGCCAAGGATAGAGCTGAAAAGAGGCTGCAAGAGTTAGAACTTCTGGTTTCAGGAATAACGGATTCATTGTCACGTCTAAGGTGGCTGGATGAAGCCACAAAACAGGAGCTCTCAAGAAACATAACCAACTTTGTTAACGCAGCAGTAGACCAGGTTAAGAGCAGGGTTATAAGCGGTCTAAAGAACGATATAACCGAGTTCAGAAATGCTGCTGAAAGGGAGAAACTGAAGAGCTTCAAAAGTATAGAAGCTTTCTTGGCAGCCTCCCCTTTACCTATACTAGATAAAGTCATTACGATGAAACATGAGCAGAGCTCGTATATCGCGAGAGTGAAATATAAGGCTGAAAGCGGGATCCAATATGACTTCGACCTCAACTCAGCGGACTCCGAACTTTTCAAGCGCGAGTTCAACTTTTCAAACACAGGGGTAAAGCTGAAACTACCCGTAAGACTTGCCAAGACATGGCTGAAAAAGGAACCTGATCCAGTATACGAGAGGTTTGACGAGTACATTCTAGATAAGGCCGAAGTATCGAACAACCAGCTTGTAGCAACGTTTGTACACCCTGAAACACAATCAAGTGTGAATGTAGTATATTCAAGGGCTAATTCAGATTCTTTCATTACCATAGAATACAACGATGCAAAAGGAAGAGTTGATGTAACCGGCCAACCATCACTGAGCAAGCATCTCGACCTTTCTGCATACAAAGGAGCCTTTGGTGAACTCCTTGATGCTATATTAAAGCTGGAGAATTCGAAACTTGCCCTTTCCAGGCTTAAAATGGACGATGAAGATATCCTTGAGAAGCTCGACATGTACAGCTTTATGCTCAGGGTGTTGAAGGTTATAGGACCAGAGCTTCAACGTTCCAAAGAAGCAATGCAGGTGGATAACTCTTTGATGAAGGAAAGGCTGAAGCTACTTGGGGATAGAGCAAAGCCACTTATCAAAGCCCTGGGTATACCGGAAAAGGTACTGGCAGAGGCTGAATGGACTAACGACAACTGAAAAATTTATTTATGGATCAATAGGTCTTCGAGAAAGAAAGCCCTCATTTTTAGGATGCCAGAACATTACCTTTGGCTCTCCCAGCTTCCAGCAGAGCCAAACATCGTTGCCAAACATCTTGGCTGGGAAATCTACTAGGTATGAATCTAGGTCCTTGATTACACAGCCATGGTTCTCGATTTCTTCGATAAGAGAATACATGTCAGCCAAGGTTCTGTTGAGCCTTCTTTTGCGCCTAGTGAATTCGTTCAGGCTAACTGCCTGGCTTAGTTCTCTTTCCTCATTTTGCAGCCTTCCTCTAATCTCAGCCAACATTTTCAGCTTATCAATAATCTTGGGGAGAATTGAATTGGCACTCTCAGGCGTGAAATAACCATCAATCATCATTTTTTAGTTGTTCCAAAAAGTGACGTATAAGCTTTGATGACATTAACCTTCTTTTATGTGAAGGAGTTATCCACTCGTAATGCATTTTTCCAACCGCGAGCAAATTATTGTTAGTTGTATAGACGGTGAGCTACTCTTCAGCTGAAGCCTCGGAGCTTCCTGCTTCAACGACCATACTCGATCCCTTCCACCCTGTTTGGGCTGGTCGGTTACGGAGGTATCGATCTCCACAGGCGTATATTCGGATCGCACAGATCCTACTTATTGTTAGTGATCCCATACTGGCTATAAACTTTCTATTGAGAGAAGTCCGTGTATCCCATCGCTAAAGCAGTTGAGATTTACTGCTTCCCCCAAATCCCTAGCAAAAGACTTAAAATCATTTGCTGAATCTTTTTCATCTCTATCCCTTTAAAAAAGATAGGTCATTATGCATCTGACAATGCAAATGGGCGAGATATTGACAGGTAAGAATTTCGGGAAAGATATATTACAATCTTCTCTCACCTTTGTAGAAGAGAGATGAAGTATTATAGTTGAAGGGATGCGACTTTACGATAAGGATAGGTGCAGCTGCTGGCGACGGTATACAGAGCGCGGGAGAGATGGTAATGAAAGTGCTCTCACGGAGCGGTCTTTACGTTACAACCTACAATGGCAACCAGTCGCTGATAAGGGGAGGCCATGTCTGGTTTCATATACATGCCTCCAGCAGAAGAGTGTATTCTCTAGGCTATGGCATAGATTTTCTGATACCACTCACTCAGCTGGCATACGACCAGCATTATGAAAGCCTGAACGAAGGAGGTGCAGTGATATACGACCCATCAATAATAAAGATACACGACTTAAATCAGAAAGTAAAGAGGTATGAAGTTCCTCTTGGCCAGATTGCTCTTAGGTATGACAAAAGGCCAATCATGAAGAACACTGTAGCATTAGGCTCCCTTATAGCAGTTCTAGGTATAGATTTCAATATACTTGCCAAGTCCATATCTGACCAGTTCGGAAAGAAGGAACCAAGCGTTGCGGAGAATAATGTCAAGGCAGCAAAGGATGGATATGAAATGGTTATGCAAGAAGGAGGGAGGATTTTGGAATACGATTACGATTATAACTCATCGAAACCCCTGCTGACTGCTGATTATGCAATAGCATTAGGCGCTGTCAACGCTGGGTGCAGATTCTATGCAGCATACCCGATGTCTCCAGCTAGCCCTATAGTACATTGGATGACTGCGCATGCAAGAAAACTGGGTCTTACTGTATTCTTGGGAGAAGATGAGATATCAGTTGTAAACGCAACCATAGGAGCATCGTTCGCAGGAGCAAGGGCAATGTGCGCAACAAGTGGAGGCGGCTTTTCCCTTATGCAGGAAGCAATAGGGCAGGCTGCTATGACAGAAACTCCACTTGTTGTCGTTGATGTAATGAGAGCGGGTCCTTCCACCGGCCTCCCGACTAAAACATCTCAGGGAGACCTTAACATGATGCTTGGAATATCTCATGACGACTTCCCAAGAGCAATCATAGCTCCAAGGAATCCCGAAGAATCATATAACACAGCAGAAAGGGCATTCAACATTGCTGAAAGGTACCAGCTTCCTGTGATAATTCTTCTGGATTTTGCCATAGGGGATGGAGGCTATTCGACTGTAGAAAATGTAAATTTCGATTTCAAAATAGATAGAGGAAAGCTACTTTCACAGCCAGACCCCGAGCTACTCAACGGCACGTGGTTCAAGAGGTTTGCACTTACAGATGATTACATATCTCCAAGAACCATACCTGGAACAGAAGGGGCAATGTATGTTGCGAAGACAGACGAACACGATGAATGGGGGCATGACCTGAGCGATGTACTGGCAGGACTGAAAGAATTTCTGCCTATAAGAGAAAAGATGCATGAGAAGAGGATGAAGAAGATGGAACTTCTGGCTAAGGAGATGAGACCTCCAGAGCTGATAGGTCCTTCTGTTGCTGATATATCGATACTAACATGGGGTTCCTCTGCGAATCCTGTCAGAGAAGCGCTTGAAAGGTTATGGAATGAAGGTGTCAGCGTCAACTCCTTCGAATTTTCAGACCTTTATCCTCTCAACATTGAAGAAGTAAAGAAGATGCTTGCTTCTGCAGGAAAGATGGTGATGGTCGAGGCAAATTACTCAGGTCAGTTTGAGAAACTTCTTAAGAGGGAGTTGGGCATAGATATGTTTGCCCACATAAGAAAGTACAACGGTGAACCTTTCTATCCTCTGGAAATAGAGAAAGGTGTGCTAGGAATAAGAAAGGAGGTGCACGCTCTTGCTTGACCCAAGACTGTACGAGAGTGACACAAGGCCAGATTGGTGTCCCGGATGCGGAGACTTTGGAGTGCTTGCAGCGCTCAAGGATGCATTGTTAAAGAGTGGGAAAAAACCCCACGAAGTGGTGATAGTATCAGGTATAGGCTGCTCTTCGAATCTTCCAGGCTACATAAGGGCTTATGGCTTCCACGGGCTGCATGGAAGGCCAGTGCCTGTTGCAGTTGGCATAAAGACTGCTAACCCCCGATTGACTGTAATAGCTACAGCTGGAGATGGAGATGAATATGGCATAGGTTTTAATCATGTCGTCCATGCAGCAAGGAGAAACGATGATATCAAGCTGATAGTAATGAATAATGAGATTTACGGTCTCACTACAGGGCAATTATCTCCAACATCTAGGTTGGGGCAAAAGACAAAGACTTCCCCTGATGGAAGTATAATCTACCCTCTGAAACCGTTACCAACTATTCTAGGAGCTGGAGGGACATTTATAGCAAGGACTTTTTCAGGAGACCCAAAGCACTTTTCATGGGTTATACAGGAAGCACTTAAGCATAGGGGATTCGCACTGATAGACGCTGTAAGTCCATGCGTAACCTGGCACAACATATATGATGAAGTGAAAAAGCTATTCTATAGATTAGAAGATAGAGGCTACAAGCCAGACGATGAGCATGAAGCCTACAAGGCAATGAACGACCCTGATGGTATACCCATAGGGATATTTTACAGGAGAGAGGACAAACCAAGCTTCCAAGAAAGACTGTCGGAGCAGAATAAAAATATCTGGCCTGCAATGAATGTATCAGGACTGCCAAGAGAAACGGTTACAGAGCTTCTCTACGAATTTTCTTGAATAAAGGTAGAAAAATGTCCCTCCAAGTATCATATGCAGAGTTCAAAGACTACATGGAAGAAAGAAAAGATGTATACAACGTAAGAGAAGAGGGAAATAAGATATCGATAGCATTTGAAGGTTCAACTCCGACTATAGTCGAAAAGCTGGGGAAACCAGTGACAGTGATGATCACTGCACGACGGGTATCTGACATGGTTATTTTTGAGAAGATGCAGGTAATCATAGGAGAAGAAGTCTACGACGCAAGCGTATCTTCATTAGAGAGCTGGCTCATTGAGATAACAGGAAGAATATAGACATTTTTCATGCAGCTGCAGCTTGGTCCATATAACCATCGTTGTTTCTTTCCTGCATGGCATCAGATAGCTCCTGTAGAAACTCCTCCGTCAGATTCTTAAGGTCCTCTACTCTGTTACCCAGAAGCAGCCTTGACTCTGAGTCAACCACATCCCTAGAAACTATTTTTAGTACTGTGTTGCATAGAGTTATCAGATGGTGCAGTTTCGGTGCCAGCTCGGGCTTTAGTGCATACACATCAGCAACCATGCTCTCCAAAACCTCTCTATACCTTAATATGTCGTTTCTTACGTCTTCGTATTCGTTCATTTGCAAGCAGTCAAGTTAAGTATGCATCTTAAACGTTTTGGCATCATATCGACTTGACCCGGCAGTCAACCAATTTCGTCAATGACCCTCGCGATATAGAAATTCTCCGTGCTCCCAGGGGAATACAACCCATGCATCAGTAGTTCCGACATAATAATCTGGAGAAAACCTGCTCCATGGCTTTTTGAATAGGACTGCGGTCTTCAGCCTTACGGGGTCATATTCCTTTTTCAGATAGTTGACAAGGCTCTGCATTGTATCACCTTCATCAACAAGGTCGTCAACCAGAAGCACATCCTTGTTTTTGGCATCTGAGAGCAATGTAGTTAGAATTTTTACAGACCCTCTTTTCCCCTCGTTTATGTAAGACTTCACATTTATGAAGTCAATTGGTATCTTGAGTCTATCTGCTACAACCATTGCAAGAGGCAAGCCTCCTCTAGCTATTCCCACAACGAAGTCAAATTTGGCATTGTTCTTTTTGATTATGGAGACCAGTCTCTCTGCTAGCTGCCCGAATTCTTCCCAGCCAATTATGACTCTGAGCGTTCCTTCTAATCTTTCTGAACTCATTCAAAACGCATTCCTATTTGGCTACTGGTCTTTGATGGTGCAGTAATAAATTTTTCATTTAAAATTAAGTTTTTATTTTGGCCAAAATATGCATCAATATGTTG
>Ga0209012_1003229_pt1 | contig 12594 bp, 7 predicted proteins | sample RS3BMetagenome_FD_184735 | JGI IMG/M metagenome (GOLD analysis project Ga0209012, IMG submission 184735) | Ferric oxide microbial mat and aquatic microbial communities from Rainbow Spring, Yellowstone National Park, USA - RS3B (SPAdes) (version 3) ...
TTCACCATATCTCTTGACCTTACTCGTTCATGACGTTCGGGCGCCCCCGCCAACTCGTAGCACGGCCGTCTCTACCCCATCGACACTCCCCGCCATCTACGCGGCCCACGACTTTTGCGGATTACACTACGTAGGCGTGGTCGGTGCGGTTGCCGCCAGCGCGCCCGAAACGGCGGAGAGCGGACAACGCCCTAAGTCCGCTCAAGGCGCTATGTTGCGCAAGACGAGGTCCCGGGCCCGGTACAGGTCGTGCGGCCAGGGTTCCTTGAAGTCGGGAAACGTAGAAGCGGTCCAGCCAGTCGCGGAAGGGTTCGTGCTCGGAGGCGGGGTGGAGCAACCTCGCGGCGACCGTGGCCGGCCCACGTCAACAGACCGGCGCTACCGTCGGACGCGACGGCGCGCACCAACGTGCGATAGACCGCTGCGTCGCTCAGAAGAGTCTCCCGGTAGTTCGTCGCTTTGGGTGGGTGCCGCTGGCTTGATGCGACACACACCGCCGTGGGGTTGGGGCCCAGGATTCCAGGAGTAGGAAGTGGCGAGTATGCCGCGAATGCTGGTCGCAACAGGTTTTGGAGAGGGGTTTTGGTGAAGAACGTCCACATCAAGGCGGGCGGCAAGTTCCTCGCGATCCGCATTGACCCGACCCAAGAGTTTGGGTCGTCGATATTCGGCAAGAACACGATCGTAGCCGCGACCGAGGGGAACGGGAACGTTGCCGTCCCAAAGCCCGAGGTCAAGATCGGGATTAATTGCTACAAGCCCATGGGTGCTTAGGGGGCGCGTACCTTGCCCAAACGAGAATCTGCCGGGCGCGACGCTCGGACAAGGACAATCGAGCCGTACGAGCACGTGGACAAGGAGCGACTAAACAACCCCCCTATCGGCCTCGTCACGGCCGAGACTGACCCGATCGACGTGCCTAGCCGCACCTTCGCGTTCGACCCGCATCTGGATCCCACGCTCGGCTGGGCGGGCAAGGCAGAACGCACGTCGTTCGAGGTGCCCGTCGTCTCCCTCCATGTACACGAGCGGATCGAGCCACGCACGATCATCGACGCTGTGCGTAAGCACGAGCCCAAGACGGCGCGGCAGGCTTATCTGTTCGCGACGCCGCGCGAGAACCCGCCGCTTCGCGAGGCGATCGACTTCTATCGGCACGCCCACAATTGGTCGAACCGCCTCGTGGCAGGCGACTCCCTCCTTGTCATGACGTCGCTTCTTGAGAAGGAGGGCATGGCGGGTCAGGTCCAGATGATCTACTTCGACCCGCCGTACGGTGTGCGCTATGGGTCGAACTTCCAGCCGTTCGTCAACCGCCGCGACGTGGCCGAGAGCGACCGGGACCAGGATTTGACGCGTGAGCCGGAGATGCTCCGGGCGTTTCGCGACACGTGGGAACTAGGCATCCACTCCTACCTGTCCTATCTGCGCGACCGCCTTCTGCTCTGCCGCGAGCTTCTCACCGCGTCCGGAAGCATCTTCGTCCAGATCTCAGACGAGAATCTCCATCATGTGCGTGAGCTGCTGGACGAGGTGTTCGGAGCGGGCTGCCTCGTCGTGACGATCCCGATCAAGAAGAAGGGCAGCCAGGTCAGTGGCCTCATGGATCCGGTGAATGACTACCTCCTGTGGTACAGCCGGACGCCGCGTGCCAGCGGCGGCGTTAAGTTCCACCCCCTGTTCGAACGGCGTGAGCTCGACGCAGAGACGGTCGCCACTTTCAACAGGGTCGAACTCTCCGACGGCCTAGAGTTCCCACTTCGGGCGATGCCCGGTGCCAACGGCCAAGAGCGGGACTATCGCGCGTCACTCACCGAACTGTTTCGGGACCATCCGTCGGCGCGGCTGTTCTGCTCCGAGCAGTTGACGAGCGGAGGAATCCGACGCAACCAAAGTCTGCCGTACACGCTTGCTGGCAAGGTTTACCATCCTGGCGCCAACAACTGCTGGAAGACTACGGTGCGGACAGACGACGGATCCCCCAGCGGCATGGACCGCCTGGCCGCCGCCGGGCGGCTCATCGCTGGCCGGGGTCAATTGCGCTACAAGCGCTACCTGGACGACTTCGGATATCGTGCGTTGAGCAACTGGTGGGACGGCCTGGGCGGCGCCCCCGACCGCGTCTACGTCGTCCAGACCAACCCCGAGATTGTCCAACGCTGCATCCTCATGACCACGGACCCTGGCGATCTTGTCCTCGACCCAACGTGCGGCAGCGGCACGACCGCGTTCGTGAGCGAGCAGTGGGGTCGGCGTTGGATCACCTGTGATACCTCGCGTGTTGCCGTCACCTTGGCCAAGCAGCGCCTCATGACCGCGCCGTTCCCCTACTACCAACTCGCGCACCCGGCCGAAGGGGTGGGTAGCGACTTCGCGTACGTCACAGTACCCCACGTCGAGCTTGGTCAGATCGCCAATGACGAGCCGCCCGGCGTGGAGACGATCTACGACCAACCGCTCGTGGACCGCGCCAAGATGCGCGTCACCGGGCCGTTCACGGTGGAGGCTGTGCCATCGGCAACGGCTCGGCCCATCGGGCTCCACGACGAGCCTGCGTCCCCGCCATCAGCGAGGGCTTCCCTGGACGCTACCTCCGGACGTAGCGGCGAGACTGTGCGTCAGCGCGAGTGGCGCGACCAGCTCCTCAAAAGCGGCGTGCGCGGTCGTAGCGGCCAGCGTTTGACGTTCGCCTACGTGGAGCCGCTACCCGGCTGCCGCTACCTCCAGGCGGATGCGCAGACGACCGGCGAAGCGACCGAGCGTGCGGTCGTCTCGTTCGGGTCCGACGACGCTCCGCTCGACCGACGCCAGGTGCAGCGGGCGCTGGAAGAAGCTCAGACGCTCCTTCCCCGGCCTCGCTTCATCATCTTCGCCGCCTTCCAGTTCGACCCGGAGGCCGCGCGGGACATCGCGGAGACGCGCTGGCCCGGCGTGACCCTACTCTCCGTGGAGATGAGCCCTGACCTCTTGGTCGAGGATCTCAAGAAGAAGCAGTCGAGCACCGACGCCTTCTGGCTTGTCGGTCAGCCGGAGGCAGTCCTCGAACGCATCGGTAGCGGCCCAGACGCGGGGCGCTTTCGGGTGCGGGTCGAAGGATTCGACTACTTCGACGTCGCGACGGGCGCCCTTATCTCGGGCGGCAAGGAGCGCATTGCCATGTGGCTCCTCGACACTGACTACGACGGTCTCAGCCTCTTTGCGCGCCAGGTGTTCTTCCCCATGGCCGCCGAGCGAGAAGGCTGGGGCCGTCTCGCCCAAACTCTCCGTGCGGAACTCGACGAGGCGCGCCTCGAGCACTACCGAGGCACGCAGTCGCTGCCCTTCGACCTTGGTCCGCACCGACGGGTCGCCGTGAAGATCATCGACGATCGAGCGATCGAGAGTTTTGTGGTGCTGGGGGCGGACTGATATGGCGCTACCGTTCCCAGACCGCCTCATCGTGTGCCCGCCTTACGCTGAGCCGGACTGCCACTGGGCGTACGCGGCCGGCCCCGCGCCCTGGACGCTCGTGCCGGAACGAAGGCCGGCCGGCTACGTGGAGGCGACGCCCGGGTCGCGTGACCCCTATGACCCCGGTGTCTTTCACCCGCTTCCACTTGTGAACCAGATCCGCGAGCGGGTCCGGGCCTGGCGCTCGGAGCACTATCCGGGCGCGACGGCCGTGACGAAGCGCCTCCTCGACCACTGGCACACCGCGGACGCCCGCCCCGATCGCCGTCTGTTCTACTGTCAGCTCGAAGCTATCGAGACGCTCATCTGGCTTCAGGAGGCGCCGCCGGCCGCGCGAACCGGTGTCGTAGTCCCAACCGACGGCGGCCCGTTCGTGCGACTTTGCGCCAAGATGGCCACCGGCACCGGCAAGACGACGGTGATGGCGATGCTCATCGCCTGGCAGGTCCTCAACCGATCCGGGCGCCAGAACGCCGCGAACTACAGCCGGAACGTGCTGGTCGTCGCCCCGAACCTCACCGTACGGCGTCGCCTGGCAGTGCTCGTGCCCGGCAGTGATGGCAACGCCTTCGAGGAGTTCGACCTGATCCCGCCCGGCCTCGAGGACCGGCTACGCCAAGGCGCAACCTGCCACGTCCGGGTGGTCAACTGCCAGCAGCTTGCCTGGGAGACCGCCGCGCAACTGCGGCGGCGGCACAGCGTGGATAAGAGGGGCCCGGTCAGCGATGCGCGCTATGCACGCGACGTCCTGGGCGACATGGCGGGCGCCACGAACCTCCTCGTGGTAAACGATGAGGCCCACCACGCTTGGCGCTTGGGACCGGGTCGACGTCCCGCCGGCGTAGACCGGGACGAGGTGCAGACGGCGACGCGCTGGGTGGCCGGGCTCGACCGGCTGTCGCGAGTATGCGGAATCCGAACCTGCTACGACTTCTCCGCCACGCCCTTCGTCCCCGGGGGCTCGTCGGGGGTCGACCGCTTGTTCGAGTGGGTGGTAAGCGACTTCGGCCTGGAGGACGCGATCGAGTCGGGCTTGGTCAAGACGCCCCGGGTCGTCGTACGCGACGATGCCGTGCCGGATGCGCGCAGCTATCGGTCGCGCCTCTTTCACATCTACGCTGACCCGGAGGTGCACGACGACGTAAACCGGCAGGCGCCCGAGACGGCGCCGCTGCCAAGCCTGGTCGTGAACGCCTATGCGCTCCTGGCAGCCGACTGGGCGGCCACACGGCAGGCGTGGGCGGACCATCCCGTGCCGCCCGCAATGATCACGGTCGCCAACCGCACGGAGACCGCGGCCCGCGTCCGTCGCGCCGTCGAGGAGGGCGAGATCGGGGTGCCCGAACTCGCCCTCCCGGGTGCGACGCTGCACATCGACAGCAAGGTTTTGCAGGAAGCGGAGGCGGTCGAAGACCTCGCGTCCGACGACCGCCCCGCAGCTGGCGACGACGCGAGCGGGGCCGTCGCCCCGGCGACTCCCAGTCAAAGCGCCGGTCGGGCTCGGACGCGGGCCGAGCGCGCGGCGTACCTCAGGGAGCAGGTCAACACCGTCGGCCGCCCTGGAGGCGCAGGCGCGGCGGTACGACATGTGATCTCGGTCGGAATGCTGTCGGAGGGTTGGGACGCCCGCACCGTCACCCACATCCTCGGCCTCAGGGCGTTCACCAGCCAGCTACTCTGCGAGCAGGTGGTCGGCCGCGGTCTTCGACGGACCTCCTACGATGTGGACCCCGTCAGCGGCCTTTTGAGGCCCGAGTACGTCAACGTCTTTGGTGTGCCGTTCCGGTTCTTGCCCCATGAGGGAGAGGGCAAGCCGCCGCCGCCGGAGCGACCGCTCGTGCGCGTGGAGCCGCTACCGGCCCGCCAGGCGCTGGCCATCTCCTTTCCCAACGTCGTCCGCGTGGAGCGTACGCTTCGAAACACGCTGACGCTCGACCTTGGCCGCGTGGAGCCGCTCGTTCTCGACGCCGAGAACGCGGTTCTTCATGCGGAGCTCGCACCCGCGCTCGAGGGAAAGACGCACGTCCTCGACTGGGCACAGCTCGACCTTGAAGGGTTCCTCGCGGACCGTCGTCTGCAAACCCTCGCGTTCGAGACGGCCCGCCGCGTGTTCTCGCAGATGCGCCCCGGCTGGAGCGGTGCGCCCGGGCTCCTGATCGCCCAAGTGACCGCGCTCGTCGATCGCTTCATGCGCTCCCCGGCGCTGGTCATTCGGCCCGCCGGCTGGGCCGATGACGGGCTCAGACGTCGCGCTCTATTGGCGCTTGGGATGCAAAAGATCGTGAACCACGTGTGGTCCGCGATCGGCCAGCAGAGCGCCGAACGCCTAGAGCCCATCCTCGACGACCAAAGGCCCGTGCGCTCGACGTCGGAACTGCGGCCGTGGTACACGGGTCGCCCCTGCGCCCCCACCACCCGCTCTCATGTAAACGTCTGCGTACTAGACAGCACCTGGGAGGCGAGCGAGGCGTACGCCCTCGACCATCACCCCCTCGTCTCGTGTTGGGTCAAGAACGACCACCTGGGACTTGAGATCCCGTATCTGCATCAAGGCGTCGTGCGTACCTACCGGCCGGACTTCCTGGTCCGGCTCACGTCGGGTCGCGTGCTGGTTCTCGAGGTAAAGGGCCAGGACAGCGATGAGGCGGGGGCCAAGCACCAGGCTCTAGCCGAGTGGGTCCGGGCTGTAAACGGTACCGGTGCCCTGGGCAGCTTCGTCTGGGCCGTTTCGCGCCACCCTCGCGACGTCGACGACCTCATCATGGCCGCGCACGCGCGTGACACTGACTGAGTACGGTCCTTGCGATGTGGGCGGTAGCCCAACTGCGAGGCCGCGACGTCGCCCGACAGACGGTAGTACCGCGCCGCGGGACTCCACCCCCTGGGAGGGACCTGTCATCGGAGTATTCCTGGCCGCGCTCTTGGGTGCTGTCGTGGGCTCGCTTGGGACCGGGGTAGTAACTTGGATTGCCCAGAACCGCGCGTGGGAACACGAGTCGAGCGTACACGCAGAGGAGCGGCGCCTTGCGGTCATGCCCTTCATCACGTTCAAAGTCGTCCAGCCACCAGTGATCAATGGCACGGTCGAGGGGAAACGCACGTTCGTGCGCCTTCCACTGGTGATTGCGAGAAACGTTGGCTCCGGCCCGGCGCGGTTCGCCCCGGTAGATGTCCTAGAGTCGTTCAAAGACGCGATCCAGAGGCAGCCTGTTCCCGCGAAGGGCCTCACTCTGCTTGACCTTCCTGTGCACCTCAATGCCGGCGAACAGTGTGATATCTCAATGGTGCTGAAGGATGTAAGTGGGCTGGAGAAGCCTGGCGGTACCAACCACGAATTCTGGTTCTGGGACCTTTACGGGAACCGTTACACGTCGGCGATATGCGCCTTCAGGGTCATGAATCAGAAGGGCATAGACGAGTGGTTGCTTAGCACGGATCCACCGCATGTCACGAACGTCGGTGCGCCGCGTCGAACATGGAACTTGCTCGGCGCTCGGTGGACGCGGTCGAATCATGTCGCCAGACCGCGTAGCTGATCACGACGGACCTCACGATCGCGCACGGGGCCGACCGTACGCCCCCACCCTGCGGCACCCGTCCAGGTATTCGTGACGGCCATCTAGGCATCGAGCTGACCCAGGGGATGGGGCCAAGCACCGGACCGGGCCCGGCCAGTTGGCCGGCCTTGCGGCATTTTATGGGACTGCCTACGGTGAAACGGGGGAGTGGCTGACGTGAGGATGCGGTGGCTGGCGGCTCTCACCGGGTTGGTGATGCTGTTGGTTGGCGCTGGCCTGGGTGCCCTTCCGGCGTCCGCGCAGGGCCGCTGCGTACCCACACCGGGTACGCAGGAGTGTCTTAGCAGGCTGTTTGCCGACAACGGCGTGCACTTCAACGCGAAGGCGTGGCAGGCGGACATCGACGCGAGCATGGGAACGTCGCCGGGGCTACTCGCAGAGCTAAAGAAGAAGCTGGCGGCGACCAAGGGCAAGCAGGCGTTGGTTGCGAAGGTCGTCCGGTGGTTCGACGCGGCCACGGCCGGCAACGGTTCGGGCGGGCCGCCGACGCGGGTCCCCTCGTGGTCCCGGGTGGATGCTGTCTGCCGGCACCTGATGACGGCGCAGGGTTACAAGTACGACTCGGGCCTCTGCCGCTACTGGTGGCAGAACTTCGTGGTCGTGACGGGATGGCAGATGGACCGAGCTGGTGGGGTTACTAAGATCATCGTGAGCGGCTACCTCGCGGACCAGGGGCCGACGCACACGAACACGGTGGCGACGCTTCAGTTTCCGAAGCCCGTACCTATGCCCGACACCGCGGCGTGGACGGCGGAGGACTCTCCGCTGCCACTCATTGCGTGGTTCAACACTGAGCGGAGGGTGGTCTGGAAGGCACCGGGTACGCATGGGGGCCCAGTGACAATCAGCGACCATGAGATGTTCAGTGTCGGCCAGCTTCTGGGGCTGTGGGGCTGGGGCGACGCGAACGTGGAGTTCTCCACGGCCCTGCGCAAGCTGTTCGACGACGCAGGGTTCAACCCGGTCGCCGCGGGTGGTCCGAACATCGTACCCAGCGCGGCCTGGCCCGCGTTTGGTAGCCGGGGGCTGCTGTCCGCCAAGGCGTTGAAGGCGGCCGGGTGGCTGCACCCGTTTCCGCAGGTCGCGATGGATGTGGCGGTGGGCAACCCTCTCGCGGGGCTGTTTCCAGTCGTGTAGATCCAGTCCGTTCCGCAAGCTCCGCACGAGGCTCGCCCCCAAACGGGGCGGGTCTCCTCAGTTGTTGGGGGGGTGAATCGGTGCGTGCGCTTTGGCGGACGTTGACGGCCAGTCTCGTGGCGACTGTGATGCTAGGTGGCGTCGCCCTGGCGACGACCGCAGTCGCGCCGGGGGGCGGCGGGGTGCCCGTGGACAATTCGCCCACTTTTGGCGTGGGGGCAAGCCGGCAACGCGTCATCGAGTCGTCCAGTTACGCAGTTTCGGACGCGTACCCGACGACGCAGACAACCGGGAACACGAGCGGTGCCCCCGACTTCGTTCCGGTGCCGACCAGCGCGGAGGACGTATCAGGTGGCGTGTGCTCCTGGTCGACGCCGATCGTGGATGGCACCATGGGGATCCAGTACGCGTACGCGCAGGGCAGTTCGTGCGGGGCGAACAGCTTGTCGTCAGTCAGCACAGAGGGGCTTCTATTTGCTGAAGACATGACCGCGCCCCGCCCAGCCACGGCGTGGGGCGGTGACGTGTGGACGTTCAACGCTCCAAGGCAGTCATGCAAGGGAACCACGCCCGTCAACATGGCGGGCGTGTCCGCGCCTACGTTAGACGTGTCTGGCGGGTACCTCGCGATCGGGGTCGGGTGCGAGCTGTACTGGACGACCACGGCGAATCTGCAACCGGCGTCGGCGACGGAGCAGGCATCGTCGAGCACAGGTTGGAGTGCTGTGCAGATCAGCGGCAACGGCGGCGCCCAGGCGGACAATGAGGTCGCGGATAGCCCGGTCATTACGCCGGCGATCTCTGCCAACTACACGCTCGGCGGTGTGAGCGTGCCGGGAGCCACATCGCCGTTCGGGTGCGTGGGTGGGGACAACCAGGGTATGGCCTGCGCTGCGTTGGCGAGCTATAGCGGAGAGACGCCACCGGCTGCCTTCACGTGGACAATACCTGTGGCCTGCAAGGCGACTGACCCAGGTGACGGCGCCAGCATCACCTGGGTCGGCGGCTCCGGCGCGTGCCAGGCGCTCGATAACGGCGGGTACTCGATGCTCACGTCGTCGCCCGCGTGGGACCCGCAGGCGAGCGTAGGTGGCTCGAGCGGCGCCGTGGTGTTCGGCATCAACGACGAGACCAGTACCGCGCCGGGCGCCATCGTGGAGCTCAACCCCGCGACGGGTGCCAGCGTCATCATCGTGCTAGGCGCCGGCTACGACGGACTGACAGCGTCGGCCGCGGGCATCTCGTCATCCATTGCCGTCTACGACTACGGCACGGGTTCGCCGGCGGACGGCACGATGATCGTGCCCGACAACTGGGGGGACCTGTACGAGGTGAGCCCGGCGGGCCAGGTGTTGGCGTCCATGACCAGGTCCTCCATCGCGAAGCGCTCCGGCTGTTCGGCCTCGACCGCGGACATCAGCAACGTGGCGGTTGGCCAGGACAGCATTTACGCCGTGGAGGACTGCCTGAGTTCCCTATGGCGGTTCGGCGCGTCGAACCTGGGCCCGGTAGGGGCATACACGCTCATGCCGGGCGAGTCGATCGCGTCGCCCGCGGGCGACGTTTGCCTCACCGGGTATCCATCGGGGCTCTTCTCGCCTACCATCGTCCGCAACTCGAGCAACTCGGCGGACGCGTTCCTGTTCATCACGGCCGGCACGACTTCGGAGAATGGGTGTAGCGGCGGGTCTGGGCTCCTGTACGACGTGCCGATCGGCGCGAACGTGCAGTCGACCGGACAGGTCTCACCGATGTCGACGACGACCGGTTCGCCGGCTTTCGTCTCCGCGCTGCCTGACGCGGGCGCGAACCACGATGTGCTGTTGTGGACGAACGCAGCCGGAGGCGGCTTTGACTACTGGACCCCTGAGAACTACCAGGGGGAGGCGCTGACGACCGAGGCTAACGGGTCGACGTCGCCGCTCACGGTGCCCGAGGGGGCGCCGGTGACGTTCACGATGCTGTCGACCCTGCCGAGCCTCGGGCAGTGCGACGCGAGTACCACGATCGCACCCAACATGACCTGCATCGACTTGAGGCAGGCGTTCAACGGGACCAACGGGGTGCTGGCGTCCGACCGCTCCACGTGGACACCTGTGGCGCCCTACGCGATCACGCAACTGAGCCCCGGTCAGGTGTACCCGCTGACGGGGGCGAGTTGGTCGACGCAGGTCTCGTTCTCGACGCCCGGGACGTACACGCTTTACAGCGTGCTTCAGAACTCGACGGCCTACTGGCCTGGAGGAATCAACTCATCGCAGACCGTGGTGCAGTCACCCGGCGTCCAGGTGACTGTGACCTGCGGAACGGGCTGCACCACGCCACCCAGCACATGCACGCCGTCGTCGGACGGGTGGAACGGGCCGGCAAACTGCGTAGGTCCAGCACCGACACCGGCGGCCTCAGCGCAGCTCGGCGGCGCGTTGGCGCTCGAGGTGGGCGACCAGGCCAGCAACTACTCGCCCGTGTACGACCCGACCTGGACGCCGACATCGGGGTACCCGGACCCGTGTGTGAACTACAACACCGCCACGTGCACGAGCCCGTTCATGGGCTACCAGTCGGACCAGTACGCGCTGTTCGGGCAGCACCTGCTGGTCAAGGTGACGCCGCCGTCGACCGTAGGGCAGCCGCCGACGCTGTCGAGTCGGCCGACGACGTACACCGCGGGCCTGTGCCAGGTCACCCTCGATCCGAACGGCCAGAACTACGTGACGCTGCCGCAAGGGGTGTCGGAGAGCACTGGGCAGCTCTGGCCGCAGGAGTGGGATCAGCTTCAGGCGTCCGGCAACGTGTATACGGGCACGGTGCTGGTGGACTGGGCGTGGTGGCCGCCGCTTCCTCCGGGGACGGTGACGGATCCCCAGGCGATCGTGAGCCACTACCAGGTGTTCGTCTCGAAGTGGGACTACAAGGAGCACACGACCCCGCATTACGACGCGACGACCGGGAAGACGACCCACACGTATACCTGGGTGCCGAGGTGCGTGCCGGCCGGCGTGGAGGACGGCGAGACGAACCCTGCTACGAACGCGGCAGAGGGTGGGCTTGTGGCGGTGTGGGGGGACCGGGTGGTGCTCCTCACGCCGACGACCGAGGAGCTGAAGTGGGGGCTTCCGTAGGGGTGTGTAACAGGGGGCCGGGCCTTCGGGCTCGGCCTCCTTGCGTTGTGACTGCGCGATTCCGTGGACGCACGAGGCTACCGGCTCCGCCTGCTATCATGGTCAGACGGTCCGCTTGGGGCATCCGGGACAGTTGTTGCATGAACCTTTAGGTCCGCGCACGCGTGCCTCTGCGGGACGGGGCGGCGCAAGCGCCAACGCCGGTTCCGCAAGGGCACTTGGGCGAAAGTCCGCGCACGGGGACTGCTGCCCATAGCGACGATGGCCGTGCGCCATGGTTAGCCCTTCAAAGAGCCTTCAGTGCATGAACCGAACGACGGGCACAGCAAGGAACCGACATTGACCACGTGGGCGCGCACGCGGACCTCGACGGGCAGGCGCGCAAGGCCCTCACGGTTCCACCGCGTCTCCATGTGTGGCCAACCGCCAGGGTCCGAGACTCGCACGTACTGTCCCAGGGCGAAGGGGTCGGCTCCGGCTGCCTTGGCCGTTACCAAACTGTTCTCCACGTCCCGCAAGACCTTGTCCGCGGACATCTGCTCCACTTGTGTGAGCGCGGCCGGTTGCGACCACCAAGCCGACCCTCCGCCACTCACGCCGACCACTCTCTCTCGGAGATCGATGTCGATCTGGGCAAGGGGGCCATCGCCGCCCCGAAAGACGAGGATCCTGCGCCGACTTGCGACCATCCGCAGGGAGATCGTGCCCGTGGGTGACGGGACTTCCACGATGAAGTGGCCCGGTTGGTGCGAAGCCTCTACCCAGCCGATCGTCGCGTCCGCACCCATCCACCCGACCAAGCGGTCGTGGTTGAACAGAGCCTGCCCCAATACCTGCAGGGCCGTGGAAGGACCGCCGCCTTCGGCTTTGTTGATCGCCACGCCAATGGTCGTGAAATCGTCCCCGGTCATCTGTACGCGGTCCAGCAACTCGTAGATGCGGCGTGGGACGAACGGCGTGCGGTTGCGGGCCTCGCTGAGTGTGTCGGTCACGACCACCTCTGCGCGCGGCTTCACCAGCCGCAACTGTTCGAGCGTGGCTTGGGCCGTGCCGTCGCGCACGATCAAAAGGTATGGCGTGGAGACGAATTCGGGTGAACTGGTGAGATCCCCGAGCGGACGCGCCAAACCCGCCCGAGCGACCGATTCCGATACGAACACCGCCTCCAGATGCGTAAAGTGGCTATCCGATGGAGCGTGTGCAGAGTCGACGGTCAATGGGGTAGGCAAGGAAAAATAGCATGTTGATCAAGTTCTCGACGTTTCGGTAGCCTCGCGCTCGCGATCTCGCCCGCTGAAGCAGGGAAT
>Ga0209012_1003236_pt1 | contig 12582 bp, 10 predicted proteins | sample RS3BMetagenome_FD_184735 | JGI IMG/M metagenome (GOLD analysis project Ga0209012, IMG submission 184735) | Ferric oxide microbial mat and aquatic microbial communities from Rainbow Spring, Yellowstone National Park, USA - RS3B (SPAdes) (version 3) ...
TACCGTACAGATGTTCCCCGCGCAACCAAGACGTAACCGCCCTAATCGCTGATAAATCGGTTAGCTGCCGACTACCCCCGACGAGGCGGCCGAGCGGATCCTCCATCCCGACCTGCCCGAGGGCAGGCCCTTCATCGCCGTGCTGGTCAACCCCAGGCCGACCAGCCGCAAGAACGTTGCCTTCCGGGCGCCGGTCAATCTCGGGTGGCGTCTCGGCTACTTCATCGGCGGTCTGGTTTCCGCGGGCACGGCTGCTGCCGCTTGTGCAGGCGCTGATGGGTGCGAAGGGTGCCGGAATCCTGCCCGGAGAGGTGCTGTCGGGCCACTATCGGAAGTGTGCGCCGGGATCGCCGCGCGCCCGGTCAGCCGCCGCGGTCGATGCCCTTGCCGCCCCATTGCGTCCGGGCCCCGTGCTGCCGATCCTGACCCGGCTGATGCGGTCGGAAGGGTTCGCGGCCGCATCCATCCGCTGACGGGAGTGGTGCTGTTGGAGTCCCGGACTCTGGATGCGCTCGTGGTGCTGCGGTCGCCGCTCTCCCACGGGGAGATTCCGACCCAGTTCGCCCGCAGGTCCAACGTGCTCGAGGCTCGGACCGCGAAGATCATCGGCCAGGACGGCGCGGTGTACACCCTGCCGTGCATCAGCGGCAACAGTCTGCGCGGGCAGATGCGCGACCTCGCGGCCGAGCGGACCTGCGAAGAGCTCGATCTCTCGCAGAAGTCGCTACCTCCGAGCGTCTTCCACCTGCTGTTCTCGGGTGGCGGGCTCAAGAAGCGGGCCGACGGTGAGGAGAGCAAGCTCATACCGAACATCCGTGCACGAATACGCGAGCTGTGGCCGTTCGTCAGCCTGTTCGGCGGTACCGTGCGAGGGCAGTTCGTTTCAAGCCGCTTGTCGGTCGGGTTCGCCCAGCCCCTGACCAAACAGACGCCCCCCGGCCATTACGGCTGCTCCATGGAGGACGCCGGTGCGCTGCCGGATGCGGCCGATTTGGCGAAGGCCATCTCCGAACTGCGCTATGCCCGCCGGGACGACGCGGGGAAGTACTGCCTGGCCGCTGCCGAGGAGGACGACAAGACTGCGGCGCTGTATGGGATCCAGTCGGTGCCGGCGGGGACGCGCTTCGCTTGGCGGTTGCGCGCCGACGGCACGGCCGTCGAGCACAGTTGCCTCCGGGGCGCGCTTGAGGCGTTCTGCGCGCGCGGGCGCGTGGGCGGCAAGGTCGCCATCGGATACGGAGATGCCGAGATCACCATGACAACCACGGGTCTGCCGGACGTGTCCGTGTATTCGACCTTCCTGCGGGAGAACCGGGATGCCATCGTGGCTTCGATCGAGGAACTCCTTTCGGAATAGGTGGGTGCGCCTGTGCCGCACGAACCGCTGGCAGTCATCTTCCGCTTGGGCAGTCCGGTGGCGGTTGGACCTCATCCCCTGACGCTGGATGCGATACTGGGAGCGGCCGCCGCGGAGGTCCGGCACGGAGTCGGCTGGGCTGATCGGCACCCGACCGACCTCGAATGGCAGGACGATCTCGACCTTCCGCTATCCATGGTCGGGCGGCGGCATGTCTTCTACCGGGCGAGCCAGGCGTGGTTTCCGCGGCGGCGGCTACTTGGCGCAGAAGGCTTCGTGAAAACGTGGTCCGCCGGCCCCGACGAGCGATGGCTTGGATCTGGACGCCGGGGTGGCGGCAGCATCGACACCCACCGCGGGTTGTTCAAGGGCTACCAGGAGACAGTCCGCAGCATCACAGCACCGCACGTCGTCTTCTTTGCGCACGGGGACGGCCGCGCCGTGGCTGATCTCGCCCGGCGTGTGGCGGCCATCGGCCGCAAGCGGGAGATCGGCTTCGGCCGGGTGCGTGAGTGCGCGGTCCGGCGCTTTCCACTCGACCTTGCCCTCTGGTACCGTGGCTTGCCGCAGCGACCGATCCCAGTGGACGAGGCCGCAGCCACGCCCGGTGCACCATCACATGTAGATGCTCCAGTCACCATGCTGGCCTTCCGAGCTCCCGGCTGGTGGTCAGAGAACCAGGCATTCTGCTACAGGCCGGAGTGGGTGATCTGATGGCCAGTACGGCACCATCGGTGACCGAGATGACGGCCGCCCTACGATCGGTGCCCGGGATCGGCGGCAAGTTGGCCGATCGCTTGGCGGCCGCGATCCGGGACACCGGGGTCTTCGCCGACCCGGCGAAAACTCTGACGCGGCTGAGTCTTCCCGGATTCGGGCCGGCGCGCCTGGGGGCCGCGGCCCAAGCCATCGAGGCATGGGTGCGGTCCGAGTCGTTCCGCCAACTCCGGGCAGTACTTCAGCCGGCCGGGTTTGGGCCGATCGAGGTCTCTCGCATCGTCGCCGGCATGCGCGACCTGGGGGTCGAAAACCCGGCCGAGGCTGTGCTGGCCAATCCCTACGATCTTTTGCTCCTGGACTGGCTCACCTGGAAGCAGGTCGACGGCTTCGCCCGGACCCGGCTTCCGGCCGCGGACGAACGCCGCGCGGCGGGCGCGCTCTGCGCCGCCACGTACTCTCTTGTACGGCGCGGGCACACCTGCGTCCCGCGGGGCAAGGTGGTGGCCATCGCCGCGAAGTTAGCCTCGGTCGACATGGATCACTTGGGCCGCATGCTTAACCAAGTAGCCGGCAACGACGGCAGGTTGCGGCAAGAACGCTTCGGGGAGCGCATCGCGGTGTATCCGCGGCCGCTCTTCTTCGCGGAGCGCCTGATCGCAGCGGTGGCTGCCCGCCGGCTCAATAGTGGGTGGTCCGCCGATCTGCCGGAGGGTGCTGGGGATGCCGGAGCAGTGTTGGCGGCGCTTCGCCGTACGGGGTTGTGCGCCATCACGGGTCCCGCAGGCACCGGGAAGACGTCCCTTGTTCGTGAGATTCTCCGGTTGCTCGGCCCCTCACGCGAAGCGGCACTCCTGGCGCCCACGGGCAAGGCCGCCCGGGTGCTCGCCCAGCGCTGCGATCACGAGGCGGACACGGTGCATCACTGGCTCGGGCTGGCGCCGGATGCCACCCATCCCCTCCTCGACAGCGGACGGGGGACGCCCAGCGATGGGCAAGCGCCCACCCTGATCGTGGTGGACGAGGCGTCGGTCCTCGACGTTCCCCTCGCCGCGCGTCTCTTCGCCCAGGCGACGGACTCTGCGATCCTCCTGGTCGGCGATCCGCACCAACTTCCACCGGTGGGACCCGGCCAACCCTTGCGCGACCTCATCCGGGCCGGTCTGCCTCAAGTGCAACTCACCACTATCTACCGGCAGCGCACCGGCGGTCTGGTGCTGGAGAACGCCCACCGGGTACTCGCGGCTGGAGAGTCGGGCGGCCCGTTGGAACTGCGCGCCGGCTCTGCCTTCGACATCCACCCGGCCGCCACGGGCGCCGAGGTGCAGCGTCTGGCGGTCGAGCGTGCGGTCGCCTTAGGCCCAGAGGTCCAGGTGTTGACGGCCCAGAAGGCGGGCATCGGTGGGCTGCACGCGCTCAACGCCGACTTGCGCTCGCACTGGAATGCGGGCGCGGGAGCCGCGGCCTTCCACCCCGGCGATCGGGTGATCTGCACCCGCAACAGCCGGGTCCACGGGACGGATCCGGATGGCCGCCTGGTCGGCCTGTACAATGGGATGGGCGGCGAGGTGGTGGCCGCCGGCGATGGGGACGTAGAGGTCCGCTTCGACGGGCCGGTGCCGGTGCGCGGGGAGTTCCAGCCGGACGAGGCAGAGGACATGCTTGAACTGGCGTGGGCCCTCACGGTCCACCGGGCCCAGGGCAGCGAGTGGCCGGGCGTCATCTTGGCGATACCGCCGGAACACTCGGCGATGTGGACGTGGCAACTCCTGTACACGGCGATCACCCGGGCCCGCGAGCACGTGTGCCTCGTGGGAGACCTTGACGTCATCCGCGGCGTCGGCGCTCGTTCCAGCGTAGATCGTGAGGGGCACATCGTGGATCGGATTCGCGCGGCTCTGCATCAAGACCGCCGGGCGGCTCCCTTGCGCACGGACTTCTGAGGGAGGGGCGCCGGGTGGCGTTGATCCGCCTCCGCATAGAGCTTGGGGCCGGTGCGGAGTACCTGACGCCGAAGGTCATCCACGGGGCGCTTTCGGCGATGCTGCGCGGCGATGCCCTATCGGATGCCGCCCATGCCGGCGATGCCCCACCCGTGTTCTCACCGTGGCTGGTTGGACGGACGCTGCGGGTGGGCTTTCTCTCAGACGGGCCCGCCGGGCGCGTCTGGAGGGCCTTGGATGGGGGATCGCTGCCGACCGTGCCTCCTGTACCGGTCCTGGGAGTGTCAGTGGAGGCCGGACACCCGTGGACGGCTCTGATTCCCGCGGAGGAGACGAATCGTCCCATCTGGGTTGAGGTCCGGTTTGTAAGCCCGGTCTCCTTCCGGCACACCGGCACCGACCTGCCCCTGCCGGTGCCGGACCTGATCCTGGCGAGTCTGGCGCGGTCGTGGCGGGCATACGCCGACGTTCCGTTGCCCGGGGATCCGGCGGGCGTCAGTCTCGTCTCGATCCGCGGCGAGTCGGTTGTCCACGAATTGGGGCAGGCAGGGTTGGCGCGCATCGGGTTCACCGGTGAAGCGCGGTACTGCATCGAGGTTGGACGAGGGCAGAAGGCGGCGCGGGCCCTGTTCAGTCTCGCCAGTTTTGCCGGCGTGGGGCAGAAGGCGGCGTGGGGGATGGGGCGCATTTTCGCACGAGAGCAAGTCCTACGCTTGCGTAGCGTGTGGGCAGGGTAGTGCCCGCCCCGCGAGGGGGTTGCAGGTGGCACACCACGGCCAGCGTCGCGTGGGGCCACTGCTGTGCAACAGGGGGTTGCCGGGTGTCGGGTGGGGGCAGGGATCATGGCGTACCGTCAGGGGGTTGCAGGCTGTCCTTGAAACGCGCAAGCTGCGAGGGCGTCAGTGTCAGCAGAGATCGTTCGCCCCGTCAGGGGGTTGCAGGTAGGTCACCTGCAGGCTAAGAAGCGGCTCGGTGCCAGTTGCAGAGAGGTTCGCCCCGTCAGGGGGTTGCAGATTCTCGCACGTGTACCTCCTCGGCTGGCAGAAGCAGAGGGGTCCCCCCCGTCCCCGTCAGGGGGTTGCAGAGAAGATGGCGTTGTCCCCGAGGCCGCGGGGGCGCGTTGCGAATGGATCCGTCCCCGCTTGGGGGTTTCAGACGACGCAGGCGCGGAGCCCGGCCGCGCCCGGCCGCACTTCCAGTAGAGGTCGGTCGCCGTCAGGGGGTTGCACAGGCAGAGCATGAACTATGCATGTCCGCACCCTGCGGAGCGTTGTTGGGGAGACATGCGAGGGAGGGGAGATGGCTCCCTCTCCCTAGCACGCGGGCCACACAACCCGGCAGTCCAAGCGGGGTCGCAGGAGCTCCAGAGAAGTTCAAGAGCATGGGATCAGGTTGTATGAGGGTAGCCGATGGGTCAGCCAACGCGCTTCAACACGGACGTCAGGCTGAAAGCGAGCCAGACCACGAATTCGGCCGCATCGTCGGCTTCGACGGCCACTGCACGGTGCTGGCGAATCATGAGGGCGTTGTCATTCTGCCACCAGTAGGACTCCCAACCGATGCACAGGTTCCCGCAACACGACGGCACCACCGACTCGACCGTTGGCTTGCGTCGTAACAAACACTGGACGCGCCTGCAGCACCGTCTGGAGTTCTGCCAGACGTCGGGGCCCAGACGCTTGGTGGTGGCACACTGCACGCGCAACGCAGCAAATTCCTTGGTCAGTGGACCAGCCGTGCCCTGTCGAATCATTGGCTACTGCCAGCTATATCTTTGAGCATGTCCACTCGGGTGGTACCGTCATGGACGGATGTGCTCAATGGTATTAATATTCATGACTCCTAACCATAGCCCTGATTGCCACATTAGGTGGTGGCTGTCATGCGGAGGTGGCGCCAGGGGCAGTGACCGCGGGGTGGTGTTGGTTTACTTACGGGCGAGCACAGGATTGTCCCGGCACCTGTAGAAGTCACCAATTCTGGGTCCGGTCGGTTACGCTCATATCCTCGCGGAGACCCGTCCCCCGGCCGGACGCACTCCCGGCGGCGCGCGAACATCGTTACGCGCCTGCGAGTCCAATCTGGGGGGGAATGGTTCAGCCATGATTCCTGCCGCATCCGGCAAGCCGACCCGACGGGCCGTGCTTCGCTCCGCCGCGGTCGTGGCGACAGCGGCTGCCTCTTCTGGCGTGCTGGCCGCCTGTGCCGGCGGCGCGGGGACGAAGAAGACGGCTCTGCCGGGTCCCGCCAACGGCGGCATCGTGCTCAACTTTGCGCCGAACTGGCAGGGAACCGCCTGGAGCTCCACTGCCCAGGAGTTGAACCAACAGTTCATCGACAAGAACTACAACGCAAAGCACACCGGAGTTTACGTCAAGGTTCAGCCGCCCCTGCAGGGCCAGGGTCAACAGGTGATCGCCGCCGCGCTGGCGGGGTCCGCCACGGCGGATGTGTTCCAGGACTGCTGCGACGACCTGCCGGCCCTGGAATCGGCCGGCCTCCTCACCCCCCTGGACACCTACCTCCAGCAGGACAACGTGGACATGAACATCTGGTTGCAGCGGCATCTGCAGGTGTTGACCTACAATGGCAAGATCATGGCGCTGCCCGCCTACGACGGACCGGTGACCATGTTCTACCGGCAGGACATCCTCGACGAACTGGGCCTGCCATACCCCGATCCCAACTGGACGCTGGCGGACGCCCAAAAGCTCTGGGCCACCGTGAGCAAGCCCTCTGGGAAGACGCCCCGCTACGGCGTCAATCTCTTCGTCACGCCCTTCGATTGGGAGCTGGATTGGTGGCTGCGGGGCTGGGGGACTTCGCTGACGGACGCCAGCCGGACACAGTGTCTCGTCGACGACCCCAAGGGGATCGCGATGCTCTCCTTCCTGCAGGACGTGTCCGTTCACAAAATCGCCTCGACGGCCGCGAGCTTCACGAGCGGCACCTGCGTCTTCCAGCAGCAGGGGGGCTGGCAACTGCTTCCCGCCGTCCTGCAGCTGGGCAACCGTGTAAAGTGGAACATCCTGCCCAACCCGGTCTGGCCGGCAGGCCGCGCCACTTGGTGCAACATCGACTTCTACGTCCTCAACAGCGCGACCAAGCATCCGACGCACGCATGGGAGCTTCTGAAGTGGGTCTGTGCGGACCCCGCCTATCAGACCTTCCAGATGCAGACCACGCTGGTGCAGCCGTGCCTGCTCAGTCTCTTCGAGCAGTGGCAGACCACCGTCCTCCAGGCCGCCCCGCCCCTGGCGGGCAAGGACGTGCAGTATATCAGCCAGGCTGCCACCCAGAACTACGCGTACCCGCAGATCTTCTTCGAGTACAGCGTACCGGAGACCATCACGGTGATGAACCAGTGGGGCAATCAGATCTGGTCCGGTCAGATTGATCCGACCACCGGGGCCCGGCAGATGACGCACCAGATCAACGCGCTGCAGTCTCTGGGCGTGGCCGGGGCCCGCTCGGTGACGGCGAGCACCCAATACCCCACGCCGCCGAAGAAGGGCGCGGGCGCTCCGTTCGTCCCTGCCGACCCGTTCATCGTCGAGACCAACGGCGTCGTCACCATGCTCGGCATGGGCTACGACGTCACGGGCACCGAGGACGCGTGCACCTTTTTCTGTGCGGCGGACACCAGGGCGAAAGCCGAGTACACCTGCCGCGTGACGGGCGTGGCCAACATCTCCTGCCCTGGCGGGATCAGCCCCTGGGTCAAACTCGGGCTGATGGCACGGGCCGACCTGAGCGACGACGCGCCCATGGTCACGGTGCATGTCACCGGGGCGAACGACATCGAGTGGGAATACCGGGAAATCGTCAACACGGACACGTCGTACGCGGCGGGGTTGGTGCCCGCCGGCATGACGGGAGCGATGATGAGCAGCGTGGGCACGCCGACGGCCAACTACCTGGTGAAGCCCATCTGGCTGCGCCTCTCCCGGGACGGCCTGGTGTGGACCGCGTATTCGTCCCTGGATGGAACGAAATGGACACAGATGGGGCAGCCGCAGACCTGCGACATGCAGGGCTGCTGGGTCGGCATCATGTGCACCGCCCATAACGGCGACTTCGGCAATAAGGGTTACGTCCGAGGCGCCGTCGACAACCTCGGCATCTCGCCGGCGCTCGACACGAAGGTGCAGTTGGGCGTGCACGGCGTGTACCCGAAGGCCGGACCGGTGCCGACGGATTGGGCCGGCATGCATGCCCCTGGGGTGGCGGCGGCGCAGGCGGCGGAAAAGGCCTTTCCGACGGCTGGTCCGGCGACGGCAGCGGTGAAGGCGGGTCCCGCGGCCAAGCCCCTGCCCAAGACCGGGGCGGCCCAATGGCCGGTCAATCCGACAACCGCGCAGGTGCAGGCCGGGTACAGCATGTACGCCACCCACGGGACCGGCACCGGCTTCAATCTCGAGATGGTCACTTTCGGCAACGACATCCAGGGGAACGCCGACAACTTCAGCTACTTCGCCCAGCAGGCCCAGGGCGCTGGCACCTGGAGCGTCCAACTCGGCAGGTTCGCCACAACCGGCGGTTGGGCGAAGGCGGGCATCATGCTGCGCCAGACCCTCGACCCCGGATCGGCCAACCTGTTCTTCCTCAGCGCGGTCAACGTGCCCGGCACGCAACTCCAGTGGCGCAGCGCGGCGAACGGGGGCACCTCGTACTCCGCTTCCACCGACTCCTCCGGGGCGGTCCTGCCGGTCTACCTGCGCGTGCAGTACACCCCGGGCAAGCAGGTGGTCCTGACGACCAGCACCGACGGCAAGACGTGGGGGCATCAGTCGACGGTGCCCCTGGTGGCGGCGGATCCCACCACCAAGCAACTGCCGAAGAACGCGCCGTCCGGCGCGATCATCGATCCCGGCTTCACGAGCCCCTACTACGTCGGCGTGGCCGCCTGCGCACACGACACTGGAAGTCAGGGAATGGCCGGGTTCACGTCCTTCACGGGCTTCGATCCGACGAAGATGGCGTATACGGCGATCTATCAAACCGGCAGCCCCGGCAACTGGTGAACGGTCGCCGCGGGGGACCAGGTGGGGCGGAGGCCGGCAGGTGTGGGGCGGTCCCGCGGGAAGGGCCGCGACCTGCGTCTGCTCCGCTGCCGGCGGATTGCTCCGCCCTTCATCTGGCGGGAAGTCGGCTCCGGCGGGACCGCGCTCGTCGTCGAGAATCACCAGACATACGACACGCTCGGCCGCGTGCTCGCCAGCGCCGGTGGGGTAGGCTTTGTCATCTACGGGCTGGAAATCACTTCTCTGCCTCGGTGGCCTATGTGGCCGAACCGCCGCGGCGGCCGGAGCGCGTGTCTTCTATTTCGGCGACCTGGATCCGGAAAGCATCGAGATCCCCTGCCGAGCCGGCGGGCTCGCGGCGTCGCTTGGACTGCCCCCGATCTATCCGGCGACCCGTCTCTACGAGTTGTTGTTGCAGAACGGGCGTCCTGGCCGGGACCGGCCGATCGGTACACCCATGGCGCGACGATTGACTGATTGGTTACCATCGGGATTGCGCGAGCCTGTCGCGCAGAACTTCGCCAAGGGCCTCCGTTACGCGCAAGAAGGTCTTGGCCTTAGCGTCCTGGGACGCCTCGGCGAGAACGAGCACGCGCGCATCGCTACAAAACGGGCTCCTTACGCCGCCGGCGGCGTCTCCGGTCCCGTATCTTCATTCCCCTCCGGTCCATCCGGTCCCCTTCTCAGCACCACGCGCCCACCGGGGAGCACCTCCCATCTCCATGCCCCCCTGTCCAGCCCCAGCCCCCGCGCTGCCCACCTGGGTACCGCCACCCGGCCGCCGGGAGCCGACTGGATCCGGACCAGCAACACCACATCGCCCATATGGAACTCACCTCCTGTTCTAGTAATCATATTCCATATCGGAAGCAACGGCCCTTCTTACGCCTTCAGCGCGTGTCCGACACATACCGACACGTTCCGAATACTCCGTGCGAACAATACTGGAGGAAGGAAGTGGATGCTGCGCGACGAATAGGCGTTTTTGATTGGAAGGAAGGGATGTTATGTCGGACAAGGAGCCAGCGGAGTCCTTGCAGATCTATGCCGGCCTGTCCACGCCCGTCGTCATCATCGACGCCGATTACAGCATCGTCTACCTCAATCCTAGCGCCGAGACGTTCTGGCAGACCACTCTGCATGAGGTTGCCGGGCAGTACCCATTCTCCGGGCTTCGACTGGCGCCCCCTAACCATCGGGACCTGCGGGACTGGGCCAGAGAAGTATTTTTCCCGGCAGTGGCGGCGGGAGATCCGTTCGAGTGTCTAGTTGCCGGGGCCGGCGGGCGCGAGCAAATCATCCGTCTCAGTGGAACCCGCTTCCATGAGGACGGCGAATGGTACACCCTCCTGACGGTTCTGTGCGAGTCCCAGCCTGAGAGCGCACCGGCTTGGGCGCTGACCGACCCACTCACTGGGCTCCACAATAGGCACCAATGGGACCGGGAGTTCCCGGAGCGCAATGCTCGTGCGGGGTGCGTCTTCCTTTTCGACATGGACGACCTCAAAGAGATCAACGACCTGAACGGCCACCGGCAAGGAGACCAAGCCCTCATCATCGCGGGCCAAGCCATCCAGGAGCATACGCCGGAAGGCGCCCTCGCTGTCCGGTATGGCGGGGACGAGTTTTTGCTCATAGTGGATCGCTGGGCGGAGGGGGCCGCGAGCGCGCTGGCAGAGCGGATCGTCGCCTCGGCCGCAGCGCGCGCGGCGGACTTTGAGCATCCACTACACCTGAGCTGGGGCCTGGCTGAGTTCGAGGCAGGTGGGCTCGCCTCCGCCGTCGAGCGTGCGGACGAGGCCATGTATGAGCGCAGGGGTGTGCTGCTGCGCGGCATTCTGGGAGGGCGAATCATTCTCACCCGCGGCGGTCGCAACGGGGTTTTACTCCGGCCGCTCGAGGACGTCGAACCCGCCGTGCCAGGCGCCTTTGCCTCGGGGTTCGGAGCGGAGTTCGATGCGCAGTTCCGCCAGGCGTTCGCCCGAGCAACCCAGCAGGCCCGCAGAATTCGTAGAATTCGTGGCACCGCAACGCGGGGCGGCCACCGTCGAGGTGGGAGCCGGCTCAGGCCGCATCGCCTTCGATGGAGGTTTGGCCGACCGGATCGGTCCACAAGGGCAACTGCTGCTCACCGATCCGTCCCCTGCCCAACTTGGGGTGGCACGTAAGCGCGCCGCTGCTATTGGCGCATCGTGGGTTCGGTTTCTGCTCGCGCCCGCCGAACATCTCCCGCTTGCCTCCAACGGCCCGGACCTGGTTCTCGGCGCCGTCTTTCTCCATTTCACGGACGCGGCCACCGCGCTGCGATCCATGGCTCGGGTCGCGCGGCCCGGAGGCTCCGTCGCGCTCAATGCCGGTCTACCGGCGACCTGGGGACCGGGGTGGCAGGCCGGGTTCGAACCGATCCGGCAGGCGTTGGCACAGCGGGGGCTTCCCTTTCGCGATATTTTCCTCCCCCGCTAGGAACTTGAGGAGCTGTTCTCCGCTGCGGGCCTGAATGTGGTCGAGGTGGCGGTGAACGGGGAGGAAAGGGGGGCGCCGCTCACAGCTGATGCAGCAGTTGCCGTCGCCCGCAACCTGAGCTTGGTGGCGCTGCTGGCGCACGGCATCGCTCCGGCCGACCTGCCGCCGCTACAGGAGGCGTTCGAGGACCGTTTGCGGCAGGCGGTCACAGAACTTGGCCCGGAGTCCGCCGCGACCGTGCTTGGCAGCATCTTCTTGACCTCCTCCCCACGGCTAAAGCCGGGGGATTCCCGATGATCGCTCATCGGGGCTTCCTGCTTCACCGGGGATCGCCCACTCATCGGGCTTGCGCCCTCGCGGGTCTTACATCCCTTCCACAGGCAGACGCCGCAGGCCCTGCGGCCGGGAACTTGGCGCCGCGTGGTTTGTGCGGCGCAGTGCCTCGAACGTTTTACGCGCCAGAGGACTCCCTGGCGTAACGCCATACGCTCTGTTGCCAAGGTGCTGGCGGAATTTTACCACGACCGCGGGCAGGGGGCGATGGCAACGGATCGGCTTATCCCCATGGCTAAAGCCAGGGGGTTGCGCCGCGGCTCATCTGATCAAGGCGCGCAAGCCTGGTTGAAGAAGCGCCGCGCGCGGGGGAGGGGGCGGCACTGGCTGCGGGTGGTGTGCCGACGGGCAGCTATGCCGCGGCTACACGCTTGCTGGGTAGCGGAGCGGTATCGGCTCAAAATCGCAAGGATTCGCTGAGAGAGGGAGTACATCGGGCAAAGCCGAAAAGACGGCCAAAGGGCGACGTGATGAGGAGACGAGGAGATTTGGCCGACACGAGTTCTGCCGTCTACCGTACGCTGGCTATCATCCTGGACGCTTGCAAGACTTTGGAGCGATGCCTCGACGGTGGTGCTGCGGACGAGGCCCGGAACGTTTCCTTGCCGCTGCTCAGGCTCGTGGATGCCTTGGACGACCTGGTCCAGTTCGTGAGACCGGACCTGGACCCCGTTGAGCACCAGGGCGTGCCGGCCGAGATGCTGCCACCAGGCCAAGCAGCGATCCGCTTTCGCCATGTGGAACG
>Ga0209012_1003241_pt1 | contig 12561 bp, 16 predicted proteins | sample RS3BMetagenome_FD_184735 | JGI IMG/M metagenome (GOLD analysis project Ga0209012, IMG submission 184735) | Ferric oxide microbial mat and aquatic microbial communities from Rainbow Spring, Yellowstone National Park, USA - RS3B (SPAdes) (version 3) ...
CATCCCTTTCTTTTTTGACAGGTCGAGCGCGAAGGCCATCATGTGTGTCCCCAATCCCTTATTCAGATAATCCTGATGCAGGTAAATGAGGAGTTCTCCCACTCCTTTTAGTCTCGGTGAAAGAGACACAAAGACCTGTAGATGCTCCACTACGTTCTCATGATCAAGAGCAAGAACTATTACATCTCGACCGAGCCCAGAAAGAAATCTTTCTACCCTGGCTCTATTATAAGGCGGGAGACTGTAGATGAGAACCTCGTCCGAAAGAGATGCATAAAAACCCGTCAACCTATCAATATCATCACTCACAGCTTCTCTTAGCAAGATATGGCTTCCGTCCTTCAACTTCACTTCCTTCTCAGCCATGCCAGATGCCGGTAGCAACAATTCGCAATATAAGCGTGCAGTAAACCGGAATCCGTAGTTTTTACATTTTTGCTTTCATATTACAAAATATAGCTATGCGCACATATTAATATGATAAAAATTCAGGTCACCGGACTGGTTGAACTGACGGGGCCTTTATTTAAGAACACGGCCACATCTGTGCAAATGTGCTCACCCAAAGGTTAGTCATTCCCCAAATTGGACAATATCTGTATCACTGAGTTAACATTCTAGCAATAACAGCCATATCAAAGCTAGATGTACATATAATAGATACTTCTTCACCAACTCTTAATATCAACTCAGACAGTTCAGTCATTATTATCTTTGAGACTTCCCTGTACTCGTGGGGAGGATAGCATGAAGAGGTGATGAAATAAAAGTTACCTGCAGCCCAGATAGATAACAGCTGCTCCGGACATGTCATCCTAACATTTTTAAGAGCGTATGTGTTTTTTACGACTTATTGTCGCGAAGGCAGAGTATCAAGCTTTCCAGTACAGGTTATTCACTTCTCTTTGTTTTGACTCTTGGTTATGCCGTTTACGCAATGGACAGGACTGTGCTTTCTGCCGTTCTTCCTGTAATGGAGCAACACCTTGCACTGTCAAACACCGAAGTCGGTTACCTTGGCGCTGCACAGTACATGGGCGTACTAGCGATAGTTTTTGCAGCAGGCAGGCTATCCGATATATACGGAAGGAAAAAGATACTGTTACTTGGCGTCTCTATTTTCACGATTTTCACCATGTCAATTGGTGCGGCCCCTGACTTTGCATGGGCGTTTGTATTGAGGCTTTTTAGCGGGATAGGCGAAGGATTTTTTTGGCCAGTCGCGATGGCCACGGTTGCACAGGCGTACGGTCACAGAAAAGGTGCTTCACTCGGTGTCTTTTATGTAGGGTTCGACGTAGGTTCCATCAGTGGGGTATTTGTCGGTGGGTTAACTTATTCTTTGCTGGGTAGCTGGAGGTATTCTTTTTTTATAGCACCTTTAATTGGTCTCGCTGTAGTTGGCGCTCTTTTCTTTATGGAGAATGCCCCAAGAATTGACGGTGTTGGCTCTGTACACCAGCATCCTCAAGCTAACTCTGTCAAAAAGTGGAAAATATCGTTGTTGATGTTTTTCGCGTTCCTTGCTACCTGGGCTTCGGTCTGGCAGGTGGTGTTCTTACCCTACTACTTCTTCAAGGTCATGCACTTTGGTGTCCTTTCATCTGCCGCCTTGAGTTCTCTCGTGCTAATTGCTGGAGGAATAGGAAAGGTGGTATTAGGCAGAATCTCAGATATATTACATAGAATTCAGCTACTTATATTTTGTTCTCTAGGAGTTGTGGTTTCTTATGTGGTATTCTTTTTCGCCAGCAGTTTTAGTGTAGCCTTTACAGGAGCGCTCTGTATGGGATTCTTGAGCTCCTCGGTCTTTCCTGTCATGCAGGCACTTGCCACAGACCTTTACCCCGAAGCGCCTGGTACGTCTTTAGGATTAACCACCACTGCACAGTCCTTCGCCACGGTACTTTCACCCATAATAGCTGGATACCTTTTCTTTATGGGAGTGGGCAAAGCTCTTGCCTTAGATGCACTTGTACCATCTTTTTTGATGACACTGGTGAGCTTCATTCTGATAACTAACCAAGAAACTGCTCCAAGCACTCGCCCCATTTAAAGAAATAGTTATTAGATAACGCTCCGAAGGAATAAAGGGATGTGCATAACGCGTGTTGGGAAGGTCGTTTCGGTAGATTCAAATAAGGTAGAAATCGAGTTTTTTGACGGTAAAAGAATGAAGAATGTGGACGCTTCTATGGTTCACGCATCGAAAGGTGCAATGGTCGAAGTTTTTGGAAACCTAGCTCTTTCTGTGTTAACCCGAAAGGAGGCAAAACGAAGGGAAGCTGCTTGGAAAAGCATTACATCTGCTGCGAAAGGAAGATGAAGATACCTTGCGCCTGAACCAATTCAAGCAGGGCGTGTTGCTACACGCAAAGCATTCTTATATGCCCAATCAACTTGGGTACTGCGGCCCAGATTCAGCCGGCGAGTTACTGGCACACCTTGAAGATTCATCCATTTCACAACGTATGATTCGTGAACTCATGAAGTTTGAAGCCGCTTTTCCATACATACGATTGATTGCAGCATCAACTGGAAAGGAACCTTTCGAATACGAAGTACCCGAAGCATACTGGATAGGAAATCCGTTGCTTGATACGGTTAAAACGAATGAATTCTATGAATTTTCTCACTCAACTATTACAAAAAGAGAAAGAGCTTCGGTAAAGAAACTGTTCCAGCTCGCTGGCCAAAGAGTTGTTCCCCATCATTCGTTCCACGTGATATCAACCTTCCTGCCCTATATATCAAAGGATGGACCAGATCTTCAAAACGAAAGCACTAGAAAGATACTTCAACAGGTAGAGAATTGCAGAATATCTTGGGGGAAGGTAATCGAGGTCAGAAAGAGAGAGCTTGTTGTTGAAAGGGTCCCATTAGAAATATCAGAGCGCAGATTCTCTGTCAGCAGTCCGAGACCCTCCATCGTTAAGTATGACCCTCTGGTAAAACCCTTTGACGTTGTGAAACCTGGGGACAATGTTTCACTTCATTGGGGTTTCGCGTGCGAAATACTTACTCGAGGTCAACTCGAAAACCTGATCAGGTATACGTTGCTCGATATCAGGACCGTGAATGATATGCTGGCAAGGCTTAAGCGATAGAATTTACTATTCTGTTGCCTTAGGCTGGCTTCCGGAATATTTACTAACAAGCTTGATATGCTTCGAAAGCAAGTCGTCAAGCGAACGAATTTTCGTAATTAAATCCTCGAGCATCTTTGCCAATTCGCTTGATTCCTGCGCCAGAATTGCAGCGGCGCCTCTCTCTTCCAAAGAAGGCAACGACTTCGACATCTTGTCATAACTGACGGATAGGTCTTCTTCAGCCATGATCCACTGCAGAAGCGTTTCTATGACAACCTCCGAATAGCCTGCTTTGATCGTAGTCTCCACTCGCTCAGCTTGTTCCATGGTGTTGATATCGGCTATAACTCTGGGTCTACCGGACCTCAAATCCATCTTGACCTTTTACGCGTAACCCGTTTTTAAGAATAGCTGATACTATCAAGCAATAGTATTCAGGAAAAGAGAGGGGAACAAACCTGTCAGTAGACTCAGCCCAATTAGCATAATGGGAAATATCAACAACCCAAAGCGTATCTTTACTCCGCCAACGTTTGAATTGCTCAAGACTACGACATTAATCACCCTGTAATAATAGCCAATAGAAAGCACTATATTCAAAGTCACAGCTACGGCAAGCCATAGGAAATACTGCCCAGACCCAGCGAGAGCTCTGACAATCAGAATCTCGCTCCAGAAAAGACCAAATGGCGGCGACCCCACCATAGCTAGTGTGGAAAGCGCAAATATTATCCCTACTGGTTTGTTTTGTCTACCGACACCTCTTAGACTTTCGAATTCAGCTCCTGTGTAACCTTCTTCAACCGCGCCAGTCAAAGTAAAGAAGCCAGACTTTAGAACCCCGTGGTTCCAGATAGTAAACACCACTGCAAGAAGTCCGAACGTGGTGAACGTCGATAAAGCGGAAAGCATGTAGCCGGTCTGAGCTACCGAGCTGTAACCGAGAATTCTTCGCAGATTTGTCTGAGCTAACCCGCCCAGATTCCCAACTAGCATGGTCACTAATCCTAAGCCAGCGAGCAATAGCTGGATGTGAGACAAGTCTAGTTGTGATGATGTTAGCTGTGTAAAAGGTTGGGCTATCTTGACCAGCGCGAACATGCCTATACCGGTTACTATACCCGACATAATCGCGGCTGAAGGAGTGGGTGCAGCAGAGTAGACGTCAGGAAGCCAGGTGTGCAATGGAACAACGCCTGCTTCCACACCGAATCCAAGTAGGATGAATATCATGCCTAGCCCCTCAATCGTGGATCCGCCTGTGGTTGCAGCCAGGGAATCCAGAGCAATGCTCCCTGTAACGAGATAAACGGTGGCAATGCCGAACAATGCGATCAGACTGCCCACACCACCTAAGAAGAAATACTTGAGCGATGATTCGAGTGAAAGACCGGATCTATCGAAACTAACCAACCCATAAGCGGAAACACTCATTGCTTCCCAGAAAATGAAGAGTGTAAGCAGGTCTCCTGCAGAAGCTACCCCAACAACTGAACATACTAGCAGAAGCAAAAGCGAGTTAAATGGACCGATATTTTTTCCTGGCTTCAGCCAGATGGTCGAGTACAGGGAAACGAGTAATGACAAAGTGAGAACAGTGAACATCACGAAGATCGTGTAGTTATTTGCAATATAGAGGCTTGCAAGAGGGTAGCTGACGGGCTGGAGCCGGGTCTGCATGCTTCCGTACATTTTCCAGTTGCGCAACAGTTCGACCAACGATAAACCAATGGCTACCGAGGAGACGCTCCCGACAAAGTACCCCCTGTGCGCTCCGTACTTCTTCCAGCCGAAGTCCGCGATAAGTGATACCATCGCGCCTCCAAACAGTATCTCCATCATGTCAGTTACAAACAACTTCATAACCTCCAGACCGCTGCAACAAACAGTATAGCCACCAGCCCAATCATAACCAGCGCCATGTTGCTCCCGAGTGCACCCGTCTGGACTCTACTTACAAGACGCGATAGTGGCAACACAATTTTTTTTGAAACCTCCTCGTACAGAAGGTCAAAACCGAAACCCATGTATGCGATTTTTACCAGCATAGAAAGCATCCTATTTTTCTGGAAGAGACCAGCTGTGGCAACCGGGTATCTGTAAAAGGCAGACCAAGTTGGTAAGAAACCTGCCACGATAATTGCCAAAGATGTTACAACCTCAAATTGCACTGCCAAGGGACCATCCATTCGTACGAGCTCCTGAAAGTTCATCACCACCCAGCCCGAAATCACGGCCACAGAAAGTATCGACACAGGTAGAATCATAGATCTTGGTGAATCGTGAGCAACAGCCTTCTTTGGTTTACCGTGAAACACTTTGAAAAGAGCCCTGAATCCATAAACCACGGTGATAACAGACGCTATTGCCACGATCAACCCTACAATGATGCTTGACTCCAGGGAGGCGGTGAGTATAGCGTCCTTGCTCCAGAACCCTATCAGGGGTGGCAGACCTGACATGGCAAGCACAGAAAGCAAGAATCCTGCATATGTTACCTTCATCGGGCGCCAAAGGGCGCCCATTTCGTTCATGTTCCTTGTGCCGGTAGCCTGTATTACGCTCCCAGCTGCAAGGAACGCCAGTGCCTTGAACAATCCTTGGCTTACCAAGTGGTAAGTCGCACCGGCAGCCGTTCCAACGCCGACAGCTACAAACATCAAGCCCAGCTGACTTATCGTGGAATAGGCCAAAACCCTCTTGATATCGATAGCAGCCGATGCGCTGACGCCACCCAGCAGTAAGCTTGCAAGTCCCACCGACATCACTAGTTCAGAAAGGAAAGTGCTTGCATGAAAGAGAGGAAAGAGCCTGATCACCAAGTACACTCCTGCGTTGACCATGGTCGCCGCATGAATAAGAGCCGACACAGTTGTAGGGCCTTCCATTGCGTCTGGGAGCCAGCTATGTAGGGGTACCTGAGCCGACTTCGCCATCGCGCCTATGAATACAAGTACCCCAACCAATGAAAGCGTTTCGCCAGCGAGCTTACCTCCTGACACGGCACCAAGGACCGCCTGAAAGGTTGTTGTTCCTAGGAGTTCGAATACCAGAAGGATGGCTACCAGAAGTGCTGCATCCCCTACTCTGGTCACCACGAACGCCTTGAAACCGGCCTTCCTGGCTGCTTCCCTGTCACTCCAGAATGCGATCAAGAGCGCCGAACAGATCCCCACGAGCTCCCAAAAGAAGTAGAACTGGACTAGGTTCCCCGCCATCACCAATCCCAGCATCGACCCAACAAAAAGAAGTATCAGAGAATAATACTTGACAAATCCTGTTTCGTCACGCATGTATCCAAGCGAATATACTATCACCAAAAGTGACAGAAATGATACCAGAACACTCACCAACAAAGACAGACCGTCAACCGTAACCTGAAGCGTAAGGGACAGGCTTGGAAGCCAGACCGTCAAATTTTCGGTGGTGGCTCGAACGAACACGATGGCGGTGTATAATGCTGCTGCTAATGAAGCCAATGTAACCCCTACACTGAAGACCCAGGTGGTTGTAGGACCTCTCTGACCTACCAGTGGAACAACAGGTACCGAGGCGAGAGGTACCAGCCAAAGAAGCCATGCTGTAATCACAGCCCTATCCCCTCAACCTCCTAATCTTCGTGGGGTCTAGGGTACCGTACTTTCTGTAAACGTTAACAACTACGGCAAGCCCAACCGCCTCCACGCTGGCACCCACTAGAATCGATACAAAGACCATCGTATCAGCCATTAGCCTTGTGCTTTGCGCGAGTCCAGAGGCAAATAGGGCTAGGTTGACGCCGAAAACTATGACTTGAAACGACATTACGCTCTTGATCATGTTCTTTGAAATTGATACTGCAAGCAAACCCATGAATATAATCAGAATTGCAGTTACGAAGAAAACCAGCTGATCAGGCATCATTCGCTGTTTCATCTCCGACCGTTGAAAACAGGTTTGCAACTACAAGCATCGAAGCACCAAACACCATCACCAGTATCAAGAGGTCCCAAGGTCTGTAGGCCCAGATGAAAGAAAAAAGCTGAATCGATATGTCACTAGACTGGGAAGGAATGTTTGAGTTGCTCCCGCCAAAGACGGCCAGAGCAGAGGCTACAACCACGGCCGAAGTGATGATGCCACTAATAACCACCCACCTCTTCGCTCTGAGGGAAACATCAGATTGACCTGTCATGAGAATCACTGTTAGAATTAGTACGGACACAGCTCCGGCGAAAGTGACCATATGTAGGAGTCCGATAAGCGCGTCACCGTAAACAGTAAAAATTGTACCCAGTACAACGCTTGAATAGAACAACATTATGAGTGCTGTAGAAACCTTCTTTGAAGAGAGTCCCAGGAATGTGGTCAGAAGAAGTGCCGCACACAGTAAAAGTGCGACAATTTCACTGGACAATATTCATCCCCTTCTTCATAACAAGCGAATTCTTGTTAAATACAGCGAGTTCGAAGCTTCTGGTCAAGGCAAGCGCACCGAACCTGCAGTCGTCCACGCACTGCCCGCATGAGATACACGTGTAAAGGTCAAACACAGGACGCTTGGTTTCTATTTCTCTGTTCCCCACCTTACGCTTTCCTGTTGGGACCATCGTTATCACGCCTGCGGGGCAGACTATTTCGCATACACCACATCCCGTGCACCTCACAGGGTCTATGTCCAGCTTACCCCTGAATCTTTCGGCCACTATCACTTCGCCGAATGGGTACTTTATTGTAACTGGCTCTTCGACCGCAGTTCTGAGCATTTCGCCCAGCGCCCACCCGATACTCTTTTTTGGCATGGAAGTTCACCTCAGAATTATCGCTATACCTATCTGGATCAGGCTTAGCGGTGTTATCAACGTCCAGAACACCTGAGCTGCCTGGTCTATCCTTACGCGTGCCAGCGCGGTTTTAATAAGGAATATAAGAAACCCGACAAGAAACAACTTGATCATGAAGTAAGTAGTGTAGAGGACCTGCTGAAGAAACAAGTTCTGGGTGAGCACTGGTCCCATCGGGCCTCCCAGAAAGAGGGTAACCGCGAGAGCAGAAAGAAACACATAACTTAGGTTCTTGGTAAGCTTGACGTACGCTAGCGCATTCCCAGAAAAATCTGTCATCCAACCCCCGACTATCTCGGTTTTCGCATTGGGTATATCGAACGGTGGCTTTTCTAGCTCAGCCAAGGCGGAAATGATGAACACTACAAAGCTAATCGGTATCAAAAAGATATACCAGAACCCGTTCTGCGCCGCGACTACGCCTTCCAGAGAAAGACTCTTTGCCAGTATTGCAGGTGTAACCACAGAAAGTATTAGGGGTATTTCAAAACTGGTGAATTGGACCACCAACCGTCCTGTAGCAATCGTAGAGTATCTTCCGCCCGTTGAATAACCAAGAATAGTAGCCATTAGTGTGGAGAATGCGAGTACAAACAGAACGAACAACAGGTCGAGCGGCTGGCTTATGATCGAATGAGCTCCCACAACAGGTATGAATATTATTCCTATTGCAGGTGCCGCAAAGAAAAGAGGAGGTCCCCAGTTCAGAATGAACCTGTCTGCCTCTTCTGGAATTATCTGTTCCTTCGAAGCAAGTTTGAGAAAATCAGCCACTGGTTGCAAAAGTCCAAAGGGACCTGCCACCATAGGTCCCACACGTCCTTGCATTCTTGCTGAAGTCTTCCTCTCCAACCATTCAAATGCGAAGGCAATCCAGACAAAAAACGTAAGCCCGGGAAAAAGAAGTAGCTGGATAACCTGTAGGGGGGTCAAATGCTATTCCCTCTCTCTTTTACCATAGTACTCGATCCCTAGTTTCTTCAATTGTTCACCTGTCACGTACCACTCTTTACTTTTGTCCACATCAAAGACCGCAACCCTATCCATGCATCCAAAGCATGGGTCCATACCCGTCAGTACGACTGGAACGTCAGCCAGAGGTCTCCCCTTTAACATTTCAACCGCAGTAAGCAGATTTGCAAGCGTAGGGGTGCGGATCTTAACCCGCTCGGGTTTCGCAGCTCCAGTTGAATGTATGAAGTAGAATAACTCGCCTCTGGGCGCTTCAACATGGTACATCGCCTCTCCTGCTGGGACTATGCGTGGGAATGGTACCTTGGTGGGACCGGAGGGCATACTGCGGATAGCATCCACGATCATGCGGCAAGAGTCCATGACCTCGGCTAGCCTGATTGTAAGAAGTGATTCAATATCGCCGGCTGTAGAAGTCATAACGACAGGTGGGATTTCGCCGTACGCTGCATACGGGTCCTCGCTTCTAATATCCCTGGCGATTCCTGTGCAACGCAACAAAGGGCCCACGGGTGATAGCCTGAGCGCAGTCTCCTGACTGATTTTGCCAACACCGTGCGTTCTTGCTATCAGGGTTTCCTCGCTTTTGACTAGCTGCTCATAATAAGTAACCCTGTTTCTGATAAACATCATTTCTTCCATCAGCTTTGCTTCTATCCCTGGAGGTAGGTCTTTCCTGACTCCCCCAAAAGTCGAGTAGGATTTGTGTACGCGGTTTCCGGTGATAGCTTCAAGAAGGTCAAGGACATGTTCCCTATCCTTCCAGATCCACATGAACAAGCTGTCGAATCCTGTCCAGTAACCGATGAGGCCAAGCCAAAGCAGGTGACTGTGAATCCTTTCCAGCTCCGCGATGACTAACCTGATGTATTTTGCACGAGATGGTATCTCAAATTCAGTGAGGGATTCCACCCCTTCCGTGTACGCCAGACTATGTGCAAAACTACATATTCCGCATATCCTCTCAAAAAGGTAGATGTTTTTCACCCAGGTTCTGTCCTGGGCAGCTCGCTCGATACCCCTGTGTACATAGCCGATTCTTGGAGTTACTTCAACTATCTTTTCACCTTCAAGTACAAGTCTGAAGTATTCGGGTTCCTTCAGAGAAGGATGAACCGGACCGAATGGAACGAGATTCTCCGCTGAATACTCCATCAGTCCGGCTCCGACCTCCTTTCTTTCTTCTGGCTGGTTTCTTTCACTCAAGCTCCATCATCTTCCTGATCTTTTCAGGGTCAGCTTCTTTCGTGAGTGGGGGCGGAGCCCCGAGCGGGTATGAATCTGGCAGCAGAAGCTTTGATGCCATCCTAGGGTTCCCTTCAAAGGTGACTCCAAACATGTCTTTGACTTCAGCTTCATACAGTAGGGCTGCGGGGACGGAATCACTGATGCTGGGTAGGCGTGGGTCGGACTTTGGCACCTCTGTACTGACGGTCGTGAAGCTTTTTCCTTTCCAGAAATGATAGTACAACAAAATAGATTTTCCGGTATCCATGCCAGTTATAGTAACGAGGTGGTACAGCCCTGGAAGTCGGTATACTCTTTCACATGCCTCATGCACCTTCGACCTATCAACGATCAGTAAAAGTGATTTCTTGATTTTGACCACCTTACCGGATAAATCTGTCGCAATGGAATCTAATTCTTGATCTGACAATGTTCAACCCTCCTTCGGGTCCGGTGGTTCACCCGATACTAGTTTCATGATCCCATAGATAATACTCTCCGGTCGAGGTGGACAACCGGGGATGTATAGGTCGACTGGAATCACTTTATCCACCCCGTGGCCAACGTTGTAGCAGCCCTTATACACTCCTCCCCCTAGCGCACATGCACCAACAGCGACAACCTTCTTTGGCTCAGGCATTTGTTCATATATTGTTTTGAGCCTTTCTTTCATCATGGCATTTACTGTGCCGGTAACCAGTAAGACATCTGCATGCCTTGGGCTTGGAACAAGCACTACTCCCAGCCTTTCGATGTCATAGCGTGGAGTAAGAGAATCGAGTATTTCAATGTCGCAGCCATTACAGGATGCTGCATTTACATCAAAAACCCAGATCGATTTTTTCCGAGCCCAGCTCTTCAGACTCATTTCAGAATTTACCTCCACCTACAAGCATTAGCCACCACACCACCAGTGTCAACACGCCGCTTCCTCCAACCAGAAACAACACTGGATAAAATACGTCAGGAGATAGAAACGAACCGGCCAGTATCAGCGCAAAGGCTTCTACGATAAGAAATAAGCTGGCAAAGACAAAGAGATTCGACTGATAGAGTCCCCTAGCTGGTACGTCCCTCTCGCCTCCGGTGAAGGGTTCATACTTGGACCCTGTTCCTGAACTTTTTTTACCCATTCTACCAAATATAACGAATACAATCACGTCGGCCAGAACAACGATTATAGGCGCGATCAAGGAGTCCACAGAATTCAATCAAAACCCTCCTTGAGCGCCTTAGAAAAAGCTGAAATGATACTATCAGCCGAGGACTTTACAATGGGAGACAGATTTTCTCCTATCTCAACATTACCAGGCTGGATTCCTACCACCCAGCATCCGTCAGATTTTTCTTCCAAGCCAGCAATAAGCTTCAGCGGCACGTTGTGCGTTGCAAAGTAGCCATACCTAGAATCCGTCAACCTAGAACAAATAATTGACCCTGGTGGCTTATTACATTCAACTGCATCAAATATGATTGCTCGCTTTCCGCTAGCTATCGCTGCAGTAAGGAGACGCTCAGGCCTTACGACACACCTCTGTATGAGGATCCCCTTCCCGGGTCTTGAACCGTACAATACCCTAAGCTTCTTGGTTATGTAAAGCCCCACCGAATCATCATTTTTTATGGGGTTGCCAAAGCCGATCAGTTCAACATCGTTTCCCTTTCGGTCGAATAATGCAGAACAAAACAGAAGGAACCATGAATCTCCAGCAGGAGGTGTAGAAGGGGACGCGTTTGTGTTCAAAATCTTAGCCTCCCTGATTCGAATATAGACTAGTCTACTAATAAGCGTTAGGTATGTTATGAATCACCATAAATAGCAGATAAAACCGAGATTACCTTATTTTTGTGATGGTAACCTCGTTGCCTTTCCCCACTCTTAGCGGGGCACCACATTCAGGGCAAGGGAACACCGGATCGATTGTGTGGGGTTCATCGGAAGGTTGCAACCTGCCTTCATAACCACACCTATCACACCTGACAGAGCTTCTCGTTATACTGATCCTTAGCCGCGAACCCTTCGCGATCGTTTCTGCTGAAAGTACTCTGTACGCGAAACCAAGAGAATTACTGTCCAGCCCAAGCAGTTCCCCCACCCGGATAGAAATGATAGACACTTGCTTTTTGCCTGTAGTCTCCATATATTCAAGCACAGACTGAAGAATCCTGTCTGCATAGATGTATTCGTGCACGCTTGATTATACGGAGAGCCAAATTATATATCTAGATGGAAATCTTCTGTTAGTTTTATCACTCAACGTCGTGTCAATCATACCAAGTACAACTGTTATCTGCCTGGTAGCAGGTTGTACTTTGAAACAATTCATTGCGGAATTGTCTTCACTCGTTCTTTCACAAAGAGGCCTACTAACATTGCTGCCGGGTAGAGGACTTCTTCTTCAATAGCTGCATGATGCGCAAGGGCATCCATCAAGGAAACAGCACTTGAC
>Ga0209012_1003255_pt1 | contig 12519 bp, 20 predicted proteins | sample RS3BMetagenome_FD_184735 | JGI IMG/M metagenome (GOLD analysis project Ga0209012, IMG submission 184735) | Ferric oxide microbial mat and aquatic microbial communities from Rainbow Spring, Yellowstone National Park, USA - RS3B (SPAdes) (version 3) ...
TTGAGTTCATGTCAGGCCTGAAGACGTCTATGCTTTTATGGAGGGTCTTTATCCTTCTCGCCCTCCTTTCAGCTGTGCTTATAGAATCTCCGTGCCCTATCCTGTAAGATATGAACTCCTGCAATTTCATTTCAAAATTGTTTGAGTCCGTCATGCTGCCGCCTCCATGAATTTCAAGGTCCATTTCAAGGTCCGTATCTGAACCGTCTGATCATCCTCCTCTTCCTCATCTTCAGCATACAGGAACTCCAAGAACTCGTCCGGGACGTTGAATGGAAAACCAATGGATGGCCCCTCTGGCTCATCGATATATTCAGAGCGGCTCACCTCGCCCACACCTCCTCCGGAAGATTCTCATAAACAGAAGACGGCTCACTCACAGGTTCTTTTTCCTTTGATCCGGATGCATGTTCCAGGATCCTTTCCCTGTTCAGTGAGAAGTAGCTGATCCTCCATGGCTTACTGCTCCTCCCAAGGGGGATCTCCTCTGATTCTGCCCTCAGGAGACCGAGGTCCTCCAGGGTATACATTATAACAAGGTCTTCTCTTTCCAGGGTGTTTGAAAGTATCCTTGTCTCATATCCGAAGAAGCTGAGTGCATGAAGTGATATTTCCACTGCATCACCCATGGGGATGTCAATCCCCTTCAGAGAATATGCATAAACTATTGCTTTTGCAAGCTTCTTATGATCTACCGCCTCACTGCCTTTCCCGCCTGAATGTGATGTCCCGTACTTTCTCCTCATGTAGTATTCATGCTGGTATTTGCGGATGTATTCCCTGTTTTTCCAGTAATAGTTCCTGCCATATTCCCTCCTCTCTTCAAGGTGCCTCATGTAATAGGAAGTATACTCCCTCCTGTATGTGCTTACCCTGAATGTGCCGTCGTCAAGTATGGATGCAGATACATGCCTCAGTCCGTTCCGCCTCATTATCTGCTCAATTTCATCCTTAACTGTCATACCTCCACCCCCGCAGTTCCCTTTTTCTTCCTTAATTTTCTAATCAAACTATACTCCGCATCAATCATTTCCAATATGGAGCTTATAAATGTCTCATCAACCTCGTCGAATTCCCATGATTTTACAACTTTTCGATTCTTCTCAAGCTTGATGACCATCATGCCTTCGCCCCCTCATCCATATTCAATGAATAATCCGCAATCATATAATGGAGGGGAGGGACCATCTCAATGTTTCTGCCCTCTCCCCCGAAGTTATACATCAGAAGGGGGAGATATTTTGAATCTATAAGCCCATCTGTTTCGAACGCCGGTGTTTCACGGATCAACCGGTCGTTAGTTCCTGAGGTAACGCACAACCTTCCAGGAACGGTCATGCCCCGGTGCGTTTTGACATATCGCATCCTGTATCTGTGTTCGCAAAATCCCCCTTCTATCCATTGGCGCTTGATATATGAAGTCATGCCTTCACCTCCTCCCTTGCCATTTTTTCATTTTCATTTAGCATTACCTCCACGTCCCATTGATTTAATGTCCCTATAAGCTTCAGAACTTTTTGTTCATCATCGTCAAGCTGATATTCTGGCATTGACGTAACTTTTGGCGATGACCTTATTCTTGCCTTTTCTCCTTCACCTATCACATAAATATCTTGGTAACCTCTCAGTTCTTCCAGAGCCTCCTCTACAAACTCGCTAAAAGGCCAGTTCTTATATGGAAAGAAATCTAATATTTTCATTATTTTTTTATAATATTCAGGGTCTCTTTTACGTGAAAGAAAGAAATATAGAAAGACTGCCTTATGGATATCTAAAACGTTAATTTCCCGTGTTAATGTTAAATTAACGATCACCTTGTTGACTGTTTTACCTACCTGGACAACAAACGGCTCATCACTGGAGGTCATGCCTTCGCCCCCATCTCACTCTCTTTCCTGTGGGACGCCAAGTATTCCTCAAGAACTCTCCTTGAAAACTCAGAAACGGAGGTGCAGTTCAGGTCTTCCTTCATCTCGTTGATTTCCTCATATAATTTGTCAGGGATCCTGACACTCCTCCACTTTATCATCTTGCTACCACCTTGTTGCATATATGTAGTAATAATCCACTTTTATTTAAGCATTGCGACATATATGAAGCATAATCATTAAACTTATGCATTCCATTAACAACATATATGCCAAAAAGGTACGGCTCACCTAGGATACCCAAGCCCCTGTTCGATGAGGCCGAGAAATTCATAAGAGAACATCCTGAGCTGGGATATCGGTCTGTGTCGGAGTTCTTAACTGACCTCCTGCGCAGAAAACTCGAAGAAGTAAAATCTAGGGAATCCCATTGAATCATGCCTTCGCCCCCATCTCACTCTCGTATTCATCAAGAAGTGTTTTTATGACCTCATCGAACGAATCTTTCTCCAGTGCAAATTTCAATTTCCTGAGCCTCTGGTAATTGTCCTCATGGAGAGCCACCTGCATTATCTTCCTTCCGTCAGCCGACATCATTGACATTATAATCCCCCTCTATTTAAGTATATCGATAATCTCGAATGTCTCGATATAATATACTTATCATAGTTGTTGATATTATCAGTAATGAGGCGCCACAGCGAGAAGAAATATCCGCAGATATCGGTTAGCCGGGAGACATACGAAAAGCTTCGAGCCCTCAAGTTCGAGCTTAAGGTGGACTCTCTGAATGATGTGATAACGGAATTATTGAAAAGGATAGAAAAGAAGTGACTCCTGTTCATGCCTTCAACCCTTCCTTAAATTCGAAATATGCAGGTTCCCATTTCTTTACTCCCGTGTGTTGTGCCTCGACATATTTCCAGCCCCTCTTCTCGAGTTCATCCTTTACTTCACGGAAAGTGTCTATAGGTTCAATTTTCCTCTTTATTACTATCCTATCACCCTCGACCCATAGTTCAGGATGAGCTTTTAGGATATCCGTTATCGGCTCAATCTTCGATTTTTGTTTTTGCTCCGACTGCTGAGTCAATTTCTCTGCTTGGCTAATAATTTTCTGAGTCGAAACTTGCGGGATCTGGAAATTTGAATTTCCATTCTGTTGCTTCAGTATTCCGAATGGTATTATCCCCATCCTTGAGAAATCTTCCAATTCGGATTCCGAGGGTTCCCTCCCCATTGTAAACTTGAAGGTTTCCCTGAAAATCTTGACAGCCCTGACGTAGTATGCCGAATATTCCCTGATCTCGGCATCGGAGGGGAAGATCATGCTGGAACCTCCATCTTTAAAATTTCTTTGATTTCTACAATAAGAATATCTCCCTCCTTGATGTCCATTTTCCTTCGCACATCTATTGGAATCTGACCCCTTCCTGCTTTTCCAACTTTAATAGCTATCATTTGTTGTCATTTATGACAATCATAATTGATATATTAATTTATCTTTGTCATAAATGACAATGATATATATAGAGTAATTTATACACACCATATCATTATCACTTGTGATAATGGGAAATGAAGGAAATTCCCCTATCAAATCATAGACAATTGGTATTATCTTTCCTCCTTGAGCATGGTACGGTTAATAAAAGTGAGATAGGGCATGTGATAACCTCGCCTCCTATATTGAGCAGGGTTCTTGAATCTATGGAATCTGACGGGCTTATAACTATTAAGGAATCAAAAATAGGGAGGAAGACGTATAAGGTTGAACTTACCGCAAAGGGCCGTGCAATCGCTGAACAGCTCAAGAAGGTGGAGGAAATATATGCCGGGCATGAAATATGCGAGTTCCTAACCGATGACATGAAGATCCTCATAAATCTCCTCAATGAAAAGGAAACACCGTACGAATCACTTAAAGGGAAATTCAGCAGTGCGTTCAGCTCAGTTTCCAGGTTAAAGCAAATGAAGCTTGTTGATGCGAAGATTGATAACAGCAAGTTCCCCAAGGAAGAAATCATTTCCCTGACCGATAAAGGGAGGAAGGTTGCCGAGAAATTGAAGGAGATTGAGGAAATATTGGAGCGTGATTAAAAATGGCCACGGAAAACATGATGTTAATAGATGAAATAATAGAAAACATTAATAAATATATAAGAAAAGATAAAGATTATAAAGAAACCGTCGAGGTAAAAAAAGGTGAAAATATACCGAAAAAAGCGATAGGAAATGGAGAGAAAATTTCAAGAGTTAGAAACGCTTTTCAAACGGATATCGGATTAATTTACAGAAGTCAAAAGAACGAAGAGAATGAGAATAAAGAGGAAGAAAATAAAGAGAAGATATATTTGGTAATCATTGAGGTCAAGGGTTCTTCAAATATTACCACTCACGACATACTGCAATATTCTTCCAAGGCAAGGAAACATAAATGCATCTATCCCTGGCTCAGGTACGGGATGGTATGGTCATCGCCTGAAGAAGGCGTTCCAAGAAGATTTTATACGAATAATGAAAGTCTAGATTTTGCCTTCAATTTCAATGAAGATGTAGATAATAACTTCCAAAATTTCTATGAGAATGTTTTAAGAAAACAAATAATAATGTCATTGAAGTTGCACAAAATCCATGATGGAGGGACTGGCACCTCTTACTTCAGTTCAAATATAGATTTCGGATCTATGAAGGACGAGGATTGCCGTGATAACGAAGGAGATTGAGGAAATTTTGAAGGGCGAACAACGATAAAAATATAGAACCATGGGTGTTAATTATGATTCCTAATGATTTTGCATCACTTTATATTTCCAATGACCTTGATAGGAATTACAAAATAATAAGACCCATTATATACAATGAGGTTTTAAAATATATTGAATCAAGGGGCGTTAAAGTCAATACTATTGAAGACATAAACAGAAAAGGAAGAAAATATAGAGTTAGCTTCATAGACTCTCAAGCTGACCAAGACCTGCATTGGAGAATAAAACTAATTCAGGAATGGTCTGGAATCTATAAAAAGCTTTATTTAGAGTTTAGCCCTGAATTCAAAATCAGAAAAACACTTAGTCAAGAAGAGGTAGCATATGTTGCACTTAAGGACATAGGTTACATCAGGGACAAGATCGGGCATGAAATAAAGGTACATGTAGGCGGCGCTATTATTCAATTTATGGGGTTTTCATATAGCCAAGAAAGCAAAATATCAATAGATAAATGGATAATAAATCTCGACAGGGATAATATGATAACTTATAAAGATTTTATAAATAAGCCATCGTCGATTTTGCAATTTCTCAGAAATCGTAACACTTTCGAATTCAGGATTATAAATCTCACTGACCGCGGAAGGAACGATATGGCTATTGAAAATATTATATCATTCCTAGAGAAATATGGTCATTATCAAGATTTATACTACGATAGGTCAGATTACAAGTCAATTAATACTCTTAAAAAGGCCTCGAATGTAATAAATATAATCTTTATAGATAGAAAATACGATCCTAATTTCGAACGTAATTATTATGAATCGAGAAAATTCTTTCTGGAAAACAATATTCCTTTCCAGCATATAGATATCAGGGGGAAGATCTCCAATAATTCATATGCACAAGATATGATGGTAATGGAAATATATAAGAAAATCCATGCCCAAGATTTTTATTTGACTCCCGATCATTTTAATCGGGAACCAATTGCCGGCTTTATCTATATAGACACTGATTCATTATATGACCCTTCAAATCATAGTTATGCCGATTATTTGATTGTTTCATACGTATTTTCACAGAATCTTAATTATTTCGAGGAAAAGATGTTGAGGATTGATAATGTAAAGGTCTATGCCAAAAGGGATTACTTTAATATCTTTGACGTTGACAAGGCCGCAGATTCCATAATATCTGGAAACGAAGTGGTCAGGAAATATAGCAATTCTGGCAGTTATTTCAACATAATAGTAACTCGGCAATTAAATCATAAGAGCACACTGTCATTAGTCGATGTTCTTGATAAAAGAGGTATAAAGATAAACAGGGTTTATTATATAAGCAATCATAGGCTAAGGTTCGCGGACAATAAAAATTACTGTGATTCAAATCATAATGAGCATTACTACAAAATAATAGGAAAAAATATGGCAGTGATCAAAATAGCGACGGGGTCTTTTCTGTTTCCCCAGCTTTTTAGCACCTTTGTGAAAATTTCATATCCGCCTGATGCCGAAATTACATTGAATGATATAAAAAATATCATCTGGCTATCTAAAAAGAGGATATACCGCGCATATAGCCTTAAAAATATTACATTACCGGAACCAGTCATCATAAAAAGGAAGAATGAGGAATTTATAAAAGATATCGGAAATTCTATTAACCTCAACCTCTTTATATAAGCGATAATAAAGAGGGGTAGTTATGAGAATGTGATGATCATGAAGATAGAAGATTATACTTATAGACATCAAATTATTTCGCAAGCAAATTACCTCATGAATCAATTATCTGAATATTCGATTATGGGCGTAGAATTGGATCCAAAGATTGAATTTGCAATCAAGATTTTTGCATATTTAGAAAAAAGAGACGTGAAAATTCAAGGTACTGCCAGATTTAAAGAATTAAATGAAATCTTGGATGATTTTTTGAATTCAAAACTTACGGATAAAAAATTGTCAGATTATATTAATACTCTTAGCAATGATCTCGATAAAATTAATACGGATGGTGCGTTATTAAAGGACATACTAGACCAGGTGGAATTTCTAATAATTTTAAAACATTTAGATAAACGATTTAATTTTCTCGATGAGGGACTTATTACTAAGTTGTTACGAAGACTTAAAAACATCGGCAACTATCCAGATTATGTCTATTTATTAAGTTTATATAATGGTGATTATAGCTATGATTCCATTAAACAAAAACCAATTGATGATATGATAATTGAAAGTTTAATTGAATTGAAACTCAAGGATGTTATAACATCCAATAAGGACAAGAATATTTATAGAATATCGAAAATCAGGAGGCTGTTATATCTAAAGAACGTATACAATAAATTAGATTTATTTAACGGCAACAATATATTCAAACCTTCCAGAAATCTGATCTATGGCGTTTTTATTTCTGCATTAGTACTCAAACTGCTAGATTATAATAATGTCATATCCCTTAATAAACCCGAAAGCATCAGTTATCTTGATAAAGAATTAGACAGTAAAATGGTAGAGCAGGAAATTAACGATCAAGTCGAAAATGAAATAAGGAAGATTATCCATTTTAAACTCCCAATAGAAAAAATAAAGCTGAATTTAAATTTATTTTTAGCAGTCTTTATTTATACTATTTTATGGATTGTCGTCTCAATTATTCTATATTATAGAATATTCTCTTGGTGGACGACCATTTTAGTTCTGCCATTAATAATATATGGAGTTTCATTTTTATATGAAAGCTACGTTAAAACATATAAAAGAAAATGAAACTTGAATAAGATGGAATTATTATAGCATGTTGGTTTTCTTATTGCTTCTGCCATGATCCGAGTTTAAAACTAGATGATATCGTAGGGTTTACCGTTTAAAAAATATAATTATTAAAATAGTTTTCAATGGTTTAATTAAATCAGTTCCATCTCTTCCATCAGCGTCTTTGCCCTCTCACTCGCAACCCTTGAGATCACGTACTGCATCTTCTCTTCTATGTAGTTAATCAAATCCTCCCTTGTCTCCGTCTCCTCAACTGCCTTCCTGAAGATCGCATAGTCCAGGTCAAACTGGTCTTTCCTGCCAATAATATATTCCTTCACAAATCCGTTGTTTTTCATGGTTATCATGTTGAAATCAGGAAACTCATATTTCAATTTTTCAACCCTTTTAGTGAAAATGAAAAAATTGAAAAAATGAACGCATTATCACATTCTCCAGGCATGGAAGACGGATAACATTAGTCCTACTCAAGTCTCTACTGAAGCATGTAGCTCAAGATTATTAGCTTTGAAAAATAATATATTGTTAGCAGCTAAAATCGGGAAAATATTAAAATAACATTTTATTTATATTCAGACGATGGGAGATAATCGGGAATTTATTAGTATGAAGGGGTGCGGACGGTTTTATGGGAAAAATTTAATTGACTTTAAGGAGGTATTTTGCAGGTCTTGGCTATGACGGTTATTCCGTGAAGCTATCAGAAGGAGGAATGATAAATATGAGGATTTCGAAGAATGTCCTAAGGGAACCAAAACCTGAAACTATGAAGGTGACGCTGGAATGGGAAGATTCAGTTGATATGGAGGGTAAAGAATGAAATGCTTGAAAAAGTTAACGTTGATTGGGGATGTGTTTAAGGAATAAGGAGAGGGGAAAGAGGTGAAGGAGTTAAAAGTTACGGGCGAGGTAGATGAAGACCCTGTTTATCCTAATCTATATTTATCTGAATACGTAATTGAACACAGAATCCCAGACAGTGAAGGAAAATTAGACAAATCGATCGGAATTAAAAATTTTAAAATCAGATTATATATTAATAACGAAGAGTTTTATAGATTGGGGAAGCCGAAACTAATCAATAAAACTATCAGACCTTTGGAAGAGAAGTCAGTAAGGATATTTTCAAAGAAGAAAGATCATGTGGAAGTAAATAGCTACTTAATAGGAGATGAGCAATTATGTTAAATAAAAGTAAACCGGTAGATTGTTATTTTGAGCCAACAGACTCGATAAGTTCATTCGAGTTAGTAAATTCCAATTCTACCTTTATTGGTGGAGTTTATTTGATGTGCGATAAAGGGCACGTATTAAAATATTATAGAGGGCCTCATGGGTCTATAGAGCCTGATGCAGTCTCGACTACTATCGAACGATTAAAGGATAAATACCCCATGTTCTTCAAGAGCAATATTCCAGCCGATGTCATGGAACATTACTTTTATGCTATTTCCTTTATTACAACCGAATACTGGGCCGGGGCAGCTTATAGCATTAGGACGCTCTTGGAAAGATTAATCTATGATAATTATGGGCCTTACTTTTTTTCAGTAAATTCTTACTTAAACTTTAAAACAGATAAAGATAAAGATGAATTAAAGAAGATTTATTCTATAATAGGTAACATAGGTTTCCAACTATTCTTAGACACGATTTTAAGTAAAAGTACGAGGGAAGAAATTAAAAAAGTAAATGATGAAATTAAAAAAGGAAAAAAACCTGGTAATAATAGAGGTATAAAAATTGAAAAGAATCTTGATGATCTTATGATAATGATAAATAAAATTGAAGATGATCCAGCTAACGAAATCATTTTAGATAAAAATCAATACCAAGAATTTCAAAGTCAATTTAATGTTCTTTCAGAAGGACTGCATCCAAGAACACCTATAGGTAGTCCAGAAATTGACAAAGCATTAAACGTCGTACTCAATGGTTACCAAAGCTATTTTAACAAAAATAATACTTGGAGGGTTAAGTATGACTGAGGAACAGTTTGAGAAAGTGCTATCACTTCAAGTGTCTGTTCAAATAATTAAGCACATATCCTCTGGATTATACCGGTCTCCGGCAAGTGCAATTAAGGAGCTTCTTAGTAATTCATACGATGCAGATGCAAAGAATGTGGTTGTCGAGTTTCATTTCCTATACGATGAAGAATCTAAACCTTCACTACAGAAGATAACCGTAAAAGATGATGGAATTGGGATGGATCTAAATAACTTAGTATATGCATTTACACACATCGGAGGAAGCTTGAAGGATTTAGATGAGGAGAAGAAAACTAAAGAGCTGAAAAGAGATGTGATAGGCAGACTAGGAATTGGGATGCTTTCTGTCGCATCGGCATGCAGAAGTTTCAAAGTAAAAACTAAGAAGAAGGGCGAAGACCGTGAATATCGGGCGGAGATATCTCTTAGCTTCTTCGATGACATTAGAGAGCTAAAGGAGAGCATGGACAAATTTTCCATAGGAAACGTGAAGATAACATCTACAAAGTGCCAACCTGATCAATCCTATACAATTGTTGAAATAACTGACTTTAAGCCTCCATTTCTAGCAAACATACTCGAGAATATAGACGAATCATATTTCTACAACACACCAGTTAAGAAAACTTCAGAAGATGATATGAACATCTACTTTGTCAATTTTGTGGAGAAAATGGGAGAATTAAAAAAACTTGGAAAATTACCAGTATTTGACCAAATAATTGAACAGCTGGGTCTAATGTCGCCGGTAGAGTATCTTCCGGACGGTCCTGTACGACCAACCATCATGGACAGAGACGGGCAAAAAAAGGACATTCCAGGTGCAACAGATGAAATTTTACTATCAATCAAGAAGAGGCTTATAGATGCCAACTTCAACGTATTTTTTAAGATAATCAAGAAAATGGAAGGAGGAATATCCCCACCGAGTGAGAATGAGTTCAAGCTGTTTAAGCCAATCAGATATCCGCTTGATTATGACCTCAAGCAAACTCCCTTTGAGGAGCTTGACCCTTACGTATATACCTTTACAAATTTTCCAGGATATGAATTGGAAAATGAGGCAGGTAAAAAAAATAAAGCGTTAATTAGGGCGTATGCCTATCATCAGAACACCAGAATACTCCCGCACGAATTCAGGGGTATTTTATTCAGAGTTTTTAATGTAGCAATAGGAGATATTTTTAGAGATGAGCTAAGGCTTTATAGCGAAAACCCGGTAGTTTTGCATCAATTGGAAGTTGAAGTATATCTTGACGAAGGCTTTGATTCTATAGTTAATCTGGACAGGGAAAGTTTGTATGAAGGGTCCAGAGCATATATTTATCTTAGGAGTTACTTGGATAATGTATTCAACGGGGAGGCTCCAAAAAAGCCATCAATCATAAGACAAATATCGGAGGAGAGTTCCGACCGTACTACACAGGAAAATGTTCTTGGGGCAACAAAGGCAACCAATGAACCAAAAATGAGACCGGAAGATGAAAAATTTTATAATGAACTTATATCATCATTGCCTAAAAAACCAGGATTAATAGAAATAATAAAATCGAGAAGAGAAAGACAAAGAAAAAAGAAACTTGAAAAGAAGAATCCCATGATAATTGTGAAAAAAAACATTCTTTCCAAGTATAATGCTGACGTTGTGAAACCAATATACACAACAAACGAAGATGAATTTGGAAAAATAATTACCGAAGAAGGTGAATTAAAGGTAACAATCCCAAAAGTAAAGGGGCCAAGGTCTAAAGTGTGGGATAGCATTTTTATTACGGTGGCTGCGATGGGGCCAGTTGATGATAAGCTTAGGAAGGACCTTATGAAAACACTCTATGAAATATACAAACTTTCAGAAAATAAGAAGGATTAAAACTCCAAGTAACCATTAATTATATTGTTCATACCTTCCAGAATTGATTAAATTAGTTATGACTTCTACTTCCTTAGCAGTAATAAGTTTCACTCCGATATCTGATTCTAATTTTTTTAATTTTTTTAATATTTCAAGTCTGAACTCCTTTTTGAGCCTCCCTTTCACTCCATTTTTCCTCATATATCTGTTTTCATCTTTCCTGCTTTCCCTCATTAGCCATTCTTTGAACTCCAACAATTTCTTAGATGTGATATCACCTTGAGCAGAAAGTGCCATCAAAGTTTTATCTCTCCTGACGACAGTGCACATCCAACAACCAAATCTCATCGTCGTGTTCCCATATAGGTCTATAACATACTGAACCTCTGGTACGACCTTCTTAGCGGAAAATGCAAGAAAAGCCCATACTTCTTCTGTTGACCAGTGTATGATGGGAGCTGCTACATCAATTCCTTGCTGGCTCATCCAGACGTCGCCACCGCACTCGTTGGCAACTCCATTTAGACATGAATTCTTAATCCTTCCATCTCTTTGAGAGCTTTCCCCCAGTCGAAGTCCCGTTATGAATACCCCGCCATCATTGTGCAGTTTTCTTGAGGGTTTTATCTTTATCTTATCAGTACACCATCTAAATCTTGGGCCCGGGGGAGGATATCCCCTTCCTATCATTCTTACCCAGTAGGTATCATTTATATCCGGGTAGACGATATTAACCTTAGCAGGGTATCTGGCTTCAATCGCCTCAAGGAAGGAATGCGCTACCGCAGTCATTTGGGGAATTTCCAGCATTGTATCAGAATAAGTTATGTTAAGGTCTATGTCAGGATGCAATTCTTTCATATACAAGGCCATGACAACAAGCGCAGTGCTGTCTTTTCCGCCTGAATATGTGATTATCCACTTCTTGTTTTTCTTATAAAGTTTCTCGAATATAGCCATACTCTCGTTAAATTTCTCTTTAAAAAATGATGAAACGTAAAATATTAAAGACTCATTCTTTATTTCGTAATCCATAATTAATAAGTACATAATCTCAATAATAATAAATTTTATGTAAGTTCTGTTGATATTAAGAAGTTGATTATACTATTACTGGGTTGCCATAACAACTGTTTTATATTTACTTTAAGTAATGCCAAGAGTGCTCACAATTAAAAATCTTTATTTGGAAATTTCCACCAGTACCCGCATCCCCACCTATTCCCATTTTCATAGGTACCTTTAGTGGTTGGCCTGAAGTGTTCGGTAACTTTATTCGGCTTTCCAAAAATTTCGATCATCTCAGGATCG
>Ga0209012_1003264_pt1 | contig 12494 bp, 11 predicted proteins | sample RS3BMetagenome_FD_184735 | JGI IMG/M metagenome (GOLD analysis project Ga0209012, IMG submission 184735) | Ferric oxide microbial mat and aquatic microbial communities from Rainbow Spring, Yellowstone National Park, USA - RS3B (SPAdes) (version 3) ...
CCCGGCGCGGGCCCACCCTGCCGGGGCGCCGGCCCCCGGCGTCCGGCCGCCACCCCGACCACCGCGGTCGGGACTGGCGCGCCGCCCCCGGAACGCCCGCGGGGACGCCACCCGGCGCGGGCCCACCCTGCCGCGGCGCCGGCCCCCGGCGTCCGGCCGCCACCCCGACCACCGCGGTCGGGACCGGCGCGCCCCGCCACTGCGCCGGTCCCTGGCCGTAGGCCGCACGGGGCATCCAGACGCTCGGAACGCACGATCCCCTCAAGCCGCCGCCCCCCTGAACCGATACAGAGACAGCCGCACGCCACATCACCCGGGGGTGAGCGCTTGGATTTCGGCGTGGTCGTCGGACTCGCGCTGGCCGTGGCCGCGATTCTGGGCGCGGACGTCATCGACGGGGGATCGCTGTCCGCCCTGCTCAACCCGTCGGCGGCGCTGCTCGTCATCGGCGGGACCATCGGGGCCACTGCGATCAGTAACCAACTGACGGACATGCTCGCGCTACCCAAACTCATTCTGGCGGCGTTCCGGCCGCCCAAGACCGATCTGGCGTCGGAGATCGAGCGCCTGGTGGAACTGGCCCTGAAGGCCCGGCGCAACGGCCTGCTGTCGCTGGAGGAGGACATCGCCCAGATCGACGACCCGTTCCTGTCGCGGGGGCTGCAGATGGTGGTGGACGGCGCCGACGCCGATACGATCCGCGGGGTGCTGCAGACGGAGATGGCGCTGCGCCAGCGCACCGCGTCGCGCCAAGCCTCGCTGTTTGAGGCCGCGGGGGGCTTCGCGCCGACGATGGGGATCATCGGGACGGTGATGGGGCTGATCCACGTCCTCGCCAACCTGCAGAACGCGAGCAAGTTGGGGCCGGCGATAGCCACCGCCTTTCTGGCCACCTTCTACGGCATCAGTACCGCTAACGTGTTCTGGCTGCCCATGGGGAACAAGATGAAGCAGAACAATCGGACCGGCGCGGTGCGCGCCGAGGTAGTGCTGGAGGGTGTGCTCTCGATCCAGGCCGGCGACAACCCGAGCGCGGTGCGCGACAAGCTGACGGTCTTCCTGCAGGACGTCCGGAGCAAGGCGCCGGCGGCGGCCCCGCCAGCGGACGCGCAGGCGGCGGGCGAGACGTCGGACGCCCCCGCCCCCGACGCCGGCCGCAACCGGGTTGCCTGAACGCGGACGGGTCCGGCGGATCGAGGCCCCGTCCCGGTCGGGGCAGGTGGGTCGGGCCGCGGCGAGAGGCACTCTCGCCGCGGCCCCGTGCTATGCCGGGAGAGTGGCGGCGGGGAACGACCCCAGGACGGAGACCAGGGCCGTCCGGCCCTCCAGCTCCCGCAGCGCGCCCTGGAAGGCTGGGGACTCCGCCCCGGCGGCGAGTTCGAGATAGAAGTGGTAGTGCCAGGGGCGGCGCCGGCTGGGCCGGGACTCGATACGCAGCAGGTTGATCCTCCAGAAGGCGAGCGTGCCGAGCGACCAGAATAGGGCGCCGGGCGCGTCGTCCTCCCGCAGCGCCAGGGCGATGACGGTGCGCGGGGAGCCTTCGCCGCCCGGCACGGCGGGGCCGGGCGCACCGACCACGTAGAAGCGGGTGGTGTTCTCCGGGTCGTCCTGGATGCCGCGCGCCAAGAGGTCGAGGCCGTAGATGTCGGCCGCCCGCGCCGAGGCGATGGCCGCGGCCCCGGACTCGGTGCCGGAACGCAGCGCGCGCGCGCCGCCGGCGGTGTCGTAGACGGCGACCGCCTCGGCCCCGAGGGTGCGCAGGTAGCCCTCGCACTGCGCCAGCGCCTGCGGATGCGAGTACACGCGCCGCACATCCGCGACGGCGGTGCCGGGTGGGGCCATGAGGCACTGCTCTACGCGCACGGCGACCTCGCCCCGGATGACGAGCCGGTGCTGCAGCAGCAGGTCGTAGCTTTCGGGAATGGTTCCGGCGCGGGAATTCTCTACGGGGATGACGCCGAGGGGCACGCCGCCGGCCTCTACGGCATCGAAGAGGTCTCGCAGGGTCCTGCACGGCACAGGCTCGGCGCCGTCGCCGCAGGCTCTGCGCACGGCCTCCTCGCTGAAGGCGCCGAACTCGCCCTGGAACGCGACCCTCGTCAAGCGCGGCACCCCCGGCCGCCGGCCCGCGGGGAGGCCGGGATGCGGCGCTGCCCGCGGAGACGGCGAAAATCGACCCATTGTCCGGCCGGGGGTGCCGTGATGTCAACGAGTGGCGGGGGGCGGGCGCCGCGGGGGGCCGGCGCCGCACCCACCCACGGGCTGCCCGGCCGGCGGCCGTCGCGTTCCGCCGCCGCGCCCGCGTCCCGCGCGGGGTAATCGGAGGCTCGAAGGGGGCGAAGACCCCGGCGGGCGGGGACCCGGACGGCACGGCGACTCCTCCCGGAGGCCCGTCCCGCCCCGCCGCGGGGGTGCTATGGCGCAACGCGTCCTGGTCATCGACGACGAGGCCCACATCCGTGAGTTGTTGCGACTGTATCTGACTCGGGATGGCTTCGAGGTGATCCTGGCCGAGGACGGGGAGACGGGGCTGCGCCTCGCGGCCGAAGAGGCGGTCGATCTCGTCGTCCTAGACGTCCTGCTGCCGCGCAAGGACGGCTGGCAGGTCTGCCGCGAACTGCGCGGCCGGGGGCGCGTCCCGATCCTGATGCTCACCGCGCGAGACGACGAGGCCGACATCGTCGTCGGCCTGGAACTCGGCGCCGACGACTACGTGACCAAACCCTTCGGGCCCCGGGAACTGGTCGCGCGGGCCCGGGCGCTGCTGCGCCGCAGCCGGGAGCCGGAGGCGCCCGCGGATCGCCTGCAGTTTCCCGACTTCTCCCTCGACCTGACCGCGCGCGACCTGGTGGTGCGCGGCCGTCCGGTAGCGTGCCCGGCCAAGGAGTTCGACCTGCTGTGGCTCCTGGCGTCCAATCCCCGCCGGGTATACACCCGGGACCAACTGCTGGATGCGGTGTGGGGGACGCAGGAGTATATCGAGGCGCGCACGGTGGACGTCCACGTGCATCGACTGCGCGAGAAACTGGAGCCCGAGCCCTCCAGGCCCCGCTATCTGCTCACGGTCTGGGGCATCGGCTACAAGTTCGAGCCCGGTCCGCACCAGGGAAGAGATGTGTCTTGAACGCCCAGGACCCGGTACCGGGGCCGCCCCGGCGGACCCGCGGCTGGTCACTGCGCTGGAAGGTGTTCGGCGCTTTCGTCCTGATCAGCCTGGTGGCGCCGCTGCTCGCGGCCGGCATCGGGCAGCGCCTGGTGCTGCACACGCTGGAGGCTCAGACCCACGTCCGGCTGGTGGCGACCGCGCGCGGCATCGCCCTGCAACTCGGCCGGGTGGGCGTCCTGCAGGCCGCATCGGCGGCGGGGCCGCCGGATGCCGCGACGACCGCGGCCGCCACCCGCCTGCGCGACGTGGTGGTGGTGGCCGCGGAGGCCACGGGCGCGGTGGTGGCCGTCGCGGGGAAGGACGGCAACGTCATTGTCAGCATCCCCCGGCGTTCGATCGTCGCCGCCATGGACCCCGCCATCCAACAGGTCCTGCAACAGGGACGCGTGCTGTGCGCCATGCCCTCCAAGCGGTGCGGCATGCCGACGCCGTTCGCGGCCCCGACGGTCGTCGGCGGCTACCCCGTCCGAGTAGGCGGCGCCACGGTGGGTGCCGTGGTGCTGGCGAGCCCGGTGCGCGAGGTCCAGGCGGCGGCGCTGTTTCAGCAGACGGTCTTCTTCGAGTCTTGGGCCCTCGGCATCGCCCTGTCCCTGCTGCTCGGCCTCGCGCTGGCCGGGGGCATCACCCGGCCCTTGCGGGCCATGGCGCAGGCGGCCGAGGGGATCAGCCGCGGGGATTTCCGGCACCGCGTGCCGCCGGGGTCGCGTGACGAGATCGGGCTGCTGGCCTTGGCCTTCAACCGCATGGCCGAGCGGCTCGACCGCGTCCTCTCCGCCCGCCGCGACCTCCTGGCGGCCGTATCGCACGAACTGCGCACCCCGTTGACCTCGATCCAGGGGTTCGTGCAGGCCCTGCGCGACGGGGTGGTCGCCCCGGACGCGGTGGAGGGCACCTACGGCATCATCGAGGAGGAGATCGCCCGGCTGCGCCGGTTGATCGAGGATCTCTTCGAATTGGCGAAACTCGAGGCGGGGCAGGTCACGCCCCGCCTGCTGCCGTGTTCGTCGGGCGAACTGGTGGAGTCCGCGGCCGAAAGGGGCCGGGCCCTGATCGGGCGCGACGGTCCGGAGGTCCAGGTCGAGGTGGCGGAGGACGCCGGGGTGCTCTCCGCCGATCCCGACCGGGTCTTCCAGGTCCTGAGTAACCTTGTGCAGAACGCGCTGCGCTTCACGCCCACCCGAGGGCGCATCACGCTCCGCGCCCAGGGGCGTCCGGCCCAGGGCGGTGGACCCGCCGCCGGCGAGCGCGTGCGCTTCGAGGTGGAGGACACGGGGGTGGGAATCGCACCGGAGGACGTGGAGCACATCTTCGAGCGCTTCTATACCGCCGACCGCTCCCGCTCGCGCCCCGGCGCGGGGACGGGGCTCGGGCTGGCCATCGCCCGGGAGATCGTGCGGGCGCACGGCGGCTCGATCGGTGTGGACAGCGCCGTCGGGCGCGGCAGCCGCTTCTGGTTCGAACTCCCCCGTTCCGGCCCGCGGGCGGCCGAGGCGCCGCCTCCGGCCGCCGCGGGTCCGGGCGGGCGCCGCGGACGGAGGACATGACGGCCCCGGCGCGGCGGACACGGGTCGGCGTGGACACCGTGCGGTGCGGCCACGTGCCGGGGCGGCCCGGACCACCGGCGGCGTACGGGGTGGGGCGACGCCCGGGGACATAACCCCTCCCCCCCGGACATAGGTTTCCGGCCGGAAGGGGGGAGGGCGGAGCAATGAACGGTTGGGGCAGGGTGGGGGGCGTGCTGCTGGCCGTCGGGCTTGCGGCAGCGGCCACCGGGTGCGGTCAATTGTTCACGCAGTCGGGCGGATCGCCGTCGATGGCGCAATTGTCGAGCCGGGTGGACAGCATGGACGCGCAAATGGCGGAACTCCAGGCGGCCATGGCCAACATGGGTCAGGGGACGACGGCGCCAGGCACGGCTTCGACCACGGCTGCGAGCACGGCGGCGGGCAACCAGAGCAGTGGTGTCGTCCAGAGCGATCTGCCCATCGCGGTGGTGGAGGCCGACGTGCTCAACGTGCGCGACGACCCCAGCCTCACGGGCACGATCAAGGGGACGCTCCTGCAGAACGCCCGGGTCAACGTCTTGGCGAATCAGGGCAATTGGTCCGAGATTTCGTTCAGCAATCCCGCGGCGAAGGTGTCGCTGACCGGATGGGTCGACTCGGATTACCTGGGCCCGGCCCAGGGCTCGGCCGCGGCCAACTCGGCCACATCAGCCACCTCGGCCACCGGCGCGGCTCCCGCCGCCGCCTCGGGCACGACGGCCGGCAGCAGCGTCAGCAGTGCGTACTGATCTCGACAACGGCCGACGGGAACGGGCCGGTGGCGGCTTGCCGATGGGCGGTCGGCCATCGGCCCCGGCCCGCCGTCCGCCGCGGCGGATGGCGGGCGACGCGGCGCGCGGGGCGGCTCCGGCGGCGGGCCCGGGCCCGCCGCCCGTTGTATGGAGAGATGTTGCCGCATGAAGACATCGTGCCGATATTGACCTTTGGGGGGGGCGCCGCTAAAATCAGCCCTGACAACTAGGAACCTAGTTTCGCCAGAAGGGTGAGGGCGGTAGGACCGCCCTCTGCTCATCCCCCGTGGCGAAAACGATGGTCCCGTCCGGCCTGAGAGGGCCGGAATCGCAACCGAAGGGGGATTTTTCTCATGGCCGAATGGCACCAGACCCATGGAAGGCACATCCTGCTGGATGTCTGGGGCGTTGATGCCGACATTCTCAACGATCTGGAGTCGATGCAGGAAGCGATGCTCGGTGCCGCGGCCGCCGCGGGGGCGAACGTCGTCGACTGCACCTTCCACCGGTTTCCGGTGCAGGGACTGTCGGGCGTGGTCGTCCTCGCGGAATCGCATATCTCCGTGCACACCTTCCCCGAGCACGGTTACGCCGCCTTCGACGTCTTCACGTGCGGCAGCCGCGTGGATCCCGAACTGGCGTGCCAGTATCTGGCGCGCTGCATCCATGCGGACGGCCGGTTCACGCGACGGTTCACTCGCGGCCTGCCGGGCGGCATCGAGGAGAACGCGGCGCAGGAGGAACTGCGGGCCGTCGCCCCCTGAGGCGCGGCCGCAGAGGACGCCGGATGTGGTCGCCCACCGGGCGGTGGGCGGCACTCCCTCGTCCGAGGCAGGGGGTGGGCAGCCGTGGTGGCCGTGGCGATCGTGGGCGCAACCGGCTATGCCGGGGTGGAGGCGTTTCGCCTGCTCGCCGGTCATCCCGGCGCCCGTGCGACCTACCTCGCCTCGCACAGCCAGGCCGGGCAGACCATCGGCAGCGTTCACGTGCATCTCGGCCCGTTCGGCGAGATGCGCATGGGCCCACCCGACCCCGACGCCATCGCCTCCTCGGCGGAGGTCGCCCTCCTCTCGCTGCCCGCGCGGCAGAGCCTGGATCTCGCCCCTGAACTCCTCCGCCGGGGCGTGCGGATCGTCGACTTCGGCGGGGATTTCCGCCTCAAGGACGAGGCCGCCTACGCCCGGTACTACGGCGGGGCGCACACGGCCCCGGAGTGGCTGAGGCGCGCGGTCTACGGCCTGACGGAGTTCCATCGGGACGAGATCGCCTCCGCGGATCTGGTGGCGAACCCGGGCTGCTACCCGACCGCCGCCCTCTTCGCCCTGCGGCCGGCCGTCGCCGCGGGGGCTGTGGCGACCGATGACCTGATCGTCGACGCCAAATCCGGGGTGACGGGCGCCGGGCGCCAACCCAGCCAGGCCACGCACTATGCCGAGGCGGACGACAACGTCTGGCCGTACAAGCTGGCCGGGGAGCACCGGCACACGCCGGAGATCGAACAGGAGTTGGCGCTGGCCGCCGGCAGCCCGGTGGCGGCGACCTTCAGCCCGCATCAGGTACCGATGTCCCGCGGGCTCCTCGCCACCTGCTACGCCCGCCTCCGCCGCCCGTGGACCACCGCCGAGGCAATGGCCTGCTATCGCGAGGCATATGCCGCGGAGCCGTTCGTGCAGGTGCTGGAGGAGGGCCTGCCGTCGACCAAGGCCACCCTGGGCACCAACTGCGTCCAGGTCGCGGTGCGGGTCGACGCCCGCGTCGGGCGGCTGATCGCGGTGGCGGCCATCGACAATCTCGGCAAGGGGGCCGCGGGACAGGCCGTGCAGAACGTCAACCGCATGTTCGGCCTGCAAGAGGGTGCCGGGCTGCCTCGGATCGGCCTCATGCCCTGACCTCGCGTCCCCCGCCCCGGTCGTCGCTCGTGGAGCGCGGGGGCGCCGGCCGTCGCGGGTCGCCGGGCCCTTGGCGCCCGGCCTTCACTGTTGTATAATTATTCGCACTTGAATCGCGTTCTTGCCTGCTATGCACCAAGACAGCGGCCGATGGGCGAGTAATTATGCGAAGCGGCTGCGCCCGCGGCCTCGGCCCCCGGGCGGGCCGGGGGGAGTGAGATCGCGTGTCGCAAGAGCCCGGAACCATCGTCGTCAAGATCGGCGGGGCCGCCGTGGCGGCCGGGGGCGGGCTGCCTCCGGTCCTGAACGACGTCGTGGAACTGTGGCGGGCCGGCCGCCGCGTGGTCGTCGTGCACGGCGGCGGTCCGGAGATCACGCGCTGGTCGGAGCGGGCGGGGTTACAGACGCGCTTCGTCGCCGGGCTCCGCTACAGCGATCCAGACACGGTGGCGCTCGCCGAGATGGCGCTCGGGCGTGTGGGCAAGGAGATCGCCTGGGCTCTGACCGCGGCGGGCGCGACGGCGCTGAGCCTGGGCGGCCGCGACGCGCAGGCCCTGGAGGCGGCGCCGCTCGCGTTGCCTGATCGGGACGGCCGCCCCCTGGACCTGGGTCGGGTGGGCACGATCACGCGGGTGCGGACCGATGTGCTGGAACGCCTGTGGCACGCCGGCTTCCTGCCGGTCGTGGCGCCGGTGGCCGCGGGCGCAGACGGCGTGGCGTACAACGTCAACGCCGACGATGCGGCCGCGGACATCGCGGCCGCCCTCGGTGCCGAGTGCCTCTGCCTGGCGACGGACGTCCCGGGTCTGCTGGTGCCGGGGCACCCCGATCCGTTGCCCACCTGCGACGCCGCGCTGGCCGGCCGCCTGATCGCCGAGGGTGTCGTGACGGGGGGTATGCGGCCGAAGGTGGACGCCTGCCTGCGCGCCGTGCGGGGAGGGGTGCGCGCTGCGTGGATCGTCGACGGCCGGCGATCCGCGGCGGTGTCGGATGCCGCCGCCGGCCGGGCGTCGGCCGGTACGGCGTTCGTGCCTGACCGGACGGTGGGCCCGTCCGCCCCCGGCGCCCCTGTGGATCCCGCCCAGGTCTTCGCCGCCGATGAGGCCTTCGTCATGCAGACCTACGGCCGAAGCCCGGTGGTGCTGGTCCGGGGCAGCGGCACCACGGTCTGGGACGAGGCGGGCCGCCCCTACCTCGATTTCCTCTGCGGCATCAGCGTGACCAATCTCGGCCACTGCCACCCCAAGGTGGTCGAGGCCGTCCGGGACCAGGCCGGCCGCCTCGGCCACACGAGCAATCTCTACCATACGCTGCCCCAGTTGCGGCTGGCGGAGGCCCTGACCGACGCCGCCTTCCCCGGGCGCGTCTTCTTCTGCAACAGTGGTGCGGAGGCCACCGAGGGCGCGCTGAAACTGGCGCGCAAGGCGGCGTGGCGCAAGGGGCGCGAGGCGGGCCGCCCGCCCGCGACCGAGATCGTCTCCTTCCACCACTCCTTCCATGGCCGCACCTACGGCGCCCTCGCCGTGACGCCGGGCTACCAGGAGGGCTTCGGCCCGATGCTGCCCGGATTCCGCGAACTGCCGTGGAACGACGTGGACGCCGCCGAGGCCGCGATCGGGCCGGAGACGGCCGGCGTGATCGTGGAGCCCGTGCAGGGGGAGGGGGGCGTGCGCCCCGCCTCCGCGGCGTTCCTGCGCCGGTTGCGGGAACTGTGCGACCGGCACGGGGCGTGCCTCATCTTCGACGAGGTGCAGTGCGGCCTGGGCCGGGTGGGCACCCTCTTCGCCTTTCAGCAGTTCGGAGTCCGCCCCGACGTCCTCACGCTGGGCAAGGCGCTCGGCGCCGGGCTGCCGATGGGGGCGTTCCTGGCGGCCGAGCCCTGGGCGGGGGCCCTGCAAAAGGGGGACCACGGCAGCACGTTCGGCGGTAATCCGATCGTGGCGGCGGCCGCGCTGGCGGCGTTCGGCGTCCTGCGGCAGGACGGCCTGGCCGAGCGCGGCGCGGTCGCCGGTGCGCGTCTGCGGACGCTGCTGGCCCAAGGGTTGGCGGGGTGGCCGTCGGTGAAGGAGATCCGTGGCCTCGGCCTCATGACCGGGGTCGAACTCGACGGCGGGCCCACCCTCGGGCCGCGGATCGTCGCGGATTGCCGGGGGCGGGGGTTACTCGTCAACTGCACATCGGCGACCGTGTTGCGTGTCATGCCGCCCCTGACGGTCACCGACGCCGAGGTCGAGCGCGCGGCCGGCATTCTGGTCGAGTCCGTCCTCTCCCAGGTGGAGAGTCGGGCCCAGGCGGGGTAGGCGGGTGCGACGAAAGCCCTCTCTTCGCCGCGCCCGCCTACCCCGGTCCCTTGCCCCGCGAGCCGTCCGTCCGGCGGCCGGCGGCGGCGTGCTCGCCGGTGGTCCACACCGCGCTCGTTCTGCCCGTCCCCCGGCCGGGAGTGGGCTGCCGCGACCCGTACCCGCCGTGGCCCCGCCCGGCGGACGGCGTTCGCGGTGCCCAAGGTCCGGAGCGACCCACGGCGATGCCGGGGTCGGCCTCGCCGTCCCGGGGGGCGAGCGGCGGCGCCTGCCCGCCATCGCCCGCCCTCGCCGGCGTGCGTTCCACCGCGGCGCCGCGTGGCTCGCCAGCCGCAGACGCCCACGGCGGCTGGCGAGCCGCCGCACACCGCGCCCGACCCTCCATCTTTTTACGGCATAGCCGACTCCCCGCCATCGCCATACTAGGCGCACTTCCGGCGGGGAGGTGACAGCGAAGTGGCCACGGGTCAACAGTCCAACCGGACCGTCGTGCGCGGCGCCGAGTCGGCACTTGAACAGCTGAAGTTCGAGGTGGCGAATGAGATCGGCGTCAACTATGACGCGCACGGCGGCTACGGCGGCGACATCCCCTCGCGCCAGAACGGAGCGGTAGGGGGCCATATGGTCCGGCGCATGATCGAGTTGGCGGAGCAGCAGCTCGCCGGCCGATCGGAGTTCCGCTCGCGCTGACGCGCCGCACGCAGGGCCGCGGGGACCATCCCGTGGCCCTCGCGGCCGTTCGGGAGGAGGCGGCGCCGTTGGGCCGAAGTTAGAGACCGGGTCGGTCACGGCGCCCGTCCGGCGTTGCATGTGGCGCGGCCGACGGGAGAGGCGGAGCGGCCATGTCCAGCCAGGACCCGAATTCGGGCACCCGATCGCAGGGACCGGCCGCATCCGGCGGGGATGCGGGGCTGACGCGGAGCCTGCGCGTCTCCACGTCGAGCGTGGAGCCGTTTGGTGCGCCTGTGGAGCCCCCGCGGCCGGAGAGCCGCGAGGTGCTGCTGCGCGTGTACCGTGCCCTTCAGGAGAAGGGTTACGATCCTATCGGCCAGATCGCGCACTACCTGTTGTCGGGGGAACCCACCTACATCACCGGGTATCAGAACGCCCGGGCGCTGATGACGTGCCTGGAGCGCGATGAAATCATCGCCGAACTCGTCCGCGCCTACATCGCGCGCCTCACCGGGGAGGAGCCGGAGCGGCGGCACGCCTGATGCCGTCTCCGCCGGTCGTAACTCCTGCGCAGCCCCAGTCCCGGGGGTGTGGAGGAGTCACGGGTCCGGTGCACGGGCCGCCGCCGTTCTCGGATCCGTTCGGGCACCTCCGCCACCGGTTGGCGTGACGCCATCGGACGGGCGCCGCGACCTCTCCCCTGGCCGGTTCCCGATGCGACCAGACGCGGGACCTCACTGCCTCCTCGCCAGGGACGACCCTGGCGGCGGCCGACCCACGGCACGCCCCGGGGGCCGCCGTCGCCCGTCCCCGCGGCGCCACCCCCTTCCCGCAGGGCTCGGGCCTCGGCGGCGGCCTCGCACACCCACCCCCCGTCCGTGTCTGCATGTCATTGCCTGCATCGGGCCATTACTACCGCCGGAGACCGCAATCGCCGAAGGGGTGACAGCGGTTGAAGGCGACGGGAATCGTGCGCCGTATCGACGATCTGGGCCGGATCGTCATCCCGATCGAGATCCGCCGCGACATGAACATCCGCGATGGCGACCCGCTCGAGATCTTTGTGGACAAGAATGGCGAGGTCATCCTCAAGAAGTATTCCGCCATCGCCGAACTCGGCCCGTTCGCTCAGGGCATCGTCAACTCCCTGCACGAGACGACCCAGCATCTGGCCCTGCTCACCGACCGCGACGAGGTCGTCGCGGTCGCCGGGGGCCCGGAGCGGCAATACCTCGGCAAGCGCGTCGGGCAGCCCATGCTGCGGGCCATGGAGAACCGCGAGACGCTCACCTTCACGCCGCGGGCCCACAACCACGAGGGGCCTGCCCTGGAGGAGGTGGGCGGGGCGCCCTGTCCCTTCCAGAGCGAGGTCATCGCCCCGGTGGTCGTCGGCGGCGATCCGGTCGGGGCGGTGCTGCTGGCCACCACGTCCGAAGGCGTCTCCTTCGGCGAACTCGAGCAAAAACTGACGCAGACCGCGGCCGGCTTCCTTGCCCGGCACATGCAGGAGTAGATGCACCCGTGCCCGCCGGAGGCCAGCGCGCCGCAGCCCGGCATGGCGCCGGCCACGGGGCGGGGCGACAGGGGAGCCCGGGGGGCCTGGGGAGCGGGCGCAGACCGCCGCGGGCTCCCCGCGGTCCGTGCAAGCACGGGCAGATGCACCGGTGGGGGGCGGTGGGAACCGCCCCCCACCCCCGGATGCGTGGTGCGTCCCCGAGGCTGGGACGGCACCGCCACTGTCGGTGCGCGCGCCGGACCGGCGCCGAAAAGCCTTGGGGTCGGATGTCGGGAGCGCAGGGCGCAAAGCGCCTGCAGCGACCTGGGGGCAGGATGCCGGGAGCGCAGGGCGCGAAGCGCCTGCAGCGACCTGGGGGCCGGATGCCGGGAGCGAAGGGCGCAAAGCGCCTGTAGCGACCTGGGGGCTGGATGCCGGGAGCGAAGGGCGCAAAGCGCCTGTAGCGACCTGGGGGCTGGATGCCGGGAGCGAAGGGCGCAAAGCGCCTGTAGCGACCTGGGGCCTGAGGCGCCAGGATGGACCAAGCCGAAGGCCTGAGGCGCCAGGATGGACCAAGCCGAAGGCCTGAGGCGCCAGGATGGATCAAGCCGAAGGCCTGGATGCCGGGAGCGAAGGGCGCAAAGCGCCTGTAGCGACCTGGGGGCTGGATGCCGGG
>Ga0209012_1003266_pt1 | contig 12489 bp, 10 predicted proteins | sample RS3BMetagenome_FD_184735 | JGI IMG/M metagenome (GOLD analysis project Ga0209012, IMG submission 184735) | Ferric oxide microbial mat and aquatic microbial communities from Rainbow Spring, Yellowstone National Park, USA - RS3B (SPAdes) (version 3) ...
CGCCCGCCTCGGCGTGCCGCGGCTCGACACCGGGGCGATGTACCGGTCGGTGGCCTGGGCGGCCCTCGAGCGCGGGATCGACCCGGCCGACAGGGCGGCGGTGGCGGCGATCGCCGACAAGGCCGAGATCGAGGTCGGGCTCGATCGGGTGCGGATCGACGGCACCGACGTGACCGAGGCGATCCGGCGCCCGGCGGTCAGCCGGGCGGTGTCGGTGGTGGCGGCCAACCCCGAGGTCCGGCGCGCCCTGGTCGCCCGGCAGCGCCGTTGGCGGGACGAGCACGGCGGCGGCGTGGTCGAGGGCCGCGACATCGGGTCGGTGGTCTTCCCCGACGCCGTCCTCAAGGTCTACCTGACCGCATCGCCCGAGGAGCGGGCACGCCGGCGCCAGGACGAGCCGGCCGCCGGGGTGGCGCGCCGGGACCACCTCGACGTCACCAGGGCGGCCTCGCCGCTGCAGCAGGCCGCCGACGCCCGACTGCTCGACACCACCGGCCGGAGCGTCGAGGATGTGGTCGAGGAGGTGCTCTCGTGGCTCTGACCGACGGGACGTCCGAGGAACGGCTGGACCAGGAGCGGGGCGACCTCGAGCGCGCCGCCGCCGGGGTGGCGCGGGGCGAGACCCACGGCCGGGGGGTCCACTTCGAGCCGGACGGGCGCCGGTCGGTCGGGTACCGGCTGGCCCGATTGCTCTTCACGGCGATCGTCGGGTTGTGGTTCCGCCCCATGGTGTCGGGTCGGGAGCACGTGCCGAGAAACGGCCCGGTCATCCTGGCGCCGGTCCACCGGTCGTTCGCCGACTTCGGCTTCAACGCCTTTTTGACCCGCCGCAAGCTCTTCTTCATGGCCAAGGACGAGCTGTGGCGGAGCCGATTCCTCGGCTGGCTCCTCGTCAGCCTCGGCGCCTTCCCGGTGCACCGCGAGTCGGCCGACCGCGAGGCGCTCCGGCACGCCGAGGAGGTCCTGCGCCGTGGCCAGGTGCTGGTGCTGTTCCCCGAGGGGACGCGTCAGCAGGGCTACGAGGTGGCGCCGCTGCTCGAGGGGGCGGCCTTCCTGTCGGCGCGGACCGGCGCGCCGATCGTGCCGGTCGGCATCGGCAACTCCGATCTGGCGATGCCGAAGGGCCGCCTCGTCCCCAAGCCGCTCCGCATCAGGTTGGTGGTCGGTCCGCCGGTGGCACCGCCGGAACGCAGCGGCGGCGGGCGGGTGGCCCGCAGCAGGGTCCACGCCACCACCGAGGAGCTCCGGCAGCGGATCCAGGAGGTCTACGACCAGGCCCGCGCCGGCTGAGCCCGACCCGACGGCGGGTCAGCGACGGGCCTGCCGTTGGCGCCGCCAGGTGCCGAGGACGACGGCGGCGTAGCGGAAGCCGTAGAGGAGGTTCCCGCCCTTCTTCGAGGCCCCCGAGAGGCGCTCGTGCCAGACCGTCGGACGCTCGGTCACCCGCCACCCGCGCGACAGGGTGGTGATGAGCAGCTCGGCCGTCTGGTACTGGTCCTGCTGGAGGTACGGGAGGACGTCGGCCAGCATCGAGGCCCGCAGCGCCCGGTAGCCGTTCGAGGTGTCGGTCAGCCGGGCGCCGGTCAACAGGTTGAGGAGCCGGGCGAAGAGCACCACCCCGGCCTGGCGGTAGCGGTCGTCGGTCCGGTCCTCCCCGAGTCGCCGTGACGCCACCACGAAGTCGGCGGCGTCGGCCACCAGCGGTTCGAGCATCGCCTCCATCTCCGACGGGTCGTTCTGCCCGTCGGCGTCGAGCGTCACGACGTACTGGGCGCCGTGGCGCACGCAGAGGTCGTAGCCGACCCGAAGCGCCACCCCGTGGCCGAGGTTCACCGGCAGCTCGAAGGTGATCGCCCCGGCCCGGCGGGCCACCCCGGCGGTGTCGTCGTGGCCGCCGTCGACGACCACCACGGTGGCGACGTCGAGGCCGCAGGCCTGCGCCGGCACTTTCTCGAGCACCTGCCCGATGTTCTGCTCCTCCTCGTAGGCGCAGATGAGCGCCACCACTGCCGGGAGCTTGAGGTCGGGGTGGCGCTGGTCGAAGTCGCGCCGCCCGAGGTCGACGACCAGCCGCTGGAGCTCGCCCAGGCGCGTCGAGTTGGCGTCCGAGACGCTCGGCATCGCCCCTCGGCCCGACTCAGAGGCGCCGAGGTCGGGCGAAGACCTCGCGCACCATCGGCTCGAAGTGCTCGAGCGGCTGCGTCGGGTAGTCGGGGTCGAAGCTCGTCTGGTCCCACTCGTCGGCGAAGCGGGCGGCCAGCTCGAACCACGGCTCGGCCTCGTACTGGCACCGGGCCTCGGGGTCGAGGCCGAGGTGCCCGTAGTAGTGGCGGCCCTGGAAGTCCTGGTGCGCCTCGATCATCGAGGTCACCTCGGGACGGACGTAGGGGCGGAGGATCTCGGCGGCGATCCTCGGGTGGTTCGCCACCGAGACCGCCTTGCCGACGTCGTGGCAGAGCGACGCCACGACCACCTCGAGGTCGGCACCGGCCTCCTCGGCCCTGGTGGCCGTCTGGAGGGAGTGGACCAGTTGGTCGACGGCGAACCCGTCGGTGATCTCGCCGAGGGAGCCGAGCATCGAGAGCACGCGGGCGGCCACCCGCGGCTGGTGCTCGAGGCTCTCGCCGATGATCACCTGCCACTGCTCGGCGGTGGACTCGTCCATCCGGGTGAAGCTGCTCGCCCGCTGCTGTGCCGTTTCGGTCATGACGTCATCCTCCCACTTGCGACCCGAGGGTCTCCAGCACGTCGGCGGCCGAGGTCGCCCGGTCGTCGGCCACCGGGTCGGCCCCGGGCCCGGCCGGGGCGGCCGTGAGCACGCCGACGGCGGTCCCCAGGGCCCGCAGCAGCTCGCGGAGCTCCGGCGGCGGCGGGAAGTACTCGTCCTCGGTGGTCACCGAGACGACCTCGACGCCGCTCGACGGCGCCAGCCTGGCCACGACCTCGCTCACCAGCGCCTCGGGCGCCGAGGCGCCGGCCGTGACCCCGACGGTGCCGGCGAGGTCCGAGGGCACCTCCGCCGCCTCGTTGACCCGGACGACGGTGGCGCACCCCGACGCTCTCGCCACCTTCTCGAGCGCCACCGTGTTCGACGAGTTGGCCGAGCCGATCACCACCACGGCGTCGGCGCGCCCGGCAATCGCCTTGAGCGCCGCCTGGCGGTTGGTGGTGGCGAAGCAGAGGTCGCTCCGGTTCGGCATCCACAGGTCGGGGAACCGGCGCCGGGCCGACTCCATCAGCCCGCGCCACTCGTCATGGCTCAGCGTGGTCTGGGCGAGCAGGGCGACCGGCGCGCCCTGGCGCGCCAGCTTGTCGAGGGCCTCGAGGTCCTCCTCGTGCTCGATCAGGCGCACCGCCTCGGGTGCGACCGCCATCGTCCCCACCGCTTCTTCGTGCCCGGCGTGCCCGACGTAGAGCACGGTGTAGCCCTTCCGGCTCCGCACCTTGAGCTCGTGGTGGACCTTGGTCACGAGCGGGCACACCGCGTCGACGACCACCCCGCCGCGCCGGCGGGCCTCGCCTACTACCTCCGGTGACGAGCCGTGGGCGCTCAGCATCAGCGGCGCCCCCGACGGCACCTCGCCCACGTCCTCGACGAAGACCACCCCGCGGGCGGCGAACTCCTCGACCACGTACCGGTTGTGGACGATCTCGTGGTAGCAGTAGACGGGCGGTTCGAAGACCCGGACCATCCAGGCCAGCGCCTTGATCGCCTTCTCCACCCCGGCACAGAACCCCCGGGGCTCGGCCAAAAGGACGCGCTCGACGGGCACCGTTCCAGGGTAGCCGGGGCCCTCGATCCAGCCTCCGCCGCCACCGCCGGCGGCCGGATCGGCGCCCGGCCCAGGTAGCCTGGGCTCCTATGTCGGCGCCGAGGGTGACCGTGGTCACCGACGCGTCGCCGGCCGCCCTCGCCGGGATCCGGGTGGGCGACGAGCTCGTCACCCTCAACGGGCGTCAGCCGCGCGACGTCATCGAGTACCAGCAACTGGTCGACGGCGAGCACCTCGAGGTGGTCGTGCGGCGTCCCGGCGCGCCGCTGGCTCGCTCGCTGAGGGTGGCCAAGGAGGCCGGCCAGCCGCTCGGGCTGGAGGTCGCCTCGGCCGTCTTCGACCGGGTGCGGACCTGCGACAACCACTGTGCGTTCTGCTTCATCTACCAGCTGCCCAAGGGGATGCGGCGCAGCCTGTACCTGAAGGACGACGACTACCGCCTGTCGTTCCTCTACGGGAACTTCACCACCCTCACCCGCTTCACCGAGCTCGACGCCGAGCGGGTGATCGACGAGCGGCTCAGCCCCCTCTTCGTCTCGATCCACGCCACCGACCCCGGCGTGCGGGCGCAGATGCTGCGCAACCCCAAGGGCGCCACCAGCCTCCGCTGGCTCGGCGTGCTGCTCGAGGCCGGCATCGAGGTCCACGGCCAGGTCGTCGTCTGCCCGGGCGTCAACGACGGCCGGGTGCTCGACGACACCCTGCTCGGCGTCCTCGACCGGTTCCCGCAGCTGGCGACGCTCGGCGTCGTCCCGCTCGGCATCAGCCGCCACTCGCACGAGCCGACGATGCGAGCCCACACCACCGAGGAGGCGGCCGCTGTCTGCGACGCCGTCGCCCGCTTCCAGGACGTCTACGGTTCGGTCCTCGGCCGCCGCCTCGTCCACGCCGGCGACGAGTACTACCTGCTCGCCGGGCGCCCGTTCCCCCCTCCGGCCGCCTACGACGGGTACCCCCAGCACGAGAACGGCATCGGGATGGCTCGTGCCTTCGAGGCCGGTTTCGGTGGCGACGCCGGCGCCCCGAGCGGGGTGCGCCACGGGTTCTTCGCCTGGGTCGACGGGGCACCGGCTCTCGGCTACCGCGCCCCGCGGGGCGGCCACCGGGAGGCCGCCACCGACCGCCGCCGGGGGCCGAGCGACGACCGCCCGGTCACCGTCGTGACCGGCACCTACGGGGCGGCGGTGCTCGGACCGCTGCTCTCCGGTCACCCGCGCCGCGACGTCGAGCTGCTGGCCGTTGAGAACCGCTTCTTCGGCGGCAACATCGGGGTCGCCGGGCTGCTCACCGGCGCCGACCTCTCGAGGGCGCTGGCCGGCCGGTCGCCGGACCGCCGCTACCTCTTGCCCGACGCCTGCCTGTCGGAGGGTCGGTTCCTCGACGGGACGACCGTCGCCGAGCTCCCGGTACCCGTCGAGGTGCTGGCGACCGAGGGGCGGGCGCTCCGGGCGGCGCTCGACGGGCGATCGATGCCGCTCCCGGCGGGTCCACCGGCGACCCCTTCGCCGGGCAGGCCGGCGGTGGGGTGCGGGTCGTGAGCGCCGACGCCACGTCGGGCGGGACGGTGGGCGCCACCCCGGACGCACCGCCGGAATTGCCGACCGTCGTGGTCGCCGGTCGACCGAACGTCGGCAAGTCGTCGCTCGTGAACCGGATCGTCGGGGGCCGGGTGGCGGTCGTGGAGGAGCAGCCGGGGGTCACCCGCGACCGCAAGCAGCTCGCCGCCGAGTGGGCCGGCGTCGGCTTCCATCTCGTCGACACCGGCGGCTGGCTCGCCGGCGGCGACCAGCTCGACGCCAAGGTCTCGGCGCAGGCCGAGCGGGCGATCGCCGACGCCGACCTCGTGCTGCTGGTCGTCGACGTGACCGTTGGGGTCACCGACGAGGACCTGGCCGCCGCCCGGGTGGTCCGCCGTGCCGGCCGAGCGGTGCGGCTGGTGGTGAACAAGGTCGACGACGCCGGGCGGGAGGCGGCCGCCTGGGAGTTCGTCTCGCTCGGGGTCGGCGACCCGTGGCCGGTGAGCGCCATCCACGGCCGCGGCACCGGCGACTTGCTCGACGAGGTCGTCCGACTGCTGCCCGAGCCGTCCTCGCAGCTCGATGCCGAGGTCGTGGCCCCCGACCTCGACGGTGACCAGGCCGACAGGCCGACGAGTGTGCCGCGGATCGCCCTCGTCGGCCGACCGAACGTCGGCAAGTCGACGCTGTTCAACCGGTTGATCGGCGAGGAGCGGGCGATCGTCCACGACCTGCCGGGGACGACCCGCGACAGCATCGACACCGTCGTCACCACCGACGACGGGCCGCTGTGCTTCGTCGACACCGCCGGCATGCGCCGACCGTCGAGGACCGAGCGCGGGACCGAGCACCACTCGGTGCTGCGGGCGCTCGACGCCCTGGAGAAGGCCGACGTGGCGCTGCTCGTGATCGACGCCACCGTCGGGGCGACCCACCAGGACCAGCGGCTCGCCGAGCGGATCGGTGTCTCGGGCTGCCCGGCGGTGATCGTGCTCAACAAGTGGGACCTGATCGCCACCGACGATCGACCCGACGTGCTCGCCGGGGTCGGTGACCGGCTGGCCTTCCTCGGCACCGCCCCGGTCCTGCGCGTCTCGGCCACCAGCGGCCGCGGCCTCCACAAGGTGCTGCCGGCACTGCACGCCGCGGTCGACGCCTACCACCAACGGGTGTCCACCGGTGCCCTCAACCGCGCCTTGCGGGACATCCAGGCGGCACACCCGGCCCCTGGCGCGAGGATCCGCTACGTCGTCCAGGGGGCGATCGACCCGCCGACCTTCACGCTGTTCGCCACCGGCCGACTTCCCCAGACCTATCTCCGCTACCTCGAGCGCTCGCTTCGCGAGCGTTTCGACCTCGGGGCGGTTCCCCTCAAGCTGCGGGTACGGATCGGTGGTCGCTGAGCCCCGCTCCCAGCCCGACCCCGACGAGGACGGCGTCCTCGACGACGAGGTCGTCGACGACGAGGAAGAGCTCGCGACCTGGTGCGAGGAGTGCGAGGAGCTGGTCGACGAGGAGGACATCCCCGACGACGGGACCTGCCCACGCTGCGGGAGCGAGCTGGTGGCGCCCGAGCGCCACCGGGTGCCCTGGTACTTCCGGATGATGGTGGTCGCCTCGGTCGTCTACCTCGGCTACCGCGCTTACCAGGGGGTGACCTGGGTCGTCCACCACCTGTGAGACACCCACGGCGACCGTCGGCGCCCTCCGCCGCTGAGTACCCCGCGGCGCGGGCGGCAAGCGCCGGTCGTCAGGACGGGCTCGCCGACTCGCCCACCCAGCGGTCGACCAGGTCGGCGAAGTCGTTCAACCGCCCGCCGGCCTCCCGGGCGGTGTCCCGCAGCCGCTGCTGGGGGCTCAGTAGCCCCGCCGACGCTGGTCCCGTCGCATCCGCAGGACCCGGAGCAGCTTTCGCACGATGAAGAACACGGCCTGCAACATAGGCGCGACCTCGGCGGCCGGGGGGTAGACCCCATCGGCGGCGCCCCCGTTCACGGGCGCGCCGAGGTCGCCCTGGCGGGGGGGCGACCGCGGCGGATCCGCTCTACCCGACCCTGGCCCGGTCCATGCCCGGCCGGCCCCGGTCCGACCCCATGGGGCCCGCCGGGCGGGAGGCGACGCCCGGCGGCGGGGTACGATCGGGCGCCGGCAGGGTTCGGGACGTCGATCGTCGTCCTTCAGCCGCCGGAGCACGGGCTGTGGCGCAGCTTGGTTAGCGCGCTTGACTGGGGGTCAAGAGGTCGCCGGTTCAAATCCGGCCAGCCCGACCGAGAAAATGCAGGTCAGCGGCCTGAATGCTCTCAGTGAGAGCGCAGGAACCGGGCAGAACTTGGCCCGACTTCTGCCCGAGATCCCCTCGCCGGCCCCAGCACTGCTCTTTTTCGGGGTCGTTCACACCCACCAGGGAAGGACGGCAGGGCGCGCAGGATCTCCGCAGCGATGTGGGGCGACGACTACCTCCGCCATGCTGGCACCTCTATGTAGGTGTCGGCCACGCCCCGGGCCGGTAGCAGCCGCCGTCAGGGCTCTATTTGTCAGGGGCAAGCATGCACCCCGGGGCGGCCTAGGTCGAGGGACTTCGCTCGACCGACTCACCGCCGTCTTCGAGGCCCAGGACTTCCACTGGCGTTCACCGCGGTGAACGCCAGACGTCAAGGCGAAGCGGTCGGCGGGTGGCAAGATCGGGCTCGGGCTTCTCGCGCCCAAGACGCGGGTGAAGTGTGAGACGTGCGGGGCGCAGTACACGCGGGGGTAGGCGCCCCCCGCGGCTACTTGCCGCCGCTTCCTACCGTCGTGACTTGGTGGAGACACGTCTGCCCGAACTTCTGCCCTACGACGAATCCAGCCCCGTCCGGGTTGTCCGGCCAGCCCGACCGATCAGCTCGTGCGCGGCCGGGACCTGTCCACCCGGCCGGTGGTGCCCGCTTTCGGGGGCACGCCAGCGAGCTCTCCGCTCTATCGGGCGCTGACGACCCAGGTGGTGCCGTCGTGGTTGAGGCCGAGGTTGACCAGCTGGGTGAGGCTGACCGCGGCGACCCGGTGGGCGAGCCCGACCGGTTGCGTTCGACGCCCCAGTAGGGGATCTTGTGGTTGGTGCCCCGGGTGAGCGAGGCGATGGTCCGTTCGATCGTGGGCCGTTCTGTCGGTGCCGGCCGGTTCTGTGGCCACGAGGCCAGGGGCGGCGTCAGCGTCGGCGGTGTTGCCGACCGTGAGGTCGGTGGCCGTGATCATCCCGATCTCGGGCTCGGCGGCCAGGTTATGCCTTGAACCCGTCGGTAGTTGTGGGCATGGCGGGACTCGGGGTCCAGCACCGAGACGATCTGGTATCGACGCTGGCCGGAGCAACGTAAGCTCCAAACCGATGGAGATGGGATGCGCCGGCTGCCAGTGCGTGATCGATCGAGGTGTCCGCGTCGTCGTCTGCGCCGACGACCGCTGCTGCTGCTCGGACCTGCCGGTCGCCGAGACCGCCCGCCGGATCGAGCCGACCTCGGACGCCTGACCTAGCTCGCCGCGCCAGGCCCCCGTCCTCCACCCTCGAGGCCAGTCGGACGCCCCGAGCGCCCGCCGGCTCAAATCCGACCAGCCCGACCGAGTATCCGAAGCGTCGGAGGCCGTCCACCTTCTCACCGTGGGTCGCCGGATCGCGGCGCGCCGGGAGCCATCGTGAGGAGCCCGGCTGGCGGAAGTGGGCGCCGAGGCGGTCAAATCCGGGGGGAGCGCACGAGCGCCACGAGAGGGAGGGAACGATGGCCGACCAGCAGCTGGTCCTGATCGACGAGCCGGCGGAGCACGTCCGGCGGGTCACGATGAACCGTCCCGAGAAGCGCAACGCGCTCAGCAACGCCCTGCGGGGCGAGATCCTGCGGGCGCTGCGCGAGGCCGACGCCGACGAGGAGGTGCACGTGACGATCCTGCGGGGCGCCGGGAAGTGCTTCTCGGCCGGCTACGAGCTCGGCGGAGCGAACGAGGGGGTGCCGCTTCCCTTCTACACCGCCGCCGGCGAAGGCCAGTGGCCGCGGCACGTGACCGAGGGCTGGATGAGCATCTGGGACCTGGCGAAGCCGGTGATCGCCCAGGTGCACGGCTACTGCCTTGCCGGCGGAAGCGAGCTGGCCACCGGGTGCGACATCGTCATCGTCGCCGACGACGCCGAGATCGGCTATCCGGCCGTCCGCTTCGGCGTCGGGGACATGCACTTCCACGCCTGGTTCATGGGGATGCGCACGGCGATGCACATGATGCTGACCGGTGACTCGATCTCGGGCACCGAGGCCGCCCGACTCGGGTGGGCGAACTTCGCCTATCCGGTCGAGGAGCTCGACGCCCGGGTCGTCGAGTACGCCAAGCGCATCGCCCAGATGCCGACGGACCTGGTCCCCTTGCACAAGCGGCTGGTGCACCGGACCATGGAGACCATGGGACTGCGGACGGCGATCAGGCTGGGCACCGAGATCTGCGCGTTGGGGATCCACCAGAAGTCCCTCGAGCGGTTCCTGGCGGCGACGAAGTCCGACGGGCTGACCGGCGCCCTGACCAAGCGGGATTCCCCCTTCGGGGACTATCGAACCTCCGACGCTCCCGCCGACTGATCCCGCACGGACGCTCCGGTCGATGGTCACCGACGCCTTCCCCTTCGACCTGGCGCTCGGGCAGCTCCGGCAGCGCAGGAGCGCCAAGTGGCGGGCGGTCGATCCCGACGTGCTGCCGATGTGGGTCGCCGAGATGGATCTGATGCCGGCGCCGTCGGTCGTCGAGGTGCTGCAGGCAGCACTCGCCCGAGGTGACACCGGGTATTCCTACGGCACCGAGTACGCCGAGGCGTACGCCGCCTTCGCCGCCGACCGCTGGCGCTTCGGCGGCTTCGAGGTGGCCCGCAGCGCGCTCGTGCCCGACGTGATGCTCGGCGCCGTCGAGCTGCTCAAGCTCGTCACCGGACCGGGCGACGCCGTCGTGGTGACACCGCCGGTGTACCCGCCCTTCTACGCCTTCGCCGAGCACCTCGGCCGGAGGGTGGTCGAGGTGCCGTTGACCACCGGCGGACGCCTGGACCTTCCCGCCCTCGGCGGGACCTTCGCGGCGGTGGGCGCCCATGGCCCGGCGGCGTTCCTCCTGTGCAACCCGCACAACCCGACCGGCACCGTCCACACCGCCGACGAGCTGGCCGAGGTGGCGGCCGCAGCCGACGCCACCGGCGTGCGGGTCATCGCCGACGAGATCCATGCACCGCTGGTGCTGCCGGGCGCCACCTTCACCCCCTACCTGGCGGCGGACGGCGCAGACCGGGGCTTCGCCCTCGTCTCGGCGTCCAAGGCCTGGAACCTGCCGGCCTTGAAGGCCGCCGTCGCCTTCGCCGGGCCCGGTGCCGCCGACGACCTCGCCCGGCTCCCCGAGGAGGTGAGCCACGGGCCGAGCCACTTCGGTGTTCTCGCCCACACGGCGGCGCTGCGAGATGGCGGCGGGTGGCTGGAGGAGGTCCTCGGCGGGCTCGACCGCAACCGGACGCTCCTCGGCGAGCTCTTGGAGGCGCACCTACCGATGGTGAGCTGGCGCCCGGGAGCGGCGACCTACCTGGCGTGGCTCGACTTCGGCGAGCTGGCGAAGGCGGCCGACGGCGGGGGAGAGGGACTTCGAACCGCTCGGGGCGATGCGAGCACCCGAGTCGGCGTGGCGGCCTGGCTCCTCGAGCACGCCCGGGTGCTGCTGAGCTCGGGACCGGCCTTCGGACCCGGATGCATCCGCTGCGCCCGCCTGAACTTCGCCACGTCGGCCACCGTGCTGGCCGAGGGGGTCGAACGGATGGGCGATGCCATCGCCCGATCGTCAGGGAGCGCCCGTTCGTCCTGACCGTCAGCAGATGGAACCCCCGACGCGCTGGCGCGCCAGGAGCTGGTCGGGCGGGGTGGTGACGGTGTCACGTCCCGAGCGGAGCAGGGCGCCGGGCGTGGCGCCGGTGAAGGCCCCCTTCTCGACGACCGGCTCGCCGGCCACCAGCACCGCGTCGATGCCGAGGCCGTGGTTGAACAGCCGGCCGGCACCGCCGGGCAGGTCGCGCACGAAGCCGACGGGGGAGGGGGCGATCGTCTCGGGGTCGAAGACGACGACGTCGGCCCACGCCCCCTCCTCGAGCCGACCCCGGCCCGACAGCCCGTAGAGGCGTGCCGGCACGTCGGTGAGCTCTTGGACCATCTCCTCGAGCGTGAACACGTCGTCGTCGCGCACCAGCTCGGCGAAGCAAGCCGTCGTGTACTCGACGTTGATCACCCCCCGGGTGTGGGCGCCACCGTCGGAGGCTCCGAGCACCACCCGGGGGTCCCGCAGCACCCGGCGGCGGAGGGCCCGGCGCTCGGGGGTGTCGCACGGCGCGAGGTACCGGACGAACCCGATGTCGAGCCTGCTCTCGACCGCCAGGTCGAAGAACGTCTCGACGAGGGCGGTCCCTCGCTCGGCGGCGATGTCGGCCACCCGGCGCCCGAGCAACGCGGCCAGTGCCGGGTCCCCGGTGTCGCTCACCAGCTGCTCATCGAGGGAGTCGACGAACATCGCGTTGGAGCCCTGGGCGGCATCCGCCAGGCTGGCCGCCAACGATGCCCTTACCTCGGCGCTGGCCAGGGCGGCGACCCGGTCCCCTTCGGGGAGTCGGAAGAGAGCGTCGAAGCCCGGGAGCGAGCGGAACCCGACGTCGCTCTGCCGGAAGTCGGTCCGGACTCGGAAGTTGTGCGGGATGATCATCGGCACGACGCACCCGCCGGCCGCCGCCCCGACGTCGGCCGAGCGGAGCTGGCGGTCCGCCAGGTCCGCGATGGCGGGGTAGTTGAGGAGGATGGTGTTCCAGTTCAAGGGTCGCTTGGCGGCCACCGACATCGCCGCCATCAGGTCGAGCTCGCCGTCGGTGAAGCCGTAGGCCGACGACTCCGGGATGAACTCGACACTCGTCCCGGGGTGCCCGGCGCACGCCCCGGCCAAAGCCACCAGCTCCTCCGGGCGGGCGAAGTTCGGGGGGGTCGGCGCACCGTCGCCGTCGCGCTGGGTGGCCGAGGTGGAGCTCGAGAAGCCGATGGCCCCGGCGCCCAACGCCTCGTCGAGCAGCTGGACCATGGCGCGGCGTTCACCCGGCGCGGCGGCGGTGACGGACGCCCGCTCCTTCATGACCGCCCGGCGGATCGCCGAGTGGCCGGCGGCGACGGCGATGTTGGGGA
>Ga0209012_1003280_pt1 | contig 12451 bp, 14 predicted proteins | sample RS3BMetagenome_FD_184735 | JGI IMG/M metagenome (GOLD analysis project Ga0209012, IMG submission 184735) | Ferric oxide microbial mat and aquatic microbial communities from Rainbow Spring, Yellowstone National Park, USA - RS3B (SPAdes) (version 3) ...
GCTACAGTCCGTGAGATTGATATCGCAGAGGGAGATCGTTCCTCGCGACGGAAGCTCGAGCCCGGAGATCAAGTGAAGAAGGGTGGATTTGCCTGATCCGCTTGGTCCCATGATCGCCACAAATTCGCCTTGACTCACTTCCAGATCGACGTCCTTTACGGCGAAGAAGTCTCCGTCCCCGGCCTTGTACGTTTTCGCGAGAAGCTCCACACGCAAGACAGTGCTCAACGGACACCCCTCCTGCTCTTTCTGATGATCATCAGTGTCAGAGTGACGAGGAGACCCACAACGGCGATTACACCCACCAAAAAGGAAAATATGACACCTGATTGATAAAATTCCATCGAATTTGATAGTGAAGTGCTTTGTGCGAAGTTCGCCAAAGACGGCTGATTATTCAAGCTGGGTTTTAGGAGTTCGTAGAAATGTGCACCAAGGCGTTGGCAATACATCATGGAAGCAAGCGATAATACCAAAACGGATGTAAACACGACAATGCGTTTCATAGTAAGCCACCTTCCCTTTTAGAGAGCTTTAGACAGCACCGTTCCATTCATAATCTGCCGACCGTACATCTTGGCGTATTCACCATCGTGATTTAACAGAGTGATATGATCACCCCCTTCAATAATTGTTCCGTTCTTCAAGACTAAAATTTGATCTACATGCTGACACATTTCTAGGCGGTGCGTGATAACGATGGTAGTCTGTCCCCGCTTGCTCTTGAGAAATTCCTCGCAGAAAATACGTTCAGATATTGGATCGAACGTTGATGTGGGTTCGTCTAATATTAAAACTTGGGCATCTCGAAAAAGCGCCCGTCCCATCGCAACCCTTTGCCACTGCCCTCCTGATAGGCCCTGCCCTTTCTCGAAAGATGTTCCCAGTACCGTATCATAGCCATTCGATAACTGATCTACAAAGTGTATCCCAGCCAACTTTGACGCTTGTTCAATTTTAGATATATCGTTTATGTTTTCAGGCATTCCAATTCCTATATTTTCATATAAACTTAGCTGATAACGAACGAAATCCTGAAACATAATCGTAATATTATCTCGCAACGATTTCATGTCAATGTTCCTATATTCTATTCCATCAAAGTATATGTTTCCATCTTGGGGAACATACAATCCTGTTAAACAATTGATCAATGTGCTCTTTCCTGAACCGTTCTCCCCAACAATTGCAACTGTCTGTCCTTTCTTTATGAAAAACGATACGTTCTGTAACGAGGCTATAGAAGTGTTAGGATAGACAAACGTTATATTCTCAACCTTTATCCCCTCTTGCAATGGTCTCGGGAAATAGGTGGATCGAGGGTGAAATGGTCCTTCCTCTAAATCAAGGAAAACAAACAAATCGGCCAAGTTTAGTGACGATTCATGTACCCTAGCGATACTTCTAGCCAAACTGTGCATTTGACCATTAGCAGTCGTAAATGCTTGAGATATAGAGACGTAAAGACCAAGTGTAATTTTACCCATACTACCCAACCAAAAAAGTATGCCAAGAATGAACACAATGACAAGGTCATCCATAATTCCAACAGACCCTTGTACTAAGGAGCTCTTCTTCTGAAACGTAATTTGCTCACGGGCTGCTTTCCAAAATAGGTTTGACCAACGAAGTGATAGCACTTGATCATAACCAAATATTCTTAGCTCCTTTGCATAATCTTTACCAGTGAGTATGTCGAATAAATACTTAACTTTTCTCAGTGTATTGGTCTGGAAGCGAACAAGAGAGTACCTCGCCTTACCCATTACGATATTCGTCGCAATGACGGGAAGCGTCAATAGGATTAAGCCAAGTGACAGAACAGAATTAATATGATAGAGGACAATAACATAGGAGGTAAGGGTAAGGAGACTTTGTAGGATTTGCATAAGTTGATCCGCCAACATACTAGCGAATGTTGATTGCCCAGATGCCCGTTGAAAAAGGTTGTAAAACTCCGGCTGACTAAAAAGCAAGTAAGGAATTTTAGGCACCTTGGATGAAAGCATTTTATCTATATGATATTTTACTTTATATTGTACTTGTATTGATAGCACGCCTGTCGAATAGTTTGCACACACACCAAAAATCATTAAGCCGAATTGTACCAGCAACCACAAGAATGCTTGTTTGAGATAGGATGGTCCATGTTGAATAAGTAAAGTCAATTCGTTAATAATCATTTCTGTTATATAAATTTGCAATATAGGAACTAAAGATTGTATAATTTTTATAAAAAATACAATAGACATGCGTATGGGGGATTGTTTAACTGCTAAATACAGCGTGCGTGTTAGCGCGCTCAAAAGAGACCTAGCGCTGTGATTATTAAAACTGATTGTATCTTTCGGAATTGTAAAATGAGAATTATGTTCCATTTACATCCACCCTTATAGACAATTCTCACCCTCATTTTTAAATGGTTCCCCCACCCACCGGGTGGGGGAACCATCTCTGCTGTTACCAGCAATCAGTGCCTGGTACGCAGTTACACTGAACAAAATGGTCATAGTAAGTAGGCTGACCATATGTGTCATAACAGACTTCGGTTTCCCACGTCTGACAAGCGCCGGACCCGCTAATTGTGCAGGGTTCTAAGGCGCAATACATATCTACCTGCTGACAGGTATCAGTCATTTTTATCACCTCCCTTCTAAGTGTCTGTGTATTTCATCCTGTCATTTTTCTTTGAGCGGCACTCATAGAAAGGCCCTCAACAATGAGCAGATTAAAGAGCTCTTCATTCAACACGCCCCCCTTGTGCACAACGACCCCGTTTGGTGACAACAAGTAGGCAAACGGAAAACTCTTCGTATTGAACTCTTCGATTATTGTTGGATCCGGATGAACTTGGGTGACCGGAATGCTTATATTATTATCATGTACATACTCTAGCAGTGATGTCCGGTCGCTTACGACCAATGATACGAAGTTTACTTGTTTTGAGTACTTGACAACACTTCGTTCTATGATGGGGTACAATTTCTGGCAAGCAGGACACCCCGATGACGTAAATATGGCGAGCGTGTGCTTGGAGGATTGAATTATATCAATTGTGTTGCCAGTTATGGAGGTCAACTGCGCTCTGGGAAATACCGTTCCGCGCAGCAACCCTTTGTCTTGATGAGGCAACGCCAATGGAGTAGGTCGTACCGTGGTGCGGCCGTTGATCACTCTGTAGCTGATGATTAACACCAAGAAAAACTATAGAGCACTAAACGCGATCTGCAGACTCATCACCGTTCGCCCCCAAGTTTCTTTATCGAATTTCTGATAGAGACAACGGATGAGGATTTATTGATAGATGCCATGAGAAACGCATATATCAGGATGATGTAAACCGATGAATAGACCATTTGCAGGACATCTTGAAGCGGTAGGTGCACGATACTATGAATAGATTCATGCCCAACCCAGAGGAAGATACCCAACGAAGCCATAAGTATAACTTTCATAATGGTACTCAAGCCTATTTTTTCGTCGATAAGATCTCCAAAACAGTTACACTTGACGGACAACCCGGTTCGATAAGCTTTCCATATCGACCAAGAGAACCCACCGAGCAGTAACCACAAAGCTACTTCACCCGCTAGCACAAGAGGGCCGCTTAGTAAAAGGAGAGTTGCGGCGGTCACTTCGAGCAACGGAATCCCCCACGAATAGAACTTCGCCGCTACCGCACTCAGTTTCAATTCTTTTAATGAATCTCTAAAATTTACAATTGAGAAGAACTTGCTCATAGACGCCACTAAGAGAATAACATACAAAAAGATCCTGTCGAACGCAATAAACAAAACCACATTGCCCCACCTCTGCTTTCGTATGCATACATGTTAAACAAATGTATGCATAATTGTATATACCCAAAATTGGTCATATTAGTTCAGCTCACGAATATAGTGTCTCCAAAAAACTAGACACAAGATAAACCCCTAATCCTCGGTCACTCATAACGAGAATGGGTCAACTTCTAGATTGATTTAGAGTTCCTTTTACTTCTCGAGGAGTTCACCGCGGGACTGCTGGATACCGTCGGGGTCGAGATCCCCTATGCCACCGAAGGATCGCAAGCTCTGGCAAAAGGTCGTCCAGAGTCGCTCTGCTACAATCGAACGCATGATTGTGGCCGTGATCGATGAGGCGCATGAGATATACGAGGCTTTACTGCTTGGACTTCGATTTGCTCTCAACTACGAGGTGGATTCAGCGTCGATGTTCTCCCTGATTCTCGTGGGCCAACCTGAGCAGCGATATCGTGCCTGCCCTAGCTGATATGGACGGACAACGTGGAGTGACAAACTGACCACCCACACGGCTTGTTCGTCCATCCGTCCCCTTCTCTCATCCCTAGCGGGTTGACGGCACATTTCTTAAGCCATTGTCGGTGAGTAGCAACACCGCGAGGGCACCACGGTATAGCGGATGACACCAGATTTTACTACTACTGCGATTTTATACGAATATGCTTGCAACAATCAAAAATGTGTGATAAATACATTGTAAAAGAAAATACTTGAATACACACTTCTTGAATAGAATATTTTATAGAAGTAAATGGTTGTTCGCTATGGATTCAGCCAATAGCGTGGGCTGGAGGGAATACGAAAGCGGTTTCCGTAATGCTCTTTTTCCCCAAAAAATATTTTTTATGATTTAAATACACTAAAAATTAAGGGGTCTATGCAAAGTGATTATTTCAGAGGTATTCAATGACTATGAGGTTAAAAGAATAATCAAAAACGCCTCAAGATACTTATTTACATCACACACATGGATTCTGATGAATTCCGATACAATCGTAATCGATATTATCAACAAAGATGAATTTTGTTCTAGTATAATAAAGGAACATTGTGTTCTAGGCGATGGGTCTATGGGAATGACGGCTCCGATATTTGCAAAACGAGATTTAAAGACGTCTGCCGTGATTGGAATGCAGCACACTGATCTGCGGTTACAGGAATTTTCCGAAGTTTGTTCTCCTTTTTTTTTAAATAATTCGGTGGCCGGATATCTGGATATTTTCTTCAACTGTCGGTTCGACCACACTTTTGCAATTGCATTGGTCAGTTGCCTATGCAGTCAGATCTCAGACTCGATTGGTACATGCAAGCATAGTCTTTTGCAAAATAGAGTAGACAGCACAAACAATCAAATCCCCCTTACCGTTCGCGAAACAGAGGTCGCCCGTTTATGGGCGAAAAATAAAGACATCGAGGAGATCAGCGCTCAACTGAGCATTACAAATTATACCGTTCGAACGCATATCAAACATATATATGCGAAACTCGGTTTAAAAAATAAAGGTGATTTTATCATTTCATGTATCGGACTAGATGAATTTTAATTAGATAAACAATACTAAAGCACGGTGGACCGCACGTCTTGAATCCTCACTGTTACGGACGTAGCATAATGTCCAGAAGTTGACGGTGTCTTTTGTCCATAGGTTGCTGGGAACGCTGTCCGCACCTTGGTGCAAAAAAAGAGGAGATCTTCCTCCTCCCTGGCTATACTGCTGGCGGTCACGGTTTTTGACAGTGGTGTTTCTTGACGTCAGTGGCGGAGTCGCTACAACCCGCCAGCCAGTGCAGCTACGTAACCACACGGACTGGCGCTAGGCTGAATCCCAGGTGTGTGGCTTCAGCCACGGTGTCCAGTGTGCGTGCGATGAGCCGCCTGTCAAGGCAGAACAGCATGCCTTGACAGGCTCCCTCTAGGTGAGACGCTTCGTGCGTCTGCATCACGCGCGCATGTTGGCAGACTTTCATCCCCGCTCAACGGCAGTGAATCAGAGCAAGGTTCCACATCATTAAGTGAGCGCTCACGCGCTACGACATTTCCCCCTCGATCACCCGTCTGACCACATGGTCATCCACAATTCGTTGGCGGTTCTGCGCGCCGTACAACAAACAATGCGTTGAGAGCTTGTTCACCAATCGTGGTGCTCCGCCAGAGAATCGGTAGATCTCATCCATCGCCTTCTCAGTGAAGACTTCGTGTTGTACGCCAGCGTACGCCAAGTGCCGCTCCATGTATGCGCCGATCTGCGCGCGATCATAATGCGGCAACTTGCACTGTACATCGATTCTCTGTCGGATCGCTGCATACGCCTGCAGTGAGAGCTTTTCCCACAGCTCGCTTTGTCCAACTAATACGAGCGCCATCGGGCTTTGTGCATCCATGCGGAAGTTCAGCAGGAAGCGGACTTCCTCCAACATCTCTCGATCTAACAGGTGCGCCTCGTCGACCACAACCACCGGCGACAAGTGATGAACGCCGCGCATCAGTTCAATCTCGCGATGCAGTTGCCGTTTCGCATCCCCTCGGTAGAATTTCGCCTCGCATCCGAGTTGCTCCAACATCCCTTTGTAAAAGTGCCGTGGTGTCAACTTAGAATCCGACAAGTACAATAGGCGGAATTTCGCCGGATCGAGCGCGTCAGCGTATCGCCGAATCACCGTCGTCTTGCCCGTGCCACAGTCCCCGGTGACCACCACAAACCATTGTCGCTGTGCAGCGTACTGCAGCCGACCCAGGATATCTTCCAGAGCGGGTGACATGTAGAGCTGGTCCGTCGGAATATCGCGAGAGAACGGCGTGTGAGCAAAGCCGTAAAACGATTCAAACATCGCCGTTCTCCTCCTTCCAGACGGCTCGGTACGACACCGCCGGGAGTTGTTTCTCCTTGCGCTGCTCGTGTTGTTGCTCGGCTGCGTCCAGTAATCTCGAGGCGCTCGCAGGTTGCGTCTGCAGATGCGCGGGCAACGGCGGTCGTTGCCCAGCCCGCTCTCCAATGACCAGTGGGTGTGCCTTCCAAGGAGCATGTCCTTCGTACTCAATGGTGAGTTCACGGATGTCTGCCGGGTCGTACACCACGTCAACGGTGCAGCCCAGGAAGGAGGTGCCCACTTCGTACTTCTTGTCCATGAAACTAATGCACCCGGACTTATCCACTTTTCGCTTCTCAGCATGGAGAAACGCCATCGCTAGTGCGTCAGCGTCGACAAAATCCAGCGCTTTGCGGTCACTGCGGTACGCCGCTTCCGGCGTGGTGTTCTCCCCGAGCGCAGAGTGGGGTTTGTTGTGGTAACACTCTGCGAGCCACACTTGGAATCGCTCATTGAGTTGTTCCAATGTCTTCGGATTGTCTAACGCAATCTCGCTCAGAAAACCATCGACCACGCGGTTCAGACGCTCAATTTTGCCTTTTGACTCTGGCGCATAAGGCTTGGCATAGAGTAGACGGATGCCAAGCTTGGAGCAGGTGCGTCCCATCCACTTGGTTCTATATTGGACCCCATTATCGAAGCTATGCCGAATTCGGCATAGCTGCGACTATACCGAGAAAAATACTATGCCGAGAAACCCATCTTTCCCGCTTATATGAGGCAGTGACGGGAGTTTTCTCGGCATAGTATTCAACGACCCACTAAACTGGAGCTGGACATGATGTCCAGACTAGATTAGGAAGGGGTTATTCATGATGGGGAATCAAACCACATTGGAAGGCGAGGTAGCGCATGTTCTGGAGGAATTAAAAAGAACAGGCTATCGTTCATCCACTATCCACAACTTCGAAAAGGTCTATAGAAGGCTGTTCAAGTTGGCGGCGATCATGCAAAGTGAAACTTTAAGCTACGCCTTGGCTGACCGTTTCATCAACGATTCTGCGCACACCAGGACCGGGCAGTATTGCCATTCGCGAACGAGCCTTCACAAGTGCTGTGTCAGAATGCTTAGGGAATACGAAGAAAAAGGCCGCCTTGGCTGGCAACCACGCAGGGAAAGCCGAGTGGCTGCACCTACGAGCACGAGATTTCAGGACTTGCATTCTCAATTTCTGGGTCATCTTCGAACCGAACGCAAAAGCGACAATACCGTGGAATCGTACCGAAATATCTCCTGCAAATTCCTTGTCTTCATCGAAAGTAGAGGATACACCGATTTAAAAGAGGTCCCTTGGGATTCAACCTTCGAATTCTTCAATGAATTAAGCAGCTCTTGGGAAGCTGGAAGTCTTCGAACGGCCGCATCCGGCCTACGCTCGTTCTTGAGCTTTGCAGAAGCCGGAAGCCGACTCCTTGCTACCGTCCCCGTTCACTTGTTGAAAAAAAGAACTATCCTTCCCGTACTCACACAGGGCGAAGAACAAGACATTTGGGATGTATTACAAACGGATGCCGTCTCCTCAAGGGACAAGGCCATCATGACACTTGCGCTACTCACGGGTCTGCGGGCTGTCGACCTACTGGCCTTAAAGTTACGGGACATCCATTGGCAGGGTGACGTGATTCACATCATTCAAATGAAGACAAAGCAGCCACTGGTTCTGCCGTTGCTTCCCGCGATCGGGAATGCCTTGGCAAGATATATCGCGAAGGATCGTCCCTCATCGGATTCACCGTTTGTCTTTTTATCCTCCAATGCCCCGTATCAACCGCTACAGAATCATGCCAGCTGTTATGCTATTGTCAGAAAAGTATTTTTATGTGCGGGAGTAAGGGCTGGAAAAGAACTGAAAGGGACCCGGCTCCTTCGGCATCATGTCGCATCCAAAATGCTAAGAAGAGGGGTTGCCCTTCATACCATCTCGTCGACACTGGGGCATGTGAACCCACAGACGACGGATATCTATTTGACGGCCGACGTGGAAAAGTTGCGCGACTGCGCCTCAACACTCGTTCACATCCCTATGAACGTGGAGGCGCTGCGATGATGGAAAAAGCATTTGTAGGCACACAGGCAGCTTACCTCGAGACCTTTGTCACGTTCAAGCGATCGCTCGGACTGAAGTATGTTACCAGCGCATACTATCTCCATGAATTTGACAGTTACTGTGCACAGCATGAGTCAGATGACATCTCGTTGAAGGAAATCGTGAAGAACTGGATCGCGCTGCGAGAGAATGAGTGTCCAAACACGCAACGCGTACGCGTGGCACCTATCCGTGAGTTCGGGAAGTACCTCCAGTTATCTGGGTATACCAAGGGGTTCGTTATTCCCCGCAAGGTTTGTCGACAGCAGACAAGACCCATGCCCCATTTCTTCACTCGTGATGAAATCATTCGGTTTTTCCATGCCTGTGATACGTTGGCTCCCCGCAAGGAAAACAGGGTTCGGCATCTCGTCCTTCCTATGTACTTCCGCTTGCTGTACTGCTGCGGGGTAAGAACGGTTGAAGCACGATTACTCTTTGCGTATTCCGGCCAAATCAGCCACTCAATCCGGTAAGTACTAGGCCACTGATTCCGGTAATTCCCCGCCACCGTGTCCGGTAAATCCCGGCCACCTTTCACGTCTTACTCTCGTGCTTTTCTTTTACCAGATGTTTCGTCCTCTTGCAAGGGGTCTTGCTTCGTTCGCATTGATTCTCCACGCATCACAATTCGATGAGCCCGATGCAAAATGCGATCCATCACGGCATCCGCCACGGTCGGATCGGGCATCTGCTCGTGCCACAGTTCAAACGGGAGTTGGCTGGCGATGCAGGTTGCACGCGTCCCCGTGCGATCATCCAGCACTTCTAACACCTCGCGCGCTTGTGCGCTGGTCATGGGGGCGAGGCCCCAATCGTCCAGGATCAGCAGCTCCGTCTTGGCCAACTGCCGCAGCCGGTTGGCATAGCTTCCATCGCCTCTTGAGAGATACAGTTCATCTAATAGCCGGGGCAGACGCAGGTATCGGACGCGGTAGCCCTGACGACAGGCGGCGTGCCCGAGGGCGCACACAAAATAGGTTTTGCCCACGCCCGTAGGACCGGTCACGACCACGTGGTGATGGTGTCCCACCCACTGACTTTCCCATAGCGTGCGCAGCAAGGCGCGATCCAGTCCGCGCGGGGTTTGCAAGTCGACGTCCTCAGGGCACGCCGGGAGGCGCAGGTGAGCGTCTCGGAGTAGTTTAGCGAGTTTGCGGTTTTGCCGTGAGATCCATTCGGCATCGACCAACAGCGCGAATCGCTCGTCAAACGTCAGCCCGTCCGCTTCTGGATCCTGGGCCAGACGATGGTAGGCGTTCGCCATCATAGGCAGACGCAGCGCGTGTAACTGATCAAGGATGGGTTGCTTGAGCATGGGTGATCTCTCCTCTTGTGCGTGTGTTGTCATCTGCACGAGGGAAGAAAGGCGTCTACGCGACGCCATCCCTTCCCTTGGCAGTCTGTCCGGTGTGCTACGTCAAGGGTTCACTCTGTCTTCGGATCGATCGCCGATCTTTCCAGTCGAGCGCGGCAGTTCGTCATGACCTGCGCTGCCATCTGCAGGATTTGTACGTCTGATTGATGCATGTGTGGGTCTCTGGCCCACGCGCGTAGCGCCTGCTCTACGCGCAGATAGTCCCACTCTTGCACAGTGGGTGGCGAGGTGCGCTTCGGCCCCACTGCCAGGGCCTCCTCCACCTGGTTCCAGTCGACTGACACGTCCGGGAACCGCTCCGTCACGTATTGGCGCGTGGACTCCGGAACAAAATAGCCTCCATGCAGGTTCGCCAACACGAGTTTGCGTGTCTTTCCTTGTTCGTACACGGTAGCCAGAAGTTGCGCGCACGATCCTCTCCAGCGGACAAAAGCCATCGCACAGTCCCTCCTTTCTAGGCGTCATTGACACCTGGTGTCATCAGGCCGGGATTTCACCCCGATGCGAACTCGTTTAGTGCACCCTCGGTTTGCCTGTCGCCTGGGGTGTGGCAAAGTAGCTGGCACCCCGCACGTGTTCGTGGGAGCGACCAACGGGCTCGTCGCTCTCGTCTTGGACGACGATTCGATCTAATCCTTTGGCCAAAATGGACCGCACACTCTTGGCGTTGATCGCCCCGAGGGCGAGTGCACGGCAGCAGGCTTGCTCCAGGCGTTCGGGTGAATACTTTTTGCTGAGTGACAGCAGCCCAAGGCACGAGCGATAGCCCTGTTCAGGGTGCGGACGTCGCTGCAAAATGCCCTCGACCATGGCGCCCGTGGATGGGCCCACCGACTGGCCCCACGCGATGAGTCGCTGAGGCGACCATTCAAGGTGCTTCTGGTGCGCCTTTGGCAAGTGTTCTGGCACAGTTTGCGTGGCCCCCTTATGGTGGGCTCGCTCGTGTCTTGCCACGCATTTGCCTTGGGCGTACACCTCGACAAGACGGCTGGTGAGACGCGCGTGCACTTCCTGCCGTAAAAGGGCATGCGGTACACTGTAATAAGCGTGGTCGACCTCGATGTGGGAGTCGATGTTGACGCGCGCGACGCGCCATTCGGCGTATTCGTACGGGATGTTTGGCAATGGGCGGAGGGCGGGTCGGTCGATCGTCTCAAACAGCGACCGACGCGTTCCCTCCAGTTTCTGAAATGGCTTGTTGTTGAGGCGCTCCAACAATTCGCGGATGGCGTCATTGAGCTCAGCCAACGAGAAGAAGACGCGGTGCCGTAACACTGCGAGGATCCAACGTTCTGCGATCTGTACGCCAACTTCGGCCTTGGGCTTGTCTCGGGGCCGCCTTGGTCGTGCGGGCATGACCGCCATACCGTAGTATGACGCCATTTCGGCGTAGGTTCGGTTGAGTGTAGGCTCGTATCGATCCGCTTTGAGCACGGCTGCTTTGAGATTGTCGGGGACGAGCAAAGCAGGTGCTCCACCGAAAAACGCCAGAGCCCGCACGTGCCCTCCGACAAAGGATTCCAGAGACTGCGAAGGCTGCGCCTCCGCATACGTGTAATTGCTGGCCCCGAGCACGGCGACAAACAATTGCGCGGGTTGGGATTCTCCAGTTACCGGGTCGACCACCCGCATCGTGGGTCCGGCGTAGTCCACAAACAACTTGTCCCCCGCGTGATGGGTTTGACGCATCGAAATCTGCAGCCGCTTGGCCCATTCCCGATACCGGTGGCAAAACTGACTGTACTGCAGTCCTTGCGGATGCTGCTCCTTGTATTCCATCCACAAGAGGTTTAAGGTCACGCCCTTGCCGCGCAATTCCTGGTGAATCACGGACCAAGAGGGCTCGGCACGCTCGGTGGGCCGCCCCTGAGGCTTGGAGTACAGCAACGCCTCAAGTTGAGCCTCGTCCACCTCCGCTGAGAGGGGCCACGTCAGGTATGCGAGTTGCGCTCGCGTTAAGACGTCTGAAACGGTGCTGCGTGAAACATGCAAACTACGCGCAATGGCGCGTTCGCTGAGGGCAGCTTCGTGACGAAGCCGCAGGATGTCCAAGATGGCATGCATAGGAACCCTCCGATTGGCCAAACAGGTATGCCTCCCCTCGAGAATGAACAACCTTGTCCATTTCCCGCTGAGGCCAGGGGCTTCCTGCTTGATCCAGGTTTGGAGAGTAAGAGTGGCGGGGATTAACCGGATTGGGTGGCCGGGATTTACCGGATTCAGTGGCTGATATTTAGCGGAATGGGTGGCTGCAATTTACCGGAATCGGTGGCTGTTTTGCTCCGGAATACGCACAAGTTGCAGTTCACTCTGCA
>Ga0209012_1003297_pt1 | contig 12411 bp, 10 predicted proteins | sample RS3BMetagenome_FD_184735 | JGI IMG/M metagenome (GOLD analysis project Ga0209012, IMG submission 184735) | Ferric oxide microbial mat and aquatic microbial communities from Rainbow Spring, Yellowstone National Park, USA - RS3B (SPAdes) (version 3) ...
GGCTCGGGATGCTGGTGCACCAGGCGGCGCTGCAGATCGAGCGCTGGACGGGACGGCCGGCCCCGGTGGCCGCGATGCGGCGAGCGGTCTTCCCCTCGGCCCCGGGGTAGCCTGTGGCACCGGAGCTCCTGTGACCTACGCCCCCGCCCACGCGCCTGCCCGCCACCGCCAGGTCGCCGGTCGTCTCGACCTGGTCCTCGTCGGGGCGACCCTGATCCTCGCCGCCACCGGCGTGGTGATGATCTACTCGGCCACCCGTGCCAAGCTCGCCCTCGCCGGCCAGAACCCCCACTACTACCTCGAGCGCCAGGCGCTCTTCGTCCTGTTGGGCGTGGCGGTGATGGCGGTGGTGGCCGCCTTCGACTACCGCCGGTTCGAAGAGGTGAGCACGGTCCTGTACATCGGGACCCTGTTCGCCCTGGTCGGTGTCTTCGTGGTCGGATCGAGCTCCTACGGGTCGCAGCGGTGGTACCCGCTCGGACCCCTCGAGCTGCAGCCTTCGGAGTTCGCGACCCTCACCGTGATCATCGCCATCGCCACCTACTGCTCCCGGCGGCCGGACGGTCTCGACCTGCGGGACATGGTGCGGCTCGTGCTGTTGGCGGGTGTGCCGATCCTGCTGATCATCAAGCAACCGGACCTCGGGACGGGCATCGTGCTGAGCGTCATCCTGGTGGTCATGCTGGCGGTGGCGGGCATGCCCGGTCGCTATCTCCTCCTCCTCCTGTTCGGCGCGACCGTCGTCGTCGTGGGGGCGCTGGAGGCCGGACTCCTGCAGAAGTACCAGATCGAGCGGTTGACCAGCTTCATCAACCCCAACAGCGCCCCGCAGTCCCTCACCTACAACGTGACTCAGGCGAAGAACGCCATCGGCGCCGGCGGGATGTTCGGCACCGGACTCTTCAAGGGGGCGCAGACCAACCTCTCCTACGTGCCCTTTCAGCAGACCGACTTCATCTTCTCCGCGGTCGGGGAGCAGGTCGGGTTCGTCGGCTCGAGCCTCCTGCTGGTGGTCTACGGCATCCTGGCATGGCGGGTCCTCCGGGTCGCACAGACGGCGCGGGACACGTTCGGACGCCTGCTGTGCTCGGGGATCTTCGCCCTCCTCGTGTTCTCCGTCTTCGAGAACGTGGGCATGAACCTCGGGATCATGCCGGTGGCCGGCATCCCCCTGCCGTTCCTCTCCTACGGGGGCTCCGCCGCCATCGTGTTCTTCGCGGCGATGGGCGTGGTCCTCGCCGTCCACCACAGGTCCGCACGGTGACCGGGCCACCGGCTGACGAACCGGCCGGTGTGGTCGGGCAGGCGCCCCCGACCACCGCCGCCGAGGACCCGGCCGTCCGGCCTGCCGACGAACCGGAGCCGGTCTACCAGGTGGCCGGACGTACGGTGGGGGGTCCGGCGCGCTCCCTCCGGATGGCGCTGGTCGCCTCGGTGACCGTCGACCTTCCCAGCCAGTTCCCCACCGTCGTGCTCCGGGAGACTGAGCCGCCCCGCCGTCAGCTCTCCTTCTCGGTCGGCCTGCCCGACGGGGTGGCCCTGTCGCACGCGCTCCGACGGCTCCCGACGCCCAGACCGCTGACCCATGAGCTGTTCACCGGCGTCCTGGCGGGGTTCGACATCGACGTGGTGGCGGTCCGGCTGGTCGGCCGCCAGGGGGCCACCTACTTCGCCGAGCTCGACCTCCGGGGCCGGACGGGGCGGACGGTGCTGTCGTGCCGTCCCTCCGACGCGCTCGCCGTCGCCCTGCGGCAGCCGGTGCCGGTGCCGGTCCTGGTCGACGACCGCCTGTTCGAGGAGCCCGGAGACGTGGCACCTCCCACAGGGCCATCCTGAGCAGGCCTTCTCCCGGTCGAGGGGATCAGGGGACGGTGCGGACCGAGGTCGGTCCCGCGATCAGCGCCCGGCGACGTTCGAGACCCTGATCGTGGGCCGCCTGTTCACTGGAGTCGGCGGCGGCCCCTCCTTCGTCGGAGACCCGCACCAGCAGCGCGATGAGGACGTAGTTGGCGATCAAGGCCGACCCCCCGTAGGACACGAAGGGCAGGGTGATCCCCGTCAACGGCACCAGGCGGACGATCCCGCCGATGATGAAGAACGCCTGGAACCCGATGACGATGGTGAGCCCGGTGGCGGTGAGCTTGGCGAACTCGGACTTGGCGGCCTGGGCGATGCGCAGCCCCGTCCCGACCAGCAGGAGGAACGCCACGACGATCATGGTCGACCCCAGTAGACCCATCTCCTCGCCGACCGCGGCGAAGATGAAGTCGGTCTGGACGTTGGGGATCAGCCCGGGGGATCCGAGTCCCAGCCCGGTGCCTCCGATCCCGCCGGCACCGAGCGAGTACCAGGCCTGGCGGAGCTGGTAGCCCGGGTCGTTGGGGGGGATGATCTTCCACGGGTCCAACCAGGTCTCCACCCGGATGTGGGTCTGGGCGAAGAACCGACTCGAGAGGTAGGCGCCCACTGCGAACAACGCGATCCCGAGGACCAGGTAGCCGGTCCGTCCCGTGGTCACCCAGAGCATCCCGATGAACAGGGTGAAGATCAGGGCGGAGAAGCCGATGTCGTGCTCGAGGCTCATGACCCCGATGGCGAACACCCAGGCGAGGGTGATGGGGATCAGCGGCCGTGGGTCGAGGACGAGGCGGTTCCCGAAACGGGCGGTCGGGATGGTCAGCAGCTCGCGCTTCTCGGCGAAGTAGGACGCGAAGAAGATGCAGAGCATGAGCTTGGACAGTTCGACCGGCTGGAATTCAAGCGATCCGAAGTGGATCCACAGGCGCGCGCCGTTGATGTTCAGGCCGATGTGGGGGACGAGCGGAGCGAGCAGTAGGCCGATCCCCCCTACGAGCAGGAGGTACCGGTAGCGGTCCAGGTCACGGGACCGGCGGACCAGCACGAGCGTGAGGACGTAGACGGCGATCCCGACCGCCGTCCACGCGAGCTGCAGTGGCGCGTAGTGGGTGTTCTTCTCCTGGTCGATGCGGACGATCATCACGTAGCCGATCCCGTTGAGCAGGAAGGCGATCGGCAGCACCACCGCGCTGGCGTCGGGGGCGAACACCCGGTTGCCGATGTGGGCGACGGCACCGAGCAGCAGCAGGCTCACCAGCAGCGGGACGGCGTCGGTGGGGAGGTTCTGGGTGACGCCAAGCGTCATCAGGACGTACGCGGCCATGATGATCAGGGAGGCGAGCACCAACAGGCCGAGCTCGGTCCGCCGGCGTGCCTTGACCCCGCGGACCCGGCGCAGCGACGGTGGGGTACGGAGCGTCATCACCGGCACGGGAGGAGCCTACCGGTGTCGGCGTGCCGTCCGGGGGCGGTGGGTCGACCGTGTCGGAGTACGATCGGGGAGCGATGAGGCTGGGGCCGCCACGGTGACGACGCCCGCCCCGCCCGGCCCCGCGCCGGTGGCGCCAGCGGTTCGGCCGGCCGGCCGCTCCACCAACCGGGAGCTCTCGTTCCTCGACTTCTGCGACCGTCTCCTCGACCTCGCGGGTGACGCGGGATTGCCGCTGCTGGAGCGGGCACGGTTCGTCGGCCTCTTCGGAGAGAGCCTCGACGAGTTCTTCCAGGTGCGGGTGGCGGGGTTGGAGGACCAGGTGGCGGCGGAGGTCGTCTCCCGCTCGGCCGACGGCATGCGGCCGGCCGAGCAGCTCGAGGCGATCAGCCTCCGGGTGGCGGCCCTGGTGGCCCGGCATGGCGAGATCGTCTCCGGCTCCGTCCTGCCGGACCTGGCGGCCGCCGGGGTGGAGCTGGTGGACTGGCACCAGCTGGACGTGGCCGAGACCGCCGCGCTCGCCGAGGTGTTCGACCGGACGATCTTCCCGATCCTGACCCCGCTCGCCGTCGACCCGGGGCACCCGTTCCCTTACATCTCGAACCTCTCGCTCAACCTGGTGCTCCGGGTGGTGGACCCGCAGACGGGGACCAGTCGCATCGCACGGGTCAAGGTTCCGCCGTTGTTGCCGCGGTTCGTCCGGGTGGCGGGGAGGGAGCGGTTCGTGCCGGTCGAGCAGATCGTCATCGCCCACCTGGGCGCGCTCTTCCCCGCCATGACCGTCTCGGAGTGCCATGTGTTCCGTGTCACCCGGAACGCGGACCTCTCCGTCGAACGGGACGACGCCGACGACCTGCTGGCGGCGGTGGAGCTCGAGCTCCAGCGCCGCCGGTTCGGCCAGGCGGTGCGGCTCGAGGCGGGGTCGGACATGAGCCACGACCTGCTCGACATGCTGGTGGCAGAAGTCGATGTGCCGGAGCACGGTGTCTCCCTGGTGGACACGCCCCTCGACCTCCGTGCCCTGGGTTCGCTCGAGGGCCTCGACCGTCCCGATCTGGCCGCACCCGCGTGGACCCCGGTGACCCCGACTGTCCTTCCCGGCGGAACTCCCGCCCCCCCGCCCGACGTGGCCGCGTCCGGCGCCGTCCCCGGGCGTCCGTCCAAGGTGCCCCCGGCGGTGCGCGGCCCGGCCGGCCCGGCCGACCGGAGCTTCTTCGATGTCATCGGAGCGGGCGACGTCCTCGTGCAGCATCCCTACGAGTCGTTCGTCACGTCGGTCGAGGCGTTCCTCGCGACGGCAGCCGCCGACCGCGACGTGGTGGCGATCAAGCAGACCTTGTACCGGACCTCCGGGGACAGCGCGATCGTCGAGGCGCTTATCCGGGCCTCGCGGGCGGGCAAGCAGGTCACTGCGGTGGTCGAGCTCCAGGCGCGCTTCGACGAGCAGGTGAACGTGACCTGGGCCCGGCGGCTCGAGGAGGCCGGGGTCCACGTCGCCTACGGACTGGTCGGGTTGAAGACCCATGCGAAGATGGCCATGGTGGTGCGGAGGGAGCACGGCGTGCTGGTGCGGTACTGCCACATTGGGACGGGGAACTACAACGCGGTGACGGCGCGTTCATTCGAGGACCTGGGCCTGTTCACCGCCGACCCGGACATCGGGTCCGACGTCGCCGACGTGTTCAACCTCCTCACCGGTTCGAGCCCGGCCTCGGAGCTCCGTCGGCTCGCCGTGGCTCCACTCGGGCTCCGGCGCCACCTGGTTGACCAGATCGCAGCCGAGGCGGCCCAGGGTCCGCGCGGGCGGGTGCAGTGCAAGGTCAACGGGCTGACCGACCCTGAGATCATCGAAGCCCTCTACTCGGCCTCGGCTACGGGTGCGAAGGTCGACCTGCTGGTGAGGAGCCGCTGCTCGATCCGGGCCGGGGTGCCGGGCCTGTCGGAGAACATCCGGGTCCGGTCGATCGTGGGCCGGTACCTCGAGCACTCGCGCATCTACGGGTTCGGAGGGGTGGACGGCCGACCCCTGCGGGTCGCCATCGGCTCGGCCGATCTGATGGAGCGCAACCTCGACCGTCGGGTGGAGGTCGTCGTCCCGGTCACCGAGGCGCGCAACGCCGACCGTCTCCAGGACATCCTCGACGCGGCGTGGAGGGACGAGGTCAGCGCCTGGGATCTCTTGCCCGGGGGGGCGTGGGTCCGCACCGGTTCCCGTCCCGGCGGGTTCAGCCTCCAGCGCCACCTGCGGGAGCTGGCCCTGGAGCGGGCCGGCCTCGGGACGGCTCCCCCGCCCCCGGAGACCACGGGAGACCTCCTCCGCCCGAGGACCGCCGCTGGTCCGGGACAGGTGGCGGGGAAACGGGCTCCGCAGTGGTGGCGGCTCCGCTCCTGGCTGGGTCGCCGGCCACATCGCTGATCCGATTGCGGGCCCCCACTCCTCTGACCGGTCCGGCCGGGGACGCCGGAAGGCCCGGGCGCCCCGCGGTCGCCGGTCGGACGGCTCCGGCATGCGATCGGAGGAACGTCCGGAACCGCCGGTAGAGAGGGCCCCGTTCGAGCTCCAGGGAGGCGTACGCGAGGCCGCCGACGGGGATGGGGAACCAGAAGTTGACGGCGCGGTAGGCGAGCACGCCGGACAGCGCCTGGCCGGCAGTGGGCCCGAAGCCCGTGATCATCGACACGAGCACGAACTCGACGACCCCCAGTCCCCCGGGGGTGATGGGGATGGCAGCGAGGATGTTCGCCAGTCCGTACGCCACCAAGAGATCGACGGGCGAGATGAAGTGGCTGAAGGCCGCCACGAACACCCACAGGGAGGCGGCATCGAGCAGCCAGTTGGCGGTCGCCCACCCCACCGCCCGGGCGAGGAGGCGTCGGTCGGCCATGAGCACGGCGAACCGGTCGGCCAGACCGACCATCGCCGAGGCGATGCGGTCGGGGTGGGGCAGGTGGAGGCGACCTGCCATCCGGCGGACGAGGTCGTCGGCCGGGTGGTGCCTCCGGGTCAACAGGGCGAAGACGCCGCCGAGGAAGGCGAGCAGCACGACACCGACGGCGGCGGCCACGACGACCAGGACCGAGCTGGTCGTCGTGGCCCCGGATCCCCGGGTGGACGGAGCGTGGAACCCGTGGATCAGCAGGAACGCCACCAGAGCGAACCAGAACAGCAGGTTCAGCACGACCGCGGAGCCGATCCCCTGGGTGCCGAGCGCGAACCCCGCATCCGTACCGTCGACGCCGTTCTGGGTGAGCAGACGGTAGCCGAGGGCCGCCCCCGGTGCGGTGCCTCCGGGGGAGACGTGGCTCAGGGCCAGCGTCGACAGGTTGATCCGGAACAGGCGGAGGCGACGGGGTCCGGTCTGCGGGAGCACGGCGTGGGTGAGCTGGGTGTACGCCGCCAACGCCCCCACTTCGAGGAGCACGCCGAGGACCAGGTAGGCGGGGTGGATGTGGCCGAGAAGGCCGACCTCGGCGCGGTGACTGGCCAGCAGGGGCAGCGCCACGTAGAAGACGAAGAGGAAGAGCACGACGATGCCGACGCTGATCCTGACCTCCCGGCGGGCGAACGGGCCGCGGTGCCACCAGCGGCGGCGTCCTCTCGGCGCGCTGGGTTTTCGGGTGTCCACCGGCCCCTCTCCGGCCGGAGGGGGGCCGGCACTCGTGCTTGACCGGGGGGGCATCTCCGTCATGTTGGCACGCCGGTCCGGGTCCGAGCTGACATGCTGGGGCGATGAGGGACGAGTCCGGGAGCGACCAGCTGGACCCGCACCCCGCCGGGTCCGGCCCCGGCCGGCGTCGGGGCCGGCTGTTCGCGGCGGCCCGCGACCGGGGGATCCCGCTGCCGACGATCCTGGTGGTCGACGCGGTGGTGATTCTCACCTGGCTCGCGTACCGGCTTCTGGGACGCCTGCGGGAGATCATCCTGTGGATCCTGATCGCCGCGTTCATCGCGCTCGTCCTCGATCCGGCGGTGGTCTTCCTCCAGCGGCACCGGGTGCGCCGCGCCGCCGCGGTCGGCATGGTGTTCGCGGTGGCGCTGCTGACGTTCGCCGGACTGCTCGGACTGTTCGGGTACCCCCTGGTCAACGCCCTGACCCACTTCGGGGAGCAGCTCCCGACCATGATCACCCAGCTCCGCAAGGGGCACGGTCAGCTCGCCCACGACCTGGGGCGCCTGCACCTGCTCACCTGGGTGCAGCGCAACGCCCCGAAGCTGCAGACGGCGGCACGCAACCTGGGCAAACCGGCGCTCAGCGTCGGGACCAACCTGGCCAAGGCGGTCTTCTCCACCATCCTGGCGCTGACCACCATCGCCTTCCTGTCGTTGTTCATGCTGATCGAGGCCCCCGCCCTCCGGCGGGGGTTCCTCGGCGCGCTTCCCGTCGACCAGCGCAGGACAGTCGAGGAAGTGGCCGGTCGGGTGTCGCGATCGGTGACGTCGTACGTGCTGGGAACGCTGGCCCTGTCGTTCCTCTTCGGGCTGGTCATCTTCGTGGTCCTCGGCGTGCTGGGCGTGCCGTTCGCCCTCCTGATCGGCCTGTGGGTGGCGCTGGTGGCGATGATCCCCCTGGTCGGAGGGTTGATCGCCGGGGTCCCGAGCGTCCTGATCGCGCTCTTGCACTCGCCCACCGCGGCAGTGGTCACGCTGGTGGTCTTCGTCGCGTTCCAGCTCTTCGAGAACCACTTCCTCTACCCGCTGGTGATGAGCCGGACCGTGAGGATGAACCCCCTGTGGGTCCTGCTGTCGGTGCTGGTCGGGGCCAATCTGGGTGGGGTGTTCGGGTCGTCCCTCGGGGCGCTCGCCGGCGCATTGGTGGCCATCCCGGTCGGCGGAGCCGTCCAGGCGATCGCCCAGGAGGTGTGGAGCCGGACCGGCCCGACGACGGAGTCGGGGATCACCGTGCCGGTGGAGGGAGAACGATCGGCGGCCGCCACCGGCGACCCCTGGCCGGTCCCGTAAGCTGCCCGGGTGCGCGTGCTGGTCGTCCTGCCCACCTACAACGAGTCCGGGAACATCGACCGGGTGCTGCGGAGCACCCGGTCGGCCCTCCCCGAGGCCGAGGTGCTGGTTGTGGACGATGGCAGCCCCGACGAGACCGCCGCAATGGCCGAGGAGCTCGGGCGGGAGCTGGGCCGCATCCAGGTCCTGCGCCGCCCTGCGAAGTCGGGGCTGGGTAGCGCTTACCGCGACGGTTTCCGGTGGGGCCTCGACCGGGGGTTCGACGCGTGCGTCGAGATGGACGCCGACCTCTCCCACGACCCGGCGGCCCTGCCGGAGCTGGTCGGCGCGGTGGCTGGCGGAGCCGACCTGGCGATCGGTTCGCGATACGTGCCCGGCGGGGTGATCCCCAACTGGGCGTGGCACCGGCGCCTCCTGTCCCGGGGCGGGAACCTCTACGCCTCGGCGCTGCTCGGTCTGGGCGTGGCCGACTCGACCGCGGGGTTCCGGGTGTACTCGGCCGGCCTGCTCCGTCGGATCTCCCTCGATGCGATCCGGGCCGACGGCTACGGCTTCCAGATCGAGATGACCTATGCGTCCCGCCGGGCCGGCGCCACCATCGTCGAGGTCCCGATCCGGTTCGTGGACCGCGTCGACGGTGAGTCCAAGATGTCCGCGTTCATCGTGGTGGAGGCACTGGGACTGGTGACCTGGTGGGGGGTCCAGCGGCTGTTCCGCACGAGCAGCCGCCCGCAGGTGACGGTCGGTGCCGGACCGGACGCCGGGCCGATCCGGCCGGTCTGAACTGTTGGGGGAGGACCAGGAGGGCAGACCCGGTAGCGCGGTCGGGTCCGGCGGAGGCCGGGCACCCCGGCGTGCGGCCCGGGCCGACCTGATCGACCGGGGGGAGGGGGATGCGGTGCTTCTCCTCCACGGTCAACCGGGTGCAGGCGCGTCGTGGATGCCGGTCGTCGACCGCATGGGGCCGGGACACCGCCTGCTCGCCCCCGATCGGCCCGGGTACGGTCACAGTGGTCTCGGCGCCATGGGGATGGAGGAGAACGCCGACTGGGCTGCGGACCTGCTGCGCTCCTCGGGGGCGGTGCCCGCCACGGTGGTCGGCCACAGCTGGTCCGGTGGTGTAGCCCTCCTGATGGCGTACCGGCATCCCGACGTCGTCCGGGCGCTGGTGCTGGTCGGCGCGGTGGGGACACTCGACAGCGTCAACGCCCTCGACCGAGCGCTCGCGCTCCCGGTGATCGGCGACGTGCTTGCCGTGGCCGGCCTGGTCGGGATCGGCACCGTGCTCCCGCGGGCCCGAAGGATCGTCGGTCGCACCGGAGCGCCGCCGTCCCCGGCGTCCGGGGCGGGCACCGTCGAAGGTGCCCCGGCGCCCGGTGTCGGCGCCTGGTTGGCAAGAGCCAAGGACTACCTGGCCATCTCGCTGCCCGACGAGGGAATACCGGGCGGGCTGTCGGCGTCCTGGGGCAGCGAGCGGCGGACCTTCCTGACCGAGCAGCGCGCCCTCCTGGACGAGCTCCCCGCCGTCGACCGGATCCTGGGGGACATCGTGGTGCCCACCACAGTGCTGGCCGGGGCGTGGGACCTGGTCGTCCCGCCGTCGGCCGCCCGGTCACTGCACGCGGCGATCCCGGGCGCCGAGCTGGTGGTGCTGCCGGGCGTCGGGCACTTCGTGGCCCGGGACGCGCCCGACGCCGTGGTGGCCGCCATCGCGGGGACGGGGCGGACGGGGGGACGTTAGGCGGACCGTGAGAAGCGGTCTGCCTCGGCGCCCGGACCACCGGGTCTACCGGCCGGTGTCGGAAGCGGGTCGAGCACGTCGACGACGGCGGCCAGCTTGAGCGTGGTCTCTCCGAGCTCCGTCTCCGGATCGGATCCCGCCACGATCCCCACACCGGCGGCGAGACGAGCGGCGTCCCCTCGGACCAGACCGGCACGGATCCCGACCACCCAGACGCCGTCGCCCCCGGCGTCCACCCAGCCGACCGGCCCGGCGTACTGCCCCCGTCGCTCCCGTTCGAGCTCGGCGATGACCTCGAGGGCCCGGGTGCGGGGGACACCGCCGACCGCCGGGGTCGGGTGGAGCAACGACACCAGCTCTAGCACCCCGGGCGTGCGGGGTGCGGGCGCGCTCCGGCCGCCGTCGGGCGGTGCGGAGAGGTCTCCGCCGTCGGAGTGGAGCACTCCGTGGATGGCCGAGCCCAGATGGACCATGTTGCGGAGACGGACCGGCTCGGGATGCTCGGAAACCTCGAGAACGGCGCACCACGGCGCCAGCGACGCGGCGATGGACTCCACCACCAACCGGTGCTCGTTGGCGTCCTTCGACGACGCCTTCAGCGCTCGTCCGTCCCGGTCGGAGGCGAGCGACCGGGTCCCGGCCAGCGGTCGACTCGAGACGAGCGCGCCGGCGCGTGCCACCAGCAACTCGGGGCTGGCGCCCACGAACGTGCCGTCGTCCCCAGGCATCGAGAAGATCGTGCACTCGGGCTCGAGGACCCGCCAGCGCGCCAGGAGCCCCGGGATGTCGATGTCGCCGACGAACCGCACCTCCATCTGTCGGGCGAGCACGACCTTGGAGAGATCGCCGGCCTCGATGAGCCGGAGGGCCGTGCGCACGGCGTCCCGGAAGTCGGCATCGGTGCCGAACGGCACGGTCTCGCGGCGGACGGCGACCGGAGACGGTGGCCGATCTCTCCTCGCCGGCCCGGCCCGGTCGACGTGGCCGACCAGGGCCAGGGCCTCCCGGACGTCGCGGTGCGGGTGGGCGCCGACGACCGTGACCCAGGCCCGGCCGTGGTCCTCGCCGAACAGGAGGGCGGGCACGGTGAGCGAGGCGGGCGCGTCACGATCGAACGGCAGCGCGCTCAGGGCCCGCACGGCCCGTTCGGGCTCGCCGAGCTCGTCCTCGCAGGGGATGGAGGCCAGCGCCTGCTGGGCCCGGAGGACCGCACTGTGGTCGCCGAGGCCGCGCTCGAGCAGGATGGTCCGGGCGGTGCCGAGGCCCACCAAACGTTCGCCGGTGGCGTCGAAGACGATGTCCGCCGGTTGTGCCAGCCGCAAGGGGTCCACACGCGTGCCGGCAGGGAGGCGGTACCGCACCGCCCGGAGGGGTGGGTCGTCGTCCCGGGTGGCCGGCTGCTTCACGGTCTCCCACGCCGGGTGGCGGTGATGAGCTGGCTGAGACCTCCCGAGAGGGCCCGATGGTTGACCGACGAGAAGCCCGCCTCGGCCAGCATCGGGCGGAGGACCTCGACCGGAGGCAGGTAGGCGGTCGAGCGCGGCAGGTACCGGTAGGCGTTGCGGTCGGAGAGCAGCCCACCGATGACCGGGACGACTCGCCGGAACCAGATCCGGTCGCCGAGCCGGAGGAGGCCGCCCTCTGGCTCGGCGACCTCGAGGATCGAGAGCCGCCCCCCGGGGCGGACCACGCGTTCGAACTCCGCGAACACCGCACCGAGGTCTGTGAAGTTGCGCAGTGCGTACCCGCAGGTGATCCCGTCGACGCACGCGTCGGCGACGGGGAGCGCGGCCGCGTCCGCCTCGACCAGGGGCCGGCCGGTCCGGTTGACTGCGAGCATCCCCCACGAGAGGTCGATGCCGAACGGGCGCAGCCCTGCCTCGGTCAGCATGCGGAGGAAGTCACCGGTGCCGCACGCCAGATCGAGGACGGTCGCCCCCGCCGGCAGCCCGAGGGCCTCGACCGACAGGGCACGCCAGCGGACGTCGAGCCCGAAGGTCATCACCCGGTTCACCAGGTCGTACCGGGGGGCGATGGAGTCGAACATCGCCCGCACCAGCGCGGTCTTCTCCGGACCGACCGGGAGATCTGCCTCGGCGGCCCGTGCGGCCTGGTCGAACCGGATCCCCGCCGCCGCGCCCCCGGTCCCGTTCCCCGATGCCGCCGTCACGGCTCCACCGGCGCGTCCGAGGCGAGGATGCGCCCGGCCTCCTCGAAGACGAGCCGCCGCTCGGCCTCGGTCCCGACCAGCTCGATGTGGTCGATGGCGGTTTTCAGCAGGGTCCGGGTGAAGTGGTGGGCGACCAGCGTATGGACCGCCGGGAGCAGCTCCCGGAAGGCGGTCGCCAGGCGATCCGTCTCGGCCTCGGCCGGCACCGGGTCGGTGACGGCGGGGCGTCGCCGGACGTGGGTCGAGAACAGCAC
>Ga0209012_1003298_pt1 | contig 12408 bp, 13 predicted proteins | sample RS3BMetagenome_FD_184735 | JGI IMG/M metagenome (GOLD analysis project Ga0209012, IMG submission 184735) | Ferric oxide microbial mat and aquatic microbial communities from Rainbow Spring, Yellowstone National Park, USA - RS3B (SPAdes) (version 3) ...
TGGAGGGTAGCATATGAGGAGGCAAGAACAATAGCCGACCAAAAAGAATACATATTGGAATGGTACCTAGAAGAAGAAACAACTACCTAACCCCTAGCCTAAGAAACTGACCTCTCGCCCTGAGGGGCGAGATTTGTAGTTCATTTTATCATTTCGTCCAATTAAGGGCTTGAGATAAGAATCTTCTAATTATCTAGGAGACTTCCAGAGAGCAGGACCAAGTAAAACAAATAATTCACTCCCTAAGAAGGGATTTAACATCTTTATTTAAATTATAATAACTATGTATATAATAAATTTCATCATGGGACTGAAATTAGTGATTGCATCGACCGTGGGTACAAGTATTTTAAGTAACCTCGAAAACGATAATAATTCAAAGAAGAGCAGGAAACTGCAGGATTTACTAAGTAGGAAACCATCATGGGCTGCCGTGGATGATGATATACAAAAAGAGCTAGATAGGAAATCAACGCTTGCCAGCTCCTTATTTAAGGAGGCGCTGAATATTGTTAAGTTAGATCCAGAGAAATACAGTGCTGAGCTTAATTCAATAATTAATACATTAAGAACGATTCAAGGCAATGTAGTGGATGAGCTAGAGCTATTCTTTTACCCAACCAATACTGGAGCATCCAAGTTTTGCGCCAAGATAATCTATAATTATGTGAAAATGGATGTGGATGATTTCAAGAAAAGGACGGGTCTGGCCAAAAATACGAAAATAAAGGCATACGAACCCATTACCTTACGTGGATTCGGTTCGGATCCTGGATTCTTTAACAATGGCTTAATTGAGCTAGTGGATAAATTCGCTCGAATTATAATAAATAAGGCAAAGCAAGACTATAAAGTAATAGTGAATTCAACGGCTGGATTTAAGGCTGAGACAGCATACATAACAATAATGGCCATGTTAGCCGGGGCCTGGAGAATTGTTTATATGCATGAAGGCTTTAAAGAAGTGGTTCAGCTTCTCAGCCTTCCCCTAGCAATAGATGAGAGATATATGAGGGATTTAAGAAAGATAGGAAAAGGAGCCCAAAAACAAGCTGTGGAATCCATGGGCATAGATGTCGACGCGCTAAAAGAGAGAGGACTAGTTGATTTAGAGGATGGCTTCGTAAAACCAAGAGAATGGATCACTCATCTCCTAAAACTAACCAAAAGCAAACCTTAATCCAAAAGCATGATATTTCGCTCCCACTGAATGATTGTTCCCCATTAACATGAAAATTCAAGCATATTTCTCTTAATTAGTGATGGGCCCGCCGGGATTTGAACCCGGGGCCTACCGGTTATGAGCCGGCCGCTCCACCTGGCTAAGCCACGGGCCCTCATCTATGCCTGTAGCGCTTTTGTTTTTTAATTTTACCCCTCACCTTATCGCTAATAGTGGAATAAAAACTTAGGGATTTTAGTTTGGCTTTACCTAGTTACGTCGTGGCCGGCCAAGCTCTTCTTTCCCGTTTCGAATCCCTTCAGGTACCATAGGAACGTCATTGCGAGGGCCGTGATGAATATCGCCGTCACTATGGCCGCCTCGGCATTAAACGAGAGGACATAGAGGGATAGTAGACCTGTTATTGTGCCGGCAATTATCCAGACAAGTGTTCTCACATATGAAACGTACTTGCCTCTCATCTGGGTTGGGAACATCTCTGGCTCAAGCATTGCCCTAACTCCCCACGTAGTTTCGACGGGTATGAAGAGGAGCGCTGTGAGGGCTAGTAACGTGGTGCTTGATATATCCCTAGTGATTGCCTCATATGTCCATAGAATTATCCATAGCAGGGCCAGTAATCCATATGATGCTAGCGAGGCTGCCTTTCTTGATACGCGGTGAACAATGGCTGCACCAAATATTATCCCAACGATCACCATCATGAGGCCGCCAATTAGCGGTATCTCGCTGGCTAGGCTGCTTGAGAAGTAGAGGAAGCCAACATCGTACGTTATGTAAACGAAGGCAACGTCTTGGGCAATGCCTATTATGGTTATTATGAGGAATCTAAGGGGGATGCTTAGGGTTGGTGAGACCGGTTCAGTCTCGCCATCTATTGACTTCCATGCATCATTTACATCTAGATCGGCCTTGCCGGCCAATGCCTTCCATGGAAGCGATTCCTCTACCATGAAGTACCCAATTATAAGTGCGGCAAGGGGAGCTAGGAAGAGGAGGACTATGGCCACCTCGGTTTGGAGCGCGCTGAAGCCGAGGAGGAGCGGGATGAATACTATGGCCACTCCTAAGTTGCCGAAGTTCTGGACAATTACCTCAATATTGCCGCGCCACTTGGCTGGAACGGATTCCGCTATTATCGATAATACAGGGGTCTCGAGCCCTATTGCGGCCATCCCTATCAATATGAATGATATGACTAGGGCAATTACGTTGGAGCCGGCGGCAACGTATATGGCTACCCCGGCGAGTATCAGCGCTGCCGTGAGTATGAATGAGTTTCTGCGGCCAATGCTGTCGGTCAAGTAACCGGAGAGCAGTGAGCCGAAGCCGCCCGCTATATATGGCAGGCTGAGCGCTAGGAATGCGTACTTGGTTGGTATTATATTACCTATTGCGGCCACTGGTCCATAGCTTTCAGCGACGCCGTAAACCAGCATTCCCATTGCCAGCGCTATTATTGATCCCCAAGGAAACCCTTGGACCCGCATCGCTGCATTGCTGTTGGCGCTTCCAATGCCAGTGCTTGGATTTGAGTCGGCGACTCGGGATCCTGTATCGCCTTTCTTGTTCTTCACTGTTTTTTCTTAGCTTGAACGTTTAAATATTTTTCTTTAAAATAACCCAGATAATACATTATTTTTAAATAATCAATTAAATTAAAGAATGGAAATGTTAAATGGCCACACTAATGAATGGAATCGCCGAAAACACCATTTACTGGAGTTCAATTACTTCTTGCCTCACCGAGTACTTCCGTAATGCCTCCAACCTGGGCTCAACTCCAATGCCAGGCAATTTTCTGACACTTATCGTTCCATCCTTATTCAATGGCCATGGCTCCGTTATATCCTCATCATAATACCTATCGCTGGCGCTTATATCATTCGGTAACTTAACGTTAGGCAGAGTGGCAAGGGCAACTTGAACCCCACGCCCTACCCCGGTCTCCAACATACCGCCTATCCAAACCGGCATCTCAACTAATCTGCAGAAATCGTGAATCGCAACGCTATTAGTTATTCCCCCAACCCTTCCCGGCTTAATATTAATGACCTTACAGGAACCCAATTCAAATGCCCTCCTAGCATCAAGGGGGCCCTTTATGGATTCATCCAGGCAAATCGGCGTGCGCAGATCGCGTTGAAGCTTGGCGTGATCGATTAAGTCATCATAATCAAGGGGCTGCTCGATCAAGAGTAGATCAAGATCATCCATTTCCCGGAAAATCCTGGCATCACTTAAGGAGTAGGCCGAGTTGGCATCCACCTGGAGAGGTATATCGGGATACTCGCGCCTAACTTGCTTAACTACATTCACATCCCATCCAGGCTTGATCTTTATCTTGATTCTCCGGTAACCTGACTCTAAGTAGAAATTAATGGCCTTCATCAACTCATCAATATTAGACTGAATGCCAATGGAGACCCCGCTAACTATCTTATCCCTAACCCCTCCCAGCAACTCATGGAGAGGCTTACCCAGGGACTTCGCATATGCATCCCACACAGCTTCCTCCAGCCCCGCCTTAGCCATGTTATGACCCCTAACCCTGCTTAATCTATCTATGAATGATCGAGGCTCTACTATATCCATTCCCCTCAGGATCGGCGCCATGTAATCCCTAATTGCTAGCCAAGCCGTGCCCACTGTCTCATAACTATACCACGGCCCATCATCTGCAGTGACCTCCCCCCATCCATCGAGTCCATTATCTAACATGACCTTAACCAGTACCCCATGTCTATCCAACGACGCGCCGAAGCTTGTCTCGAACCTGGTCTTGAGCCTCATTACCACATGGTAAAGCTCAATTCTCTTAACTCTCATCGGCAAAGCATTAATAGCCTAATATTAACTTTTTGCCCTCATCCAAAAAGCCGGCCTCCGAAAATAAAGGCCATTCAATTATAGAGCCCCTGCCCTTAAAGGAGCGGGAATCGCATTAATTCATGCCACGGCGACCCTAGAGCCTGGATATATAGTAAATCATACATATCCCGATTAAGTCAAGTATGCATAGGGATAAAAATGGTAAATCAACGAACTTGATGAGGAGGCTCGCGGAGAGCTCTATCTCAAGTATGAACATCGCTATGCTATGGGATAGAAGTATTAATGATAATATCGCCAATGCAAAGCTAAGCGGCGCCTTTAACCTAAACACGTGAAAATAATTCGTCACTATGAGGGCTGACATCACTATTTGGCAACCAATTAATGTCGTATCGATTACTAGGTCCACTAATCCCATTCAGTGTCAATTCCCAGCTTGCTGGCTAATTTAATAATTTTAGCCCAATTGGAATCAACGAGCTCCGTCGTGTAATATGGAGCCCCGTACTTATTATTGAGCCGCTTAATTAAACCACTCTTCTCAAGTATATTTAAGTGGTACATTGTTGTTTTATAGCCTAGACCCAATCGACGCGATATTTGATTTGGATTCATGGGGCTCCTCTTTATCTCTATTAATATCCTCAGCCGCGTTGGACCGCCCTTAGAGCCGCCGAGAAGCCAATAGAGATTAACATATGTCTCCCTCTCCGCTGACCCAGGAGCCGGGAGCGCTGCGCCCTTCACTGCATCTGTCCTCGTGTCGAATATGTTGTTAAACGACATTTAGGGGTTAATCATATGTTAATACTATTTAACCTTTGCGTTCCGGAGAGCGAAATATGAACAACCATATTAATACCTATACCATAAGGATATTGCTCTAGTAAATGCAAATCAGTTTATTAATTTTTATAAAAATAGTTTAACCTAGTTGGAAACAGAGTAAAGGGATCAAAGCTTTATAGGAGACTTGGACCGGGGAAAATCATGAGCCTACTGTACTTCGATATAGATGAAATAAAGGCCCAATGCGACATGAATTATAGCAATTACTCGGAGAACGGTGTAAATTACGTACCCTGTAGGTACAGTGCGCCCGGCATAATTAGGGCGCTCCCCTACTTGCTAAAGTATCTAGGATTACGGGCAAGCGATGCTGGGAAAATGGTTGAGTCCCGGTTTGGGAGAATCATGATCAAGGCGGAGAACGATGAATTAATCCTCTGGATAAGCACGGATGCAATGCAAATGGGATTCTCGACGGGCGAAGTAGCTAGGCAAGTGGCCCTAGTCACGCGAGGACTTCTTCTTTGCCTAGAATGAGGAGCGGTTCTCCCCTCTTCGCGAAAGCCATCCTGCAAGGAATTGCTAGTTTAGACATGGCTCTCTTCAGCGCTATCTTGGCGTGGTTCACGTTCTTCGCCTCAACCTCCACATAGAATAGTACATCTCCCCTCTTTATTTGGACGGCTCTCCCCGTGGGGACCCCGAATGATTGCCTCATGCCTTCCTGGAGACGGTCTGCTCCAGCCATTGCTAACATCTTGTTCTCCCTAATCACGTGGTGCGGGTACTTGGCTAGTTTTAGGTAAAAGTTTTGATCAGTCAAAGTGGCGGATAAGTACTTATACGCCATTTGTCTTGCGGCCTCCAAGGAGTTAACCCTTATCTGGCCAGAGACTAGGGGGAATAATGCGACTACATCGGTGAATTTCTCCCTATCCTTAGGCTTAGTGGCCCCCATCTCGAATTTAGGTATCTGGGCATAGGGGGCTCCATGAATATACTTGGTTCTCGTATATGGTCTCTTCAGTCTCCTATAGCACCTTCCTGGTCTTAAAGGCATGAATCACCCAGTCGTCTCCAGTTTATAAATATTGATGAGGCAAGGCTAAAGCCAACCAGGGAGGGAATAATTTTTAAGCATGGGGAGACTCAGGCTTCATAGTGATACCCATCTGGCAAGCGAAGGCGAATTCTCGGTAACGCCCTGGAGCGTTAAAGGCAAGGTGGATTACCTGAGGCTTGCAAAGGAATTCGGCGTTCAATTAATTGGAGAGGAGGAAACGCAACTCCTCAAGTCACTCGCTGGGGATATCCATCCATTAATAAGGCGGGGATACTTCTATGCGCATAGGGACCTGACCCAAGTACTGAGCAGGCATGCGGCTGGGGGGAAGTGGGCCCTCTACGCTGGGCGGGGACCCAGTGGCGATCTCCATATTGGGCATCTAGTTCCATGGATTCTGGCCAAATGGTTTGTAGATAAGTTTGGAGTGGAGTTCTTCTTTGAGTTAACTGATGACGAGAAGTTCTTAGTTAAGGAGGGCTACACATTGGAGGAAACGAATAGATTAGCGTATGAGAATGCCCTTGATTTGATAGCCCTCGGCTTTGAGCCCCGTAACCTACACTTAATAATAGATACAGAGGATATTTCGCTCCTCTATGGAATAGCGGTGAGGATAGGGAAGCACTTAACGCTCTCCACCCTTAAGCATACCTTTGGATTCACGGATTCAACTAATGTAGGTGCAGCCTTCTTCCCAACGCTGGAAATGGCAATGGCGTTCCTCCCATCAAGCCTATATGGAGAAGAAGTGCCGGTCCTAATACCGACCGCTATAGATCAAGATCCCTACTTCAGACTGGGTCGAGACGTGGCGCCGCTCCTTGGATACCCAAAGCCGGCTACGATTTATAGTAAGTTCCTTCCAGGCTTGACTGGGGAGGATAAGATGAGCGCATCAACGCCCGAATCATCCATATATGTCACAGACAACGAGAAGGCAATAAAGCGAAAAGTAATGAATGCATTCACCGGGGGACAGGCGACTGTTGAGGAGCAGCGGAGGCTTGGCGGTAATCCTGATATTTGCCCGGTCTATAAGTATCACCTGCTTTTCCAGGAGAGCGACGAGAAGGTTAGGAGCATATATGAGGACTGCAGATCTGGGCGGCTGCTCTGTGGAGAGTGCAAGTTAATGCTTAATGAACGATTATCGAGCTTCATTGCTAGCCATAGGGAAGCGAGGGAGAAGGCTAAGGAACGGATACATGAATACAGGATACAGGCAAAGCGTTAAGCCCTTCTAACCCTAATCAAGTGCTCCGCCTCTCTGCCCTGCATGCCGTACGTCAATACGACGTTCTCCCCAGGCGTGATTAATCCAAGCTCAAGGAACCGATTAAACGCCTCCTCCAGTCCTGCCTCATAATCGCTTGCCTTCACGACGCTTGACTCGACTCCCCACATCATGCGGAGCTGCCTAGCCACGTAATTGCTCGGCGTTGCTGCCAGTATTGGTACTCCAGGCCTAAACCGCGATATCCTCACCGCAGTTAATCCGCTTTTAGTGAATATAACTATCTTAGCCCCCATATCGCTAGCCAGCTTCGCGACTCCCATTGCAAATCTCATTCTATAATCATAAAGAGATAGATCCACCCCAACAATGGAGGAGGAGCCCTCATACTTCGCCGAGATCCTCTCAAGCCACTTCACTGCATCAATGGGGTACTTGCCGATCGTGGTTTCATCCGTGAGAAGGAGCGCATCAACTCCCTGCGTTACGGCAGTCATTACGTCGACGACCTCCGCCCTCGTTGGAACCGGATTAGAGACCATTGAGCTTAATAATTGGGTCGCAACCATTACTGGTCGCCCCTGTCTAAGGGCCTCCTCCACTATTCTTTGTTGAATTATTGGAACCTCTTCCAACTCGAATGTCATGCCTAAATCGCCGCGGGCCACCATTACGTAATCCGCGGCCTCAACCACTTCCTTCAAGTTATCTATGGCGGCCCTGCTCTCCATCTTAGCTATAACCTTTGCTTCGCTTCCCTTGCTGGATAGATATGACTTGACCTCCAATATGTCCTTGGCGCTCCTCACATGGCTTATCCCTATGAACTCGAACCCGGAATCCACGGCTAACGATAAGGCTTCCTTGTCGTGATCATCCAGTATCGGAAGAGGATAATCCTTACCCTTCACGTCTATTGACTTATTGCTTCCAATGACTCCACTGGATTGGGCTGTTGCCTTAATGGTCTTCTCATCCTTAGATTCAACTATTAACTTGAGCCTCCCATCATTCATTACAAGCACATCCCTCGGTTCCACGGCTGCAAAGAACTCCTTGATTGGAACCGGCACTTCCCCTCCTGTGGCTTCCTGTCCATACTTGAAAACTATGGTTTCCCCAGCCTTAACTATAATTTCCCCGTGAACTAATCCAGTTCTAACTCCGGGTCCCCTAAGATCTCCCAGAATCGGTAGGCCAGCGCCTCGTATTAACGATACTCGTCTCCCCCACTCCTGGGGATCCCCATGGGAGAAGTTTATTCGTGCCCCATCTATGTGCTTCGCCACTTCCTGGAATGTTGCCGGATCATCGGTAGCGGGGCCAATTGATGCCATTAACTTAACTCTATGCATGAGTCCTCAATCATGTTTCGGTTTAAAACATATTCCTCAACGGTTGTTCAGGAATTAGTGATTGGGCCGCAATATATTTAATCAATTGATTAAATAAGAGGCAATGGTAGTTCAATCATTATTTGCCTCCATGGCCCCCCACAATATTGATTGAAGATAATCCATGGAAGAAGCTCCTCTCGAGCCTCGGGAGGAGACTAAGCGAGGAAGAGAAGCCAGAGGCAGTTGTAATTATTAGTCCGCACTTCACGTCGTGAAACGGCGAATTCCTAATTGAGACCCAGAATCCACTTCCATGCATACAGGATTATCATGGATTCCCTCAGGAGCTCTATTCCTACTGCTATTCGACCAATAATGATGTCGATCTAGCAACATCCATAATTAGAGCAGCCAAGTCCAGGGGCTTGAGGGCTAGATCGCATGAGGAGCGGGGTCTCGATCATGGAGCCTGGATACCCCTTCTATACATGTTCCCCAATGGAATCAAGACAGCGCCCATCTCAATAACCGAGGCAAGCCCGGAGACCAATATCGAGATGGGGGAAAGCAATCGCAAATGCATCGCGAGGAAGACGCGTCCTAGTAATTGGAACCGGATCGCCAACGCATAGTCCTCTCTATATTGCTATTGGCGCGGCCGGAGCCCCGAGAGCCGGAATATTTGGTATGGACTTGCCGTGGCCCGGCGCCTCAATGTTTGCCGCCGAATTCTTGCGTTCCTCTACGTAACCCTTGCCTCAACTGGTTTTCGATTAATTCATGAAATGCCTTCCCCCTGAAGGTCATTATCCTCACGCTTCTCGTTGAGGCATGAGCCGCATTAATGATGAATTCCTTGGGATGCGAATTGCTCCGGGGAATAAATATGGCTAATCCGTAATTGCCTTAATGGATGGGTTTCTAATGGGAAGGATGAAACTTTATATAGCGAGCCTCAACGTGGATCCACATGGCCATTACTCAATTCAATAGGGAGAGCTGGAGGCGGGTTGAGCGGATGGTGGAGGCGAGCGATATCGTGATGGAGGTGTTGGATGCAAGGGATCCGGAGGCCACGAGGAGCCCTAGGGCTGAGGCAATGGTCAGGGAGAGAGGAAAGGATCTGCTTATAGTGCTTAATAAGGCGGATCTGGTGCCTATGAACGCATTACTAAGGTGGAAGAGGGCGTTGGAGAGGGATGCGCCAACCATCTTCATAAGCGCTAAGTATAGGCTGGGCACTAGGATGCTGACTAAAACAATTAAGAGAACGGCCACTCGGATACCGGTTACTGTCCTAGTCATGGGTTACCCAAATGTAGGTAAATCCACAATAATAAATTACCTAAGCGGAAGATACGCGGCGCCAACGAGTCCAGTTCCAGGCTGGACTAGGGGGGAGAAGATCATTAAGGCTAGGCCTTGGTTAACGGTAATTGATTCGCCTGGAATTATTCCCGTGGAGAGCAATGATCCGGGAATGCGGATAGTGAGGGGAGAGGAATCGCCCAGCGATGTGGAGGATCCCGTGAGGAGCGCTATTTCATTGATCAAGAGGATGCTGGAATTAGGCTCCACGGCTTTAATGGATAGATATGGAATCGATGTGAGGGACCCCATGGAGGCCATAGAGGCTGTGGCTAGGCGGCGAGGCTTCCTGCTTAGGGGTGGTAGGCTTAATATAGATGAGGCGGCTAGAGCTATACTGAGGGATTGGATAGAGGGTAAATTAACTTATTACACTTTGCCCCGGGGGGACTCTACATGAGGAATCCACTGGTTGAGGCAGATCCACTGGCCTATTATGGTAAGGTAGCGCCGCTGATAATTAGATTCACTAATGGAAGGAGGTCCACTGCAATTAAGGGCGATCACAAGACAAGTAGGGGAGAGGAAGCGCAGCTAGATGATGTGGAGGACGTGATGGCGGTCGTGAAGCGGGGATTTATCGATATAATGACGTCGGTCTCTAGGAATGGATTAATAGATGTGGTTGTTTTCGATGTGAAGGGAACAGGGAACCTTTGGCTCAGCGAGGATGGCGCAACTGTGTTTTACTTAGCGATACAGGCAATAAGGCAAACCCTTGCCTTCCTGGGCGTTGAGTCGACCTTGACTTTCTTTGATGGCATGAATGGATTCAAGGTGATGTCGCTCCTATCCAGGGGAATAGATAAGCGGATGGCTGGCACTATAGTAGGCGTGACTTGGGAGGCATTCACTAGAACCGCTAAGCGGTTCAGAGTGCTTAGAAATAACCTGGATGAGGTAATGATTGGCGGCAACACCATGCTCAAGGTAGGCATGTTCAGGGTCCCACTCTCGCTTCACTGGTCCACTAAGTTGGCCGCGGTCCCTGTCGTGGATTGCCCTAAGAATTTCTCCACAATTAAGGCGCTTCCGCAGCGCATCATGGATGAATTACCTAACTATATTAATGCCATTAATGAATTAAGAGTAAATGATGTTGAATTAAGCCAGTTAAGCAAGATAGATAAATTGCAACTAATATATAGCTTAAAGGCTCGCCTCTCCTCAAGCCTCACCACTGATTGCCCATAGGATCAAATGATTTTCCAATAATCGAGAACCCAAGCGGCATAATTCATTATTGCATAGGCGTCAGAACTTAAAGGAGTCGTCACTTTATCCGAGAGGTGAAGCCTCATCACCATAGGAGAATACATTAACGTTTATTTAAATATTAGTGACACTTTTGTTTTTCTGATGCCCATCGTGGGGTTTAGGTTTAGAGCGTACGCCGATCGACAGACGTTGAGGGCGTTAAAGGCCCAATTGGAGTTGGCTTGCGAGGCCTACAATACCCTACGATGGGCAGACAAGTACTTCTACCATGAGGATGAGAAGGGATTAACCCTCACGGAGTTGAGGCAACTAGCCCTCGACTTGAGGAAACAGGATGAGGAATATCAGCAAATCTATTCCCAGACACTGCAACAGATCGCGGATAGATATTATGAGGCTAGGAAGCGCTTCTTCGATGGGCTTGCAAGATTCCCGAAAGAGAAGAAAACCCATAAGTACTACTCCCTGGTTTATCCGCAAAGCGGTTGGAGAATATTAGCTAGGGAGGGGAAGGGCAGGAAGGAGAAAAAACTAGTGCTGAGGTTATCAAATCTAGGCGTCTCCAAACTAATCGTTCATAGGGACTTCCCGCTAGAGAAAGTGAAACGCGTGGCTGTGAAATTGACGAGGAGTGGAAAAGTGTATGTCTCATTCATTGTTGAAAACCATGAATTCCCAAAACTACTAAATACTGGGAAGGCGGTGGGATTGATGTTGGTGTGGAGAAGCTTCTCGTGACCTCTGATGGGGAGTTCCTCCCAAACTTAAGGCCCTACGAGAGGGCATTGAAGAAGGTGAGGAGGCTCCACAAGGCCCTATCTAGGAAGAAATTTCTATCTCATAACTGGTTTAGGGCTAAAATTAAGCTTGCTAGGGCTTATGAGCATTTGGCTAATCTGAGGAGGGATCTATACATGAAGTTGGGGAAATACTTCGCCGAGCATTATGATGCTGTGGTGATGGAGGATATCCACGTTAAGCAACTCATTGGTGGGGCGAGTAGGGGGCTTAGGAGGAGCCTTCAAGACGCTGCCTTCGGCATGATGCGTACAATAATAAGGTACCAAGTGGAGAAGTATGGGAAGAAGGTGGTTTTAGTGGATCCTAGGAATTCCTCGAAGACGTGCGCCAAGTGTGGATATGTAAAGGACGACTTAGCGTTGAGTGATAGGGTGTTTGAGTGTCCCAGGTGTGGTTGGAGGGCTGATAGGGATTATAATTCCGCTCTTAATCACTTGAGGCGTGCGGGGTGGGAGTCGCCCGCAGCGCCCGTGGAGCTCCGCCCACTACCCGTGGCCCGCAGCTACGGGCAAGGCGGGGCGGGGAAGCGGGAAGCCCCTTAAGGATGGGGTAGCTCACTAATTTTTCCTATCCTAAT